>Ga0209452_1000355_pt1 | contig 10535 bp, 10 predicted proteins | sample WorMetimpBELIZE1_FD_187388 | JGI IMG/M metagenome (GOLD analysis project Ga0209452, IMG submission 187388) | Marine gutless worms symbiont microbial communities from Max Planck institute for Marine Microbiology, Germany - Olavius imperfectus... | ecosystem: Host-associated > Annelida > Digestive... | reverse complement strand
CCATGATACTGGCGAGAACTCGGGCTTCTCTTCCGGGTCGCCTAGTTTTATTTGCCCGATGTCGCTGAACATGATGTAAACCATGAACCCACCAGCGCCAACACCAAGCAAGAGATATAAAACACCAAGTTTACTGGTTACGAAGTCTTTTGCGGCCGCCACCCACTGTGCGCCTTGGTCCGGCCAAATAATTAGGGGAATGGTGACAGAGAGAAGAAGAATAAGAGAGCCAAAAAAAGTGGGCTTGTCGATTACGCTAAACGCGGTTTCCTGTTCAGTGCTAGCCTTTGATGAGGCTGCATCTCGAGTATTACTGCTCATACACGATCCTTTGTTTTATTTTTATAGATGCCATTTTGCTGTACCGCTTTAAACGGGTAACCTTTTAAAATAGTTTATCAGAATAGTGTGAATTGAGGTGGGCAATGATTTTTTAGTGTGCTAGCGCGTTGTTCACAAAGGTTTTAAAAAAAGGATTATTATCGAAGAGTTATGCGTGTAAGTGCTTTAGCCCAAATCAGTTGGGCTAAAGCGTTTTTATGTAGACCATACGTTATTTATTCACGTGCTGAGTTTCGGGCTTAGCCAGCCACTCTCTGCCTTTTAGCATGCCTTCCCAATAAATGGGAGGAAGCAACTTTTCTTTTAAATACCATGCTAGGCGCGACGGTTTCGTACCATCCAATATCCACGCCGGCATGCTGTTAAGAATTTTGCCGCCGTAACCAAATTCGGCCAATATCACTTTACCTCGCTCTACAGTAAGCGGGCAGCTGCCATAACCGTTGTAAATGGCTTTATCTGTTTGCACACCGCGCTCGTAAAGTAAGTTATTGGCAACCACGGGGGCTTGCATGCGCGCCGCCGCGGCTGTTTTAGCATTAGGGGCGTTTATGGCGTCGCCAAGAGCAAAGATATTTTCGAACGACTTATGCTGTAACGTTGATTGGTCGACATCAATCCAGCCGTTGCCATCAACAAGGGGGCTGACTTTGATAAAATCTGGCGGGGACTGGGGCGGAACCGCGTGCAGCATATCGAATTCAGTTTCAACAAGCGGGGCGTCTGGGTTTGCTACGCTCTTAAATGAAGCCACTTTTGCTTTGCCATCAACCTTTACCAGCTGATGTTCAAAGTTAAGGTTTGCGTGGTACTTCTTAATGTATTCCATAAGTGCCGGCACGTATTCTTTTACACCAAAAAGTACGGCACCCGTGTTATAGAACTCAACGTTAATATCGTTTAGCACGCCTTCTTTAAACCAGTGATCGCAAGACATATACATAGCTTTTTGAGGCGCACCCGCACACTTAATCGGCATTGGCGGCTGTGTAAATACTGCCTTTCCTTTTTTAAGGTTTTTCACCAATTCCCATGTGTACGGCGCCAAGTCAAAACGGTAGTTTGACGTTACAGCATTTTCCCCCAGGGTTTCGCTTAAGCCTTCCACTTTATTCCAATCTAGCTTAATGCCGGGGCAAACCACTAAGTGTTCGTACTTAATGGTGCGGCAGCCGTCTACCACTATCATGTTTTCTTTTGGCGCAAAGGCCGCTACGCCGGCTTTTATCCATTTAATATTATCAGGAATGACCGATGCCACAGTGCGCACGGTGTCGTTGGCGTTAAATACACCGCCGCCTACTAGCGTCCAGCCTGGCTGGTAGTAGTGCACTTCATTGGGCTCTACTATGGCGATATCTAAATCTGGGCATCGCGACTTCAAACTAGATGCAACAGCAACACCGCCCGCGCCCGCCCCTACAATGACTACCGCATGAGAGTGATCGGCATGGTCGTTAGGTGTTTCACCGCCGTTTTTTAGGCGACGGACTACCCCGCTCAAGTCATAGCCTGCTTTCTGTGATAAGCCGAGTACCTCTTCATAAGACAGCGTTTTGGTTGCGGTCATGGCCCATAGCGTAATAGAGCGTGTGCCTGTGCGGCAGTAGGCAAATACGGGGCCTTCTAGCTTTTGTAAGTTCGCTTCAAACGTTATTGCGTCTTGCTGGGTTACTTTTCCGCTAACTACCGGCTGATATACGCAGGTTAAACCTAGCGACGATGCTTTTGCTTCTATTTCCGCAAAGGTAGGCTGGTCAGCCCCTTCACCATCAGGGCGGTTACAAATAATAGAGTTAAACCCTGCGGCTTTTATTGCCTCCAGATCATCCACTGAAATTTGAGGGCAGACAGATAGCTGTTGCGTTACGTTGGCATATTGCATAACTCACCCCTTCAAATGGCATTTACAGGAATTTTGATGAACTGCTTACCACCTTCAGATTTATCGCCAAACTGGCCGTTTCGAAGGTTTGCTTGAATAGCGGGTAACAGTAATTTGGGTACAGCAAGAGTTGCATCTCTTGCCTCGCGTTTTTCCACATATTCCTGAAGGGTTACGTCTGGGCGAATTTGCTTGTTCGTTTCTTTGGCTTCTTTGATAGATACTGTTGATAGCGGAGCTGCACCGTCTTTAGGGTAATCATGACCAAGGTAAACAGTAGTATCGTCAGGCAGGGTGAAGAAGCGCTGAATAGTGTTGTAAAGTTGCTCGGCACTGCCACCTGGGAAGTCGCAGCGCGCCGTGCCTAGATTAGGGGCGAACATGGTGTCGCCTACAAATATTTTGCCGTCTACCAAGAAGCTTGCGCAGGCTGGGGTATGGCCCGGTGTATGCCATACTTTTACTTCATATTCACCGATATTGAAGGTGTCGCCTTCTTCGAACAGCACATCAAACTGACTGCCATCGCTCGGCGTATCGTTCGCCGTCTCAAATACGTCTAGCCAAGTATCGAGCACCGTTTTAATACCTGAGCCAATACCAATTTTGCCGCCAATTTTAGACTTTAAATAGTGCGCCGCCGTAATGTGGTCGGCGTGCACGTGGGTTTCTAAAATCCATTTATTCTTAAGCTGGTTTTGATTGACGAAGTCGATAACTTTGTCGGCGCTTTCCATTGACGCGCGCCCCGAAAAGATATCGTAATCGGCAACCGAATCTATCACGCCACACTCTTTGGAAGCGGGGTCGAATAGCACGTAAGTAAATGTGGCCGTTTTGTTATCGTAAAATGTTTCAACGTTCATGGATGTTCTCCTAAAGAAGTTCTTTGGTCATGATGAAAACGGCAATAACTAGAGTGAAGAATGCAAAGAACTTCTGCAAAGCTGCACCGTCTAGTTTTCCCGCTACCTTCGTGGAGACAGCCATCCCAATAAACGTGGCTACCAGCATAAGCGGCAGCAAAGGCATCTCCAATTGAATTCCGGTTTGTAGGTCGCCAATGAAGCCAAGTAACGACTTTAAGGCGATAATGAATAGCGACGCGCCCACTGCATTCTTCATGGGCATGCCTAAAATAAGTACCAAGGCAGGTATGATGAGGAAGCCCCCACCCGCGCCGAGTATGCCGGTAACAACACCAACTACGGCGCCTTCAATAATTATCAGCCCAACGTTAGGTTGTTTACTCTCAACAACCTGGGTTGCTGGCGCCGATTTGCTGTAAGCCTTTTTCAACATCATGGCGGCCGAGGCCAACATCAGCATGGCGAACAGCACCATGATGCCCAGGTTTTTGTCTAAGGTTAGCGATTGAAAAGCGATAGTTTCGGGAATGGCGGGCATGAGGAAGGCCCGTGTCAGATAAACAGCAATGATGGAAGGCACAGCGAATAAAATAGACGCTTTAACGTCTACTAAGCCTTCTTTGAAATACCTTACTGCGCCGAATGCGGCTGTGGCACCCACAATAAGCAATGAATAGCCGGTGGCGACATCTGGCGTAACGCCCATTAAGTAAACAAGGATAGGCACGGTAAGGATAGAGCCCCCTCCGCCTATTACGCCTAAAACCATTCCCATAAGAACAGCAGCGATGTAGCCAAGAATAATCATATCGACACCTTATTTCATTTTGTTATATCATAGAACAAAATATATAATAATGTACATCTCAAATATATATTTAATTTTCGTGCTGCTGTAATATCAAGAAAGTTGAACTTAGTGTTTATGATAAATTCCATGAAAATCAATACCTTTACCAATTTGGCCTTTCGCGTTTTGATCTATCTTGCGCTACGAAAAAACCATCTTGTCAAGACAAGCGATATTGCAGATGCGTACTTCGTGTCTTTCAATCACTTAAAAAAAGTCATTACGCTGCTTATTGAGCAGGGGTATGTCACTGGCACAAAAGGTCGCGGTGGTGGTATTACGCTGGCCAAGGAAGCAGAAGAAATTAATTTAGGCGATGTTTTTCGCCTTACCGTAGAAGACGTGGCATTGGCAGAATGCTTTGCATCACCAACGAATAATTGCGTGATCTCGCCCGCGTGTCGCTTGAAGTCAATTCTTCAAGACGCGGCTGATAAATTCATCAGCGAGCTTGACCAATTTACCCTGCACGATTTGGTAAAAGACAGAGAGGGCGCACTAGCGATGCACCTTGCTATTGACTTTATAGAAGTTGAGTAGAAGTTTTAAGGCTTCCATCTGTACTGTGTTTATCCGCGATAGCATTACTAACAGAGCATCGCACAAGTAGATTTAGGAGAGAAAATTGGAAAACTGGACATCAACACCCTTCGAGCCGTTTGCCGGTTTAGCAGGCGGGCTGCTTATTGGTTCTTCGGTGGTTTTATTACTGCTTACCCTAGGCCGTATTGCAGGTATTTCAGGTATTGCTGCAGGCGCGATGACACAGCGCGGCATTGAACGCTACTGGCGCTTGGCGTTTTTAATAGGGGTTGTTTTATCTGCTGTGCTTTACATGGTGTTTGTTGGGGATTTACAGGTGCAAACGCAAATGAGCTCGGCATGGTTAGTTGTGGCTGGCTTACTCGTAGGCTTTGGTACACGCCTTGGCTCTGGGTGTACATCGGGCCACGGAGTAGCTGGCCTTTCAAGGCTATCCCCCCGCTCTATTGTTGCCACGCTCACGTTTATGGGTGCGGCTGTACTTACCACCACAATTATCAGGCACCTGTAAATAACCGAGGAGAGAATATTATGAGAGCAATTATCGCCTCGCTACTTTGTGGGCTGTTGTTTGGCTTAGGCCTGCTAATTTCAGGTATGAGTAACCCTGCCCGTGTACTTAACTTTTTAGATTTAAGCGCCAACTGGGATGCCACATTAGCGTTCGTAATGGGCGGTGCTATTTTGGTGGCTGCACCAGGCATGTATTGGGTGCGCAAGCGCAACAAGCCGATGTTTGCGAACAAGTTCGATATACCAAGCAGCAAAACTATCGACGCTAAATTGATATTAGGCTCTGCCGCTTTTGGCATTGGCTGGGGCATTAGTGGTTTTTGCCCAGGCCCTGCCGTGGTTGCCATTGCGTCGCTTCAAAGTGATGTGCTTATGTTTGTTGGCGCGATGATCGTTGGCATGCTGGCGCAGCATTGGTTGAAGCCTAAATCGGCATAAAACATAACGCTTCTTTCCTAGCGGCTTTATCCCCTAGTGGGGATAAAGTCGTAATTATCCCCTCTAGAGGATAAACCGTGGCAGCCACTTACAAAAAGTGCAAATAGCTCACTTAACGATTTGCGGTTTTCCCTTTCAATAAACCCACATTCAATGCGGCCATGGTTACGGCAATAACGCCATTTAGATAGTTGAAAAAGGCATAGGGTGCATAGTCGAGCACCTCAACCCCAAGGGTGGCAGAATAGAATGCTCCCGCTGTTGTCCAAGGTATAAGACCTGTAGTCATGGTAGCGCCCTCTTCTACCGACCGAGACAGCACGGCAGGGTCGAGGTTTTTTTGTTCATATTTTGCTTTGAACAACTGACAATTTAATATGATTGAGATGTAGGCTTCGCCCATAGCTACATTGCCCAAAAAACCAGAGGCTATGGTTACCGCAATTAAGCTTGCCGTGCGCTTCACCCGTTTGATAATGCCCGCCAACAGCGCCGCTAAAAAACCCGCGCCGTGTAATATACCGCCTAGTGCGATTGCCATTAAGGCCAGAAGTAAGGTCCAGCTCATACTGCTGATGCCGCCCCGCCCTAGTAGAGCATCTAGATTCGCGATACCCGTATTTTGTGGGGTATTCTCCCAAAGCGCGTTGAGTATGCTTATGCTGTTAGCGTTTTGGTAGAAGATAGCAATGATGACGGCCAGCAGAATGCTGAATGACATGGTGACTTCAGCAGGGACTTTTTTAATGCTTAGCACCGTAAGTAGCACTAACGGTAACAGTGTTATATAGGGTGCAAGGTTATAGTGCTTAGCAAGCGCGGCTTTAATTTCAAATACCTGACCTGCGTTTAAACTTTCGCTTGCGTAGCTAAAACCTATGACTAAAAAATAACGAGCGAGAGAAGGAAAGTAGGCAGTGTAGTAAACAGCATGCCATACATATGCCGATAGAGGTTCGTGCCCGCACTCATTGCAGCGAGGTTGGTGGTATCAGAAACCGGCGACATTTTATCCCCAAAGGTTGCGCCACATACCACCATGGCAGCTACAATGGGAGGCGGTATGTTCATGGCAGCGCCAATGCCCATTAGCACCACGCCCATAGTCCCTACGGTTCCCCACGATGTGCCTGTAGCTACCGACATTACCGCACACAAAATTAATCCCACCGCCAGAAACACACTGGGGTTTAGCCAATTTAAACCGTAATAAATTAGCGTTGAGATAGTGCCGCTTTGCATAAAGCTGGCGATAACCATTCCGATAAGTATGAAGATATAAATGGCCGGCATGGCCCGCGTTAATGCGCTGGTCATTAATTCGCGAATTTGCAGGTACGTGTACCCCAAACTAAAAGCATTCGCCCCAGCCCACAGCAAACATACAAATATGAGCGCATGCAGGCTAATACCCAAGCCGAACAATCCACCTGCGATTAGCGCAACAATAACGCCAAAACAAAGCAGTGACTGAGCAAAACTGGGGCTACGCAAAGATGGGGGCGACGTTAGTGACACGTGGGTACGCTTAAAAATTAAGTGGTAAGAACAGTATAACGACTTTGCAATGCGTTGCGATCAAGAAAAGAGCGTTAGTCATTACCTACTCAGGTTTGCCTTGCTGCCGAGGAGCATTTTGAAAAGATTGTCGATAACAACCCGCCGTCATGCCTATGTGTTTTTTGAAGAACCTTGAGAAGTAGGGGTAATCCTTAAAGCCAAGGCTGTAGCATAGGTCTTGTATTGGTTGTTGGGTGTAAACCAATTTACGTTTCGCTTCGTCAATTAATCGCCTTTGAATAATGTTTTTGGGTGACTCTCCTAAATTTTTATTACATAGGCGATTTAAGCTAGACATAGAAACAAATAGTTCGCTGGCATATTTGGATAAGGGCCAGTGCTCTAGGTAGTGCTCTTCTATTAGCCTTTTAAATTTGGTCAATATGCGCGCTTCATGTGGCCCAGCACTGTATTCAAGCTGCTGCTCTGCTGCTAGTCGTTGAAGGGTTAACAACACAAGCTTTGTTAGCAACAGCAATGATTGTTCTTGATTTTGTAGGGCGCGCTTTAGCTCGTCGCGAATATCAATGAAGTGTCGCGTTAACCTATTAAACTGCTGACTGTCTTCTTGAAACACATGAGCAGAATGGAAAAGGTTGTTTATGGCGGTGTCTTGCGCATTTTGCATTTCTTCGCCCAAGATAGCGCTTGTAACAGATAGTACAAAACCTTTAATGTTTGGCTGAAACGTAAAGCCATGTACTACCCCCATAGGAATAGTTACTGCGCATTTCCCCCTTATGCTGAATGTTTTTTTGTTTAACGTAACGTTTGCCTGCCCATCTAAAATGTACAACACTTGAAATAAATGTGCATGTCTGTGCGGTTTTATTACCCAGTCCAGGCTTTCACTTCGCGTGGAGATATCTTCCAAATGCACCGCTCCCGGCCTTTCTATAAGCCCACTTTCCCCATATAGGTCGTAGTTTGGATATTGATGCATTTGCGATGTCATTCTAAAAACCATATTAAACACAATTATTAACTTGATTGAAAAGTACAATAGAATGAGTGAAAAGTTAATAATTTGTTACCGCATTTAACTTCACACTATTTGCACAATATTCGCAAAGGTAGTGAAGATGAAAACATTAACCACACAAGTAGCTATTGTTGGCTCTGGCCCTTCTGGTTTATTGCTTGGCCAACTCTTAGCTAAGCAAGGCATAGATAACATTGTTATAGATAGAGCAAACAAAGATTATATTTTAAGTCGTATTAGAGCGGGCATTTTGGAACAGGGGTTTACCGAGCTTGTGCGAGAGGCCGGCGTTGGTGCTCGCATGGACAAAGAAGGTGAAGTGCATGATGGTTTCGAGATTGCCATTGACGATAAAACGGTCCATATCGATTTAAAAGCGTTGGCAGACGGCAAAGCTGTTATGTGTTACGGCCAAACCGAGATCACTAAAGATCTTATGGAAGCACGCGAGGCCGCAAAGTTAACCAGCTTCTACGAAGTTGAAGATGTGACTTTGAACGACATTGATACCGCATCGCCCAATGTGGTTTTCAAAAAAGGGGACGATGTTTACAAGCTAAATTGCGACTATATCGCTGGATGTGATGGTTTTCACGGTGTTTCTCGTAAAACTATTCCTGAGTCGGAAAGAACAGAGCACGAGCGAGTTTACCCATTTGGCTGGCTAGGAGTGCTGAGCGATACGCCGCCTGTTAGTGAAGAACTTATTTATTGCAAAAGCCAACGGGGCTTCGCTTTAGCAAGCAGACGTTCTTCTACGCGTTCGCGCTATTACCTTCAGGTGCCTGCCACTGACGAGGTAGAAAACTGGACAGACGAAAGGTTCTGGGATGAGCTTAAAAAGCGCTTACCTGCAGAGGTTGCCCAAAAGCTCATAACTGGGCCAAGCATTGAAAAAAGTATTGCTCCTTTGCGTTCTTTTGTTTGCGAACCTATGCAATACGGTGCACTTTTTCTTGTTGGAGACGCTGCACATATTGTTCCCCCAACAGGTGCAAAAGGCTTAAATTTAGCAGCATCCGATGTGGCAACTTTGTACAAAATACTTTGTCGCGTTTATCTTGAAGGCGACAACTCACATATTGAAGACTATTCAAAAATTGCATTACGAAGGGTATGGCACGGCGAACGATTTTCGTGGTGGCTCTCGAACATGCTGCATAATTTCGATAATGAGCATGTTAACGATATGGGCCCAGAGACATTTCAGCGATTCATGAACTCTGAGCTGGATTACTACACGTCTACCGAGGAAGGGAAAAAGGTTATTGCCAACCAGTATGTAGGCATGCCCTATGAAAACTTAAGTAATTAGTCGCAGACGTTCAATCACGTTTATACTCGTCTAGCACTTCAAGGAAGCGTCTTTGAAGTGCTGTTGGCTGCCAATCGCGTCTTAGTGTGTAGCCTATTTCTCGACAGCTATCTGGCAACGGGTTGGGGCTTACATAAAGCAAACCAGCATCGACCTCGTCTTGAACTTGCCTTGCAGATAACAAGGTTACTCTGTCGCTTTTTAACAAGATCCCGCGGATCGCCATCATAGTACTGCATTCGATAATATCTTTGGGTACCGGCATAGCTTCAAGCTCGAACATGCGATTAAAAACCTTTCGCGTTGGCGTACCGGCTTTGGGAATAACCCATTGCCATTTACTTATGTTGGAAGCGTAAGTCCCCTCTTCTATGGTCGCTAAAGAAGGATGGTGCTTGCGCGCTACAACGTGCAGTTTATCGTCGAACAATTTGTGCTGCGTGATTGTGTTATCAAGGTTGGGGGCACGCAATGCCCCTACAATGATATCAACTTGCCCTTGCAGCAAGCCAACAAGTTGTTCCTCATATGGGCCGTCAACGATACTCACTTCTGCTTGGGGATATTCCTCTAATAACCGCAACACCGCCATAGGTACTATGTTTGCCCTTGCCAGCGGCAAACTGCCTATACGTATTTTGCCAGAGCGCTGCCCAACGAACTCGTTGACTTCCTGCAGCCCTTGTTCAATTTCAGCTACAAATAAATGAGCAAGACGAGCAAGCTGCTTTGCTCTCCACGTTGGTTCAACACCAGTGGGAATTCGACGAAATAACTTTTGTTCAAGCGTAAATTCTAGGTCTTTGATCGTTTTACCCAGCGTTGGCTGCGTTAAACCCAGCTTTGTCGCTGCGTTGGTGTAATTTCCGGTATCTACAACCGTAATTAATGCAATAAGTTGACGGGTTGTAATCAGCCGTAAAAACCCTTCTTTTCTCTTCGCACTTTTTTCAAACACGTTATTGGCAAAAGACAGTAAATAGTCGAACGCTCTTGTTACCCGCTTCAAAAAAACATCGCCTACATCTGTTGTAAACATACCTGACTGGGTGCGTTCGAAAATTGTGTGGCCAAGCTGAGACTCCAGCTTGTTGATGCCTTGCGTTAAGGCCGATTGTGATAAATGAATATGCTGAGACGTTTCGGTTAGCGTACCGAACTCTCTAACTTTCATAGCACTAAGCAAGTGACGCGTATTAAAAACCAACGTATGCCCCTAATGTTTTTTAGTCATTATA
>Ga0209452_1000354_pt1 | contig 10571 bp, 6 predicted proteins | sample WorMetimpBELIZE1_FD_187388 | JGI IMG/M metagenome (GOLD analysis project Ga0209452, IMG submission 187388) | Marine gutless worms symbiont microbial communities from Max Planck institute for Marine Microbiology, Germany - Olavius imperfectus... | ecosystem: Host-associated > Annelida > Digestive... | reverse complement strand
CGAACACATTGTTATTTCAGCGACCGGCTTCGAACAAAAACTGACAGAAGCACCGGCCAGTATTTCCGTTATTTCTCAGGAAGACTTACAGTCCCGTCAGTTCATTACGCTGCTGGATGCTGTGCAATAAACGACGGATCAGTGTCTCCCAGACTCATAAACAGGTAAGACGGAATGCCCTGTTTTGCCGCGGCAAAGTGATCTGAACGGAAGAACAAACCATTTTGCGGACGGGGATCCGGTTTCACGAAACGGCCCTGCGATTTGGCTACTTTCGCCACATAATCTTCCAGTTCAGACAACCCTTCGCCGTACTGAAGAATATAGTCGGTGGCTTTATTCACGTTCATGCCGTCAATGTTCAGAAAGGCCACAATATTTTCAGCAGGCACCGGCGGATTCAATGAAAAGTGCTCAGCCCCAATCAGGCCGGTTTCTTCGGCAGTAAACGCGCCGAACATCATGGTTCTGGCATTAGGACGTTTCTCGCTCATTCCTTTCATTACGCGGGCCAGGCTCAATACACCGGCAACACCTGAAGCATTGTCTACGGCACCGTTTAAGATCACTTCCTTGCCATTTTCAGTGCCTTTTCCTAAACCATCCCAGTGTGCGTGCAGAGCAACCCACTCATCCGGTGTAGTGTGTCCGGGCAGGATACCGGCAACATTCTGCGACTCCGCCATTTCGAATGTGCTGTGCAGTTTAAGCGTGGCTTTAGCATTTAAATCAACGGCTTTGAAACCCGGTGCTGAAGCTTTTGCTTTCATTTCCCGGTAGTTAAGTCCCGCTGCTTCAAATACTTTTTCCGCAGCACGCAGATGCATCCAGCCCATCACACCCACTTTTGACTGGTTATTATTGTCATCAATTAACGAGTATTTGGTGGTGGTGCCGCCAGCCTGCACAACTCCCCAGCCATAACCCGCCGGCATGGTTTCATGCACAATGAATACGGCTTCAGCACCCTGACGGGCAGCTTCTTCGTATTTGTAAGTCCAGCGGCCATAGTAGGTCATGGCATTACCGTTAAAGAAGTCTTTGCGTTGAGAGGCGAAACCGGGGTCATTGACCAGCACGATAACGGTTTTGCCTTTTACATCAACGTCCGCGTAGTCATTCCAGTGGTATTCCGGTGCGTTAATACCGTATCCCACAAATACAACGTCGTCATTCAGCGTGATATCAGCAGATATGCGCTCGGTACGGGCCACAAATTCAGCCCCGTTTTCGAAAGACTGATCGCCGATGGTCAGTGTCATATCCTGGTCAGCACTGATTTTCGCCAGCGGAACCTTCTGAATATAACTGTCGCCGAATGCCGGAGCCAGCCCGATATTCTTAAACTGTGTGACCAGATAGTCGATGGTTTTTTGCTCACCGGCAGAAAGCGGTGCGCGGCCTTCAAAGGCATCGCTGGCCAGAATTTTTACATCTTCACGATATTTATTCAGATTCACCGCTTCACCCACAGGTGAAACCGGTGTGGCGGCAAAAGCGCCGGTGGCAGTGAGAAGTGCACTGCCGAAAAAAAGCTGTTTTAACATGATTCCCAGAAATATTGTCTTTATAAGAGGAGATGAACACTACGCAAATCCCCTGTTTTGTACAAGCAGGAACAGGCTAACGGAGCAATGGTATAGACAAATGTTTATTTATTCCGATAGCACACTCTCTGCTTCTGCCATCATCAGCGTGGCTTTCACCGCTGCCTGCCAGCGGGCTTTACGTTTTACTCTCAAGGCATTGTCCGCCGCAGGCGTAAATGCAGAATCGCAGGGGTTCATACCTGCAAATGCATGTAAATCTGATTGCCACCCGGCTTGCAGGGCGGCCAGAAATGCGGCACCCAGCGCAGTGGTCTCCATGATTTCAGACCGGTTCACCGGAATGTCCAGCGTGTCGGCAAGAAACTGACAGAACCAGCTGTTTTGTACCATGCCACCATCCACCTTTATTGCCGTCGTGCATATGCCGTCACTGTGTATCGCGTCAACCAGATCCTGTGTCTGGTAAGCCACGGATTCCAGCGTAGCGCGAACAATATGAGCATCGGTGGAACCACGGGTTAAACCGTAAATCGCGCCCCGCGCCATCGGCTCCCAGTAAGGTGCGCCCAGGCCGGTAAATGCCGGTACCACTACTACCTGATGGTCATCTTCTACCTGACTGGCCAGTGCTTCTGAGTCTGCCGCATGCTTCAGAATACAGAGACTGTCCCGAAGCCATTGTACCGCCGCGCCAGCCACAAAGATTGACCCTTCCATGGCATAACAGGCTTTACCGTTAATGGTGTAGGCTACGGTAGTCAGTAAATTCTGGCCGGAAAATACCGGTGAGTCGCCGGAATTCACCAGCGCGAAACATCCGGTGCCGAAGGTAGTTTTTGCTTCACCGGCCTGAAAACACCCCTGACCAATCAGCGCAGCCTGCTGATCGCCGGCCACGCCGTAAACAGACACTGCACAGCCGAACTCGCTTTCATCAAGACAGCCAAAATCACCGGCGCAATCTTTTACTTCGGGAAGCATAGAAGCGGGCACACCGAATAAATCCAGTAATTCGTTATCCCAGGTCAGAGTATTGATATTAAAAAGGTTTGTGCGACTGGCGTTGGTAGTATCGGTAAGGTGGTGTTTTCCGCCGGTTAAACGCCAGATAAGGAAGCTGTCTATGGTGCCAAAAGCCAGTTCGCCCTTATCTGCTTTTTGCTGTGCACCCTCCACGTTATCCAGAATCCAGCGGATTTTGGTGGCAGAAAAATAAGGGTCACAGCGAAGGCCCGTGCGCTGATGCAGCCATTCTTCTTTGTCTTTCATTTTATTGCATTGGGATGCTGTGCGCCGGTCCTGCCATACAATGGCCGGATATATCGCTTCTCCGGTCTGTCTGTCCCAAACCACGGTGGTTTCCCGCTGATTCACCAGGCCAATACCTGCAACCTGATAGTCTTCCTTATCACTGAACGCCAGCGCTTCTTTTACAGTATTCAGTGTGGTTTGCCAGATATCTTCCGGATTGTGCTCGACCCAACCCGGTTTCGGATAATGCTGAGGGTATTCTTCCTGGGCCGTGAAGACCGGTAAAAATTGCCCGTCAAACACGATTGTGCGGGTGGATGTAGTGCCCTGATCAATGGTTAAAATGGCGGGGCGTCGCGGATTATCTGCAGGGGCACTCATGCTACTTTCCTCTTGTTATGTCTGACAGGCTTACGCTGAGCCTTTTTTATAACAATAGCTTACGGATGAGAACGGGAAAGCGATTTTTCTTAACATTTGCGCTTCAGAGAAATGTCGGTATGGTGAGAGACCGGCAGTTTGTTTTTTGGTCTGCAGCCAGTGTGCTTTGCCTCATAATGCCAGTGAATAGATATTCGTTTTTTGTGACATAAAATTATGACGATTTTCATAGCACTGACTTGCAAGACGATTATAATGGCGCTCCAAAATATGACGAATAATCCACAACTCGCCTTGTCCAGTATCTGAGACAGGGCGTTTGATTTTTTAAGGTGAAAACAATTGGCTGAGTGGAGCATCGAAGAAGCGGAAAAATTGTACGGCGTCTCACGTTGGGGCGGCGGTTACTTTACCATTGGTGACAACGGTAACGTGCATGTTACTCCTGTCCCCTCTGATCCCAGTATTCGAATTGATTTTAAAGCGGTAATTGACGAAATCCGTGAAGAAGGCGTGCAGTTTCCTGTGGTTGTGCGATTCCACGATGTGCTGCGTTCGCAGGTTGCGAATTTAAACACTATCTTCCGTAATACCATTGCTGAGGCTGAATATAACGGTGAATACCAGGGCGTTTATCCGGTAAAAGTAAACCAGATGCGCGAAGTGGTAGAGGAAATCGTTGATGCCGGCGAACCTTTTAATTACGGCCTGGAAGCCGGCTCAAAAGCTGAGTTGATCACCGTACTGGCACTGAATACTAACGAAGATTCACTGACCGTACTGAACGGCTATAAAGACGAAGAGTTCATGAAGCTTGCACTGCTTGGCCGCAAGCTGGGTCGCCGCGTTGTTGTGGTGATTGAAAAGTATTCAGAACTCACATTGCTGGTTAAAACGGCCAAAGAGCTGAATATCGACCCGATAATCGGTATGCGCTCAAAAATGACCGTCAAAGGCCGGGGCAAGTGGGAAAGCTCCGGTGGTGAAAGAGCCAAATTCGGCCTGACCATCGCTGAAATCTTAAAAGCAGCCCGTTTCCTGCGGGATGAAGGTATGGAGCATTGCTTCAAGTTGCTGCATTTCCATATCGGCAGCCAGTTAACAGACATCCGTTCTGTAAAAGAAGCCATGACCGAAGGCGCACGGATTTATGCTGAACTGCACAAGTTAGGATTCCCGCTGGATTATGTTGATGTGGGTGGTGGCTTAGGTATCGATTACGATGGCAGTGCATCAACCAATGAATCATCCCGTAACTACAACATGCAGGAATATGTCTCTGATGTTGTATACGGTATGAAAGAAGTGTGCGACCTGGAAGGCGTGCCGCATCCGAACCTGGTAAGCGAAAGTGGCCGGGCGATTACTGCGCACCACAGCTGCGTAATTACTGAAATCGTGGGTGAAATCCGTTCAGATATGGCAGAAGTGGATGTGACTCCGGTAGAAGGTGAACATGTATTTGTCAGCAATATCCGTGAGCTGTCAGAAACCTTCGATGAACAAAAGAACATGCAGGAAGTCTTCAACGATGCTTCCCAGTGGAAAGAGCAGGCAATGGATGCGTTTAAACTGCGCGTACTGACTCTGGACGAACTGGGTAAAATCGAAACCCTGTACTGGCGCATTATGACGCGCCTGAAGGCTCACTATTCCACAGCGGAGTATGTGCCGGAAGAAATTCAGGGTCTGGATTACAGCTTGTCTTCCCAGTATCTGGCTAACTTCTCGCTATCGACCAGCTGTTGCCTGTCGTGCCGGTAACGCGCATGGACGAGAAGCCGGAGGTTAACTGTTCGCTGGTGGATATTACCTGTGACAGTGACGGTAAGATTGACCAGTTCACGGCAGGCCGCGAAATCACCGATATTCTGCCTATGCACAAGCTGAAGAAAGACGAGCCTTATTACGTTGGTCTGTTCTTAACCGGTGCGTACCAGGACGTAATGGGTGACATGCACAATCTGTTCGGTCGTCTGAACGAAGTGCACATCTTCAGCTACGACGATGATCCGCAAGACTTCTACATCGAGGAAGTGGTGAAAGGATCGTCGGTGCAGGATGTACTGGAAATCATGCAGTACAACCCCCGCGCTATGGCGTCTGATGTGAAGCGTATGATTGACCGTCAGATTTCAAGCGGCAACTTAAACCCCCGTGAAGCGGTGAAATGGACTGACTTCTACGAAAATTGTTTAAGTGGTTATACTTACATGAAAACCCGCTCGTAAACAGCGCAGTTTTTTAAGTAGATAAAGAAAAGGCAATGTTCCGGTGAACATTGCCTTTTTTGTAAGTATTTCTTTTTTCTGAGTGTTACCGGCCGGGTGCCGGCCTGGTTTTTTCTGTCTGTGCGAGCGCTCTCTTCTCATCAGCCTGCTCAAAGTACCGGTCCCAGAATTCCGCTGTGGTGGAATTAATCATATTGGACTCGGCGTTCATCAGCATTACATAGCCGGCTTTGTATTCCGGAGAGAACGCCACATCAGCGCGGTAGCCTTTTACCCAGCCACTGTGGTAGTTCAGGCGTTTGCCGTCAAAGTCGTAAATTCGCCAGCCTTTTCCGTACCATGCGCTGTTAAGATGCTCCCGCCAGCCGCGACGGTAAACTTCGCGGGTGGTTTTCACCACCGGCGTGGTTATTTCTTCAATCAGCTCCGGCGGCACAACAGTGGGGAATTCCCCCAGCATAGCCTGCAGATAGATGGTCATGTCTTTAATGCTGGCGTTAACACCTGCTGCCGGTGCGAACCGGTAGTAATTGCTTTCAACCATGCCCTCACGCCACTTATCGCGGGCAATGGCAATGTGCGGTCTGGCCCAGCTTTCTGATGCCATGAGTGCAGCTTTGCCGGCACTGGCCGTTTTCATTCCGAGGGGAATAAACACCTGTTCATCCAACTGACGGTGATAAGACGTATTTTGCATACCGAGATAATAGGCAATCGCTCCGAACATGGCGTTCTGGTAGGTATAACAGGCACCCGGAGCACACAACGGGTCGAGAATGGCAAGCTGTTGCAGCACCCGCTCCAGTGAGTAGTCGGCCTCTATTAAATTATCATAGGCGTTGGGCATAAAGCCGCTGGACTGACTGACAATGTGCTGTAGTTGCAGCGTATCCATGCCCTGACCGGTGAACGGAATATCCGGTACCAGTTCGCTTACCGGCATGTCCCAGCGCATCTTCCCCTGCTGTACCAGCTTTGCAGTGAGCAGGGCGGTAAAAGATTTCGACACAGATGCGAGCCGGAATACCGTATCGCCGTCAATCATCTCACCGTTTTTCTTTGTGCGGCCGAACACGTATACCTTGGGCGTTTCCCCTTGCTGATAATACACAAAGGCATAGCCCGGCACGTTGTATTTAATGGCTTCCCGCTTCACATAGCGGGCATAGTCGTCCAGCCAGGCTTCATTTGCAGCCACGGCGACAACACATGAGCACGCCAGCATCAATGCCATGCATGCGCGGATAACCAATTTTGACAGGCCTGTAGACAAGTAAAACTCCGTCGTTTTATATGACAATTTCGTTCCGTGAAACTGCGCTATTATTTGCGCAGTATTATGCTTACGGGCAAAGATTTTATCAACTTTGACAAAATACCCTGCCACAGTTTGCGCGCTTTGACCCCATGGATTATGTTTAAAAGATAACCCATGCCCTGATGCCCGGTGCCGTGTTTATGCAGTTGAAAACCTTCGCGCTTACCTTAGCCGCTTACCTGCCGTTGATTACCTGCGATGTGGAGGCGAAAAACCTGACCATCGTCGACCCGGCTGGCAAGCCGGTGGTCAATGCCGTAGTCAGTGTGACTTCTGACAGCACTCCTTCAGCCGGGACAGCGATCATGGATCAGGTCGACAAACAGTTCGTGCCTCACGTGCTGGCCGTACCTGCCGGTACGTCTGTTACGTTTCCAAACAGCGACAATATCCGCCACCATGTATACAGCTTTTCGCAGGCGAAACCTTTCGAAATTAAGCTGTATAGCGGGTTGTCAGCGGATCCTGTGGAGTTTGATAAACCTGGTATCGTCGCGCTTGGATGCAATATTCATGACCAGATGATTGGGTACGTCTATGTTTATGAAAATGCCCGGGTATTTATCACTGGAAACGATGGCAGTGTTGTGATCCCCGACGGCGTTCAGTCCGTCACGTTATGGCACCCGGAACTGGATATTGTGCAAAGCCGGCAGGAAACGGTCAGTTTGGATGAGTCTGCCGGAAGTGAAAGCATTACCCTGACGCTTAAAGCTGCCATTCCGGCTGAGCCTGTGAAAAAGTCACGCACTTTCGGTAGTAAGAAGTTCGGAAACTGATGATGAGATCGTTGTCTCTGCGGCACAGCCTGTTTCGCATTCTGCTTGGCAGCACCGTGCTGACCGCAGGGTTAATTCTGCTGTCTGTCTGGAATGCCACTGACGACCTGGTTCAGCAGAATCTGGAAAAAGAACTCGCCATCGACACTAACATTTTGCAGCACATTGTTGAGGAACGCACCAAAGCCCTTTACGCATCAACCAAAGCGTTATCCACGGCCTATGAATTCAGAGCCGCATTTGCCAGTTACGATCCGCCCACCATCAACAGCGCCCTGCAGACTATGGATGCCAGACAGGACTTCGATTTTCTGGTGATGCTGAATCTTCAGGATGAAACGATTACTTCCTTTCCGGACGATATTCTGGTGTCAGGTGACCGCTCCTTTGGCGAACGGTACCGCAATATAGATCCGGGTGAAATAACCCGTGATTACGTGTTTATGAATGACACCTTGTACCACGCCGTGGTAGCGCCGGTGGCGGCACCCAGAGTTATCGGATATCTGGGGGCGGCGTTTGCACTGGACGACAATTTCCTCGCCCTGTTAAGCGAAGTGGTGCAGGCCGAAGTGATCATTACGTCCGGTGACAACAGTGCCCGTGTGCTGAACAGCAGCCTTTCCCATGATTTTGCGGCAAGGCTTATTGTGCGCAGCGACCGGGAAATCAACTGGTTCCGGATCATGGCGCAGGATGAAAGCCTGTATGAAGTCAGAGAACTGGAATTGCCGGGAATTGACCATATCCCGGTCAAAATTCGCATCGCGCTGGATGTCAGTGAACAGTACCTGAGTGTGCTGGATCTGCAGACGGTGGTGATTGTGATTGCTCTGGGCATTATTGTGTTGTCGCTGGCTATTTCGATGGTTTTAGCCAAGCGGGTCAGCACGCCGGTAAACCATCTGGTGACTGCTGTTAATGAGATAGCAGAGGGCCATTATCAGGAGCCGGTAAAGTCGGACGACAGAGTGTCAGAAATCGGCGAACTGGCCCGTGCATTTAACACCATGCAAGCCCGTATCCGCTCACGGGAAGATCACATTCTGTTCCAGGCTCAGCACGACATGTTGTCCGGGCTCTATAACCGGCATTTTGTTGAAGAAAAGCTCAATCTGCGCCTGGATGCAGGCGAGACACTGCAAATCCTTGGTATCAATATTATGGGGATCCGTACCATCAACGATTTGTATGGTTATACCACCGGAGACTTCTGCATAAAAACCATGGCGCAGAGAACCCTGTCATGGCCCGGCATGGCGGCCAGACTCGCTGGCGGTGATTTTCTCTTTGTCCCCGATGTGCCGCTGGATGAAACTGCTATCGATGCCTTTCGTCAGCAACTGGAAGCGCCGGTGGAGTTCGACGGTCTGGTGATCCCCATGAAAGTCTTCTTTGCTCATTTAAGTTGCCCGTCAGACGGAGATACCACCGAAGAAGTCTTCAGGAAAATTAATATCCTGTCGGATGAAAGCAAGCAACATGATCACTGGCTCATTGCATTTAAAGAAGAAATGCAAACCAAGTATCTGCGCCGGCTTACTATTATCACCGAACTGAAAAAAGTGCTTACCGGCGACCAGACAGAGCTGTCCATGGTTTATCAACCCAAAGTCCACTTACAAACTAACCGGGTGTGCAGCGTGGAAGCACTCATCCGCTGGAACAGTGCAAGTTTGGGATTTGTGCCACCGGATGAATTTATCGGCATTGCCGAACAGGCTGGTCTGATTGAGCAGGTGACCACCTGGGTACTGGACCGCACTTTAGACGACCTTGCGGGATTCCGGCAGCAGGGCTATGTTTTTTCTGTGGCGATTAATTTATCCACTCAGGATATTCAGCGCCCTGAGTTGATGCAGAGTCTGGCTGAAAAGATTGCCGCTAAAGGGCTTACTCCTTCTGATGTGGAACTGGAAATTACAGAAAGTGATTTAGTGGAAGATGCGGCGCTGGCAATCAGGAATCTGAATACACTTAAAGCCATGGGCTTTCATTTCGCTATTGATGATTTCGGCACGGGATATTCGTCACTGGCTTATTTAAAAACCTTACCGGTGCAGACCATCAAAATTGATAAGAGCTTCGTGCTCAAACTGGCCAGCGACGACAGCGATCAGCAAATTGTGCGTACCGTGCTGAATCTGGCAGCGGTTTTTCATCTTTGTGTGGTGGCAGAAGGGGTAGAGGATGAACGCTCATGGCAAATTTTAAAAGACGGTGGCTGTGACATTGCACAGGGCTACTTCATCAGCAGGCCACTGACTGTACCCGCTATGTACGAATGGCTGGGTTCCACGCACTACGGTATACGACGAACGGAGACAACATGACATTGCTGCAACGGGTTTGTGTTTTGTTATTGAGTGTGTCACTGCCGGCGCTGGCCGGTTCCGGCAAACTCACCGGTACTGCCGGTCTGAATCAGGTTGAGGGCAGCGGCGGGGGCGGTATTGTGCCCTGGGCCACCTTGTCCGGCTACGACACCGATAGCGAAGTGTCAGTCAATGCCTTTCTCACCCGCGTGAATCTGGACGATTACCGTTTACAGGTTGCCGGCGCCAGTGTGTCACTGTATGACCGCGCTGAGTTATCTGTTGCCAGACAAACCTTCGACCTGACCACCATCGGCGGAGATATTTCGCAGAATATCTACGGTGCAAAAGTCAGGCTGTGGGGAGACGTGGTGTATTCTGATTTACCGCAAATCAGTGCCGGTGTGCAGTTCAAAGAATTGCAGGATGATGCTATTGCCTACGCCCTCGGCAGTGCTGACAACAGTGGTACCGACTTTTATGTGTCGGCTACTAAAGTGCACCTTGGCGCTGTGGCAGGTTATAACCTGGTGTGGAATCTCACCGCCAGAATGACAAATGCGAACCAGATGGGGTTGCTGGGCTTCGGTCACACCGCGGATGACGACTATGAAGTCATGATGGAAGGTTCGGTAGGGGTGCTGCTTAACCGCCATGTTGCGGTGGGGGCCGAATACCGGCAGAAACCGGATAACCTGGGATTGGGAGAAGAAGACTGGTGGGACGTATTCGTTACCTATATTCCT
>Ga0209452_1000352_pt1 | contig 10578 bp, 7 predicted proteins | sample WorMetimpBELIZE1_FD_187388 | JGI IMG/M metagenome (GOLD analysis project Ga0209452, IMG submission 187388) | Marine gutless worms symbiont microbial communities from Max Planck institute for Marine Microbiology, Germany - Olavius imperfectus... | ecosystem: Host-associated > Annelida > Digestive... | reverse complement strand
ATCTCACAACTAACTCCACCTATGTGTATAATTTCGTTAAGTAAACATGCACTGAAATAAAATTATTATTTTAGTAATTTATAATGGTAGTTGATGACGCGTAGCTTGTTGCAAGAACATTATTATAAATAGGGAAGATCAGTGTGCACATGGCCAATTAGTAGGATACATTGCACGGATTTAGTTGAGTCAGTTGCACATCTTCCCAGTAACATTTCAGCTTACTCAATCCAGCTCTCCTGCTTCCGTAATGAATAATATATTGAACTGAATTTTTTTTTAAATTACTCCATTGTGCCGTTACTGCTACATAGCTTGCACAACTTAGTGTTACTTTTTCTACAGTGAACAAGATCAACAAACAGAAAGACCAACTACCTGCCCATTTTTCGCAAATAACCTGTTTGTAGTTACTGCTATGCTTTATTATCATTACATTTATCAAGTCCAAAAAGACAAGACTGCATTCTTTCACATTTTATATATTACACAAACAACTGTTTATCTGCATATGCAGCACAGTGTCGAATATTCAAAATCTCAGTTTCTGGAAGAACCAGCGATTCTTTCCAGTCTTGTACCTGTTACAGCAGCAACACATTCAACATGTAAAAATGCAACCTAAACCCATACAATTTACAGGTACAGAACGTCAGCTAGTTGCTTTAAGGGTCACGTCCACAAATGAGGAATGTTTCAAATTTTATGAACGACACAGAAGCTAAACAAAGACATAGTGACTTTTCTATGCTGATATTGCAATACTGTTTAAACTGTGAGCCATTACATTGCACAACACGAGTTAACAATGTTCTGTAATGGCACTGTGTATGGTACGTGGCAGCAACCTTAATGCAATAAGGCATCTGATAGGCTACAGCGTAGCTTGATAAGAAGCTACCAATACACATAATCATAGTCTAAATGGCTAGAATACCAATTATCACCAAAATGTGCAACTGTCATGATGTTACAGCGTTATATACTGCAGTTAAAAGTTGTATAGTGCGACCCAAAATAGGCTGACAGTATCTACAACAGAAATACCATGTGTGTGTTGGCGTTACTAACATCTTAGTTCTTATATGTGCACTATCAGCAGCACATTGAACACAGCTTCTCTACGATCTAAGTGACATCCATCTCACAATTCATTTATTGGTGTGCTGCTCCATGACTCCTTCGCTCTTTCAGCATGACAGTGCTTGTGGTGTTGCACTGTTGTCTATTCTGGAATGTGCCCCCAGCCACTGCAGTCTTTCTTCTTGCAGTGGTTGTGCACATATCACATGATTTACCATAATTTAAACAACAAGCTCTGCTAATGCTAAGAGGCCATCGCAGCCGCTGAAGAAATACTAAAGGGGAACCCAAATATATTGGAACTTCCATAACCCAAGGCCACGCCCACTTATCCTCTGGGTGCGGTTTTATGATGGGCCTTGGCAAACCCAAGCTGTGTACCAAATTTGAAGGCGCTAGCATCAGCCATTGTGTAAATACTGAAGGGGAACCCCAAATTTTGGGGAGCTACCCTAGCCCAGGACCATGCCAACCCTTTCTTCTGCGTGTGATTTTATGATGGCCTTGGCAAACCCCAGCCGAGCGCCAAATTTGAAGTCGCTAGCCCAGCCGTTGCAGAAATATTACAGGAGAACCCCAAAATTTTGGGAAGCTCCCCTGGCCCAAGGCTACCCCACTTTTTCCACTGGGTGTGATTTTATGATAGGCCTTGGCAAACCCCAGCTGTATATCAAAGTTCAAGTCGCTAGCTTCAGCTGATGCAGAAATATTAATGAGAAGCCTCTAATTTCGGGGATCTCCCCTAGCCCAGGGCCACACCCACTTTTCCTTCTAGTGGGATTTGAGATGGGCCTTGGCAAACGGCAGCTGCATGCCAAATTTGAAGTTGCTGGCTTCATCTATTACAGAAATATAAGGGAACCTGTTTTTAAACGACAAATTCACTTTTTGAGCCACCCTTTGGGGGGAGTTAGGGGTAACTTACGGACTTCATATACAGCTTGTTGTTTCCTATTCGTGATAACTGAACTTTTTTGCTAGCTCTTACAGCTGATGCACGAATACGTTGAAAGCATCTTTGTTAAAGGAGGCGGGTCACTTTGTGGCTAAACGTTAGGTTCACGGGTTACTTTTACCGCTAAAATACATACACCGTTAGATAGGGAAATGGTTCTGCTACAACTTTGCCGCTTGAAGTATTCACACTACGAAACTTTGTAGCAGAGTTTATTCAATTTAAATTGATTTTTCTTCACAAAAATGACAAATTTACTTTTTGAGCCACCCTTTGGGGGACTTTGGGGTAACGTACGTACTTGGTCTATAGCTCGTTGGAAAGCGCATGGCCGACTTCCTATTCGCGATAACTGAACTTATTTCGCTACCTCTTATGGTTGAGACGTTATAAGCATATATTGGTAGAAGTCGGCACTTTTCAGAGGGGGGTGGGTCACTTTGAGCGCAAATTTTAGGTGGAAGGGGATGTCACCCCCAACCATTGTTGGTATAAGAAAACTAGAGTGTTTTTGCTACCTCAAAATGAAGACTGCATGATCCTATCTTCACTCGTCTGGATCGGGTACCAGTGTGTGATGGAGGACTGAATTGCCATAGCTATTACAGCGCTCTGCATTGCAAGCAATGCGGCCGCGTGGTAAAAAGACACAAGTAGTAATCATAAGCAATTACACTGCATGCAGAAGTTATAACACTCAGCGTTAGTTTCAAAATATTAATAATCAGATGCACCACTAACCGTTCTTCGAACTTAGCTTTGACTTCTTGTTTGGCCTTTCGCCTCAAAGCTGGATCACGAAACGAGTCTTTGTTAACTAGCTGCTTGTCCATATTCACGTCCACAGAGTAACTGTAAACACCACAGGAATTTAATTTAGTACACCATGTTAACTGCACCATTCAGGAATCATGCAGCAAGCTTTGTCAATCTCTACAAAAAATTTAAGCATATACTAGCTGCAATCAGATGCAATGTGAGTGGTGCAGTTCATAGTTCAAATAATAAAAATGGTCCAGTAACACTGCAGTGTACTCGTTGGCAAACTCAATGAAATCTTGACACCTAACCACTTGTAAGTTGTAACTACCTTGTCAATCAGTTAGTCTCATTCACAACCATGTACGACATATACATGGTGTTCCATACAAAAGAAGCCACTTATTTTCAACTATAATTCTCTCATTTCTTGGTCGATTTGTATAATTCTTAAACCAGTGGAAACAGGAATGAACACTCTGCAATATCAAAAATTTACTACTTAATTGCTTGATGACGTCATAACTATGAAACATCGCACGTTGTGAAAGTTTACTTTATTACAACGGAGGCTATGAAAAATGTTCCTCTTTATTTTCGACTACAACTATAGTAATTCATGATACCGGTAGCTTTTGATAATTTTTGTACTGTTGGAAACAGGAATGAATACTCTACCAAGCAGGCATAAACAGTGTCACTTCAACCTTACTAAGACTCCACTCTGCCTGGTAAAACTAAAAATAGCGCAAAACGGCCAACTGCTTACTGCAGTGCCTTCTGTTGAATCGATTTTTCCAAACTTTTGCAGAAAGTCGTTCAGTGTTTCATTCGTTTATTTCCGTTTGGTAGAAAATTCTTTTAGCAGTCTTCTGACCGAAAATATTTTACATTCATCCTCGAACTCAATATGGTTAATTTTAGAATGTGAACTAAAGTTAAACTGTTGTGGTTTGTGACGTCACAGTTATGACGTCATCAAGCAACAAAACTGAACATACTGAACTGTTTTCCATTGTTGTAATTTAAAATGTTGTAGAATGAACATTGCTAATCATGAGACAAGATTTTCATAGCACAACTGTGTGCAATAAAAAAAAGAAACTGGAACTGTGACAGCCAACTAACCGTGTTGGCATCAAATGATTGTAGTTGTAGACCTTGATAAATGACTTGACCTTAGACCTCTGCTTGATCTTCTTCTTACCCATTCGTCGTGTAACAGGCCGCGGATGGCGATCAATGCCAGCCACGAGAGCATGACTGTAAGGCCTGTCTGTTGTGCCATCGTCGTAGTTCTATCAAACCACCACGTATTAGTTTAGAACAGCTGCAAACTTATGCTATATAATATAGTAAGTTTATGAATCTTTAGTTCCTTTGTACGATTTTGTATACATGTCTTGTGCTAATCCATTACATGACAGTATTCACAGTTTCACAGTAATAACAAGATCACATTTCCAAAGCAGACAACTGGACAACTTTGGGCCAACATTTTAGGTTCTAGGGTCCATTTCCTGCGAACATCTATGCATCATTTCATTATTTACATGCACCTTATTCACACACAACATACAAGTTGGGCATGTTGTTGTAAGTTATTATTACTACACATTTCATGTACATTTACTTTACATTAGTAGACAGAATAGTTCACACATAAAAACTTTGTAGCAGACTCGTTTTATGCGTAAATTGATAAATTTCCATTTTTGAGCACAGCCAACCTCTGAAGTGTTAATGCATGCACATCTTATTGCGCACACTGGAAAGCTTATGGCTGGCTTCCTATTAGACCCAAGCACGGGCCAGATAGCCTGAGGACCGGAAAATTTTTGAAACAAAATGGGCATGGCTGGGCCAAAATCTTTACGGGCCTTGCTGGGCTTGGCCTGTATATTCTGGCCCATATAAGTGGCATGTAAGTAAGCCTAATGAGTACTGACAAGCAGGCCTAGTTGACTTTTGTCCAACCGTTGGATCCTATATATGAAACAAGTTCCATAATTAAAACAAACACAATGCAGTTACCACTTCAGCACAGAGTGATTTTGGCTGAACTGACTGGGCCATTAGATTGCCTTCAGGCTGAGCTGACAGGCTCAATGGCTAACTTCATAAACAGATAGTTAACACCTGTTTCTCTTTCGAGTGTTAATGATGTTGTACACATATGACATAAGAATAAGTAACATTATGTTCTTTGTCATCATGTATAGTGTACATCTTGACATATGGATGGTGAGACAGGCAGAAAATTGATTGCATAACATCACATGGTAAAAATTACATGTACATAAAATCAGTACCTTAACTATCACAGCTTTTCGCCCAGCAAATCGTCCACCAAGGACCAATACAACCTTCCCGGTTTTCATGAACTTCCCCATTCTCTAAAACCAAATAGCAAATACATGCTAATGCAGTCAAAAATTGATAAATAAATGTATAGCACTCAACATAACAATTACCAGAAATACATGATCATTCTTTTTGCGGAAAAAGATGCAACAGTAAAAGTAACGACACAGAGTGCTAATCAATTTTAGGTCACTGCTAATCAAGTGAGAAATTGTGTAGCATTCACTGCTAATCAATTTTTTTTGGCCTAGCACAAACACTGCAGTAGAACTATTTCCCTATCTAATGGTGTATAGATGTTGGTGGTAAACGTAACCCTTCAACCTAATATTTAGCCTCAAAGTGACCCACCCCTTTCAACAAAGGTCGATTTTGACGTATTTTCACTAAGCTGTAAAAGCAAGCGAAAAATGTTGAATTATCACATATAGAAAGCGGTCTACAAGTTTTTGTTTGGTACCAAAATCGGTGTTTTAAACGACCCTAAATCTCGAATAAGTGGGGTTATCAGCGTTTTTTCATGCTTTCGGCTCTGCTGCAGCCGGTAGCAGTGAGCTATTTTAGCAAATCCACTGAAGGTAGCCCATTTACTCTACATTTTTGGCGATATAAGGGTCATCAACATATTCGAAAGGGATCACCCATAAGTTGTTAACGATGGTGATAGATGAGACAGGGGTACGCCCGAAAAGGGACTGCGAGGCCCACAGCTCACCTGGCCTCTATGTATGTCACACCTTGTTACATTGGGCAAGATAGGGCATCGCGCGTAGCGCAATTTGTAATCCCGCAAATTTTCAATTTTTACAAGAAGCTCGCGATCTTTCTCGATCTTTTCACTGCTTAAAATAAGACAGCTGCCGTAGATCCCTACAACAGTGATTCTGACAACTCTGTATAATTGATTAGCAGTTTAACAGGACAACTGCTACACATTTGTAACATTGATTTCCTAGTGAACTATGGACCGCGTGCCACACACGTAGGCTAACAGCACGACAGTAACTTGAGTATGTCTCATTATGTCAATTCGTAGACGAGTTTGAAGTAACCACACCTTCAATGTTGCCATTAGTAAACATCGTCTAAAGACCAGCACAGTAGACGTCCCCAGCCTCAGTTGAGGCGTCGTCCTTCCCCTCTCCCAGCGACCCGTGACGTGCTGCTGTAAAGTTATAAACATGGTCGGATGTGTGAAGCAGGGAGGCAGCCACGTAATAGACACCACAGTGAATGCATGCAGAGTGGGCAAAATACACATGAAACAAGGCCGCATCTTGTGCAGCCATTGTGACTTGTGACACATAATTGAAGCTCATATTACTTGTGTGTGGTGGCATGTGTGACGGCGACATCAGATGACCGTCATTGCATTAATTATCGCCGTGCCGGCGTGCGAAGTGCATTCGTGCACGATACACAACTACTTGCAACTATGGGCGTGGACCATCTTTTTTGCCGCTGTTTATGTAATTTGTTTAGCAAGTGAGATGGTATAATCGTGTAGGTTTATTATCAATTAATTTAAGGTAATGGTGGTGTTTGCATTTTCTGAAAGATCGCAAGATCAAAATTTACGTTCGATTCTCGCTAGTAGCTCGGTCGACGATTCTCGTTCGAGAAAATCGTATATGAGCGATGCCCTATTCCAAGACTTATGGACAAATACTGTCCTTTCTCGCATCTCACCATGCTAAACACAATGGAGATAGGCATATTCACTTTGCAACGATTACACACTGCAGCTGCGCGTATTCTGAGCATTAGCTCAGCTTCCTTGTTGTATTACATATCAGCACACAGATAACGACGTCACCGAAAGTACTATAAAGGTGAAAAATCCACACAGTAGTACGGAAACTGACACTAACCCTACCCGTAATCCTAACCCTTGTTATTAGGATTGCCACCTTTTCACTTTCCCAATCTCGGGTGGGGTCTCCCTTACCCATTCCCTTTCCTCTCCTCCCCCTCCCCTTAGATGTAGGCCCCTTAAATCCAGCTATGGGTCTTGGGAGCACTGTAAGCTCCCCAGCGGGATCTGGGGCAGAGCCCCAGTCAAAATCGATTTTGCTGCAGTTTAGCCTTAAAATCTGACAACTGGTGGCAACAAGTTTTATGATTTTCCTCAGAATCGAATGACCAAATTTCATGCATAATTTCCCAATTTTAAGCAGAATTCTAGAATTATAAGTATTTATAACTTTGCAATAAAATCATACGTAGACCAAATTGGCGAATACATGCAGTCAGTTAAATTAAAGACATAGAACATGAGGCGTCATTCAACAACTTACTTAAGAGGGGCGTGCACCACGGTATCAAGTAATTTACTGCCAGAGTCAACTGAACTATTCTGATATTTACATCACGTATTTACATTCAAATCTACAATCATACTTATATTAAATTAGAACTATCACGCCTATTATTACTATTGTTATTATTGTTGTTGTTGTCATTTTGACTGCACCTTGAAATCCGGGACATTTGGCGTCCCGGGGCTGGTCTTGCCGGGAGGGTATGATTAATTACCGCATTGGAGATGCAGGAGACCACATCGGAAGTGCACGTTGTATAACTGAACATGTGAATGAAACATCAGTTCAGTTACATACGTGTAGATCATTGGTAGAACATTGCTACCAGTACGCAAATTATATAAAATCAAATACTGTATACAAAACGTGTGACTGTATGCAAGAAGACACAACAGTATAACCGGAAATTCTTGTAATGTCTGATAATGGTTGTAAACACGAACACGTAAAATAACAGCTTCCGTACTAAAGTTAACAGAAAGGAATCAAATCAATCAAATACGTGCAGAACATCCGTGGATCACAGCTACAATTACAGAAGTTACATAAAATCAAACTCAGTAATTAAATGAATTTTTATAGTAAAGCAATAACACACGCTTCTTGCAATCTTATCCATAATGTGGCAGTAAATTAATTGCGTTATGTATCTAGGCACTGTTCTTAAACCTAACAACTATTATACAGTGGGACACTCGCAATTGCACCTAGACACTGAAATATGGTCGTCTAAAGTGTTCTGCACCTCCGATGCGGTTTGTTGCAATAATTAGTCATACCACTTGCCGGGACATGGGACAGCATGGCGCAAATCTGGGACATCCCGGGAAATCCGGGACGGGTGGCAACCCTACTTGTTATAGAAACCATTAGTACCATCGTGTTGCTAATGGGTGCAAAAGCAGACTTGTGCAACATTTTCAATCACATTTACAAGCCAAAAATCATTCTGGGGAGATTACGACTCCCTAGTTGGCTGGGGAAGAGGGGATACCCCTCCCTGTTCCCCATTGACACCTTCGGCATCTCTCTTCCACAGGTGTATATAACTATATACACCTGTGGAAGAGAGATGCCTTATTAGATTAATGATACAGGAAGGCCGAAACTTGGCAGCAGGACAAACATCACAATAAAACAAGACGACCGGGGTGCCTAAGCCACCTGTGGTAATTACCGAAAACAACTGAAAACAACCAAAGAAATGCCAAACAGTACACCAAATATTGTCTGAATTAATATCGTGCACTTTATAAGCAATTTAGAAGTGCAGAAACTACTTCCTATAGTCCTTAGTCAAGTTGGTTTCATACGTATTCGCATACTGAAAAGGACCAGTTTTATGGAACGCCCCACGTACGTGGACGTCATGCCTGCACGGCTTTTGCAACGTCGATGTAATTATCATGTGGTAGTAGTAGTGTAATTATGGGTGTAGGCAAAGCCTCTATACCCACATCATAATTATGCATATAGATGATCGTATATAATGTTATAACACACCATAACATAACACAACATAATCGTCATCATCATCATCATTGGAGTTCACTGGAAATTCGACGAGGTTTCCTCAAATTGGGGGCTCAAGACGTGGGGCGTGAGGTGGTTAGTTAGTCAAGGTTATGTCACAGTGACGTTATTTTTACGTCACGAGTTAAATATATAAGGAAATAGCTCTACAGTTTAGTATTCCGGAGGCATTCATTTGTTTCGATATATAATTCATCAGTATTTCTCACAGTTACGAACAGATTATATTCGCAATAAATACGTCATTATTTCCGACAAGTCTGTTGTTTTTGTATTTTTGGTGGTTTTCGGTAAGATTTCGGTTGTTTTCGGTAGTTTCGGTATTTACCACAGGCCGCCTAAGCTTCCAGGAGGGGTAGATGACTAGCTAGTTCTTCATTCTAGCTTCTTCTTTAATAAAAATATTACGCAGACAAAAACAACATATAAATGTGTCCATAAGTTGTAGGGTATCTTAACCAAATATTTACAAAAGTAGAAAAGATTACAATCGATAACAATAACTAACTCCAACAAATTCGCTCTATAAACAAGAAAGGCTATTCCAGTTCTTTACCCTGACTATCAGGAAGTAACGACAACTTGAATTTTTCGCCCTATGACACTCACCTCCACCACTGGGTGCGAACTGCGAAACACTGGTCACTGCGATGCGACCGTGCGACCATGAAGGGTGCGACATTCTGTATCTTCTTCTTCAGTCTTCAGTCATATGATGATATGATAATATGATTAATGTAGCGCCATAATTTCTAAAAGTAGATTCAGGGCACTTGGCGACGCCGATAAGGTAGGCTATACAAAATTACAAAATCAGAGTCGCTTTTAAAAACAATTAAAAAGAGTGCTAGTACAAAACGACAGAATCTTCTGTCTATATACTGATACCATAAATAAAAGGATCAATATTTCTTCCTGACACTGACACAAGTGCACAATCGTCAGATCACCACTGCCATAACTTGTTCAATGTACGTTATGTACCATATTCATCGGTCAGGATGAGAGTGAGTCCTATTCTTCTCAACTTTCACTAACTTAAAAGATAAAAGTTAAAACACACATTTTCTGGATTTATTTCCATTTTTACAGCGCGGCCGCATTGCTTGCAAATTGTATTAGCCACGGCAATTCAGTTTGTCCATCCGTCCGTCCGTCCGTCCGTCCGTCACACGCTGGTACCCTACACGGTCTTCAGTGTGAGGTAGCAAAAACACTCTAGTTTACTGACACCAACAATGGTTGGTGGCGACGTCCCCTACCTAAAATTTGCGCTCAGTGACCCACAGCTTCTCTGAAAAGCGCCGACTTCGATAAGCTTATAATAACGTGTCAACCGTGAAAGCTAGCGAAACAAAGTTCAATTATCGCGAATAGGAAGTCGACCACGCGCATTCCAACGAGCTATAGACGAAGTGCGTACGTTACCGCTAAGTCCCCCAAAGGGTGGCTCAACAAGTAAATTTGTCATTTTTTTATACAGGGTGGTTCAAAAAAGTAAGCTGTTGATTTTAGCAGTCAATGAAATTAATGCTAGCCAAACACGAGTTAGTTTCGCAAAAT
>Ga0209452_1000351_pt1 | contig 10585 bp, 12 predicted proteins | sample WorMetimpBELIZE1_FD_187388 | JGI IMG/M metagenome (GOLD analysis project Ga0209452, IMG submission 187388) | Marine gutless worms symbiont microbial communities from Max Planck institute for Marine Microbiology, Germany - Olavius imperfectus... | ecosystem: Host-associated > Annelida > Digestive... | reverse complement strand
GGGTTGTGTCGCCAGACGCATTGCCCGGTAGCTAAGTTCGGAATCGATAACCGCTGAAAGCATCTAAGCGGGAAGCGAGCCCTGAGATGAGTCTTCCCTGATACTTTAAGTATCCTAAAGGGTTGTCGGAGACTACGACGTTGATAGGTCAGGTGTGTAAGCGTTGTGAGGCGTTGAGCTAACTGATACTAATTGCCCGTGAGGCTTAACCATACAACACCCAAGGGGTTTTGATGGACTCAAACTAGAACATTGAATGTGTAAAAAGAACTGAAACAGCTTTCCGAATTAAAGAATTTGCTTGGCGACCATAGCGTTGTGGACCCACCTGATTCCATGCCGAACTCAGAAGTGAAACGCAATAGCGCCGATGGTAGTGTGGGGCTTCCCCATGTGAGAGTAGGACATCGCCAGGCTTTAAATTTAGACTCAAGAGTCTAACCAGTGCGGAGCGGTAGTTCAGTTGGTTAGAATACCGGCCTGTCACGCCGGGGGTCGCGGGTTCGAGTCCCGTCCGCTCCGCCACTTATTCTGAGAGTCGTCTCATTAAATACGAACAACAGGGGTGTAGCTCCAATTGGCAGAGCAGCGGATTCCAAATCCGCGTGTTGGGAGTTCGAATCTCTCCACCCCTGCCATATTTAAGGCTCTAGTCGAAAGACTAGAGCCTTTTTCATTTTATCCCTAGAAAACTCCAGTTGGCAGAGCAGCGGATTCCCCGAACCACCAAAACAGCGCGTGTTGGGGCGAAGCTTTCGAACCTCTGGATCGCCAGCCCGGTTCACCCCTGCCATATTTAAAGCTCTAGACTAGGCGTCCCCGACGAAAGACTAGAGCCTTTTTCGTTTTATCCCTAGAAAACTCCAATTGGTAGAGCAGTGGATTCCCCGAACCACCAAAACAGCGCGTGTTGGGGCGAAGCTTCCGAATCTCTGGACCGCCAGCCCGGTCCACACCTGCCATATTTAAGGCCTCAGACTAGGCGTCCCCGCCGAAAGACTGTTTGTGTCAATAAAAGAAATGGCGAGTATTAGGTACTCGCCATTTTTAACCAAAGAAGGTAACTCGCTTGGATTTTTGCCTTCATCGCAGCCTTCTTCTCTAGTCATGATTTAGAGAATATTCTTAGGCACTATTCTGCGAATCTTCACCTTAATTTGCTTTATCAAGCTAACTTCGCTGTCGGGGTTAAAGTCTTCACTGATACGCCATGCGTTCTCTGGTGCCATTTCGATGTTTATCGAGGTGTTTAGAATTTCTGTGATTTTCGGTGAGTGTATGATGGCAAAACTTTCTGTGTTTAAGTTGGCGCTTCGAGGGTCGAAATTGTAGGTTCCGATGACGGACGTTTTGTTATCTATCGTCATCGTTTTCGCGTGTAATCCGAATATAGGCGTTGTTGGTAAGCGTTTGAACATGTGATCTGTCATTACCCGCTGCCTCACTTTAGCATCGGGTTTGAACTCATAAATCTCCACACCTGTATCCAGTAATGCAGAACGATTTCGCTGATAACCACTAAATGCTTCTAGGTTGTCGTTGGAAGCTAAGCTATTAGTAAGGATTTTTACTTTAATTCCTTTATCAACAAGCTGTTTGAGAAATTGACGATCTGCTTTTGTTGTCACTAAATAGGGAGTTTGAATCAAAATGTTTTTTTGTGCGTTTTCAGCGAGTTCAACGAGTTTTTGTTGAGTTGTGCTGCCTCCACCTAAGAATGAACTCTGATCATTTTTACCAGGGTGGTCGGAAATATACTCCACTTGTTCAATGAACTGGAAGCGCCCTTCGGCTATCAAATGATTGAAAGTATCGGGAACTTTTTGGATTTCTGCACGTATCTCAGGATGAAAGTTATCCGGGTTGCAGGCATAGGAGTGCAATCGAGAAAAGTCTGGGTTGTTAGGGTAGGGGTTACTATCGATAAGTCTATCTACGTTGACGCTTAGGTCGTTGTTCCAGTACTGTTCAAAGGAACGCTCAACATCGGTCACCGCTTTTCCAGCTAAGAATACATCTCTATCTCGAAAGTTATATTCATGGTCAAATCCAAAGTATTCATCGGCGACATTTCTACCGCCGGTAATTGCAATTTTCCCGTCAACGAGAAAGACTTTGTTGTGCATTCTTTGGTTCAAACCATGGAAGTCTGTCAGTACAACCCCAAGTTTATTAATTATGTTTTTCCCTATGTTGACATTGGGGTTGTAGATTTTAATCTCGATATTTTCATGTGCTGATAGCATCAAAAGCTCATCACCTTTTGCATCTAGCATGATGTCATCAACGAGAACTCGAACTTTCACGCCTCGCTCAGCTGCGTGAACAAGATAGTCTGTAGCAATAAGCCCGATATTATCGACTGAGAATATAAAATACTGAATATCAATACTGCGCTCAGCTCTTTCTGTAAGCCAAGCCCGAGACATCATCGCTTCAGCCCCTTGCTCTAAAACGTAGACGCCTGTCTGATTGCTAAGTTGCGATTGGTATGGTTCTAGAAAGAGAGATAAGGGTTTAACTTGATGTTGTGGGATAGCGTCACAATAGTTTTCATCAGACAGTGGAACGCTATCTGGGGTCATATCACAACCAACTAACAATAAGTTGAGTGAGCATAAAAGAGGGACTGTTTTCTTCATCGTGTCAGCGGGGAATTATAAATTGTTCATAACTTATACACTACTCACTGTTTTATATCACCAATTTTGCCTGCGAGCATAGAGAAGCTGACGACTGGAACTGTGTAACGCATATTAGAGGTAATAAAAAAGCCCCGCTCATTGAGCGGGGCTTTGTATATTCAGCTGTGACGGAGCTTATTATTTTAGGATAGCTTCGTTACCGTTTTCACGGATGTTCTTAAGAGACCTTTCACACCACGTGCACTTGAAGCAACAACGTTACCAGACTTCATGTAGTCAGTGCCACCTGCAAAGTCAGTTACGATAGCGCCAGCTTCACGAGCGATCAGTTCACCCGCCGCGATGTCCCATGGCTTAAGGCCAAGTTCGAAGTAACCGTCAATACGGCCAGCTGCTAGGTAGCATAGGTCTAGAGCAGCAGAGCCTGTACGACGGAAATCAGAGCAGTCTACGAATAGAGAAGACATTATTTTGAAGTAAGATTCAGAGTGTTGCTTCTGCTTGAATGGGAAACCTGTTGCTAGAACAGTGCCTTGAAGGTCTTTAAGTTGCTTAACGCGAATACGAGCGTTGTTTAGCTGAGCGCCAGAACCACGTTGTGCAGTAAACAGCTCGTTTAGCATTGGGTCGTAAACACACGCAACCTCTGTTTTGCCACGGAAGCGAACAGCGATTGAAACTGAGAAGTGTGGTAGACCTTTAACGAAGTTGGTAGTGCCATCCAGTGGGTCGATGATCCATTGTACTTCTTTATCTTTACCTTCGATAACGCCATTTTCTTCAGCAACGATACAGTGCTCTGGGTAAGACGCTTTGATTGTATCGATGATGATAGCTTCCGCTTCTTTGTCTACGTTAGTAACAAAGTCGTTTACGCCTTTCTGAGTCGATTCGATCTTCTCAGCATTTTCTAAAGATTTAGCAATATGGTTGCCAGCTTTTCGTGCAGCACGAATAGCGATATTAAGCATTGGATGCATACTAATTTCCCAACGGATGTTAAAGAACAGAAAAACGAGCGCGAGTATAACAGAATAATGAGCAAATGGAAGTGGTGAATTATTGCACTATTGAGTGCTTTAACGTAAAGCCTAACTCCATTTATTTTTTCTATGTGTTAATATCTCGCAGCTCTAATTTGCTACAGGTTTATTACATGCTTAACAACGTAAAAGTCGTTCTAGTAGGAACTTCTCACTCAGGAAATATCGGCTCTGCAGCCCGCGCGATGAAAGTGATGGGTTTAACAAATATGGTGCTTGTTGATCCTCAATGTGACGTTGATGGACAAGCTATTGCCTTAGCCGCAGGGGCCGCAGATATTGCGCAGAACGCTCAAGTCGTTAGTACTTTGGAAGAAGCTGTAGCAGATTGTGCTTTAGTTGTTGGCTCTAGTGCGCGCTCTCGTACTCTTGAGTGGCCAATGTTAGAACCTCGTGAGTGCGGTGAAAAATGTGCACAAGAAGGTTTAACAAGTAATGTTGCGATTGTATTTGGTCGTGAACGTACAGGCCTTACAAATGAAGAGTTACAAACGTGTCACTATCATGTTTGCATCCCTGCAAATCCCGAATACAGCTCGTTGAATTTAGCGATGGCTGTTCAAACCATCAGTTACGAAATTCGAGTTGCCCATTTAGAGCAAGAAAAAGCGCAGCATCCAGAGCAAGCTCCGGCAGAGTATCCTCGCCATAAAGAACTAGAAATGTTCTTTGAACACCTTGAAAAAGTAATGTTGGATACCCAGTTTATTTCTGAGGAGCAGCCTGGAAAAGTAATGAACAAGATGCGCCGCCTATTTAGTCGTGCACGACCAGAGCTGCAAGAAATCAATACACTGAGAGGCGTATTAACTGCTATCGAGAAGAAGATTGGTAGTCGATAATTACGATTTTAGTCAGCAACTTAATACCTGACTAAATTAGTCAAATAAATACTTGACCATTTTAGTCAGGTATGAAAAACTTCATACCACATAAACGATGTGGATATGGTGTTATATGAGACTTACATCTAAAGGAAGATATGCAGTTACAGCTATGCTAGATGTGGCTTTACACTCTCAGCAGAATCCTGTACCGCTAGCCGACATTTCAGAGCGACAAGGAATATCACTGTCGTACTTAGAGCAGCTTTTTTCTAAGTTACGTAAAGCAGGATTAGTTGCAAGTGTTCGTGGCCCAGGCGGCGGTTACCGCTTAGGTGCTGATGCACACACAATTGCAATAGGAACAGTGATCGCGGCCGTTGATGAGTCCGTAGACGCGACCAAATGCAATGGGAAAGGCGACTGCCAAGGTGGCACGCGTTGTTTAACGCACACCTTATGGCGTGATTTGAGTTCACGCATTAGCGACTTTCTCAACAACATCACTCTTGGCGAGTTGATGAAAGATAACGAAGTATTAGAAATTTCAGACCGACAAGACTTAGATCTTGCGGTTAACCACGGCCTCGCAAATCATACAAATAAAGCGGTTGTGGGTTTAGACGTCCGCTCTTAAGCGGTCAGCAATGTTACATTGGAGTAGAGAATGAAACTGCCGATTTATCTTGATTACTCGGCGACTTGCCCGGTTGACCCGCGAGTTGCAGAAAAGATGGTTCAGTACATGACGATGGACGGAACGTTTGGTAACCCTGCGTCTCGTTCACACCGTTACGGTTGGCAAGCCGAAGAAGCAGTAGATAATGCTCGTGAGCAAATTGCGGATCTGCTAAATGCTGACCCAAGAGAAATTGTTTTTACATCTGGCGCGACAGAGTCAGATAACCTAGCAATTAAAGGTGCAGCCCACTTCTACGCGAAGAAGGGTAAGCACGTTATTACTTGCAAAACAGAACACAAAGCAGTGCTAGATCCATGCCGTCAGTTGGAACGTGAAGGTTATGAGGTAACTTACCTTGAGCCGGAATCTAACGGTCTTATTGATCTAAATAAGCTTGAAGCGGCAATGCGTGACGACACTGTGTTAGTGTCAATCATGCACGTAAATAACGAAATCGGTGTTATTCAAGATATCACTGAAATCGGTGAACTTTGTCGTTCTCGTAAGATTGTGTTCCATGTAGATGCAGCGCAATCAGCAGGTAAGATCCCGCTAGACGTTCAAGAAATGAAAGTGGATCTAATTTCACTTTCTGCACACAAAGCATACGGCCCTAAAGGTATCGGTGCATTGTATGTTCGTCGTAAGCCTCGTATTCGTCTTGAGGCTCAAATGCACGGTGGCGGTCATGAGCGTGGTTTCCGCTCTGGCACACTAGCAACTCACCAAATCGTGGGTATGGGTGAAGCATTTGCTATCGCTAAGCAAGATATGCAAAAAGACTTTGACCATGCACTCGCTCTGCGTAACCGCCTGTTTGAAGGTGTTAAAGACCTTGAAGCAGTAACGGTAAACGGTGATTTTGACCAACGTGTACCTCACAACCTTAATATCAGTTTTGCATTCGTTGAAGGTGAATCATTGCTAATGTCTCTAAAAGACTTAGCGGTTTCTTCAGGTAGTGCATGTACTTCTGCAAGTCTAGAACCTTCGTATGTACTTCGTGCATTAGGTCTTGACGATGAGCTAGCGCATAGCTCAGTTCGTTTCTCATTCGGTCGTTTCACGACAGAAGAAGAAGTGGATTACGCAGTAGAACAAATTCGTACAGCAGTAACTAAACTGCGTGACATGTCTCCTCTATGGGATATGTACAAGGAAGGTGTTGATCTAAGTACCGTTGAGTGGGCACACCACTAAACATTAGATCACTCCAATGATGTGTAGGTAGAGGATTCGAGGTAAAGACAATGGCATACAGTGAAAAAGTAATCGATCATTATGAGAACCCACGTAACGTAGGTTCATTTGACAAAGAAGACCCAGCGGTTGGTAGCGGCATGGTTGGCGCGCCAGCATGTGGTGACGTAATGAAGCTTCAAATCAAAGTAACACCAGAAGGTATTATTGAAGATGCGAAGTTCAAAACGTACGGCTGTGGTAGTGCTATCGCTTCTAGCTCACTAGTAACAGAGTGGGTTAAAGGTAAGAGCATTGATGAAGCAGCAGCAATCAAAAACGCTGAAATTGCAGAAGAGCTAGAGCTTCCACCAGTAAAGGTTCACTGCTCTATTCTTGCAGAAGATGCAATTAAAGCAGCAGTTGCTGACTACAAGAAAAAACATCAGTAAACTCTCTTTGTCATTAATGGGAGCGAAGTGCTCCCATTTCATTCATAACCAGAACTATCAGGGTGCAGTATGGCCATCACATTAACAGAAGCAGCAGCAAGTCGAGTTAGTGCTTTCTTAGCCAATAGAGGCAAAGGCATTGGGCTACGTCTTGGCGTGAAAACAACAGGCTGTTCCGGTATGGCTTATGTACTTGAGTTTGTCGATGACCTGAATGAAGAAGATGAAGTATTTGATCATTCAGGGGTTAAGATCATCATCGACAAGAAGAGTCTTGTGTACTTAGATGGAACACAGCTAGATTACGTTAAAGAAGGCTTGAACGAAGGTTTTGAGTTCAACAACCCAAATGCGAAAAGTGAGTGTGGTTGTGGTGAGAGCTTCAACGTCTAACGACTGCTCTCCTGCTGGTTCTTGGTAGGAGAGATTCCCAAGGATCAGAATAACCATGAATCACTTTGAATTATTTGGGCTACCAACTCAGTTTAAGCTGGATGGTAGCCTTCTTTCTTCTCAATTCCGTGAATTGCAAAAGCGTTTTCATCCCGATAACTTTGCTACGGCTTCTGAACGTGATCGCCTAATGGCGGTACAAAAAGCGGCTCAAATCAACGATGCGCACCAAGTTTTAAAGAACCCAATTTCCCGCGCGGAGTACCTGCTGGCAGAAAACCAAGTAGAGATTCGAGGCGAGCAACAAACAATGCAAGATCCAATGTTCTTAATGGAACAAATGGAATTGCGCGAAGAACTCGAAGAGATCCCATCTAAAGGCGATCCAGAAGCGGCTTTGTTTGACTTTGATGGCAAAGTATCAAAGATGTATAAGCAGCAGCTACAAACAGTAGAACAACAACTTAACGATGCTCTGTGGTTGGAAGCGGCAGACAGCGTTCGTAAACTTAAATTTATTGCCAAACTAAAAAATGAAATCGAGTTAGTCGAAGACAAACTACTCGGTTAATTCCAGAGCAAGGATTAACAATGGCATTACTCCAAATTGCAGAACCGGGCCAAAGCTCGGCACCTCATGAGCATAAACTTGCTGCAGGTATCGATTTAGGGACCACTAACTCGTTAGTGGCGTCAGTTCGTAGTGGTAACGCAACTACACTTACTGATCAGCAAGGTCGTAGCATTCTTCCTTCTGTCGTGCATTATTCAGCAGACACTACTCATGTTGGCTACACGGCTCAAGCGCATTCAGAAACCGATCCAAAGAACACGATTATTTCGGTTAAGCGCCTTATCGGCCGCTCATTAAACGACATCCAGCAGCGTTACCCATCATTGCCTTACGCATTGAAAGAAAGCGATAACGGCTTGCCTATTTTGCAAACTGCGAGTGGTGATAAAAATCCAATCGAAGTGTCGGCAGATATTCTAAAAGCACTTGGTCAACGTGCAGAGCAAACCTTAGGTGGTGAGCTTGCAGGCGTAGTGATTACCGTTCCTGCCTATTTTGATGATGCCCAGCGTGCAGGCACAAAAGATGCCGCTAAGTTAGCGGGACTTCATGTGCTGCGCCTATTAAATGAACCAACCGCAGCAGCCATTGCTTATGGTTTAGATTCAGGCCAAGAAGGCGTTATTGCGGTTTATGATTTAGGCGGTGGTACGTTTGATATTTCTATTCTTCGTCTTTCAAAAGGCGTGTTTGAAGTATTAGCAACCGGTGGTGACTCGGCGCTAGGCGGCGATGATTTTGACCATCTATTGGCAGACCACATTCAAGCTAAAGCCGGCATTGTTCAGGCTCTAAGTGCAGAGCAGCAGCGCATCCTGCTAAACACCGCTTCACAGACTAAAATCGCATTCTCTGAGCAAGAGTCCGTTTCTGTTGACGTGTTGGGTTGGCAAGGTGAAGTGACTCGCGAAGAGTTTGAAGAGCTGATTCGCCCACTGGTTAAGAAAACACTCATGTCTTGCCGCCGCGCGTTGAAAGATGCCGAAGTTGAGCTAGACGACGTGAACGAAGTTGTGATGGTTGGCGGTTCAACACGTACTCTGCTGGTTCGTGAAATGGTTGGGGAGTTCTTTGGCCGAACGCCACTCACCAGCATCAACCCAGATGAAGTCGTCGCGATTGGCGCAGGCATTCAAGCGGATATCTTAGCGGGTAATAAGCCAGATTCTGAAATGCTATTGCTGGATGTAATTCCGCTGTCACTTGGTATTGAAACCATGGGTGGCTTAGTAGAAAAAATCATCCCGCGTAACACAACTATCCCTGTCGCGCGCGCACAAGAGTTTACCACCTTTAAAGATGGTCAAACCGCAATGAGTGTTCACACCGTTCAAGGTGAACGTGAAATGGTGGATGACTGCCGCTCACTGGCACGATTCTCTTTAAAAGGGATCCCGCCAATGGCAGCAGGTGCGGCGCATATTCGCGTGACATACCAAGTGGATGCAGATGGCCTACTATCTGTTACCGCAATGGAAAAGAGCACCGGTGTACAATCTGAAATTCAAGTTAAGCCTTCTTATGGCCTCAGTGATGATGAAGTAGCAAACATGCTACGCGATTCGATGACCTATGCTAAAGAAGACATGCAATCTCGCGCACTCGCAGAGCAACGAGTTGAAGCAGATCGTGTGATTGAAGGTTTAATTGCAGCCATGCAAGCGGATGGTGACGAGTTATTGTCAGAGCAAGAGAAACAAGATTTGCTAAGTGCAATCGAAGCTCTGATTGAACTGCGTAACGGCGATGATGCCGATGCGATAGAAGTCGGTATCAAACAGACGGACAAAGCGAGCCAAGATTTCGCGTCACGTCGCATGGATAAATCAATTCGAGCAGCACTTGCTGGTCAATCTGTAGATAATATTTAAGAGTTGGAAGCTATGCCTAAAGTTATTGTATTGCCACACGACGAGTTGTGCCCAGAAGGCGCAGTGCTTGAAGCCGCAACAGGTGAAAGCGTATTAGATGTGGCGCTTAAAAACGGTATTGGGATTGAGCATGCGTGTGAAAAGTCTTGTGCGTGTACAACCTGTCACATCGTGGTTCGTGAAGGTTTTGACTCACTAGAAGAGAGCGACGAACTAGAAGATGACATGCTAGATAAAGCATGGGGTCTAGAGCCTGAGTCTCGCCTAGGTTGCCAAGCGTTGGTGGCTGATGAAGATTTAGTGGTTGAGATTCCGAAGTATACTCTGAACCACGCATCTGAAGACCACTAAATACTCTTCATACTTGAAATCGCAGCGTTGTTAACTGCATAAGCTCCCCCTAATCACATAGAGCACCTATGCTCATAGGGATGAGCTTATTTGTTGCCTAGCTGCAACTCCAAGTCTTTTGAGTATTACAGCTATCAAAATGAGTTAATAAAGGGAGTAAGCAATGAAATGGACGGATTCGCGCGATATTGCGATTGAACTGTGTGACAAGTTCCCTGATGTTGATCCTAAGACGGTACGTTTTACCGATTTACATCAATGGATTTTGGATCTTGAAGACTTCGATGATGAGCCAAATCGTTCAAACGAGAAGATTCTAGAAGCAGTGATTCTAATGTGGATGGATGAGGCAGATTAACCTGCTGTGACAAATCCTACGCAGTTAACAAAATTTAGTAAAACTAACGGGCCAAGTGGCCCGTTTTTTTATCCAATTGACATTTTTCACTGACAAAATGCTAACATCAAGCAATATGCTTAAGTATCGGTAACGCTTCTAAAATTCCACTTTAAAGATTACTTGAGTATACAAAACAAAAGGCGTAGGCAGCGCCATGATTAAGACAAGGAG
>Ga0209452_1000348_pt1 | contig 10632 bp, 9 predicted proteins | sample WorMetimpBELIZE1_FD_187388 | JGI IMG/M metagenome (GOLD analysis project Ga0209452, IMG submission 187388) | Marine gutless worms symbiont microbial communities from Max Planck institute for Marine Microbiology, Germany - Olavius imperfectus... | ecosystem: Host-associated > Annelida > Digestive... | reverse complement strand
CCCAAGCGCCAGTGACCAACCATAAATACTCCATGCTTTTGCCTCTTTATTATTTGTTAAATCGCGTATTACTAATATGGCTGAGTCAGCGGAGGTAACCACAAAAATAAGTAACAGAACTAAGCTAGACCATATAAGAACGGTGCCTTGCCAGCCTAACTGCTGAAAAAATATAAATAGCCCTTGGGTATAGTCAGCTTCAATAGCCTTTAAAATACCTGCATTGTAAGTTTTATCCCACGCAATAGCAGAGCCCGAAAACACACTAAACCAAACAATAGTAACAAGTGTAGGCACTAAAACAACAGCCATTATATATTGCCACACAGGCCGGCCTTGACTAATTTTAGCCAAAAACACTCCAACAAAAGGCCCCCAGGCTAACCACCAAAAATAATAGTTATACGTCCAACCATTTGCCCACTGAGGGTTATTAAGTTGGCTTTGTAATTGCCATGCCCCTGTAAAAATAAGGCGTACATAATCCAAAGTACCATCGATTGCAATATCAATAATAGGTTGTATCGGCATAAGCAAAAGTAGCCACACTAGCAGTGCAAATGCGAGCCATACATTAAACTTACTCAGTGTTTGAATGCCCTTTTTAAGCCCAAGCTTAGCAGAGAAGGTATATAGCAATACTATTAGGCTGATTATAATAAAACCCGATACTAGTGCAGACTCTATCTGTGAATGCATTTCAATACCTTTTCGTAACAACATCGTTGAATTTGCAATTGTCCCCACAACACCAAAAAATATTGCTAGTACCGCCACTAATTTAACAAGAAAAATAACCTTGCGTTGATTTTTTGCATTTATAACGCCCTTCAACGCACTTATTACGGGTGCACTTATTTCGACATTACCATTACCTGTGTTAGTTACGCCCCCTAAAACCAACCCGAACACAGCGTAAAGTGCCCATGCATGAGCCCCCCAGTTAATTAGCGTTAATGCCAAAGCACTGCTGGTTTCATTAGGATAAAGTGATTGTTTTAAAGGTGAGTTAACAACATTTAATGCAGGCTCAGCAACGCCCCAAAAAATGAGCCCAGATCCCATTCCCGCCGCAAAAAGCATAGAAAGCCAACCAAATAATCCAAATTCCACTTGTGCATTACTTCCCCCCACCTTTTGTTTACCCAGTGGGCTGAAGGCGATGACTATCACTGCCACTAATAAACCGTTTACTAATAAAAAAAGTGACGCCCCTAAGACTCTTAAAGCCTCATTTATAATCGGTTGCAAATACTCTGTGAGTAATTCAGGTACCAAAAATGCGGTAGTACTGAGCGAAAGACATAGCAACAATGCGATTAATTCGAGCTTATTTGTGTGTAAACGCAAGTTAGAACCAGTTTATTGATTTTTAATAATAAAATAATACGCACTTTAGCAACGTTATTAAATGCACGTGCACGGGTTTTATGTAAAACAGTTAATTTGCTATGTAAATGTTTCCAATCGACTCATTAGCAACCAACAAACCCAATATTAATACATTGATCTTAATGGTAAAAAATAATGGTTCGCAGTTTGCTAATTACATTTACACTTTACAAATAGAGACCATTATGGAAATTGATTTACAGTGGAACGAAATCATCGAAAACTTAGTGCATCTTGGCATTGCATACCTTCTAGCCCTGCCTATGGCCTACGATAGAGAACGAAGCCACCACGGCGCAGGGCTCAGAACCTTTCCTTTAGTTGCCGTTGCATCGTGTGGTTATGCATTAATAGCAATATCGGTTTTAGATGGCGCAGAAGCACAGTCAAAAATGTTGCAAGGCATAATTACCGGTATTGGCTTTATTGGCGGGGGCGCTATTTTAAAAAATAACAAGTCAACATCAGGCACCGCAACCGCAGCAAGTATTTGGAATATGGGATTAATTGGTATTGCTGTAGCCTATAGCCGTTACGAAATAGCAATATTGCTCGCTGTTATTAATTTTATAACTCTCCGATACGTTAAAAAATTTAAATAACCGCACACCACAATACTAAGTGTGTCGTACTTTAAATTAAGAGTACAGCTTAAGTGTATATAAACTAGCCGCCTGCAGCTCGTATGGCGTTATTATGTAACATATAATACCGGCAAATTTTATCACGCGTTTTGAGCTTAGTTATGTCGACCCCAGCCACAATGCCTCGACTACATCACATTGATTTACTTCGAGGTATTATTATCATTTTTATGGTGGTAGAGCATGGCATGTATTACTGCCTAAATTATTCAGTCACCGATCCGATGACTATTCCAGGGACTGATCCCCTCACCTTTTTTACGCGCTTTGTTACACACTTTTGCGCCCTCTTTATTTGTATTTTTAGCGGGGCTTTCGGCGACACATTAGTAGGCCTACCTGCTGGTTAGGGTATGAGTTATGGCGCAACTTTGTTATTTATAGCTGTGGTTATAGGCTTAACCACTTTACTTGCTAAACGCTATTTAGGCTGGAAGCGCAATAACAAACATAGCTTAATTGCTAAATACATTTAAAACAAAACCCCGCATACCCTGCGGGGTTTTATTGATAAGCGAGCTTGCTCAGTCGCTATAAAAAGCTTTTACCAGTTTGTTTTAAAGTAACCGTTTGCGCCTGCGCACTTTTAATTAATAACCCACAGCGCATATCATTTTTAGAAATTACAATTTTATCAATAGCGCTTGTATCGTAATCCACGACTTTGTTTTCACATCTAAGCTGAACTTTAGACAATGGTTTTTCAGCCTTTAATACCGCTTCGCTTTTAGACAATAAAGGTAAAACAGCCTGCGCAGGCTCAAGTGAAATTTGCTGATTAATATCACCGGAGTTTTTATATATATCGTTCACTTGCGCTAATAGCTGCGCTTTATTTTGCTCAGTAAAGGTTATAGATTCTATATCACTTAATGCATCAATTGCATCGTAAGCGCGTACATAGTCTTGCTTTGATATAAACCACTGCAGTGCATTTTTAATCACTCGCTTTTTAATTTGATCGGGTAAGTTATCCCTAAATAAAAACGCTTCATAAATAGACTTATCAAAGCGTTTCCAATCCTTTACAAAATAGCTATGTTGGCTTTTAAGCCACGCCAGTAAAACTATTTCAACGGTGTTTTTAGTATGCTCGTTTTCAAGCTCAGTAATATACGTTTTAGCTTCATCAAAGTTTTTATCATCGATAAGCTGGCTGGCTTTTTCATAGTCTTTAAAAAAGCCAGGAGATGCCTGATCGTTTGAAAAGCTAGCGTGTACATTTTGTGAGCTTACCGTCATAGTTTTAGCTGAAGAAACAGCGCCGCCATTAAGTTTTGCGCTTTTATAATTAAGTTTAGACACGTAATCAACAGCTTCTCGTTGATACTTTTTTTGCCCTGCCGTGGCCACAATTTCGATATCACTTACCTGCCCGTTTTCATCAACCACGTAGCTACTTAAATTAATGCCTTCTAACCTTGATGCACGCGGTGACGTATTAGTGAGCTGATCGTAATTTTTATTTATCACTTGTGCTGGTATAAAGTCATCTGCTGATACAGATAGGTGAGTAAAAGTTGAAGCAAGAGAAAGTGCAAGTAAACGTTTTTTCATCGATTTATCCATCCTAGATTATGTTTCTAATATAAAAACAAATCTAGCCTATAAACACAAGAGACGAAACAACAAAAGTGATTATATTTTAATCGTAGTAAAACTCTGCTAAATAAAATTTAAGCATAAAAAAAGGCGCCTTAAACAGCGCCTTTGGATTCAAGTATGTGTGCTTAAAACATATCTTGATAGGAGTGGGTTGTTTTAAACGAAATAGCTTTGTCAAAACCAGGTAATTCGATACCCTCTTCGCCAATTACAATGTCGTTATCATCAATGGCGCCATCGCCAAAACGGTATACTAATTCGTATTTACCAAGGTCTGCTTGCATTTTATAGGTAGTTTGCCCAGCAACAACAGATGTATGTTTATCAGCGTAATCACTTATTGCTTTTTCGCCGTGGCGCTTAGCAAGCATTTGCATTGTTACTTTTGCGCTAAGTACAGTCGCAGTGGCGTTATTACCGCCAAAGCCTTTTGAGTTTATAAAAGCTATGTCCATATCGCCGCAATCGTAATGACCGTTTCGTATATCTAAGTGATCTGCATACACATCGTCGGCTACTTTATCTATTGTCGTAATTCCCGGCATAATATTATGGCTAAATACACCCAGGGCTATCGCAAGCTGATCGCCGCTCGCTGGGGCAATTGTATGCCCAACATACGCTTTTGGCGCCGTGATTTTCCAGTTATCAATAGCAAATGTTTGCGCTACTTTATGATAAATAAGAGACTCGGTTACACGGTTTTGTGGAGTGCTAGAGCCATGGGCTAAGATAAAGCTGCGATTTTGTAATGCATCTTTTCCTAATAAGCTCGATGCCAATGCCGCAGATTTAGCCATGGTAATGTAATTACCCGGGCCAGGCGAGGTGATTGATTTTTTAATACCATCGGCATTTACAAATACATCAGGTACTGAGCCCATAATGTCTGCACCAAGCTCTAATGCTAATGCATCGTCCATTAAAATAGCCACTTGTGCACCTTCACCTAATGTAAAACCACAGTTTTCGCCAAACGGGCGGCTACTTTTACGGTAATCGGGCTCTTGGTCACTGCTTAAGTTATCCAAACGGCGCAGGCCTTCAACATTGGCAAGGGCGCTCATATTACCAAAGCCTTCAACTACTTCAGGTGTTATGGCGCACTCAACACTTGCAACAACCGCAACACGGGTACGCCCAGCTTGAATATCGTTTACGGCAGCACGTAAGTTATATAAAAATGTGGCACACGCGCCTGAGGTAGAAAACGTAGTCCCTACATTACCTGTCACATAAGCGTTTATAAAATCAGTCGACATCGTATTTAAGCCAAGTGCTAATTGCTTAGTACTAACACGATCGCCCTGCTGACGCGCTTTAACTAAGCCACCTAAGCCTTTGTCGTCCATTTGGCCAATAACCGAGGCTGAATAGGTACCAATTTTATCTGGCTCTACGCTATTCATTATGTTTTGCCAATCAAGGCCTGTTGACTTAATCGCATCGTTTGCTGCAAATATAGTGGCTTGCAAACCGCGTGGCTGATAACGGCTGTTATACATAATTGATGGGTCAAACCCAGTAGGAAACTGCCCTGCCGATTTAATTGGGTTGTCACGAGTAGAGTCTAGCTTTACGTCTAGCTCTGCGGCTATGGTTACTTTTACCTTTTTGCCTTCAAGTTCTTCAACCTGCCAACTTGGGGGAACCGGCGTAGGTAAATCACGAGCGCGAGTTTCAAATACAATTGCGTTTTCGTCTGATGTCTTTAACGTCATTTTTTGCTGCCAAGGTGTGGCATCTGCGTCAAAATGTTCTTTTTCGATTTTACGAATAAGTGTGCCAGCAATAATTTGCTCACCAAAGCGTGCTTCTATGTCGCTTTGCTCAACATTATTACCGTTTGTGTCTTGTAATTGGCCATCAACAACGCGTACCAAGTTCATTAATGTGGCGAGGCCTAAAAATGTTTCACTACGATCTTGTGCGTTTAATGCATCTAACACGATACGGCGGTAACCTTGATGGAAAGAAGTTCGGCCAGCGGCGTTAATACCGCCCATGCCTACAATTACAGGTAATGCTGTCATAATTAACCTTTAAAACGTGTTATAGGAGAAGCAAACAGTTTAATTGGATTAACCACAGCGCTTTATGCTTTAATAGCCAAATATTCAGCATTAAAGGCCAAAAAGTACTGGTCGGAGCATTCACATGAATAACAAATCAGTAAACCCTGCGTTAAATATTGCCATAGCAGTCTACCCGCATTTACTTATTACCAGTTTAACACTCCCTATTGAAATGCTAAGAGCCGGTGAAGCCTTTGCAAAAGGCCACCTAAGGCACACAGATTTTAGACCGCTTAATATAAATTTAATTGCTAGAAATAATAAGCCAATACAAAACCGTACGGGTCTTGCCATAGTACCTGATTACTCTACAGCCAACGCACCGTATAACGATTTAATTATAGTGCCAGGGATTTGGCGAAATCCTCGCCCAGTTGTGCGAACTAACAAAGAAGTGGTTGAGTGGCTACAAGAAAGCTTTGAAACAGGTAGCCAACTAATTGGTGTAGGCACGGGTAATTGCTTAGTAGCAGAAGCGGGCTTACTTGATGGTCACCCTGCAACAACTCATTGGCATTACGCCAAACAATTTAGCCACGACTACCCTTTAGTTAGCCTTAAACCCGACTTTTTTATAACCCAGTCTGAGCGTATGTATACGGTGGCAAGTTTAAATGCCCTTGCCGATGTGATCGTACATATTATTAGCCAATACTATGGCAAAGCCGCTGCGCAACATGTAGAGCGTAACTTTTCGCACGAAGTACGTAAGCCATACGAAGATCAACGCTACCTTGAAGGCGCGGTTGACCGACACCCAGATGAACTCATAGCGCAAATACAATTTTGGCTTAAAACTAATTTAGCCAGCGAGTTAAACCTGCAAGAAGTCGCCTCACAATTTAGTTTGAGCTATCGCACCTTTACCCGCCGATTTAAGCTTGCAACTAATCAAAGCCCTATAGAATATTGGCAGCAATTACGGGTAGAAGGCGCTAAAGAGTTATTGGCCTCGTCTAATTTAACTATTCAAGAAGTGGCGCTTGAGGTTGGCTATAACGACCAAGGCCATTTAACGCGCGTATTTAAAAAAGTGCTAAACCAAACACCAAGCGAGTACAGAAAAGTAGTAAGAAGAAAATTATTTGGCTAACACAAAAACGCCACTAAATTAGTGGCGCTCTGACTCGTTAACCTCTTTTCGGTAGTAACGCTTTTGATAGCTTTTTACTTTAGTATGGACGCCTTTACTTAAGCTTTTAAATTTTGCCTCCAGTACATCCACCCCATATAAAATGCCAACCACCAGCACTGAAAGTTTAATGGCAGCAGCTAGATTGTCGGTGGCTATCATTACGCCAATTGAGGCAAGTACCCAAATGGTTGCAGCTGAGGTAACTCCTACTACGGCGCCATCTTTTGCAAGCATAACGCCTGCACCTAAAAAGCCAATGCCTGTAATTATTTGCCCCACAACGCGTGAATGGTCAATTATATCGCCTTGTAAGTTAAACGCGGTCGATAAAAACAAATACGTGCCTAAAGTTATTAAAGCTGAGGTACGAATACCCACAGGTTTACCGCGTAATTGGCGCTCTAACCCTATGATGGCACCACAAAAAGCGGCGGTGCCAATGGCTGCCCATGAATAAGGGGCTACATTAATTAAATCTAAAAAAGTCACTCTTTTTGATAAACCTATTAATTATTAGCAATGGCCACTGCGGTTCTTAAGCGCTGACCACCAAATACTGACATTTTACTAAAATCACCGCGCGCAATAGGCACGTACTGGCAATCTATTGCGAGTTGTTTGTCGCTTCCTGGCTCGCAAAATGGGTCGTGAACATACACGCAGTGCTCATCAAGATGGGTAACGCACACCCAATGCGGTGACTTTTTACCATCAAAACTATATGTACTAATCAATAACAGCACGCTAAAACCTTGGCTTAACCACTTTTCAATATGCTCAAGCTCAACATCTTTATGCACAAGCGGTATATTTGCTTGCGCTATACCCTCAACGAATTGCTGATGTACTGTCGCTAGTACCATTTTTTTGTTTTCATTGCGTACGCCATCTAAAAACAACGGCTCTGTGGTATTAACCATTACCTCGCTTTTAAAGCCGCGTTTATTAGCCGCAAGTGCTAAACCAAACGGATGGCAACCACCATGGCCCGAGGTCATAAAAATGGTGGTACCTTCACGCCAGAGTGCCAGCTCATGTGATTGGTTAAGCTCCGTTGTTGGCTTAAGTGCCCCCATTGCCATTAATAACGCCGCAGGCCCACAGGTAAACTCGGTCGTTTGCTGATACCACGGTGTTAATCGCGCTATTTTTAGCTCATTCGTTTGGCGAATATTTTTTTGCATTCGCAGCGCATCACTGTGATCGTCATAATAATCGCTATATTGGCCAAACACTCTGTAACCTAAGCTTTTATAAAGCCCTATTGCACTTTCGTTATTTACAGCTACTTCTAATCGTAAGTAAATTCGCCCACGCTCACACGTTTGTTTTTCAAGCGCAGCTAATAACATTTTGGCAATGCCTTTACCTTGCATTGCAGGTTTTACAGCCAGCGAATATAAACGCGCCAAACGCGTGCCTTTATGACACCACACCAGCCCATAGCCGCATACTTGTTCGCCATTTTCTGCAATTAGCAAAATACCGTGCTTAGCATTTAACCAGCGCTTTAAACTGCGCGGGCTTAATTTATCATTATTAAAGCAGGCGTTTTCAACATCAATCAGTGCGGTTAAATCACTACTAAGTGCCTTTCGAATAACTAGCTTGCTCATGTTATTAACCACGGCCTCGCGCTTCTAAACGCTGTTTAAACTCATCCATAATAATCATGTAAAGTTCGTCGCCTAGATAGGCGTCTTCAACTTTGTGATCAATACTTGGATTATCATTTACTTCTAGCACATAAGCACGGCCCTGATGCTCTTTAACATCAACGCCATATAACCCTTTACCCACTGTTTTACATGCTTTTAAAGCGGCATCTAATACAGCTTTTGGTAACTCAAAGGTTGGCAAAGTTTCAAAACCACCCGAGAAAAACCGTTTAGCGTCGTGGTTATAAATTTGCCAATGGTTGCGCGCCATTAAATAGCGACACGCATAGATAGCACGGCCATTTAACACACCCACTCGCCAATCGTACTCGGTATACATGTATTCTTGTGCAAGTACCAATGCGCTATAATCAAACAGCTCGGTTAGTTTTGCTTCAAGCTCACTGCGGTTTGCAACTTTAAACACCCCTTTTGAGAACGACCCTTCAGGCATTTTTAACACCAGCGGATAGGTAAACGCCTCTTCTAATTGCTCAAGCGTTTGCGCTGATTGATCAGCCACTACCACGGTTTTTAAACTGGGCACTTTTTGGTAATTAAACGCATCGTGTAAATACACTTTATTACAACAACGTAAAATAGACTCAGCATCGTCAATTACCACTAAACCAAGGCTCTGTGCTTTGCTAGCAAGGCGATACGTTGGATGGTCAATCGCTGTTGTTTGACGAATAAATAACGCATCAAACTGGGCAATGTTGTCAATTTCATCAAAACTCAAAGCTTGAGCGTTAATACCATGTTTAGCCGCTGCTTTTATAAAACGGGCTATAGCGTCTTTATCGCTCGGTGGTACTTTTTCGTTATGATCAACGAGTATTGCCATATCCCATCTAAAACGGCGCTGCACTGTACCTATACGCCACTGTGTTTGGGTAAAGTTATTAAGCTTTGCTATAAAGTCACTGTATTGCTCATCGCTTAAAGAGCTAAGCGAACCTTGTTGCAGTAAACCTTGCTTATCAACATATAAAATAGGCGCTGGGTATTGTTTAAATACCGATTTAGCCGCTTTACTTTGTAGATCGTTTAAAGCATGACCAAAGTAAATTTCGCCATCAATTTGACCAATACTTAGCATAGGAGCTTGTCCGCCTCTAAGCGCGTTTATTGTTTTAACACTGGGTAACACTTGGTGTTTACGTGCCTCTGCAAGTAATGAGCAATAGTAACCCTTACTCAAGTATTGGCTTGAGTCGCATAAATTAATAATACGGGTTTTAGGTTCATTATGTTTTGGGTAATCACGTAAGTAACTATTAAACGTAATCACATTGTCGAACGATTGAGCAAGTGTTTGCTCGTTGTTATCAACCACTATTAAGGTTTTAAACACGACTTTTCCTAGTTAAGTCAAAAATATAAAAAGCATGCCTAATAAAATACTCAGCACTATAAATAGAAACACCCAGCGCACTAAGTGGGCATTGCGCGTATCACTTAATACGATGGGTGCTTTAACAAATACCTACTGTAAGTGTTAGCGCTTAAATTGCTTAAGCGACATCTGCTTTATATGCCCTTTTTAAAAACCACACAAACGAGATATTTTTAGCGTAAAGATAAAAAATATTGATTAACTATATTTTCCTATTAATGCAGATTAAAATACGCAAAATTACTATTAAATGAGCGATATAAATGTCACACCCAGCCTGCCCACAGTGCCAATCTGAATATGTTTACGAAGACCAGCAACTGCTTATTTGCCCTGAATGCGCCTATGAATGGAACCCAAATAACACAAGCGATGAAGACGCAATTTTAGTTAAAGATGCCAACGGCACTCTACTTAGCGATGGCGATAAAGTCACCGTAGCCAAAGATTTAAAAATTAAAGGCAGCTCACAAGTGATTAAAATTGGCACCAAAGCGGTCGTTAGGCGTGTGCTTGATAAAAAAGATCACGAGCTAGATTGTAAAGTAGATGGTATTGGCGAAATGATGGTAACAGCGAAGTTTGTGAAAAAGGCTAACTCGTAGGTCGGATAGGTGCGAAGTGATGCCTTCCCACAATAGATTTATGTGTACTAGCTCAGACTTGATCTGACAGTTACCCGTTTTTTAATCGGTGACTGTCAGTCTAGATTTGAGCTAATTTT
>Ga0209452_1000347_pt1 | contig 10636 bp, 6 predicted proteins | sample WorMetimpBELIZE1_FD_187388 | JGI IMG/M metagenome (GOLD analysis project Ga0209452, IMG submission 187388) | Marine gutless worms symbiont microbial communities from Max Planck institute for Marine Microbiology, Germany - Olavius imperfectus... | ecosystem: Host-associated > Annelida > Digestive... | reverse complement strand
ATCCCACACAGCATTATTCGTTGGCCCAACCATGAAGTTCAGATGATGGGCTAACGTCGACAAAAAGGAGTAAGCCCAACCAAGGCCCATCCATGTTTAGACTGGATTTTCAATCACTCCTGCAAAATCATTTTGAGATTAAACTCACGTACGTACCGCCACTACCAAGACTGTAACGAACAATAGATTACAGTATTTTTTTATTTCACTGTAATTTCGCTTGAATAGAACGACTTGATAGTGTAAACCTATGATTTTCCAGGAAGGAGATAAACACACATATAATAAAGACAAATTTGACGACAGTAATTTACACTTTGATGTTTAATGAAAGCAACTTTATTGAGATTTGGGCATCTGTCGCCATGGCACAGCCTCTTGCACAGCGTCTTGCCACTTGCCTACGCCGGTAAACTATTTGTGACGATTCCATTACTTACTACATTCGTGTGCTTTCGGGCGACACCTGGCGGAGCGCCATTTTGTGGAAGTGGAAGTCTGTTAGATTTTCGACGTTGGTCTGCAATGTACATTTTTCACTAGGCTAATTCATCGTTTGCATTGCATAAACATGTCCTGTATTAAAGGTCGTTCATACTGGCGTAGACGCCGTGATATTGCAGATAGTGTTGAATGTCATGTTAATGAGCTAATGGAACAGTTAGATTCTGCAGCCGATATGTATGACAGTAACACTGACCAGCATGGCACATGTCGTTCGGCCGCATGTGAGAGTGACATTGCTTGGTGTGACATGTGTGCGACACCAGAGGACTTGCATAGTGATGATGATTTTTTTGATTGTGATGTCAGCGAGCAGTATGATGTGGGAAATCAAAGTGACAGCAGCAGTTGTAGTTCAGATGATTATTCTGATGAAAATCTAGCAAAGTTACTGGCTGTTTGGGCTACAGACTTCAATGTTTCGCAGAATGCATTGACTGCTCTGTTGCATCTGTTGAACACGTACCATCCTGATTTACCTCTGACTGCAAAAACCGTGCTACAAACAGTTGATAATGTTGAAGTAGTTCATTTTAAAGATGGTAGCATGTACAGTCACATAGGCATATTAAGTAATTTACAACAAATCTTTGAAACACATTCTGATGACCCGTGCTTTTCTGGTGATAGTTTAAGTATTCAGGTCAATGTTGATGGCATTCCACTGCACAAGAGCTCAAACTTACAGCTGTGGCCAATTTTAGGCATATTAAAAGGAACGTCTGTTGAGAAACCATTCACCATTGGAATTTATACAGGCTGTCACAAGCCACACACTGTGCAAGAATTCTTACATGATTTCATTCATGAATTTAAACAGATGCAGTCTTTGGGGTTTCTGCTAGGTGGTAAAAGATATCACCTTTCAGTGCATAGCTTTGTTTGTGATGCACCGGCCCGTGCTATGCTGAAGCAGACAAAACTGCACTCGGGTTATCATGGCTGCGAGCGCTGTGAGCAGAGAGGGGAACATTGGTGCAACAAGATGGTATTTCCGGCCACTGATGCAGTACGCCGAACAGATGTTAGGTTTGATGAGCTTGCTGATGAGCAGCACCATGTTGGAAAGAGTCCTTTGCATGAGTTGGGCATTGGTTTTGTTTCGCAGTTCTGCCTCGATTATATGCACCTTATATGTTTAGGTGTTACCAGAAAGCTGTTGATGCTTTGGATGCGGGGACCATTAAATACTAGACTTTCCGTTGGACTGTTAAACCAAATTTCACAACGTCTGATTGATCTAAGGAATGCGCTGCCCTCCGAGTTTGCTAGGAGGCCACGGACTTTGTTTGAAGTAGATCGCTGGAAAGCAACCGAATTTCGATCTTTTTTATTATATACAGGGCCTGTGATTTTAAAGGGACTGTTGTCTGAACCTCTTTACAACCATTTCATGCTCCTATCTGCTAGTATATACTGCTGTTTGAATTCGGTCACCTGTGTGCACTATTTGCCGTTCGTGAGGTCATCTTTGATACAATTTGTGAATTTAGCTGCAGAGATTTATGGTAAAGACGTACTGGTATACAACATGCATTCTGTGATCCATATTGCTGATGATGTGGCCCGTTTTGGCTCATTAGACGCCATCAGTTGCTTTCCTTTTGAAAATCATCTGCGTTTGTTGAAAAAGTTGGTTCGAAAAGCAGAGATGCCTTTACAGCAAATAGTTCGTCGTATCAGCGAACAATGTGCTTGGCGGTCATTAACCCCACTGCCCGCTCTAAATTTTGTTTATGCAAAACATGAAAGTGGCCCAGTGCCTGATGATGTAAAATCTCTGCCTGACGTAACCCAGCACAAAAAACTGAATCTGCTTGGTTTTAAACTAAGTACTACTATGAAAGATGGTGTAATTTTACTGACAAATGGCGATGTAGCAGTTGTGCAAAACATTCTTGTATCGCGGTCAGATACATATATTGTTTGCCAGAAATTTTTGAGGAAACGATCACTTTATGAATATCCACTTCCATCATGTGAAATAAATGTGTACATTGTTAGCCTTATTTGCCCTGAAACAGCCACTGTTCCACATACTGCAGTCGAGAAAAAATGTGTTTGTGTGCCTACAAGGCATGATAATGAATTTGCCATTTTGCCTTTGGCTCACATTGAGCAGTAAGTTAATGCATGCTTTTCATTAGCAAACATGTTTCTGTTCACACTGTTTTTTGTTTGATTTGTTTGCCGTTTAACTTGGTTTCAATGAAAATCACTGTTTCCAAGAAGCCTCCATTACCAAGAATACATATGTAATAAATTTTATATTTATTACACGGTTTACAACACGGACAAAAACATTGCTTATGCCTCATAACAACTGTTTGGCAACAAAATTATGCCATGTATCTATATGAACACCGTTATGCAGCTTTCATATGGTCATGGGCATATTGTTAACTAACGCAGGAGCTGAAACAATGCAATAGGACTTATTGACTTATCGTATTCGTCAAACAGAAAAACGAACACGTTTGTTGACTGTAAACAGCTAAGTAAATCAGATTGTCTGATGAACACAAACATATTTGCTACTGAACGTCATGCGTTTATGTAGTTTCAGGGCACCTCGAAAAGCAAACCATAATTGGCATGTCTGTACGTATGTGTCTGTCTGTCTGCGTGTCCATGTGTGTGTGTGTGCACTGCTGATGTAAGACACTAGCTGTTTTCACCTGACGAGTTGCTCTGGAGTTAACCAACAATGGTTGCTGTCGTGTACATTTATACTTTTACATAGACTACAGAGGTGGTGCTTGTTGTCATTGTGTTTTTTTCTGATTGTTTTTTGGTGATGCTGCTACTTGTGTATAGTATACACTAAGTTCTGTTTACCCTTCAGCATAAGATGAAGACATTTGCTGCTGTCAAGTTTGTTGACACTAATGAAGTGGAGGCCGTACCGTTATCATGGCTGAAATCGAACAGTTCAGGCACAGTTTGCTCGTGGCCACCATATAAATCAACTGCAAGACTGACTCATGCTATTACAACTTCTGAGCATTGCACAGATGACTGGGAGATTTTTGATGCTCACATTATACGACGTTGTGGTGAGTATTACGCTGCTGTTATTTAGACACATCCACAATTTTCCCCTGTCTGCTACTGTGGCACAGAGTACTGTAATCGATCCTTTCTGTTTGTGTGTGTGTGTGTTAGCAAGATCGGCTTAACTTGATGGGCAGAATACTGATGTGCCAAAAACAAATAAATTAACCTTTCAAGCGTCAAAGTCAAAGTGAAGGTCACGGGGTTGGAATAACTAAATCACCTTGCGTGTCATTCACTATAGCATTGTTTTATTCATAATCACCAGAGGTTGCCACACACTAGTTGCTTGGGCAGACAGGGTTTGCATTTTGTCTGGATGCGTTTCTGCTCATTGAACTTATAAGCTCTGACAATTAATTGTGATAACTGATGTCGCATTGTATGGTGGGTTTCTCATTTTTTTACATTTAGTTGGTTGGTGGGTTGTGTTGGTTAAAATGAGTTTTACTGTCTTTTGAATTTGTTTTAAAACTAACTAACTGGCTGCACCAGCATGCTTTCATAGAGCACACTGCTAGATCATGCTTCCATTAGCATTTTGTATGTCATGTACAAGTCATCTACAGTCTACAAGTCATCTACAAGTTTGTCACATGAACAGTGATATCTTCACATGCTTTCAGCCGAGCTGCTCAGGAGTACCATCTGTAACTCTACCTGCCTCACTACATTCGCTCAGTCGACAGTTTCGGGCGATTTAGATAGTCACTATGTATTCATCAGAGGAACAGAGGAACATGATCCCAACAGCCCTCCAGCAGAAACCTTTACAAATCAGCTATTTCAGAGTGCAACGTAATATGACTGCTAGTAATTTGTGTTTAGTTTTCCTCGAAATGCATTTTATATTTCAAATATTATATTTTGAGTACTTTGTAGGTTAAGTATTTGGTACTCTATTACATTTAGTTTAGCTTTCAGAATACTTCTATTGTATTTTACCTATAACTAACCATGTGATGTATGAAATATTGCATGCTGTGGAAAACTAGGTTCTGTGCTGAAGGCTAGACAAATATGTGCTCAGTATGTCTATACATCTGATGTAACTACATCAGAAAATGAAGGAAAGAAAGCCAGGAAAGTGAGGTTAGTGAGCACATTATATTTTTAAGTGTACTCAGGCTACGTAGAACCAGGGGGTTGCTTAGACACAGGCACTAGATCCGTCGACTTTGTTAGGATGCACACAAATCAGTTTACTCTGCCCACACTTGAATTCTTGCCTTACCCTAAATTAGTTACTTGCCACTGACGCAGTAAAGGGTCATCAAACTAAGTCTAGGTATACTGTATGTCTAGCTGCTGTGTTGGGTGTGCTTTCATAATATGTGCAAATGTTAGTGTTGCATGTGATGCTTTTGTGTTTGTATAATTATTGTGAACTGCTTTTGAAAACAAACTTTTTTTTATCTGCCATATATTGATAACTGCATGAATATCATGCCTGTTTCATATGTGGAGTGCGATGCTATTGCAGTTAACATCATTGATTTTTCGTAATAAAATGGTTGAATTGCTGTTGGCTTCAACTGTGCTTATTAAACAGCTTATTATATGACAGTTGAATTTAGCTGATTTAAATTGATTTCTGAATTACTTCATCCGCTTTCGGAATTGTTAAATTGCCTTAATTCTACAGAATAGTCATCAACATTTAGTTGCCGTAAAAATCGTTGAATTTACATCACACCTGGTAGCTAAGTAAAAGTATGTAACAGAAAAATAATTGTTTACTTTTGAAAAGTAATTGTAGTTGCAACATGTTACTTTAGAGTATTTACGGTGCAGACACATTGCTTGCAATGCAGATGCAGACCGCTGTAATAGTCATGGCAGATCTGTATGGTAGTAACTAGTAATTGTAACGAATTAACTTAAATTAACAAATTAACACTGGACTGTTATGTATAGAGTTCCAACACGTTACAATGATGACAGCGATAATGACAGTGATCAAAGTAGCCAGCCTCCACGTGCGAAAAAGCCGAGCAAAGCTAAAGCTCCACTTCGAGAGAAGCAGCTGAATGACCTGTTTGTGCTTCCTCCTCGGCCACAGCCTATAAATCGTTTATCATCATCAGCAGCAGTAGCAGTGAAGAACAAAAGCTCTAACCATCGAGAAGTTACTGTGATGAATGATGAGCATCCAGTCCCTCATATCTTGGACCCGCAGAGTACTGATCCAGGACCTCAGATTATTGACGAGCCTGCAGATGTCGAGTCAGTCATCGTCGATCCATCAGCAGAATTGGTCTCAGAGTCTTTGGTGCATTACGAACCATTTCCCACTGCCTTAGCAGCTACGACAATTTCCTCTAGTGTCAACCCAAATGACGTCCAGGAAGGACAAGCATCATCAGCTACAGCTGCTTCACCTGGTGTCATGGCAAACATCAACCAGGGCACACTGGAATCAGCAGCTACTGCTACTCCATCTAGTGCGATGACAAGCCTTACTCAGAGCAAACTAGCATCTGTGGATAAAACATCCTACCGCATGTCGAGATGTGTGTCTGGTACAGATAATTTATCTATTTCTGTTGTTGTAGTTGTTGCTCTGGTATTATATTTGTGCAGTTAAGAGATGTGAACAGTTTGTAGTTTGAAAAGGCAAATATTCATAGGTGCTTGGAGAGTTCGTAGGATAGCTCTTGGTACAAGTATTTTTTTCCATTTCCCTTTTGCCTTGCTAGTAAGAGAAGTTCAGTCTTAAGTTAGTTTTAAATGCAGTTTTGGAGGAAGAGTTTGGGAATTTCAGTGACACTTTAAGTTCGGTTTATTTAGGTTTCTACTGCGCTGTATGAAATGCAGACGCAGTCTAGAGATGAGAATTCTGTCTCTCTGTCCATCTGTATGTCTGTCAAACGTGCAGATTGTGACAAAAGGAAAGAAAGATTTGTCCAGATTTTATACCATACGAAAGATAATTTAGCCTAGTTTGCTGAGAAGAAGAGTGGTTGTTGGGGGCGACCCCTTCTACCTGAAATTTTGGATCAAACTGACCTCGTTGGACTGAAATTGCCAATCTTTGATCTATTTTCGCTCGTAGCGACTCAGCCGTAACATCAAGCGAAAAAAGTCAATTAACATTAATAGGAAGTCCACTAAGCGCTTTCCAATGAGCCCAAGATGAACATCCTACGTTGTCCCTAGCCGCCAAAGGGGCTTGCTGGCAAAGTGTCCAAAATTTGAACAATAAGCTGCGATAACTGTGAAACGGTACGAAATGTCAGTTACTATTAATCACTGAACGCCATAATATCCCTTATTTTGGTTTTTTATGGAATTCGATAGATTTTCAGGCGGATTATGTCACAGTGGTAATGAAGATAGACCTATAATGTTTGTAAAACATTGTCTCCCAGTTCCAGTCTTCCACTATTGGCCAAAACTGTATCGCACCCCTCAGCACAATCTCTCTGCAGTAGCTGAGCATCTTGGAATTTTTAAACTGAAGTTTGGTTTATAACTATAGTTTAAGATTTAAGTTTAAGGGAAAGTTAGTCACCCATTGTCATGAAGTGATATATCATGTATAACGTACGGTAATGTTTTTGCACATTTTGAAGATAACATTCGATTTCACAAATCGGTTGTGCTTGTACTAGGTATGGATCGTAAACTTCTAATGTTGCTTGAAGAAATAAAGACACAGAATACAACTCAAACGCTGCTGCTGCAGCAGCTGCTGAATGCTCGTGAGATGAGAGTGGAAGAGAATGCTGAATATGAGTTTGGTCTTCCGTTGTCGGCACGTGAACAGTTGCTGAAGATGGAGGCTGATTGCCAAGATCGTGATCGGAAAGCTAAGTTGGTGAGTTGCTTCTTGTCTGGATCATTTAGGCAGCCATCTAGTTACAGGAGTTCGTTTTAGTCATTTGTTGTAATATCATATGCAGCCCTCTTATCTTGTTAGCAATTGGGGTAAGCTTGTATCATTCTCGTCAGAAAAGTGCTGCGTTAAGCATGAAAAGCTTCCTGTCTGTTCACTACGAAGCCACTCTGTTTACAGTCTTGATTGACGAAAGAGTATCATTCGTTTGTGACCAAGGTAGAAAGTAGCAAGTTTTACTAAATATTTTGCCCACATTATTTACGGTTGATGGTAAAATTTAAACCCGTATATTACACGTTGGTGTGCGTATGCAGTGTGACTCTGCTCCTGGAGTTTAATTTACATAACCTATCTACATCTGTTTTGCAATGCTTTGTACACAGACAAGATTCTTGTCATTATCTGGTGGAACAACTGTCGCAGAGACTACACGCAACATTCTGAAAAGATTGATTGGACCAACGTTGGCACTTCAGTGCAACTGGAAAGGAAAGGGTGCAAAATATGGATTTTCAAGAAGTCTTTTGAAGCAGATAGTTTGTGGTAAGTAGTTTAGTCCATTAAAGAACCTACTGCCTTGTGGCTGTAATGTCTGTTGCTAGTTTCTGCTTTTACATTTTCAGTGCAGACGTAAATAAATGGGTGAAGTTGCATGGGTTGTGTCACTCACATGTCACTCACTGTGATTTTTTTACTTTTCTTCCATCGGCAAAATTTGTTGTATAATGAATGTATATACATTTTCTTGCATGACATGCACTGACTGTTTTCTACAAACTTGTATTGTATTGTGCATTCAGACAGTCTGAAATGTTCTTCAAATAACTTTGAGTGTGATAACTTACTTTTGACCCAAATCTAGTTTTGTGATTGTGATAGCATTGTTGTCTAGTCTGTAGTTCTGCTGTATACAACTACTTTCTGTTCTCAGAATTCTAGATGCATTTCATGAATCTGGACTTGCTGCAGAATCTCGTGTGTGTAGACTGATATAGCTGTGGGTTGGTATTGTTTCTAGATGCAGTCCGCAGAAATCCAGCAACCTGCCGAGCTGTTGATACAGAAGTGGATAAGGCCATCAAGGACTGGTTCCGATTTGCTGCTGACCGTCATGGAGGCCGTCAGCGTCGCGCCATGAAAAAGTTGATGGAACAACAGAGATCAGAGACAACTTAGTCTGTCCCTGTTTACACATCTGCACTATTGACACTGTTACTGGACTGCAGCATCAACTTTTTCATGGCGCGATGCTAAGATTTTGCTGTGTTGTTAACTTGGCTTGGTGGTTAGAAGTAACTGCAGTATTAGGATAAGTTTACTGCATACACAGTTTTGTGATTCACAATTCATTAACTATCATCTGCATTTTTTCATTGAGTGAGTTTTAGCCACTCAATGACAGTGTAGTGGCTCTGCACTATGAAAATGTATGTTTGTCTGTTACACCGAGGTGCTGTGTTTACATCACATGGCAGGAGCTGCCAGTGTCATTTCATGGGCAATGTCTATTCATCCATTCCATCGTACAGTGACTGTCACACCTCATGAACACATTATCTTGGGAAATACTGCAGCATTTCATCATTATGTGGCCTGTGTCAGCACTAGCTGAATTATTGTTTTCCTTTAGTGTGTGAATTCCAGTTTGTTTTGTCAGCGTTGACCTGCGGCTATGTTATTTCTCGTATATCATTTAATTGTTCAGCACTTGCGTACCGGTCATTTTTGTGTTGCATCTGCTTTGTGTGATTTTAACCTTTAAGATTGGACAGCAGGTCTATGTGGTCATTAAATATATCAAGTCTTTGTCTTCATCGAATTCTGGTTCTCATTTTCGGACTGATCTCGCGGAATTCTAACGAGCCACTGGCCCTAATTTCTCCAGGTCTTCTAACTCCAGTCCTAAGTGTAACTAAGATCTCTTGGGAGTTAGTTGGAGAAATTAAGGCCACTGTGGGTGTTATGGGTGTCCGGACACCCCAAAAATTCAGGTTGGGGTGTTCGACACCCCAAATTTTGGCATACCTTGTGACTTGTAACTGATGTTTGTCGGCTGTAAACCTCTTCAACACTGCTATCACCATTCACCAGAGGACATTATTCACCTGAGAATGCACCGAAGACGTTAGGCAGCCAGGCTCTGTCTGGACCTGCTAGGGGAGCTCACAGTGCTCGATTCCCACATCCCCTTGAAAGAGTGGGCCCGGAGTAAAAGAAAGAATGGGGGAGAGGAATAAAGAGTAAAAGGGAAAGGGGAGAGAGGTGGATAGAAAGGAACAGAGAGAGGCTGGAAAGAAGGGAGGTAGGGAGCGTGGAAATAATGGAGGGAGGTAGAGGGACGATGGATGAGGCAGGGGAAAGCAAAGGGAGAAGGTGCAGAGAAGGAAAGGGTATGCAGCGTGGTCCCTACGGTGGAAATTTCTGCATAGGCCTAAAATAACGTTGGGCCAACATAATGCCAACGACGTGCCTCGCCAACACGACGCCGTCAGTTGGGCCGATGAGCGGCCGCCCATTTGCCAACACGACGCCAACATTATTTCAACTAATTTTGCGACGGAGGTCCAACGGTACCGTCTACGTTGGCCCTCTGTGACACCATCGGAGTTCGGCTGTGTGGGTGAGCTCTAATAATAAGGAAGCTCCAGTGCTGCATCTTGAACTAAAAATGGTGTGAAAATATCAACTTGCACTGTGAATATGTCATCTGGTCGAACTGGTTTGCGTGAACGTGGGGGGAGTACCGGAAGTGAATCGACGCCAGCAGCGGCACCTGTTTCGGTAAATGTGACACCAGATGCATTAATATCGGCACTACAGAACCATCAAGTTGTTGAAGCGTTTAGTAAACTATTACAACCAATTCTGCAATCATTACTCGATGAAACAGTAACTAACTTGAAATCTGAAATCAACTCGCTGTCTGATGAACTGCATAATCGAAATGCTCGCGTGGCTGAACTTGAAAAAACCAATGAACTATTGACGTCCCGGGTTGAGGCCTTGGAGGCCTACAGTCGAATTGACAATGTAATAATATCCGGACTTCCGGAATCATATGCTGAAAAGGCTTCATCATCCCGACGTTCTTCAGCAGCAGCCGCTAACATGCATACAGATGGGGAGACTGAACCTGTGAATGATGATTCACCTCGTGATACGTTTGTAAATCAGTCTGAGAAAGTTTTTCTGGATTTTTGTAATAATCTACTTAAAGTAGATATCCAGCATTCATAC
>Ga0209452_1000346_pt1 | contig 10657 bp, 8 predicted proteins | sample WorMetimpBELIZE1_FD_187388 | JGI IMG/M metagenome (GOLD analysis project Ga0209452, IMG submission 187388) | Marine gutless worms symbiont microbial communities from Max Planck institute for Marine Microbiology, Germany - Olavius imperfectus... | ecosystem: Host-associated > Annelida > Digestive... | reverse complement strand
ATGTTCACGTATCGCCAATATTCCCGCGTCTGATAGGAAATCCGGGTCGGGGAACAGATTTTTGACAGGAAGTAGAAATAAGGCCGCTTTGCGCATGCGCATTGAAAAATATGCAATTTGGCCCATATTCATGGCCGAATCGCCAAAATTCCTGTATCTTATAGGAAATCACAATGGTAACGTCAGATTTTTTATTGAAAGTAGAAATTTGGCCGTTTCGCGCATGCGCAATAAAAAATATGCAATTTGGCCCTTACTTGTGGCCAAATCGCCAGAAAATTCCTTCATCGTATAAGAAATCAGGGTCGGAGAACACGATGGTAACGTCAGATTTTTGACCAGAAGTAGATATATAGGCGTTTCGAGCATGCGCAATGAAAAATATGCAATTTGGCCCCTACTTTTGGCCGAATCGCCAAAATTCCTTCATTTTATAGGAAATCGGGGTCGGGGAACACGAGGATGATATCAGAATTTTGACTGGTAGTAGAAATATAGGCGTTTCGCGAATACGCAATGAAAAAATATGCAATTTGACCTTTAGTTATGGCTGAATTGCCACAATTGCTGCACAGTTCAGCCATGGACTTGTGAACTCGGCTATGGGGCAGATACCATGTTCCACAGAATGTATTTCTTGTATTTTGCGTTAGATATATCACGTGAGACCGCTTGGTGAATAGGTTGGCGACCGTACAGTCAGTTACTTGCATCACGTCGTCTGTTATGAGGAGAAAGGGTTGTCGTCCATCGAACCTTGAAATATCTGGAAGCCCTTCGTGAAATTTAACCCGTGGATACTGTCTAAACAATGGCTGATACTCGCCGTAACAGTACCAAATTTGACTGGGTGATAAATCTGTTGAGCATTTTCAATCAACCGAAAGACGAAATAGGTCTTGCCGCATCCAGTCGGTCCCCCTATTATAGCGGTGAATGGATGTTGACAACTGATTAGAACGAAAGAAAACTAAAAGTTTATTCCATTGTTACGATCGCTTGTCACAACTACAAACATAGATGCTATCAAGTTTATACGGCACAACTATAAAATAAATATGGTACAAATGTCAGGTCAGGCAACACGATGGTGGGGCTATTTGAGGGACTGTTAGTGCAGTTTGAGAGACTGATAGGGCAAGTTAATGGACTGTGGGAGCAATTTGAGGGACCGCGTGGCAATTTAACGGACTGTTAAGGCAATTCGAGAGACTGCTGGGGTAATCTGAGGGACTGTGAGGACATTGTGAGAGACTATCAAGGCTATCTCAGAGACTACTAGTGAGATTTTCGGGACTAGTATGGCAATTTGAGGGACTCGTGTGGCAACGTAACGGACTGTTAGGGCAATTTGAGGAACTGGTAGGGCATCTTGAGGGACTGTTGGAGCAACTTGAGGGACTGTTGTGACAATTTAAGGGACCGTGATGGCAATTTGAGTGACTGCTGGGGTAATTTGAGGGACTGTTAAAGCAATTTGAAGGACTGGTGTGGCAAATTTAGGGACTGTTAGGGCACTTTTAGTGACTGTTAGAGCTATTTGAGCGACGGTTAGTGCAATCTCAGGGACAGTTGGGGCAATATCAGAGACTGGTGGGGTGATTTGAAAGACTGTTAGGACTATTTAAGAGACTGTTAAGGCTATCTGTGAGACTGCTAGGGGACTCGTGTGGCAATTTGAGAGACTGTTGAGGTTATTTGAGAGACTGTTAGTGCTATTTGACAGACTGGTAGGGAAATTTGAGGGACTAATTGGGCAACTTGGGGGACTGTTGAGACAATTTGAGGGATTGTTGTCGCAATTTAAGGGACTGTTAAGGCAATTTGAGAGATTGCTGGGGTAATTTAAGGGACTGTTAGGGCAACTTCAGGGACGCTTATGACTATTTGAGAGACTGTTAAGGCTATCTGATAAACAGCTAGTGATATTTTAGGGACTTGTATGGCAATTTGAGGGAGGAATACTCTACGGCTACGCTATTCACACCACCACCAGAACTCTTCAAAGCAAATACACACCTGAAACAAAACAAGACATGAGTTGGGTCACAAGAGGTCATCTAACAATGCACTGTAAGTCAGGCTTTTGCAGCTATATGGTTACACGACGCATAGTTTTACGCTGACACAATTAAATGATTTAAATTTTTACTGTCGGACATATTGGATTTTCAAATATGGCTATTTCTATTTGGACTACTGTAAAAAAATACCAGATTCAGATTCCTTGTGGTAAAAAACCCGAAAAAGTGTATATATTTGCAACTCCACGACTTTTCATTGACTAATAAGAAGAAAATCAGTTTTTGACGGGCGGCCATTTTGAATCGTCCAAGATGGCGCACCAATGAGAATTGGCTTTGGCTCCCGGCAGATTTGGATAGAGCATACGAAAATCTATTAGCGTAACAAATTTCATACTTTTAGACCAATTTGCACAATACCTCGTAGAATTTCCCATAACACACCAGACTATAGGACAGACAGACAGACAGACAGACAGACAGACGCAAACAGATTATCTGACCCACAGCTCTAGCATATAGCATGGGATAGATAATAAAATCAGTTTGCGTCTGTCTGTCCGTCTATCCGTGTGTCGTCACTCTCACCGTCGCATTTCTTTGTCGATTTTCACCATCACCTGTTATAATCCAGCCTCTGGCTGCTATATGATAATAAACTAGAAATACGTATCTGCCCCATAGCTGAGTTCACAAGTCCATAGCTGAGCTGTGCAGCAATTCTAAAGGCCAAATTGCATATTTTTCATTGGGCATGCGCGAAACGGCCATATTTCTACTTCCGCTCAAACATCTGACGTCACCATCATATTCCCTGACCCGGATTTGCTATAAGCTTCAGGAATTGTGGCGATTCAGCCACTAGTAAGGGCCAAATGGCATATTTTCCATTGTGCATGCGCGAAGCAGCCAAATATCTACTTTCTGACGACATCATCATGTTCGCCGACCCCGATTTCCTATACGATGCAGGAATTTTGTCGATACGGCCATAAATATGGGCCAAATTGCACATTTTTCATTGCGCATGCGCAATGCGGCCTTATTTCTACTTTCTGTCAAAAATCTGACGTCACCGTTATGTTTCCCGACCCCGATTTCGTATGAAGCGCGGGAATTTTGGCGATACGTGAACATTTAAGGCAGATATTGCGTTTTTCATATTTGCAGAAATAGAAATACGTTCTGTGGAACATGGTATCTGCCCCATAGCCGAGTTCACAAGTCCATAGCTGAGCTGTGCAGCAATTTTGGCGATTCGGCCATAACTAAGGGCCAAATTGCATATTTTTCATTGCGCATGCGCGAAACGGCCATATTTCTACTTCCGGTCAAACATCTGACGTCACCGTCATATTCCCTGACCCAGATATGCTATAAGCTTCAGGAATTGTGGCGATTCGGCCACTACTAAGGGCCAAATGGCATATTTTCCATTGCGCATGCGCGAAACAGCCAACATCATCGTGTTCGCCGACCCCAATTTCTTATAAGATGCAGGAATTTTGGCGATTCGACCGTAACGCAGTAGGCCTATACATTTTAATTATTTTGATCTATGATATTGCAGGAAGTGGTACCAGCGACTTGCTACCAGTTATCGGACCGTGACGATACTGCAGCTGTCGCTACAGACAATGGGAAGACGACCGTGCACAGGAAGATAGAGGCGATGACGTAGAACCATCTTTGACATCGCTTGTGTCTTTTTGTGATCTGGTTCTACTGCCACACACGTCCAGCTAACGCAACGAAACGTCGTGTCGGTCACGCTGAATGAATTATACAAACGCCAGCTGGAGGAATCGTTGCTTTCACCTTCAAAATCCAAACCAGGGCGTAAGACGAAATCATCTCGAAAGGGATCTGATGCGCCGGTGCGCAAAGAACAAAAATCAACGAAAAAAGCAAAAAGAAGTAACGCCAATGTTGTAGAAGCTGTCGATAGTATGCCATGCCTGTTCTGTCAAATTCTCTACAACGAGTCACGGGTCGCATGGTGACAGTGTCGCCAATGCAGTGAATGTGCATTGTTGACATGTGCTATATATTTCAGGAAGTGGAACCAGCGAGTTGTGCGTGCATGCGTTGCAGAATTAGGCTAGTTGCTGTCATTGGGTCGTGGTTTAGCGCTTGCATTAAAGTCGTGAACTCTTGGCGCTTGTTAGGTCGTCCGTAGGACGCCTGCTATTTTACCTTCGTCCTTTTTCTTTTTTCTCCCGCCGTTGTTGTCTCCGCCCTACGGTAACGTACATTCGCGAAATTTTGTCACACCACGTAGCTTGGGCGTCAAAAGACCCTTTGCTATGCCGATTTCGTTAAAGAGCTCCCTAAAATTTTCACGGGGCAAAAAACGCAAAATTTCGGCGATTTTACTCAGCAGAGCACACACTGATGGCTGCACCATTGCAAAATGCAAAGTGTAATCAAAAATCTAAAACAATAGTGTATTATGGGATGTCAGTAGGCATAAACTGCCGGCACGGCAATAATTCCGCCCACCTCGCCCCATCGGCCCACGTTACGAAACTAATTAAGGGATGTTGGCAGACATACCGACGCGTTATCGAAAATAATTAAGCGATATCGGGGCGGACTGATATCAAAGATTAATGTGGAGGGCGGACGTATGATAGTCAAAAATAGCTGACGTAGATTGCGCGAGGGGAGGGGCGTTACATCAAGGGTCTGGGCGACACGACAGATATAGAAAGGGGCAGACGTATGATAGTCGATAGATGTTAGTGTTTCTTCCGGTTTTCAGTGCGTCGACTTGAGAAAGTTCTACCTCCCTTTTGGTCAAACGATCGGCATCAAACCTACCAAGACGGGCTTTGCGTTTCGCTTGAGCGAGTGGTCTACGTTCGAACAGGTCATTCAGTCCGTACATCGTGATCACCCCGACGTCGCCAACTTCGTGCCGTGTTTCCTCGACACAAACCACACCACATTGGACGGCATCCAATCGTGCAAAGAATGCAACCCCATACCGTGGTTGCTCGCGTCGGAAACTAACAAGACCGATTCGTAATGGACAGCAGTTTGCAAGAAAAACTCATACGAGTATTGGAACGGATCTGCGGCTTATTGGGCATGCTAGAGCGTCGACTAAACGTGAGAACCTGTACGAACGTAGACAAGCAAAGTTAGGTATTATCGGCAACAAACATACTAGGAGCCATATTCCGAACCAAATCCTGAAGCAGAGGACGAAATAGACTGCCTTTAGTAGCATGGTTTTAGCATTAGTTGTCATCGTGCGTGTGTAACTAATAAATGATAAAACGTCTGACATTTTCGTTCATTGTTTACAAATGAAACCATGTACAAGTATGGTACATCGTTAAACCCAGCGTCACTACTAAAACTACCGACAATTCTACGCATGTCCCTACCGCAGCTTCTAAGTATACGATAGAACACGCAATAATGTCCACAAAAACGACTGACAACACTCTGTAACTGTCTGTCATTATACGACCAATGCCTACAATGTTTGTCTAAATAGCGTCTGAATGCATCATGAGGTGGTCTTCCGAGAGAATCAAAATATTCGCCGAATCTTCCCTCATCGTCCACATACATGACCAACCAATGTTCACCCGGCCTGTGAGCAGGATCGGTGTTGCACACGAGTAGGCGAAGATTGTCCGGTAGACGATCTGCGCTGAATACCCCATCAAAACGCCGCACGTACCGACGAACGATGCTATCAATCTACTGGGTGTTCATGCTCCAAAGTCATAGCTGACGCTTCGGTTTCTATCGATCTCGATCACGTTCTCAAACTCCGCGTAGGCCACAACGGTTATGGTCACATCGAGCGCCTCGCTAATTTTCAACACCAGTTTGACGCTCCCCAGACGACTCCAATTGAAGCACCTTCGTCTCCCAGGTCGGCGTCAGGTCGAAGGCATACAACGCATAGCCGCTCATGTAGTCGGTTCTGTCGATGCCGATCCCTTCGTCCTTGCAGATCTTTCCGGTTCCGGAGAACAGCATATTGTCAGCTCTGATGTAGTGACGATTGTTGTAGTTCAATTCCATCGGTTTTATACCCGATTGCTGCCCGTCCAGATACAGCGACATCTCGGAAACATTGAAGTTGAACGGATTTCTTCTGCAATCTCCATTGAACGCGTCATTTCTGACGAGACCGATGACTATGCGCGTTGATAGTTGCCGATAAATTTTCTCGTGACTGACGTCCATAAAGTTAGCGGGAACCGTAAACGTCTGGCAAACCACGCGTCGGATGGGATACTTTGCCGTACCGTTCTCCAATGCTTTTGCATGCGCCAAGAACACCGAAGTTGACAGTTTCTCTTTTCTAACGAGTGTCATCGCGTTCTTGATTGAGACTTTACGATCGTTGTCGGACATGACGCAGAAAGCGTTTTTCCTTCTCATCAGCCTTATCTTTGCAGTGACTTCGTTCAGCATGTAACGATCCTGGAAGAAAATGTCTGCATGTAGGCGACCGATCATATCCACCACACGACTTCCACGCGTAAACAATTATTTTTTCGTTTGCGTCAGCATCCACAGTAACCGTATCCATTCGCCCGGCATCGTCTTTGTAATATAGAGCAGAAGTCAGCTGAGTTTTTGCGTCCTCTCCGTAACTCAACAGCGTTTCCAGAATTGCACGATACGGATAGGTATTAGTCGACGAGGTAATCAAAGTTCCCGTCAATTCAATATCCACTTGAGAAATCAGACTGTGTAAGAACAAATTCACGGACCGACCACAGCATCATTGGCCAAATTAGTTCCATTGGCTCGCGTGATTTTGGCTTTAACGTACAATAGACTGTTGCCAAAGTCGATGTAGTCTTCACCCGTCCGCTGATTTCGAATTCGATGAGTGATCCATCGACCATAGACGTCAGCGAGTGATATTCGATCATATTTCCACTTTCCATGCTGGTCTGAGTCGGCGGTACGGAAAATAAGCCCACTTCGGACTTTGTACATTCACACGACTGTTCGTGCACGAACGCCATATCGCTCGACGAAAAGATGTCTCGTTTGTACCTACGTCTCTTTCGAATGCCAGAACCCGTCTGCCAATTTACCTGATTGTAATGCGTTTTATACCCGACAAAACGCGCTTCTTTGCAGTTTTTTTCACAGATTTTCCTTCTGAAACGTCGTCAGCCACTTCCATTCCAGTTTTCAATGCATTTCTGATTAGAGTCTTTTTGTTGTTTTTCAGAAAGGGTATTAACGTCTTTCCGTCATTCTTTAGCAAAGGAAGTACAACGCGTCTAAACAGACCACTGATAATAGTTCCAAGACCGTGGCCGAGCTAATGTTTAGCACCGCGAAATACGGGAATCTTGCCACCGACTTGACCCGTATAATAATCTTCATACATCTGACGACTGCTCTCGCAATAATACGGTTTTCATTCATTGTTTCTTCGTCAACTTCCCGACATCAAATGACCTTTTGCCACCAGGGATTGCACTTTTATCCATTACCAAAGAAATAGGGATGCATTGCTTGTCTCCAACACGACAACCGACTTTCCGTCTTCGAAAGGCACTACTCCTACTCTGCCCGTATCATCCAGTATCTGTATCTCGATCGTGTCGAAATGCTTCTTCTGCACCGGCATAAACAAGTCTCTTTTCATCGTCTGGTGCATGTTTGCGTGATCATGTTAACTATACGCAAAAGTGGTACTTTGGCGTCTCCGACTGGTACCGCTTCCAACAGATCGCAATAGACCTGACGATTGCACCGTTTGCTTCCGGAGCCACGCCCATTGTCTGACCGATATATACGGCACGATGCGGAAATCCGAGTTTTCGTGCCAGTGCCTCATTGAAGTAGACTTTATAACCGGGTCTGATCACCAGTTCGACAACTTTTTCCAATTCGACGAATCTCAAGTATGCCTTTTGCCTCTCGATTCCGATCGTTTCCCTCAGTATATCGTTCCGTTCTCGCGGTACGCCAAGTAAGTCGTTCACTGCGTCAACAAATTCGTAGACGTCGCGGTAGTAACCTTCTTTCAAAGTGTATACTTTTGCGTAATTTCCGGCATTATTTATAACTCTAAAGACGCATTCGTCTCCGTGCACGTTTATTAACGCACCAGGACAAGAAATTTCCACTAGTCCGACTTTCCAATCTCCATCGAGCTCCATCATGTTAGGTAGTTCGTCGTGTACTTCGCCACGGTGTTGTTCGGGTAGCACTCCATCGAGCATTCGACTTGAGGGTCAGGTAAAAATGGCTCATGTCGTTTCAGAGACGGATTTGTTAGAAGATAACCGAGTGTGCCGCTAGCAAGCGTCGTCCACACGCAAATGTTCTCATCCGTAAAGCGATATTCTGCAAACCGACCAAGATGACGATGCAAGCCACAATCAGCTGGCAACAGTATTGGATCTATGTTTTGTGTCGTCTTTTTTCAACGTTTTGGCTGCAATGCATCTGTCCAAGAATTGAATTTACTCGGATAGCCGAGACCATCTCCCCAGGTAACCTTTTCTGAATGGTTGTCGCTGCATCGTAATACGAACCATGTCGCCGACGCCGTACCTCCATCTATCTGTAAGACTTTGGCTTTAAGGGATACAGACGAGCTCTCACGACGTCTTCGTTATTGGCGTCTACTTCCACTGGTGCCATCCGATCAAGCGATGATGCGTGTGGTTGTACGAATGCAGCAAATCGGGCAATACGTCGATGTATCGTCTGGTGTTTTCGCTGTAAAATATCGGTACATCTTAGTTTTCAATGTTTCGTTAAAACGCTCGCCTTGATGTCTTCATTTTCGCTGGTATAGAATTTGATATTGTGTCGTCTCAACATCGACTGGAAAGTAGAATTTAAGAAACTCGGTTCCTTTGTCGCTCTGTACAATATTACAGGTTTGCTCCTACAATACCTTCTCGAATGCATTTGACACGTCGCGGCCAGACTTTGTTTTTACCGGTACGGCCCATGCTCGTTTCGAAACGACGTCGATACAGATCAGCAGGTAACGATAATTGTCGTTAAACGAACAAATGTTGGTCAGATCCACCAACTCGATCTGGAATAGATCAGAAATTGCTTTCGAAAACGTCCTCCTTCTGTCAAAGAAGGCTTTGTACACAAATTCGTCAACAAATTCGTAGACGTCGCGGTAGTAACCTTATTTCAAAGTGTATACACGTGTAGGCGTCGTTTTTAGACACGTTTTTTAAAATTTTTCACCATACCGGCGCACGCTCTGTATACCACCAAAACTCCCCGGGGGACCGAGTATCTTCGTAAGACATTTTAATAGCGTAACCACGATCGACGTTTGGTCTTTTTTTACTTCTTGGGTTGCGCCACTTCCGACAAGGGATTCGGTTTAGAAGTCGACGACTCTGACACCTCGTTCGTCACTTGCAAATATCTGTTTAGGGTCTGCAGGTACCGTTTGACTTTCTGATCGTCTGACAGACTGTTGTCGTTCAGATTCTTGCCAATATCCAAACTCAAGTTAGTTTTCGCTACAGACTCGGCAGGTTTCTGAATTTGTTTGTATTCTTTGTCAACTTTTAACTGTTCCAGAAACTATCGGTCAACGAGAATCAGTTTCTTAGCGGCCTGCATTTCCCAGCAAAACGCTGATTAAGGAAGGTAGTAGGGCGCCGAGGAATCCACCTTTCTTGATGTAAGCGCGCTTGGCCTTTTCACCCAATCTGTTTAAGCGCTTCAACACGGGTAAGTACTTTCTCGTGCACTCGCTCATCTCGAAATGGCTTCGATCCTCGTTTTTCTCGCATTTTATATTTCATGGCACCGACGATACCGGCAAACAGTAGCAGCGCAGATAGCAGCAACGGATATATAGATTCTACACTACTCGGACAATGCGATGGATCGACAGTGGTCACGTTTATGAACATGTGACACGAACGCTGACGACGAAATTATGAAAATAGTCGCGTGCGCTCTCTTTTATATTGTCACTTCCACTCGGAGAACTTACGATTTGCTAACTAACGATTTTCACCCGGAAAAATGTTTGATCTTAGTCTCAAATTTTCCTGTTGTTGTGGTTTCAAATCGACCAATGGTTTTTCTGTGGCATCTCGTTATGCTCTACTACAAACTTCCAATTACTGGGATACATTTGACGTGCTAGAATGGCAACCTGACTCGCATCTCGGGGATTCTTAAAGAAGATCACATTTAAGCTGATTGTGCGCATATGTGGGTTTTTAATCTGCCCCATAGCTATAGCATATAGCATGGGACAGATAATAAATCGGTTTGCGTCTATCTGTCTGTGTGTGTGTCTGTCTGTCTGTCCGTGTATCGTCACTCTAACGGTCGCATTTCTTTGTCGATTTTCACCAAATTTGACACAGAGGTGTAAATCCCCAAAAGTAAGAACGAGTTCGTTACGGGTCAATATCACCCCACCAGTTCCCATGTTTTACCCCTAAAAATCACCCCAAGGTCGTGAAAATCCATGAAACGCAATATCTGCCTAAAATGTTTACGTATCGCCAATATTCCCGCGTCTGATAGGAAATCCGGGTCGGGGAACAGATTTTTGACAGGAAGTAGAAATAAGGCCGCTTTGCGCATGCGCATTGAAAAATATGCAATTTGGCCCATATTTATGGCCGAATCGC
>Ga0209452_1000343_pt1 | contig 10750 bp, 14 predicted proteins | sample WorMetimpBELIZE1_FD_187388 | JGI IMG/M metagenome (GOLD analysis project Ga0209452, IMG submission 187388) | Marine gutless worms symbiont microbial communities from Max Planck institute for Marine Microbiology, Germany - Olavius imperfectus... | ecosystem: Host-associated > Annelida > Digestive... | reverse complement strand
GGGCATCTAACAAACAATTTAAGAGTGATTCAGCACGCTTGGCATTTTGGGTTTGGGTCAAGTTTAGTGATTAAGGTGTTCAAATTGAGTGTCGTGGTAGCGTGCTTCACACCTTAATTGGGCGTTAGCAATATAAGAGGAAATCTATATGTCAGGAATCACAGACCTAGATGAATTATTGCGTTCGATGAGTCCAAAATTAATGGAATCAGAGTTCGTATTTTGTACAGTTTCAGGTGTGCTAGCAGACTATGTTGACCTAAATCCAGTTGCCACGTTTATTGAATCTGAGGGTTTAACTTTAGTCCTAGAAAAATCAGTGGCAGATAATGCAGGTTTGTCGTTTGATGGAACATACAGTCAAATCACTTTGACGGTTCATTCTAGTTTGGAAGCTGTCGGTCTTACAGCAGCAGTGGCTAGCAAGTTAGCATCAAAGGGCATCAGTGCTAATGTCATTGCGGCTTATTATCACGATCATATCTTTGTTCAAAGTGGTAAGGCTGAAGCGGCAGTTTCTGCATTAGAAGAGTTCAGTGCATAGGGTTGAGCCATATTGCTAACAAACAATTTAAGAGGGATTCTCAACGCTTGGCATTTTGGGTTCTACTTCAAATTTAGTGTTTATGGCACAATTCTTTAGGTTTGGGTGGTAGCGTTGCTCACCCCTTAATTGGGCGTTAGAAACGGTTTGAAAATCACAGGCTAAAAATTCAGAGTTAATCTTGTTCTCAGCTTTGCTTTTCACCTGAAGTAGTGTGCCTTTCACGTTCTTTCCGGTGGCACTATGTGTGGAGAATTCGCTTCAAATTAGCTGTCTAGGGTTTCTAACGCTGTAGCTATTTCTTTCGTGCGGCTTCTTTGCTTTGGTAGGTTTATCGCTTCACGTTGCTTTCTTTGATGTGGCAGTTTGAGTTCTACGCCCGAATCCTTTGCTAATTTGAAAGCGGCTGCAGGGTAGTGTTCCACAGTATTTTTCTTCTGCGCTAGCTTAAGTTTTGTGCGTGAGTTTTGATTTGGCAGTTGTCTCTCTCAGTTTCGAGTTCATATCCTTTCGTTTTGCTCATTTCTTCAATATCTTGGTGCACACAATGAGTCACGTGGCATCGTTCTAACAAACAATTTAAGAGGGATTCCCAACGCTTGGCATTTTTGGTTCTACTTCAAGTTTTGTGTTTATGGCACAATGCTTTAGGTGGGTGGTAGCGTTGCTCACCCCTTAATTGGGCGTTAGCTTTCAAGGAGGAAAATTGAGCGCAAGTGACTATATCAAAGAGGTTCGTTCTAAGATTGGAACGATGCCACTTCTTATCCCCGGCGTTGCGGGTGTCATTTTAAATGAAAATAAAGAGCTACTACTTCAGCAAAAATCAGATGGCACATGGAGCCTTCCTACCGGAATGATTGAACCTCAAGAGTCGCCAGTGCAAGCATTGATCAGGGAAGTTCGCGAGGAAACAGGTTTGGCTGTAAAAGTAGATCGCCTACTTGGTGTATTCGGCGGTGAGGGTTTTGGTTTTACATACCCAAATGGTGATCAAGTTGAATACACAGTTATCATGTTCAAATGTGTAGTAGAAAGTTGTTCTGAATCCGCACTCGATGATGAAACGGTATGCCTTAAATGGTTTTCAAAAGGTAATATGCCAAGGCTTGAGCTGCCTTACCCGTTGGATTGTTTATTTGCAGAAAATGATTCAGCGTACTTCGTTGGCTAGAAAGCTAACAAATTGTTCAAGAGTGATTCGGCACGCGTGGCATTTTTACTAGCGTTAGTTTTAGTGGTTAAGGTGGTATGCGGAGGCATCGGCATTGCGTGCCTCACACCTTAACAAGGCGTTATGTGCTTGGAGCTATCAACATTATGGATCATCGAATGGATATCGACGAAATTGAAGCGAGCTTAGTCACTCGACTATCTGATTACTGGGGGAGTGCTGCTGATGATTTTTGTACTTCAGAGAGCACTAACATACCATTTCAGAGGTTTGTGCTTGAGTTTTCCCTTTATAGATATTCGGTAATTAGAATAACGTTTGAGCGAAATAGCCTATTTTTCAGTGAAGTGTCTAAAGGCATAAGTTTCAGCCTTTTATCACATAAAGTTAGTTATCTAGATTTGACCGATGCTCTCGCCGAAATTGATGAAGAAGTTCGCTTAAGGATCCCTGATAAGTATTTAGTAGCTAAAGGTTGGCAACGCACATAACAAATTGTTCAAGAGTGATTCGGCACGCGTGGCATTTTTACTATGCGTTGGTTTTAGTGGTTAAGGTGTTATGCGGAGGCTTAGGTATTGCGTGCCTCACACCTTAACAAGGCGTTAACTGGATTGATGACGAGGTAAGTCCGATGAAAAGAATTGCGGTCATTGGTTCCGGTGGTTCGGGTAAATCCACATTTTCGGCACTATTAGGTACAGAGTTGAATTTGCCTGTTCATCATCTCGATCAGCTATATTGGAAACCAAATTGGGTTAAAACTCCAAAAGATGACTGGATCAAAATTCAAAAAGGTCTTTGTGAAAGCGAGTGTTGGATTATCGATGGTAATTATCAGAGCACCCTTGATATAAGATTTGAAGCTTGTGATACAGTAATATTCTTAGATGTAAACCGATATACCTGTATCTATCGAGCACTAAAGAGAACATTATTAAGTAGTAAGCGTCCAGATTTAGCTGAAGGTTGCGATGAAAGGTTTGATATCGAGTTCATCAAATTTTTATGGGACTATCCCAAAAAGTCGAAACCCCTAATAATGGACAAACTCAAGACGCTTACAAGAAATAAGCGTGTAATTATCGCAAATTCGGGAGAGCAAGCGCTCCGTCTTTGCAAATCCAGTTAACAAACTGTTCAAGAGGGATTCGCAACGCGTGGCATTTTCACTATGCGTTGGTTTTAGTGTTTAAAGTGGTATGCGGCAGCTTTGGTATTGCGTTGCTCACCCCTTAACAGGGCGTTATGTGTCTTGCTCAGGATTACGTCGAGCCTGCTACTTAAAAGAGAGAATATTTGCTTTTAAATGAATTACAAGGAGTGTAAATGAAAAAAGTCGAGCAATTTGAGTCACTAATCAGAATCATGGATGTGGTTGTGACATGTCTAGCAGTACTCATAGTGGCAGTTGGTATCTTTTCCACTGTCTTGCATGGAATTCACCTAGGTATTGGCGCTCTGGTATCTGGGATAATGCTATGGATAGCCAAATTTTTCATATGTGGCATCTCATATACACTGATTCAGATAGCAAAGAATACTGCTCCAAACGCTTCGGATGAAAACACATAACAAACTGCTCAAGAGGGATTCGCAACGCGTGGCATTTTTACTGTGCGTTGAATTTAGTGATTAAGGTGGTTTGCGGCGACTTCGGTATTGCGTTGCTCACCCCTTAGCAGGGCGTTATACGTTTGAGGAAAAACATATGAAGTTTCACACTAGTCTTTGTTTGCTTGCGTTGACAGTGTCTTTAGCTGGTCATGCTAATACGGATTCTTCGGAGCAACTCTATGCTGTGAACCAAGACTATGCAAAGTGTTTGGATGTTGTATTAGGCAATTTTAAATCAGATGCCGAAGCTCAAGAAGCAATGTCTAAGTTTTACAAAGCTATCACTGCCAATACGGAGCAACTCCTAGAGATGCAGCTTCAAGCTAATGATGAAGGGATGTTGGCTTTTTTAGAAATGCTGCAAGACCGTAAGGTTTTACTGGGTTATATGGTCGCAAAAATGTCTGAACCTGACAAAGCATTCGAAGCTGAGAAAGTTCAGTTAAAAGAGACATATAGTTTCGACTGGAAACTAGTTCATCAAGAGCTTTGGAGAACGAATGGCTGTAATGCGATTTACGGTTCACTCGACTAAACGTATAACAAACTGTTTAAGAGTGATTCGCAACGCGTGGCATTTTCACTATGCGTTGGTTTAAGTGATTAAGGTGATATGCGGCGGCATTTGTATTGCGTTGCTCACACCTTAACAGGGCGTTAGAGCGCTTAATTGATAATATGTGCTTAGTTGTGTATTTTGTTCGTATTAAAACCTGATATATAACAAGGATAAGACATGAAGATGGTATTCGTTGATGCCGAAAACGTAGGTCTAAAAGAGCTAGAAAAACTCAGAGCATCGGCAATCGATAAAGTATTTGTTTTCTCTAAGTCTGAAGCGATCAAACAATGCTGCGAAAAGAATCTTTTTTTATATCTGTCAGATTATCCAAATGGTCAAAACCAAGCTGATTTTTACATTGTTGCTTATCTATCTAGAATTCTAACTATGTTAGACAAAAAGCAGTTGGGAACAGTGAGCTTTGAACTATATAGCAACGATGAAAGTTTGATATCTGCCTATGAGTTTCAATGTTCCCAGATGGGGGCGTTTTTCCGAGTTGTTAGAACTAAAGAAGAAACTGTTGTGCCTATTAAGCAACAGAAAAAGCAGTTGTCACAAAGTCCCGAAGAAAAAATCTATCAAGCACTTAAGGTCCCAACAGCTTTAGACCCAAGCTTTCAAGAGACATTGGGGCTCTCGAGACAAGTCTTTACTCGAGCTGTCAACGTATTGTCTACAACTAACAAAATTCAACGGTCCACTGAAAACAAGAAAAAATGGGTTCGGTGCTAACATCGCTCTAACAAACTGTTTAAGAGTGATTCGCAACGCGTGGCATTTTCACTATGCGTTGCGTTTGGTGTTTAAGGTGGTTGCAGCAACATCGGTATTGCATTGCTCACACCTTAACAGGGCGTTATGCGACAAAATCTGTAAGAAACTGGCATTAATATGCTTTCGACTACAGATAGTTGCAGCCTTCGTTTAATGGTACAATCTGACAGTTTAAGCCATGGGATATGTTTGTTGTGAATGATATGTTAATGGGCGCTGTTGTTTCTGTTTTTGTCAGCATCATTTTTGGTTTATTGTGGAAAGGTGTTCAAAAATACAGAACTCGCATCTTTCTCGAAAGTCAAATTTCTCAAGAAATTCTTGTCGGCATGTATATGAACAAGCGCCCTTGGGGACTCCAAGTCATCAACGATGAGATCACTTTGTCTTCAAATGCTTTACTTTCTGGCGAAATCTATATGGATTGTATTGCTCGACTTGAGAAACTGGGGTACATAAAAATAAATGAATCTAGTTCTTCAACGTTCGCTACTTTCTACCTACTGACTACAGCTGGCAAGGCGTTTATCAAAGCTAAATTAGATGACTACCCAACAAGCGCATAACAAAGCATTTAAGAGTGATTCCCAACGCTTGGCATTTTTCATTCCATCGTTGGGTTTTGTGTTTACGGTGGTCTGGTCAAGTTTCGTGGTAGCGTTGCTCACACCTTAATGCGGCGTTAGTGCGCAAAGATAAAAATTACAATTAGCAGGATTTAAAATGAGTGAAATTGCTCGCTTCATATCTGGTGAAGCTCCAGATAAATTTGGTCGCAATGTAGAGCAGTTGTTAGCTTACAACCATTTCTGGCTAGAGCACGATCATAAGTACATTCAAGTTCTTTTCCCGATCGATGAGGGTACTAAGTTCAATCAACATGCTCCTTTGGTAACTCAAGCAGATCGAGAGGCTTTTGCTAATTCAGAAGCATTGCGCATTGCTCACTTAAAAGCTCTCGACCTTTTACTTGAGTTTTGGGGATTGCATCGAGAAGGGTGTCAAATTTCTTCATTACTGGCACTAAGTCCTGCTAACCATGTCTGGCTTAAAAGTCATGACCACAATCAACGTCGTCTGACCCGAGCAATTCGTAGTTTGTATTTGCTCGGTAATGAGCAGATAGCAGCTAACCTGTGTGACTTTCTAGTGGCAGCGGCTAAAGAAACTGACATGGTTTCAGATAAAACGGTCGAGTATTGGCGTAACGCGCTTAAAGGGTAGGTGATCGCTGAAAAAGCGCACTAACAAACTGTTCAAGAGGGATTCGCAACGCGTGGCATTTTCACTATGCGTTGGTTTTGGGGTTTAAGGTGGTTTGCGGCGGCTTCTGTATTGCGTTGCTCACCCCTTAACAGGGCGTTATATTCATGAGCCCCATGTAACCACGGGGCTTCCTTTTAGCTTTAATCAAGGTGCTCTACTGCAACCTTGAAGCAAGTATCTAGTTCAGTCTCATCACGCAGTTGAGATTTAAGTAGATAATAGAAGAAAGATTTTACGTCTTTAGTATCAGTTAACACTGCCTCATGTTTGAGGTTTGCATCTAAAGCATCATTTGTTGAAAAATTATCAATGTTTTTCCTTTTCTCATGCGGGAAGGAATACGTCAGGTCAATGATTTCGGTGGTAGTGAAATTGTCATTGCTTACTTCAACCCAAGCATGGAAGGGTGTTTCGAAATCGGTAAACTCTCTCAGACTTAAATATTTTTTCTTTATCTTTTTTAATTCGGATTGAGTTGTGTTTGTATCTGAGCTGCCCATAAAGCCAACTACTACTCGTACGTATTGGTAAGTATGATCAATTTTTACTTGTTTACTTGTAGCAAGAGCAATAGGAAGGCAGTTATTACGACAGATAGCCCTTTCGTTAGATAGTTGCTTTTGCTGTCGGTAGTATTCTACTGGGTCAGGCTCGCTCTCAGCAATATTGCAAACCCAGATTGGTGTTTTGTTTTTTAAAACGAAGCTTTTTAGGACAGTGTCACAAGCTGCCTTACGAAGTTTAAGTATGTAGTCTGATTTCATAAATTTGCTAAAGTGGTTTTGTTTAAGTTTATGATTATAAATGAAATTATTGGAATATAACAAGCTGTTTAAGAGGGATTCGCAACGCGTGGCATTTTCACTATGCGTTGGTTTTAGTGTTTAAGGTGGTATGCGGCGGCTTCGGTATTGCGTTGCTCACCCCTTAACATGGCGTTAGCTTACTGAATTAGCTCTGGAAGATAAGATAAATGTGTAAAAAAATGAAAGAAATAGCCAAAACGATAGGGAATGTTAAGTTTTGGAGTATTACAGTATTTTTGTTTGTTGTGCTAACTGCCGTCAGCTATTGGGCTACAGGATTCGTGACTGAGGGTAATTATATCGAAAAGTATCAGAAACTAGATCCCTTAGTGAAAGAGTTGTTTTCTCTTGAAAGTTGGTGGGTTGAAATGCTTATTTCTGGCTGCATACCGATGTTCTTATTATTTAGCATTCAATTTTATTTGTTGAAGTTTGATCCTAAAAATGAGTATAGGGATATATTTAATTCAGTTCTTCCATTTGTGCCAATGCTTAAATGGCTGACGAATAAGCCTATCTATTTTATGCTTGGTACAGCCTCAGTATTTCTTGGAGTGATAATTTACTTAGCTGTAGAAGGCGGGGTTGCTTATCTAGCAGGTCTGATTATTCCTGTTCCTATTTTTATGTTAACTTTCTTGCTTAAATATGCTTCTGCTCAAATTGCTTCTGGTGAGGGGTTTACTGAATGGACGTACGATAACAATAGATCTATTGGGACAGGTTGTGCAACTATATCTTTGGCATGTTGGTTATATATTAACGTTCTCTCTCCATCGTGCGAGTTATGGACAGTCTTTAGCGCGCTCAGCGTAAGCTAACAAACAATTTAAGAGTGATTCAGCACGCGTGGCATTTTTACTATGCGTTAGTTTTAGTGATTAAGGTGGCATGCGGCGGCAAAGGTATTGCGTGCTTCACACCTTAATTGGGCGTTAGGCTTTACGAGAGTATCAAGGAAATATGTCAGAAAATTTAATAACGAAAATCAAAGCTATCTTTCGATATATGAGTATCAATGGTTTAGTTGATGCAGTGATTCTTACATTGGCTGCTTTATCAGCAAACTTTTTAACCTACATTTATTATTTTGATATCAATATATTATCTTTAATTGATGCAAGTTCAGTAGCTAAGCATGTTTTAGTTCTCTCATTGCATTATGTTGGAGCCTTGGCTGTTACTTCGATCGTCATGGTGCTGTTACAACAAATTATCGCACAGGAAGAGTTTCTTGGTATCGCCAGTAAAACATCAGGTTTAGATCTAACAGGATTTCCGCGCAGCATTCGCTTGCTGTTTTGGCAAATGTTTGAAGAACGTACATTTCGGACTACAGCGACTGTGTTGCTATTCAGCGTTTTCTATATCGGTTCAAGAAACTCTTTGATCTTACTTGTTATTTCGTTACTAGTGTTCGTTCTCATCTCATACTTGTACTTGAGGTTCATTGGTGAAGAATACCAAGAACAAAAATTTAGGAAACTCTCAGTGTTTAACCATTCGATTGTTTTTGCTGTTCCAACGATCACCATAAATAAAGAAATGAAGCAGACATCAATACGCTTCATGATGGCGAAATTGGGAATTATTGTAATGTACTTGGCTTTATCAATAGGTATTGGGCGTGGGAGCTATGTAGAAAATAATGTCCGAGTCAATTTAGGTAATGATTTCGAGAACATAAGTATGGTAACTAGTTCAAGCTCCGGTATTGTTTTCTATGACACAATAAACAAGTATGTGTTTTTCAAATCATGGAATGCGCTAGATCACATTGAACTTCCACTTGATAGTCAAAAGTCCTTAAAAACTTTAGGGGAAGTGGAAGGGAATAAAGCCTAACAAACTGTTTAAGAGTGATTCGCAACGCGTGGCATTTTCACTATGCGTTGCGTTTGGTGTTTAAGGTGGTATGCGGGAGCTTCGGTATTGCGTTGCTCACACCTTAACAGGGCGTTAGTACGGGTTTGACATCAAAGGTCATAAGTTTTGGTGTTTATCTGTTTTGGCGCTCGTTTTTACACCTTTCAGTTTGTACCTTTCACGTTCTTTCCGGTGGCACTATATGCGGAGTGTTCGCTTTGATTTCACTGTTTACGGCTTCTAACTCTTAGCCTATTTCTTTGGCGCTTCTTCATTTTCGTGGTGGCTTTTGAGAAAGCCTTGGTTACTTTTGGTGTGGCTGTTGAAGTACGAGGAAAGAATCCATTTCTAATTTGAAGCCAGTGAAAGTAGGGCAGTTCAGTGCGTTTTTCTTCTAGCCAACTTTCGTCTCTCAATGACGGTAAAGTTTTGTAGCTGCCCGTCTCACTTCAGTGTTCAAAGTCTTTCATATTATGCCATTTTTCAATATCTTGGAGCGCATAAATAGAAGTAGCGCATGTACTAACAAATTGCTTAAGAGTGATTCGTAACACGTGGCATTTTTACTTTGCGGTGGCTTATGGTGATTAAGGCGCTGTGCGGTAGCTTTTGTGTTGCGTTACTCACACCTTAGCAAGGCGTTAGGTGCTTTGAGCAATCTTCAACAAGTTAGGTATATAAATGAAAGCACTAAGTAACAGAGAAAAGAGTCATATTAGCGGTGAGTTGTATAATCCTGATTCAGAGGGTTTACCTGAAGATAGGCTCAAAGCTGCCAAACTGTGCCATCAAATTAGTTCGTGCTTTGATTCAGCAGAGAAAAACGGCTTAATCCAAAGCCTCTTTGGTCGCTCTGACCAAACGACTCAATTAAATGGAAACTTCTTCTGTGACTATGGCTACAACATCGAAGTTGGCAAAAATTTCTATATGAACACCAACGGTGTCATTTTAGACTGTGGCAAGGTTATTATCGGCGACTACGTGATGATAGGTCCGAACGTAACATTGTGTACAGCCGGTCACCCAATTGATGCTGCAACGCGGTATACCTATGAAGAGTTTGCAAAGCCAATCTATATTGCAGATAAGGTATGGATTGGAGCTAATGTGGTTGTTTTACCTGGTGTAAGCATTGGTTTTGGTGCTGTAGTAGGCGCGGGAAGCGTTGTAACCAAAGATGTCCCTGAAAATACAGTCGTAGTAGGTAATCCGGCAAGAGTCGTGAAAGAAAACATCAATACGGAACAGGCTGAAACACGCACCTAACAAACTGTTTAAGAGTGATTCGCAACGCGTGGCATTTTCACTATGCGTTGCGTTTAGTGTTTAAGGTGGTATGCGGCGGCTTAGTTATTGCGTTGCTCACACCTTAACAGGGCGTTATGCTTTTTGGAGAAAATATGGAAATTCGAAGAATCTGTTCTGATGACTTAGATGGATTTTGGGAGCTTTGGCAAGGGGTGTATGACGAGGGTGTATATCTACGGAGCCCACCGCCACCAAAAGACAAAATTGAAGTTGTTCTAAATAGGATTACCAAACAACAAATTCCTCAATTTATAGCAATCGTTGATAATAAGGTTGTCGCTAGCATAGAAGCTTTTCCGGGAACTATGTGCGGCATGGATACAGACGAAATAGGATTTGTAGGTGCTCAAGTACATGCTGATTTTAGAGGACAAGGAATTGCTAAAAGGTTACTGGAAACAGTATTGATGGATGGTCAGCGTTTTGGTTTCAAAGAGTTAAGATTAGATGTATATAAATCAAATGTCGTGGCGCAAAACTTGTATGAAAAGTTTGGCTTTAAATACACAGGACTAAACAACGAAGTGATTTTTGAATCAGGTCGAAAGGAAACTAGTCTAAATATGAGCTTGTCTTTGGCACAAGCATAACAAATTGTTCAAGAGTGATTCGGCACGCGTGGCATTTTTACTATGCGTTAGTTTTAATGGTTAAGGTGGCATGCGGAGGCTTCGGTGTTGCGTGCCTCACACCTTAACAAGGCGTTAGCTATTTCTCGTATATAAAGGAGTTCCAGTGGTTAAAGTTCTCGTTAGTTCATGCCTGGTTGGAAACAACGTTAGATACAATGCGAGCTGTTTATCAGTCAAAGAGCCTGAGCTGCTATG
>Ga0209452_1000342_pt1 | contig 10758 bp, 8 predicted proteins | sample WorMetimpBELIZE1_FD_187388 | JGI IMG/M metagenome (GOLD analysis project Ga0209452, IMG submission 187388) | Marine gutless worms symbiont microbial communities from Max Planck institute for Marine Microbiology, Germany - Olavius imperfectus... | ecosystem: Host-associated > Annelida > Digestive... | reverse complement strand
TTCTAGGTTGTGACCATCTTTCGCTTGGATAAGCGCTTCTAGTTCACCTTGTTCTTTCGCGAGTGCATCGAAGTCAGCATCTTCTTCTGCGTAAGCTGCGTAAACTTCATCTAGACGCTTCATTGCACCAGCAATGTCAGATACCGCTTCTTCAACTACTTCACGAACGGTTTTAGATTCGTCTAGTACCGGTTCCTGAGGTAAGTAACCTACTTTTAAGCCAGGTTGTGGACGCGCTTCACCATCGATGTCGGTATCAATACCGGCCATGATGCGTAGTAGGGTAGATTTACCTGCACCGTTTAGACCCAAAACACCGATTTTTGCGCCAGGGAAGAAGCTAAGAGAAATGTCTTTAAGAATTTGACGCTTAGGTGGCACGATTTTGCTCACCCGCGACATGGTATATACGTATTCAGCCATTGCCGATCGTTCCTAAATTTCTTTGCACATAAAAGCGTATTTTACACCAACCAAACTCGGTTTGTTAGCCAAGTTAATAAATGGAAGTAATCGCACGCTGTGATTTCTATTTTATTAAATGTGTCACAGTTATATGAAATAATTTTTGTTTACACCTAAATACTTTACAGGACTGATTAGAATAGTCCTTAATGTTTATACCCAAACGTTTTCATAGCATCTGCTATTTTTGGGTAAACGACGATAATTTCTCATTAGGACGAGAAGAGATGACGCCAAGGTTTTCAAAACCACTGCATCGCCTTCCATCATCGCTATTGGCTTTTAGCGCGATGTTATGCAGTGTAAATGCTCATGCGAGCAAAGAATTAGATTTAAGCCAACAACGCAAAGTATACGATCAAGCTCAGCAGCTTTTAGATGATAGAAATATTGAACAATATCTGAGCATACGACCTCAAATTGCCCATTATCCGCTGACACCTTATGTTGATTATCGTGTCTTTATGGCTCAGTTGGGTGATAAGTCCCCTCAAGAAGTGACCGCGTTTATTGAGCAAAACAGTAGCTTTCCGTTTTCCAATCGCATTCGCGCGCCCTATTTAGATAGATTGGCCCAGCAGAAAGAGTGGCAAGCATTGCTTCGTTTTCAAACCGATCCTCCTCGCGGCGAGCAATATCAATGTCATTACTACAATGCCTTGCTACAAACTGGCAATAAACAAGCGGCCTATAAAGGGGCTGAGCATCTTTGGTTACATGGAAAGAGCGTCTCTGATGCCTGTGACCCACTGTTTCAAGAATGGGATAAAGCGGGCTTAAGAACGGATCAACTTATCCTTGAACGTATGTTGCTTGCATTTGATGCGCGTAACGGCAAGTTACTCAACTATCTCGCTAAGCAGCTCGATAGCACCAGCGCGCGCAATAAAGCCAAGCAAATGGTGGCGTTATTCAACCAACCGGAGAAAGTTACCCAGTTTGCGATTAAGCAACCTGCGAAAGATTTCTATCAGCAACAAGCTGAAATGGCGCTAGAAAAATTGGCGCGTAAAGATGTCACTAAAGCGCAACAGGCATGGTCGACAGTAGTTGAGCGTCAGCACTTGCCGGATGAACGAGCTCAGCAATTAGCGGATTACATTTCGTTTCGTCTAATTAATACTGATTCGCCAAGCTTAATCCAATGGCGAGACAGCAAAATAGCCACCACCTCCAATGTGAAGCTGCTAGAGCGTCGCTCTCGCTTAGCTATTCAACATGCAGATTGGCAAGGGGTGACTCAATGGATCGCTCTGATGCCAGAAGAGGCTCAGCAGTCGAATCGCTGGCAATACTGGCAAGGTCGTTCTGAGGTTGCACTTGGACAAACAAGTGAAGGCCAAAAGCGTTTAGAGTCTATTCTTGGCCAAAGAAACTTCTACAGTGTTGCAGCGGCTAAAGAGATTCAACGTTCTATTGAATACCCGCAGACCACATTTACATTGGATCGTAATGTGGTTGCGCCATATAGCGTGAGTTTGACGCGAATTGATGAATTGATCGTGCGCGATAAAATTGCCGCAGCCAAGAGTGAATGGCGCTGGTTGCTGCGTCGTGCTGATAGCAAGCAAAAAGAGATGTTAGCGGCATACGCGGCGTATAAACGCTGGCATCACTTGACAGTGACGGCGAGTATTCAAGCCAAAATGTGGGATAACATCGAGTTGCGTTTCCCAGTAGCTCACAGCTGGTGGTTTAATTTCTATGGTGAGAAGCACAATATCGACCCAATAACTTTAATGTCGCTAGCTCGCCAAGAGAGTGCGATGGATGTTGAAGCAAGATCGCCTGTCGGTGCTCGTGGCATCATGCAAATTATGCCTTCCACCGCGAAGTATACAGCGAAAAAGTATCAGCTTTCCTATCGCGGAAGCCACGAATTGTATGAAGTGGGTAAAAACATCGAAATTGGCAGTCACTACTTGCAAGGGCTATTAGAGCAATACGATAACAATCGAATTTTTGCATTTGCTGCGTATAATGCAGGGCCAGCAAGAGTGAAAACGTGGCGTTCTCGTACGCAAGGCAAATTAGATGCTTACGCCTTTATTGAGGCGATTCCTTTCAATGAAACTCGTGGTTATGTACAAAACATATTGATGTTTGAAACCTACTACCGAGATTTGTTGGGGGCGGACGGTGCGTTTCTTAATCCTCACGAAGTGAACACCCAGTATTAGGCGCACAATTATGTCATTACAACCTGAATATCAAGAGTGGCAGCAAGTATTAGATCTGATTAAGCAGAGCACAGAATCCGAGCAGCATGAAATGTTATTAACCATGTTACTTACGCCGGATGAGCGTGACTCTCTCGTTGCTCGTGTGAATATTTTCCGTGAGCTACTGAAAGGGGATTTATCTCAGCGCCAGATTAGCCAGCTACTTGGCGTTGGTGTGGCCACCATTACTCGTGGTTCGAATGAGTTGAAATCGAAAAGCGGTGATGAAAAGCAGCAGATTGCTCACCTATTAAAAGTTGATTAATTAATCTCATTCAGGTGATTAGAAAAGGTGTCCTCGGACACCTTTTTGTTTTTGGCTGCGTTATAAATTAGCAGGGAAGTGCTCTGGGTTAATAAAAGGGATCAAAGCCAATATGAGTGCCTGATGATAAACAGAGCTGCGAGTAAGCAAATCTTTGGTTAGCAAGCCAATTGCCCCGCCTTTTTGCTTGATGTTATTGGTGGCAAAAACTTCATCCATCACTGTGCCTAGTTCATTATCCGCAGACAACTTTTCAACCACGGCAGGGGGTAACATCAAACTGGCAGAGCGAGATTCACCTCTTCTATTTTCTGATTCAATCACCATCCAAGCAAAAGTAGTCTGTCCTTCATTACCCGCTTCAAGCCCTACATAATAGTCCGCATTGGGTTGCTCTGCTTTGGCGTTTTTAACGCGATTTAGTGCGCCGAGGTGAGTTTCGTGATCGCCAATAGGTTGGTCAGCAACGCCACTTGGCACACTGACGCCGATAAACTCAAAAGGTTGCTCAGGGAAGCTTGCTGAAAAAGCACTTTCTACCGCTTTAATTTTGGCAGGGTTAAGCGAAGCGACAATAACTGTCTGGGTGGACATATCCGTTTACCTTCTTAGAAGAGACGAACTCTTTTAGCTGATGTAAATCGACCGGCGGTGATAAGTAGTAGCCTTGCATGAAATCGCATTTATTGTCGGCGAGCCAAGTATGCATGTCTTCTGATTCAATGCCTTCTGCGGTCACAATCATCGACTGTGAATGGCATAAATCGACTAATGGTTTTACTACTTTTCGGTTGTCGGTTTTAATCAAGGCGGCTAAGAATTCGCGATCCAGTTTAATTTTTTGTACTGGGTATTCTACAAGTTGTGTGATGGATGTATAGCCAGAACCAAAATCATCAATAGCCAGTTTAAAGCCCATGGTCGAGAGCTCATGCAACAAGGTATAGCTTTGTGAGTCAGTGGCGAACGTTTCGGTGATTTCAAAATCGATAAGATCTGGGCGGACTTTGTAGCGGTGTGCCATGCGCTCAATAAACAGAGCCAGTTGTTTAGAGTCGAGCTCTGCTGAAGAGAGGTTAATCGACAGTTGGATGTCATGCTCGAACAGCGATTGAATCCCCACAAAATCACGAAATGCTTGCTCTATTACCCAACGGTCTATGTTACCGAATAATCCGGTCTTTTCTGAGATAGGAATGAACTCCGCTGGGTTTACTTTGCCTAGTTTTGGCGAGTTCCAGCGCAGTAGGGCTTCAACACCCATTACCTTGTCTCCTTGGCGGTTGTAATAGGGCTGATACTGCAGAGCAAACTCTTTGTTGTATTCACCACTTCGCAAGGCGCGCTCTACTTGGGTACGGCGTCGCACGGTATTGTCGAGTTCTTGCGAGTAGTAGGCTACTTGGTTTTTACCAGCGCGTTTGGCTTGGTACATCGCGGTATCTGCATTGGATAATAAGCTTGTTAGGTCGTTGCCATCATCCGGGTAGGCTGCGATACCTATGCTAGCAGTAATTGGAAAGCTACCTAATGGTGAGCTGCCGGTTTTCATTAATGGCTCAAGGATGGCTTCAGCCAAGGATTCGGCGTACGCATCCCTTTGTGAAGATGCAATGAAAATCGCAAATTCATCCCCAGACAGCCTTGAAGGAAGGCATTTGAGGCTGTGTTTTTTTTGCCAATCAAAACATTGTACTTTGAGGTGGTTGGCAAAGTTAATCAGTAAGTTATCGCCAGTATTGTGTCCATACTTGTCATTCACATACTTAAAGTTATCTAAGTCGATATAAAGAATCCAAGCGTAGTGAAAGCGAATTTTATTGGCCAGAGTTCGCTCGACAGCGGTTTGAAACTGGTAGCGATTGGCGAGTTGGGTTAAGTGGTCATTTTCTGCCAGCGCTTTGGTCTTTTGATAGCTTGAATGCAGTTCACGATACATTTCGTAAAAACGTACTGATAAACGGCCGATCTCATCGTCATTGGGCAGCTTTTCGATGTTATGGCGCTTTCGTTGCTCAACGTCCAATAGCTGTTTGTCTAATTTGGCGATCGGGCTAATGACATGGCGATAGAGCAAGATTAATAAGATCAAAACCGTGACCAGAGCAGAACTGGCAAAAGAGAGCACCAACTTACGTTCGATAGTTTCAAGTTTATCGTTAAGCAAGTATTGAGCAGGATCTAAGGTGGCGTATAACCCTGACTTTAATTCAACAGAGTGATTTAACCCAGATTTGTAAACAGGATGGTCGGTAAAGAAGATGCTGCTGTCGTTATCAAATTCGAGAATATGCTTGAGTTGGTCGAACTGGCTTAAGGTGAGATAGACCACCACAAAGTAGATTTCGTCATTATCATAATTGAATGGGGTGACTAACGTATCGGGGTTAAGAATGTTGTAGCGAACCAAAACACTCTGACCTTGGTGATTTTTGGTAAAGCCGGTATGAGTAAGCTGCCCAGATTGCTGATAGATATAATTAACGTAGCGCATCACCTTTTCATCAAACTTTGAAAAAGGGTCGCTTTGGCTGTCGGCAAAGAAACGAGCTTGACGTTGGTTGTTTAAGATTGCCACGCCGATGGTATCTTGCCCACTAGATTGCAGCGTTGCTATGGTACGTTGCAAATCATCCTGCAACTCCATTTCTTTAAAGGGATTCTCTTGTGGATCGAGATAGTGACGAATGATGTCGCTTTTGGTCAGTGTGAGCGAATAACTGTTGATTAACGCATAAGATTGACGAAAGTGGCCTGCGAGCTTCTCCATTGTCAGCTGCAAGTAACTCGCTTCTCTTTTTATTAATGCGTCTTTTTGATTGTGATAAATGCTGTAACTCGATAAGGCAGCACTGAGTAACACAACTGGGGTAACAAGTAACAGGACTCTAGTATTGAGTTTCATGGCCTTTCAAATGCAATTTATTACGTCAGCTCTTGAGCTAATCGTTCGAGCTTGAGAACCCAACTATTTGTCCTTGCTCGAATCATGATTGTATTGAGCGCTATGATGCATCAACTAATTGCGATTCAGGCACAAGTTTTAGTCAACTTAATCAGTACGTTGCAGCTTTGAAGGTTGTTACATTTATTGCAGTTATTTTGTGATATCGAAATAGTTAAAAGAGTAGCTGCGTAGGGAAGGTTTAATGTGAATAAAATAACGCTGACACATTTTAATTAAGCCATGCAAAGGCCAATGTGTCAGCGTGACAAGTCGAAATTTAAGTCAGTTTCACCTGAGTGGGTTTGACGTTTTCGCTTGGGTAGCAACCGAGAACTTTCAGGTGCTTCGTGATTTTGGTTACTTCAGACAATGCTTGCTGCATATGTTCCGAATCTAGATGCGCTTCCAAATCTACGTAGAACATTTCTTCCCACGGGTTACCCATTATTGGGCGCGACTCTAGCTTTGTCATATTGATGCCGTAACGCTGCAATACTAAGAGGGTAGCAACTAAAGAGCCGGCTTCTTGCGACGTTGACATGATCAGCGTGGTTTTCGCTGGAATTTGTGGTGACACTTCAACAGGCTTGCGCGCTACGATGATAAAGCGAGTGTGGTTTTCTGTTTGGTTAGCAATATTGCCTTTGATCGATTGCAGCCCGTACAGTTTGCCACTGGAAGCGTTACCAATCGCTGCAATATCTGAACGATTGAGTTCGCGAACTTTTTGCATCGCATCAGCAGTACTTGCGCAGGTTTCTAGCTTCACCCCTTTTAGGCGTCCAATAAATTCGCTGCATTGTTGGTGCGGTTGAGGGTGCGAGTAGAGGGTGGTGATATCTTCAAGGCGAATATCTGATGTGGCGACTAAACAGTGCTCAATAGGCAAGGTTAGTTCACCGACAATATAGAGCGTTGTGTGTTGTAGAAGGTCATACACCTCATTAATTGAGCCAGAACTGGTGTTCTCAATTGGCAATACACCAAAATCAGCATGGCCTGATTCCACTGTATTGGCGACTTCTTTAAAGCCTTCACAATTTAGCTCAATCAGTTCAGTGTTTTTTCGGCTGAAGTACTCTCGGCTTGCTAAGTGAGAATATGAGCCCTTAGAACCAAGGAATGCGACGCGAGCAAGTGGCTTGCGGCTTTGTTCTGGGTTGGCTAGGTTCTGCAAGTATGATTGCTGAAGAAGGACAGAGTCTTCAATGATAGTGTGGAACAGCTTAGTAATGTATTGCGCGTCAAGTTGATATTTGTTTTGACCATTATCGATCAGCTTAACCAATAGTTGCTGCTCTCGCTCAGCATCACGAACAGGTTTGGATGTCTCAACCTTGCTCTTGGCAACTTCAATACTCATTTGGCGACGCTCAGAGAGTAGCTGTAGCAATTGATCGTCGAGCTCGTTTAGACGTAGTCGAATTTCGTCGAGCGAGTATTTTTGTTCAGTCATCCTATTTTCCTTACATAAAAAAACCTCCCTTTGGGAGGCTTTCTGTTCGTTTTTGACTTATCTTGCGAAACGAGTGAGCCTCCAAAAGTTATTGGAGAAAAAACAAGTCAAAAAAGAACAGAGTGTTTGATGTCATAAATCGTTTATTTTTAGTGGGTTCGTAAACACAATAAGCAACCGAGTTTTAAGCGTCAAGCAAAAAAATAGCGCCTTTCGGCGCTATTTTTCATTGATTACTTTACTCCGCTTCTTCAAGTTCAGGTTTGTCTGCTCGACGAGCTTCTGGTTTGTGGCGTAGTTTGTTTAGCTGACGTTCTAGTTTCTGTTCTACCTCGTTAACGGCAGCGTATAAATCTTCATGTGTTGCTGAAGCGACCAGTTTCCCTTTTGGAATGGTAATTACGGCTTCAAACTTTTTCTGTTTATTCGGTTCTTCGCTAAAGCTTGCTTGGCATCCGATGATGTCCACTTGCCACTTTTCTAGCTTTTTAAACTTGCTCTCAATGTGATTGCGGATTGCAGAGGTGATGTCGATATTTTTGCCAGTGATGTTTACTTTCATAGATGTTTTCCTCTGTTGCATCCCTCATGGGTTAACTCCAGATTACTCATCCATACTCAAAAGAATGTGATATAGATCTTGTTTTGGGGTGGGTTTTTAGCGTTCAAATTCAATTGTGATCTAATTCAAAATGTCTTTAGATAAGCGAATAAAAATGCTTGAGAAACTTTGAAAACGCTTTAGATTGGGAGTTGTACGTTGCTAAAAATCATTCGCTTTTTAGGGACTTCATTCGACCTCAATAAACTCCCTGTTTACTCTTTAATCACTTTAATTATGTGATCTTCATCTTTCTTTAGCCCCAGTTTACTTAGCCACTTGGCAAAATCGTCTTAATGGGTAAATCAGAACGCGGCATTTGGTTGAATCCAGCTTATGGATAGGTATAAAAAAGCTCACCAAGTGGTGAGCTTTTGGGAATCAATCGAGTTTAAAGCGGATTCTTCGATATCAATTGTCGAGTGCGATTGGCCGCATCGGTTAAGCCTAGCTCTTGGTAAGCTTCTAATTGAATTTCTAGTGATTTACGCGCAGCTACCGTATCAGGGTAGGTTTTTTGCAATTCTTGGCAGCGGTTGATGGCTGCAATCCATGCTTCACGGCGCAGATAAAAATCAGCAGTCGCTAAATCATATTCTGCTAGGCGGTTCTTAAGCGCGAACATACGCTTTTGCGCATCTTTTGCGTAGGCACTTTCTGGGTAGCGCTCAAGTAGTTTTTTGAAATCGGCGAAAGCTGCTTTTACTGGCTCTGGATCGCGGTCGCTACGATCGATATTGAATATATCGTGCATAAAGTTTCGGTCTTGAGCCATATGGCTTAGACCGCGCATGTATAAAATCCAATCAAGTTTTTCATGAGTTGGGTTCAAGCGCATAAAGCGTTCAATCGTCGCTAGACCTAACGCTAAATCGTCGTTTTTGTAGTAAGCGTAGATAAGATCAAGCTGAACCTGCTCAGAGTACGCACCGAATGGGTAACGCGAATCTAGTGCTTCTAGCTTTTCAATCGCGGTAATCCAGCTACCACTTTGAAGAGAAATTTGAGCATCAGAGTAAAGCTCTGATGGCGGTACATCTGGGACGATTTGTTCGCTGCCGCTACTGCAGCCTACTAATAGAGTTAATGCTAAAAGCCCAGATAAAGTATGCTGTTTCATGTCAGGAGTCGATTCCTTGAAGTAAATAATTCTGTCGCTTCCGTTACTTTCTTGCCGGTAGCAGATACAATGGTGCAATATTCTTCCACACTCGTGACAATTAGTCTCACAGTTTTTGAAAAAGTTCGATATGGCTCAGCAGATTGAATTAACTAATACAGTAAAAGATAGCCAATTAGGTCAACGTCTTGACCAAGCTATCGCCGAAATTTTTGCCGACTTCTCTCGTTCGCGCCTGAAAGAATGGTTGCTAGCGGGTAAGGTTCAAGTCGATGGCGAGATTATTACTAAGCCTAGAACCAGAGTTATGGGCGGCGAAGTCATTACCCTGCAAGCGGAACTTGAGGATGAAGAGCGCTGGGAAGCGCAAGATATTCCGTTGGATATTGTTTACGAAGATGACGATATCATCGTAATCAATAAACCGCGTGACTTTGTTGTTCACCCAGGTGCAGGTACGCCAGATGGTACAGTGCTAAACGCATTGTTACATCATTACCCTGCGATTGCAGAAGTGCCTCGTGCAGGTATTGTTCACCGTCTTGATAAAGACACAACAGGTTTGATGGTTGTCGCTAAAACAGTTCCAGCGCAAACTCGTTTAGTGCGCGCACTGCAAAAGCGTAAGATCACCCGTGAGTACGAAGCGATTGCGATTGGTCGTATGACGGCTGGTGGTAAAGTTGATCAACCTATCGGTCGTCACTCTACTAAGCGTACATTAATGTCGGTAGCCCCGCTCGGTAAACCAGCGGTGACGCATTACCGTGTGGCGGAGCACTTCCGTGAACATACGCGTATTCGTCTACGTCTAGAAACTGGCCGTACGCACCAAATCCGTGTGCATATGTCTTACTTGCAGCATCCACTGTTGGGTGATACTGCCTACGGTGGTCGTGCGCGCATCCCGCAAGGTGCAACTCAAGAGCTTACGGATATGATTCGTGCATTTGATCGTCAAGCACTGCACGCAGTAATGCTTCGTTTTGATCACCCAGTGACGGGCGAAGAGCTTGAGTTCCATGCTCCTGTGCCTAATGACATGGTGGTGATGGCTGAAGCGCTGCGCAAAGATGCTGAAGAGCATGGTCTAGAAGAAGACTACTAAACGGTCTAAACGAGGTTTGCGATGTCTTTCTTAGTACCTAATTGGAAAGTACCACCCCATGTAAAGGCCGTTGCTTCTACGCGGCAAGGTGGTTTCTCAACTAATGAGTATTTAGGCCTTAACCTAGGTACGCATGTTGGGGACGATGCTGATCTCGTTGCTCGTAATAGAGTGCAGCTTGTTGAACTCGCTCAAATGCCGAGTGCGCCTGTTTGGCTTAATCAAACACACTCAACCAAAGTTGCTGAAGTTTTTGCACCAAGCATAGAGATACTTGATGCCGACGGTGTATATACCAGTGCAACTGGTGTTGTGTGCTCAGCCATGACAGCCGATTGTTTGCCAGTACTGCTAACAGATAGTAAAGGTACACAAGTTGCTGCGGTGCATGCGGGATGGCGTGGCCTTGCAAACGGTATCGTTGAAAATGCCGTTGAGAAATTCTCCGGTGAAGTGATTGCATGGCTTGGCCCTGCGATTGGCCCTAATGCATTTGAAGTTGGAGAGGATGTGCTTAACGCATTCACAGATTTTGATGCGCAAGCTATTGATGCATTTCAACCGACAGGTCAAC
>Ga0209452_1000341_pt1 | contig 10823 bp, 2 predicted proteins | sample WorMetimpBELIZE1_FD_187388 | JGI IMG/M metagenome (GOLD analysis project Ga0209452, IMG submission 187388) | Marine gutless worms symbiont microbial communities from Max Planck institute for Marine Microbiology, Germany - Olavius imperfectus... | ecosystem: Host-associated > Annelida > Digestive... | reverse complement strand
GTGATATTGATATTGTCGTATCGGTTTTGTAGCAAATGCCATGAACTTTCCAGCAGTTAAAAGAGTTTAAAATTAGTTGATTTGACAAAGTTATCGGCGAAGTTCAGCAGCACTCTTTTTGAGACATAGTGTATGTGCACTGTGAGTATCTTTAGTAGACTGTTTATTTATATGTTTGTGTTTGTTCGTGTTGCAGGTGTTTCTGTTTGCGGGTTATTGAAAACATTTTGTTTCAGTTATTCAGGGAGTCAGGTTGTTTGTGCCAGACTGTGCCACGCATACGGACTACTAGGTGAGACGAAACCTGTGTAGCAGCTGTCACGAGCTGGGCAGCTCACAGTCTACTGGCGACTCCCGGTGTTGCTTAAGTGCAGTCGCAAATTCTATCGAACGAAATATACGGCTGATATATACGACAGAGAATTGACGAAGAGAATACATATACAAAGTGGATTTGACGAGAACACATTGAACAGAAGATAACAGAACGAGAGAACGCAAATATTTACAGTTAGGCCTATATTGGATAGACGCATATAAAACACCTCGTCTGGTAATTAAATAATTAATAGTTAAAAATAAGTCTTTGTAATACACTTCGAGTTAATAAAGGTAACTGAAAAAAAGAGATTACAAGATATAAAACAAACGCGTACAAATTGAAGGAAATCAACATTGTAGATTAGTCACTTGGATTATAGTTCGTGATCAGATCGCTGATTCTTTCAAAAACGCTAACACTTATCATTATAGCTGTTGATAAACTTCTATTGATTGAATATCTGTTTTAAGTCAAACTCTCATATTTAAAACACGTTGCACTAATAGTTGTAGACTTATATTACTTATCGAAGACTTGGATAATTAATAGTAGTTTGAAATAGACAACACAACTGTGTATATTCGATCTTTGTGTTAATATACTATCACAGACTGAACGAACAACACTGTTACACTTAAATAAATAATATCGCAAAATTCACGTTAATACCTTGCAATATTGTTGTACATACGTATTAGTTAGAATATTTGTCTAAGTAACAGTTTGAAATAGACAGTGCAAGTGCGTATATTAGCTACTTGTGTTTGTAAATAGACGTTAGTAGAAAAACGAGATTACAGTAAAGCACATTACACTACTACACTTAGTAAACAAAACTACGGTTTCACATTAGAGACTTCAGGTATAGTTCAGTGTAACTTTTCGTAACATTTGAAGAACTAGTTTAACTATAGTAGTGTCGTGATGTTTCATACGTCAACTAAACTTTGTGACTGTTTTGGCACAATCTACAATGTAAGACACATGCCAAAAAGTGGCTATTGTGGTTTTCATGCTCTCGCCTACTGTCTGACGGGAACGGAAGTCTGCTATGCTGATATCATAGACAACTGTATTAAAGTATTTACTAATATTCCTGAACTTTTCCGTTTGAGAACAACCTTCGGTAGTCTTCAAGACTCGTCCTTGAATCTCAATGACTACCAAGTATTCATGGACGATGCTACACACAAAGTTCACAGTGGACTTCCTATTGACACGTCTGCATGGTGCGAGGAAGGTCACTTGGCGGCTATCGCTTGTCTGTATGATATAGCAGTCTGTATCTACTCTGCGCAAGATACAAAGTGGTACGTATTTAACGAAACTGGCAGAAACGGCTATGTGTGTCTGTTGAGCACAGGAGGTCATTTTGACGTAATTGAAAGTCCTGACAGTCCACCAAATGGTGCTGATACGCATGCGATTACACGTAGTAGTCTAGGTACGAATGATGACGTATGGGTATCTTTACAACGTGACTACAGTTTTAATTTTGTGAATAAATTTTCTGAAGACTTTGAAAGGATCACTATATTGAACAACCCGGTCATGGTGTTCAATCCAGAAATCCCACCGACACAACACACTGAGAGCACTCAGAAACACGCAGGTAAACAACAGAAAACTATTCATCGATGTGACGCTATTGGCTGTAGCTATGTTACAGATGACATCAACAGACTTCAAATGCACAACGTGAGAGTGCACAGGAAGGCAAAGGTATATTTTTGTGATGTCGCCGGTTGTTGTTACAGTAATATTAGAAAATACCGAGTTGCATTGCACAAATCACAGCAGCATTCTAAGACAATCACTGGCAATTATTCTGGTCAGGTCGTGAATAACAGTGAGAGTGTGAACTTGACATGTCTGCACGACATGCAATCTCTTGCAAGTTCGAAAGCGCGTAAAATAGACACAGAAACAGCAAGCAGCGTGTGCGAATCAAATTCTACAGATTACGAGCAAAGTTCAGTGGCCAGTCTACACACAAACACGTTGCGTAGAAGTAAACGTATCCTAAACAGAGATGATAGAGGTATTGAGAAATCTCAGGAAAGTCCACAGGTGAAGAAAATCCGATATGCGTGTGATGTTGAAGGCTGTGGTTCATCCTATGACACTGTTAGGGGTTTGTCTATGCACAAGTCGAAACGTCATTCATTTAAAATTAGTACTAATGATGACATGAGTGAACATACCGCAGAAGTGGATGACGCTAGCACTGTATCGATCTGTAGCACTGTTGATAGCATGACTAGTGTTCGTCGAAGTGAACGAATTTACAACAGACAAAAAACAGAAGGTGCAGCAGCATGTCAGTCACATGTGAGTGGAATAAATCTCACTAAACGACCTTCATCAACTTGTCAGCAAGAGAAAAACGATGAGCGAACACAGGCAGATAACAGCACTAACGATTGGCGTAAACATTTAGCCACCAACACTGAAAAATGTCGGTTGAAGAACTCTTTTTCTCAGAAAATTGCTCAGCTTGAAAAACGTTTTAAACCTAAACATAAAACTAACTCACAAAATGATCCGTTATATGACGAACTGAAATTTTATCATGACAATCTGCTGAAGACGGTGTCAAATACAACGACAGAAAAATTGTCGTCAGAAATTCTTGATGTCATTTTGGATCCAACAGCGATCGATACAGAGAGACGTTTTGTTTGGTCGACAGATGATCAAGACAGACTAAATGAGCTAAATGCAACCTGCAAACTAATTCAACCAAGAGATAGCTGGACATGGTCAGCATCTGATGACAGTGAACAAGGTCAGTATAACAAAAATTGCATGGAGCTATGTATAACCAAAGGATGTGAATGGAAGTTGATTGAGTGTCAGATGTGTGGCTCTACTGGTATACTAGTCGGGGACCAGATTCACTCTGACGTTTGTCATGACTGTTTAAAACTGAGACGTGTAAACCAAAAAGAACGACAGCACAAAGAGCAGGCATGGAACAAAGTGAAGCCGGTGTCAAAAGATTTTCCACGAACCGCTGATGGTAATGATCTTCCAAATCTGCATCCAGGTGACAAAGCAGTCTTGGCGCCCGTGCACGGTGTAGTAACGATTAAGAGAAACGAATATGGAGATAAACGACTGCGGCTAGAAAGTATTTCGCTTGTTCAAGATCCGGTACCTACTTGGTGCAAATTGTTGCCGAGAACGAATCTTTCTGACAGATATATGATAATCGAAAGACGCGTGAAAAACGACAAGAAATATATTGTTGCAGATGCAAACCGTGTAAGGCAGTGGCTTCGGTACTTATTTTTGCATCACAAAGAATTCATCCGATTGCGACGACAAAATCAGCTGGCGATAGACGAAGCTGCTATTGAGTTGTTAGGACCGAATTTAGAACTGGCAGAAGTCGACGCAACCTTAGCCCAGTATACTGCTTCGGAAGCTCAATCAATTGAGAATGTAATGCAACAAGCTGATGACGGTCTCACTGATGCGACGGTAGAATCTGGTTTGTCGGAGAGTCATGTCTTTTCATTCGACCAACAGTTGTATTTGAAAACAAAAGACGTTCTGAAAATACGAAAAGAAGGTAAGTTGCAAATTGTGCAAGATACAACAGTTCGTAGACCAACATACTGTACCTCCGCTAACCTTGCGTTTCCACATTTGTATCCGCACGGTGAAATGTCGCCACTTGATTTTCAAGACTACAAGTTGGGTCGTTATCTGCTGAAGAAACAGACGTTATTTGCACACAGAATGAGTGATAGCAAACTGCAGTGGACATACGCTGCTGACGACGTGCACATGGCGCATCAATATAGCAGACTAAGTGAGCAGACTGTACGTGCAACAGTTGGTTACTACCTCTCTAGTCATCCTAGCGTTGCTCACGTACCGTTGGAGAACATAATATCAGCATTCAGAGATGGTGTAGATCGTGATTCTGGTTTGCTAGACTCACACTTACCAGATCTTACTATGGTGATGTCACAACTGCCCAATTCACGTCAGAAGTGGTTTGCTGAACGACTTGGAATCGAAGCCATTTCACGCGATGTCGGATCACCTAACGTTTTTGTGACAATTAATCTAGACTGCAGAGCTAGTCCTGATGTACGTCGATTGTTGTACCAACTGGAACATGGAACAGAGATGCCGCGCGATGAGCCGTTTATGAAAGATACGGCAGAATTCACACGGTTGATGGACAAATACGCTCCGTTCGTTGCGGTGTATTTGTATCGTAAAGTAAAAGCAATTACACATGCATTTTTCACAAAGATTTGCGGCATTGAAGAGAAAGAATCCACGAAGGATTGGTCGCAGAAAGATGTCACTCAGGCGGCTTTTTTCTGGGGACGCGTGGAATTCACAGAAACGCGTGGAATTCAACATTGGCACTTTTTACTCAAATTAGGGAATGTTCTTGACACAGGACTGCTAGGACGAATAATTCACAACGGTCGCGTTGTTCGACAGGAACTCAAGTGTGGTAACATCAAACCAGAGAAGCGAGAGCAAGCTTGGCATATGATTAAAATGTCTTTACTTGCAAGTCGATATGCCGCGTTGTTTGCTGACTCAATATCTACAGCGTCGTTTTACTGCGAGGATGTCGGCATAGACGGACATGAAGACGCAAAAGTCATTAAACTGGAACAGTACAGGAAAGAGTATGTACAGAATTATAAGGCAGGTAATATAACGTTGAACACGCATCCAATTATGCGCCGGTTTGACGATGCTGAGTGCCACGAGAACGCGTTTCACGAGATGGCTCAGATCGCGTCTGTGTCTTGCTTACATCATTGTATTCGCAGAAGCTGTGGTGGTGATCCGTTGAGTGGAGACGGATGTAGATTTGACTTTCCAAAGAAAGAGCTAAAACACACAGTGCCGGCAGTGATGCAAGTAAATGCTAATCAAATGGAAGCACGTATTCTTCTGCGCAGAACATGTGATCGTGTCGCGAATTTAAATCGATATCTGATCCAGTATTTACGGTCAAACCACGACGTCAGCGTATTAATTGATTCAGCTCATAAACTGCGATATGCAACCAAGTACTGTGCAAAATCGGGCAAACACGCCGAATTACTTGACCAAATCATAGAGCACTTGAACCAAAGATCGACCGACTTACTGCCACCAAACCTGAAACAGGTTCTGTCGCATCTTCTGTTGGCTGACTGCTCACACCGTGCTTTCATCAGCAAACAGGAATTGGCTTACAAGGTAATGCAATTGCCAGACACAGTGAAATCGTTTGCTAATGTAGATGTGGTTGGCTTTTACAAGCGTGCAAATCTGCAAGTGCCTTATGACGATCAGAATACCATCGAGTACTCAGATCGCACAGAATACAGTGCTTACGCAGAACGATGCAGAGACGACACGGAACTAGGACGTGGTCTGACGAAAGTCGCTGTCGAGAGTATGTCCTTCAATGAATTTTCAGAAACTGTTCAGCATAAGTGGATTAATGCTAAGAAATCGGACAAAACGGTCATCGACGAGACAACGAAGCGAAAATTTCGCACTCGAGACGTCGATAGTGGTCACTGGCGTTTGACTTTGTGCAGCACACGCAAGCACACACGACCAAGTACAGTTCTTCATACGGCTCCAGCGATTGACTATGAGTTCGTAGAACACGGGAAAACAACAACTCAGACGACATTTTACGACCTGTCAATTGACAGACGACATCAACTGTACCGTGCTTATTATGAGCTGGTCATGTACGTGCCGTGGCAGAACACTCCAGACGAGACATTTCTTTCAGCGAACGTTCGTCATGTACTTGAAGACCGTGACAGACACGTCGAAATAGACAGCAGACACAGTTTGCAGCGTCTGGAAGAGTTTTTCAAAGTTTACAAACAGTACTACGACGATGGCATCGTTGCTCCACCAGGCAGTGCTTGGCACAAAGACAATCAGTTCTCATACTCGATGTTTCTTGTAAGCCAACACAACCGAGACATTCACCTAGATCGTGTTGACAACAGCGGCGTATTGAAGGCTCAATATGACGATGTAGATGAACTTGCAAACGTTGATGTAGACATACGACCAGCTGTTAATGACGTGTCAGATGTTTCTGAATATCCGATTTTCGAGAATTTCATGCCACCGGACTCGTTTCGAGATGTAATGGAACAGAAAGCACCTCCGATGTCTGAAATCTGTGTGGCTTTTCCAATGCAAAACAAGTGGCAGCGTTTGGAAGAAGTTGTAACACACTGCAAAACGAAACGGTTCATTGCGAATCCTCCGCAGTCACCACTTGATTACAATGACATGACAGCAATTCAGAAGTTTGCTGTTGCTATGGGAAAAGACAAACATCAGCAGATTGTTTTCTTATGCGGACAAGCAGGAAGTGGAAAGACAGCTACCGCTTTGAAAATCTGTGAATACTTTCCAGGCAGAGTGCAGGCCTGTGCTTTTAGTGGAAAGGCATCTTCATTATTTAACGGACCGACTATACATTCGATGTTTGGATGGTCTCATCAAGAACATAAATCAACGTCAGCTGAAATAAAAAACGACAGTAAGAAAGTGACAGAGTTCAGAATAGCTCACGAAGATATTGAGCTGTACGTTATTGAAGAAGCTCTTGCCGTTCCTGCAGCGTATTTTGCGTTGATGGATGAGATGATGACTGCTGCGTTCAATCCAAAACGTCAGAAAAACGCACACGGTGAACTTCTGCCATTCGGAGGAAAGAAAATGCTGTTTCTTGGTGATCAGGCACAACTTCCACCAATTGCGGCAGCCGCTGTGTACGACGATGGACGTGTCGCAGCTGCTGACAATGTTAAAAACAAACGAGAAAGCAAGCAGTCACGTCGAACGAAAACTGGCCAGTTACTATTTGAGAAATATCTTGTTCCAAATTGCATATATTTGCAAAGAGGACAAAGAAATGCTGGTCTGTTGGGCGAAATCTGTGACAGAATGAGACAAGGAAAATTGACTGAGGACGACTGCACAATGCTCACGTTTCAAAGAACAAGATTTCCTGACGTTTGTACAGATTTCGGTATTCATTATCAGAATGAAATGTGTACAATGCACAACTGGCGACACCTGTGGAATGCATGTAAACAATCAGATCCGCCTCGCCGCATGTTCATCTGCAAGGCAACGTATCATGTCACAGCTGATAATGGTCAAATTGTAGATGCACTGAGTACATTGCCACCACAGGCTTACGACTATGCACCAGATGTCTTGTGTGTTGCTCAAGGTTGTGAAGTACGCCTTTTACATAACCTCAATACAGCAGCTGGTCTCGTCACTTCTCAATCTGGCACTGTTGTCAAAGTAATCTTTAACAACGCTGACGTAAATTTGTTGCTTGCTGGAGAACATGCTGTACCCTACTGCATAGTCGTTGCTTTCCCAGGATTTCACGGCTTTGTCGATAATAACAGTGGCACTGACAGGCGTATATATCCGTTTCCCAGTAAGCCGACATGGGTACCGGTGTTCAGAAAACGCTTCAGCGTTAAGATCAGTTGTTTACCGACATGGATAAGGAAGAAACAGTTAGAAAAAGAATGCTACCGAATTCAATTTCCACTTGATTTAGCTAGCAATATCACGGCGCATCGAGCACAAGGACAAACGATGGCTAATTGTCTGGTGTCGGTTGACTTAGGTCTTGAAAACCCTGACATGAAAATGCCAGCTGAAATCAGCTCACTTTTGTACGTTGCTTGTACACGCGTGACGAAACTAGCGAATCTTTTCGTCAGTCCAATTCACCCATCTCTGTGGCAGAAAATAGGACAGAGTGATGTTGATAAGTACAGACGCAGTGTCGATAACAAGTTGCAAAAAGCTGCTGTTGACTTTGCCAAGAAGCACAGCGTGCACAGAGAGATGTTGGATGAATTAGCATGGACTCCAGACAGCAGCAACAATGCTGAAGAATGGCGCTTATTACAACAGCAGACACAACCGCCGTCGTCAGACTACTGCATTGATGGACGTTATTCACAGCAATCGATATCTGTCAACGATTTCAGTGTGGATCTTGGTGATGTAAAGTTTTTGCTATTTTGCAGCCCAGTATTATCCGAAAGACATATTGGCATTGATCAAGGTGTTAATAATTTTGCGATTGTAGTTGTAGAAAGAATGCTTGATCAGAATCCAAATATTGTTGCAGCAAAGAACTACACAGATTTGCAGTTGAAAAATCGCTTCAAAGCAGCTGATGTACTTGTTGCTCTAAGTAAGCAGACTGACTTGTTATTTTGGATGAATCCTGAGAATGGTGATAACAGCGTTGGTCGAGTGGTTGTTCATTTAGAACAAATTGACAAACGAAATAGAAATGCGAAACAGTTTTCAGTTGAACTTGGCAGATTACTACAGCAGCAGGCAGTTGATTCTAACGTATGTATAGTGCAGATGTCTTCGCCTCATATACATCGTTCTAACGGGCCTTTGTTTCATCTTGGCGACGAAATCATTGAAAAACTACAGCTGAAATCTGCGACAAATTTACAGCAACGATCACGAGCAGAGATGAATCCTTCTGTTGTCGGTGTTCAGCATGCTGACATTGAATCTGAGCCGTCAGACGTAGAACCTTCAGATCAGCCTACTACCGACCGTACACAACTGTCTGAGTCTCACATATATCGTGCCAAAAAGAAAATTTCTAGTAACGTATTTCGCTATATCATTGAGGCCGATGACGAACAATTACAGCAAATGAAATTGAGTATAGATTATAATGTGCAATGTTACTGGCGTGAACAGATTAATTATGACGCATCAGTGAAACTGGACGATGTTGGTGATGCTTTGTTACACGCACTTGATGAACTTCTGTGTGGCAGTTCTAATTTTAGACAGTTGATTCCAGCAGCACCATCAGTACATGTCAACAGAACAGTAGCTGTAGCAGTATTCCCGGATACGACGTACTGGATTGTACTGAACTGCCGATGGAACACATTCGTATTGGAGAATCTCGGTTATTTCGGTTCTGATTTGCAAAATTGTTTCTACAAAGATTCGTCAACTGTAGCTCTCATCAAAGGTAAAATGTTGGAGTACGACGAAATTCGGTCTGCGTTGTCACTGTTTGAAGGTAACGCAACTTATGATCCAGTTGATCATATTAAAGTCGTTGTTAAACAGCTGACTGGTCACACAGAATTGTCATTGAAAAACGACGAAGCCGGAGCATTAACAGACGCAACGACAAAAACAATGAAGGAGATTTGTGATAATGTAATAGGTCCCAATAGTAAGTTAATCGACAGACGAGATAGACTTCTTGGTTCAACGTATTGTAGAACGTCAACGCTACACCGAGACAGGAAGTTTCAAGTTGTTTGCAGCACCGGAAAACATACCAATGCTATTTTGTCGATTTTGTCATGGTTTAAACAGAATGTACGAGAATTTGTTGATAAGAGAAGAGAATTTTTAAGTGAAGCTGAAAAGAGAACTTTTTTCAGGGCTATATTGAATGTTGCCAATTCCAGTGAACACTCTATGGAGATGCTGCAGCTTTCTGATACTGCCAAGACACGATTATGTTCTAACGACGTTATTGCTCAGATACAATGTGATAAGACATTTGCTCGTAACATTGCAGACCTTGTACTCATTGCAATCAGCAAGAATCAACGTCACGTGAAAGCAGTAGCTGCGAACTCCAGGAAACTTAGTACACTTGCAAAGTCAGCTGCATTAAATGAACAAAATGATGACAGGGTTGAGCACTAGTGTCAACAGTAAATTACAGACAGCTTATTCGTATGAAACAGACAACATATGAACAGTATCATTGCTGTTGGTGTTTTTCTGTAAATGACGCATTGGACTGTGCTCAACTGTTAGTGCAATCTCTTTATTGTGGAGAACTTTCGTTGCTTTTATTTGGATGTATGTGTTGGTGGTATTTGAAACATGAATGTGTTGTCCACAATTTCTTTTAAATGGTTTATGTACATCTTCTGTTACAGTGCTGCTATAATCTTTACCTACTACACTGTGTTCTGAAAAAAAAGATGCCACTTAATTTTCGACTGTAAGCCTCGCATCTCTTGGTGGATTTTTATAATTTTTACTGTTGGAAACAAGAATGAATACTGCAAAATTTGGTGTAATTTACTTACTTAAACGCTTGATGACGTCACAACTATGAGACATCGCACGTCATGACAATTTTCGTCATTGTTACGTAGGCTGTGAAAAAAATATTCCATTTATTTTCGACTATAACTATGGTAATTTTTGATATATTTTGATAATATTTCTACCATTGGAAACACGAATGAATATACTACCAAACATGTACAAACTGTTTCAGTTCAACGTGACAATGTGTCCACTCTACCTAGTCAGTGCAGCATTAAGGGGGGTGCTAGGGGTGCTGCAGCACCGGGGCCCGCAGTTTTGGGGGGCCCGCAATTGGTAGGATTGAAAAATTTTTATGTGCTGATGTGCTGTATATAACTGAAACTTGTAAAATCAT
>Ga0209452_1000339_pt1 | contig 10870 bp, 10 predicted proteins | sample WorMetimpBELIZE1_FD_187388 | JGI IMG/M metagenome (GOLD analysis project Ga0209452, IMG submission 187388) | Marine gutless worms symbiont microbial communities from Max Planck institute for Marine Microbiology, Germany - Olavius imperfectus... | ecosystem: Host-associated > Annelida > Digestive... | reverse complement strand
CCGCCATAGTTACCTCTCTGTATCACGCGGCTATAAGGCCGGTGACTACAACAACGTAATGGTAGAAGCGCCATTAGTTAGCAATGCTGTTGACCCTGAGTACAGTACAACCTATGAACTGGGGCACAAAGAAAAGCTGACAAATAGCGTAGAACTCAATACCGCGATCTACTATATCGGGTGGACAGATATCCAAGTAGACGTGCCTCATCCAAACTACCCAAGTGGTTACTTGAAGCAGAATGCTGCTGAGGCGCATAGTAGTGGTATCGAAATGGAATTATTGACCAACCCACTCAACGGCTTATCCATGTTCATGAATGCTAGCTACTTGTTTGAATATGAGTTTGATGATTTTTCAAATGGTGCGGGCGGCGATTACACAGGAAATAAACTTCCTTACACTAATGAGTACACGGTTTCTCTTGGTGCTAACTATGGCCAAGCAGTCGGTGTTTTTGTTGGCGCTGATGTCTCATTCTATGGCGCACAGTTCATGAACGAAGCCAATACCTTCGAACAAGGAAGCTACGCAATTTTCAATGCGCAAGTCGGCTACCGAACTCATGATTGGGCGCTCTACTTGTACGGACGAAACTTAACCGACGAAGAGTATTCAACGTCAATGTTCAACGCGGCTAAAGCGGCAGGTGAACCTCGATTCGTAGGGGTAAAAGCAAAGCTTAACTTCTAACAAAAATGCCAGTGAGTTTGGTTAGTCGAACTCACTGGCTGCTTGAAATATTGAACTAAGAATTAATGCCTAATTCATACTGATTAAACTTAAAATCATACATTAGCTCACGGCGAGCATTATTGGGTAACACACCATATTGCTTGCGAAAAGCCGTACTGAAGTGACTGATATTACTATAGCCAAGCGCCACAGCGGTTTCAGTGACATTGTGGTGTTTCAATAGCTCCATCGCTCGCTTCATACGTTCTTCTTGAAAGCAGGCATAAACGCTGGTTCCAAACAATTCTTTGAAACCTTTCTTCAGTTTACATTGATTAACGCCTACAGTTTTGGCAAGTTCTGCAATGGTCGGAGCGCAGCTCAAATCTGCCAGCAAACAATCTTTTGCAACAACTAACTGACGCTTTTCGCGTGTTGAGAGAAACTCTTTTGAAGCCGTTGTTTTGAGCGCGTTTAAGTGCCAATAGAGGTATTCCAAAATAGCAGAATGGAGCAACAATGGATGCTTTAGTTGCTGCTTCATCAAGGAAATAACGCGGCTCAATGCCGAGTTCATTTGCTGACTAGAACGCCCCTGACGAATGAAAAATTCCATCTCTTTATCAAAGTTGATCCCTGTCAGCTCTTCGCCTGCTAATGAATGCAAAACCTCCGGGCGCACCATAATTTCTAAATTACAAAAATCATCACTGTCTTCGACATGGAACATCTCACCGTCTGAGAACCCCATATTAATGTAGCCACTATCACAGTTAAGATTTTTGTCTTTCACTGTGGCGCTAAAATGGCCTTGAATAAAATGGTTTAGATGGATGTAATCCTTATTGCTTGGCAACGGAGATTTTGTATCCATATGCTCCATATCCGCGCGAGAAAACAAACCGACCGTCAGGCCCGTTTGCAACTCTATAAAGTTACTCATTTCATTTTGCTCAGACATCGAACTGCCCATACACCCTTGTTCATCTTCAGCAAGCATAGCCGCGCTTCCCTCTCCGCCCCTTGGGATAGAAGCCACTCTATAACTACCCGAAATAAGGCGATTTTTTACTCAACGTGGTGATATTACTCCGCTCAACAATCACTGTAAACGATAATTGTTATCAATAAATTCCAACAAGATTGAGTCTACGATGAAAAGTACGATGTGCTTTATCAAGCTAGATATACTTATGGAAACGCAGCAGAAAGCCGAGGTCACTATGCAAGTTAATCCTGTATGTTGGTTTGAAATCTATGTTGATGACATAGAAAGAGCCAAAACCTTTTATCAAGCGGTTCTCAACGTCACATTGGAGAAGCTCGATAGCCCCGGAGGCATTCCCATTGAGATGTGGGCGTTCCCAGATATGGAGGAAGGTTACGGTGCTGCGGGAGCGATCGTGAAAATGGATAATGTCTCTGCAGGAGGAAACAGCACCTTAGTTTACTTCTCTTGTGACGATTGCGCGGTAGAAGAAGCAAGGGTTGTTCAAAATGGCGGTACGGTTCAAATACCTAAAATGCCGATTGGGCAATTTGGATTTATTAGTGTTATCAGCGACACCGAAGGCAATACTGTCGGCCTTCATTCTCAACAATGATTATTTGATTCGCGCAGGCAAGCGCACCCTTAACTCTCAGTAAACGGAGTAGCTATGACAACACAGCAAGAGAACAACAAACAAAATGCCATCAACTTTTACCAAATGGCCTATCTAGGAGACCCAAGCAAAGCCGTCGAACTCTATGTCGGTGACCAATACATACAACACAACCCGCTAGTGGGTGACGGAACGCAGCCCTTTATTGATTACTTTGAACGAATGAACCGCGAATATCCTAACAAGTCTATTCGTTTCCTTAGAGCCATTGGCGAAGGCAATTTGGTTGCACTGCACACTCATCAAACTTGGCCGGATGGCGATCAATACGTCACCATGGATTTCTTCCGTTTCGACGATAATGGGAAAATCGTAGAACATTGGGATGCAATACAAACGGTACCTGACGAGATCGCTCACAACAATACTATGTTCTAGCGTGAACCAGTATCACTCTCTGTATGTAACCAACTCATTAGAAGCAAAATTCCAGCGTGAAGTTGTTAACTCAAACATTAGTTGCAGTTAGGCCAAGTAATCGAGCGCCGAAGCTGCAACATTCTCTTATCTGAGACTCACTCAGTACTTTATTTCGCATAGATGTCAGTTTAGTGACTAAATTATTAAGTGTTTCATTTTTGAGGATCTTCCTATGGTACGGTCGCTGCTATCCAGTGATTACAAGGCTATAGACGCTGAAAACGCAGTTATTCTCCTGTCTACAATTTAATAAAACACAATATGACGGGCGAGTTTTTTGCTCGCTCTAGCTTGTCTCTCATTGGTAAGGCAATTTTTATGTGAACTTTCGTTTACGTATGGATGTAGCACTAAGTCATTATCAGGAGACAATCCTATGGTTGTTGAAGTAACACCGCGTAGAATCCTTACTACACTTCTTTCTATCATCACGCTGTTATTGTTCGCGAATATCGCCAGCGCACTATACAAAGCCCATTTTCCGCAACTCCATGGCATTGCGGATCTGTTTTATCTCAATGCAGAACGTAACATTCCTACCCTGTATTCTTCTTGCGCATTGATCGTAGCGAGTATGTTGCTGGCCTTTATTGCCAATATTCACCGTTCAGCAAATCGTGCGTGGATACTCTGGGCAGTGTTGGCGTGTATTTTCCTATTCTTGTCCATCGATGAAATGGCCTCTATTCACGAGAAATTGGGCAAAAAAGTCAAAGCCGACACTGAAACCTCAGGGTTGCTCTACTACGCGTGGGTCATTCCATATGGTATTGCTCTGATTGGTTTTGTCGCCGCATACGCCAAGTTTCTTCTAGCATTACCTAAAAAGACCATGTGGCTATTCATTGTATCTGGCGGGCTGTTTGTCGGTGGCGCACTTGGCTTTGAGATGCTTGGTGGCTGGCAAGCGGAGCAGTTTGGTAACCAAGGTTTGGTTTATACGATACTTTTCACCTGTGAAGAGGTGTTGGAAATGGTCGGCGTTGCACTGTTCATTTATACGCTCACCGATTATCTATTGGAAATCAAACCTAGGCTGCAACTCGATCTAGTTCACGCGGTACACAGCTAATCTTCCCTTTCGGGCTAACGGGTTCCCTCACCTAGTTAGCCCGATATTCTCACCTGACCTTCACAGCCTATTGCGCGACGTTCTAAATTTAGCAACAGTGTAAACCCCACACTAAAGTACTACGTACTGCTCAAGTTCGAGCATCAATCACATTAATTGCATATCAAGCATTTCCATACAGTGCTAGTATCTTCTGCCTAATAAAACCAACTAAGAACACCGCATTCTGCATTATATACAAGGATATAGACTGTATGTTGTCGTCAAACTTTAACAAGTTAGCCGCTGCCATTACCCTCGCGACCCTTTCTGGTTGTGCCACTACGTTAACTCAACCTAAAAGCGTAGATGAGATTGAATTCCAAGACCTAAACTTCGCACAATGTGTCTACAAATATAACGAGCCTTCACTGGACAAAATTGAAACTCTCGAGTGTAACGAGGCCAACATCGAGTCTATCGATGAAATCAAATATTTCCCCAATCTGGCTCACTTGGTACTTCTCAAAAACGACATCACACACATCGATACCTCAAATAACCCAGAATTGGTTAGATTGATATTGGGTGATAACAAACTCTCTGAAATCGATGTCTCAGACAACCCAAAACTGAAGTCCTTAAACATCACCAACAATGATTTGACTAAGATTGATGTAAGCCAAAACCCTGAGCTTGTTAGCCTTTACGCATACAAGATGCCAATTAGTCACATTGATGTCTCAAACCAGCCTAACCTGCGTGACCTTGGTTTGAGCCAACACGAGTTAACGGACATCGACTTAAGCCAGAATCCAAAACTGCGCCACCTTAATCTCACTTCTGGCAAATTAAGCAAGATTGATTTATCGCATAACCCAGATATGAGCTTTTTGTATTTGTCCTCTAACCAGTTAGGCCAGCTAGACCTTAGCCGCAACCCTGAGATTCAAGTGCTGAATGTACGTAACAACCAATTGCAGCAATTAGAACTCAATCAGCAAACTAGGCTGCGTGAGCTAAAAGCTGACTACAATCAGCTCAACCAAATCGATCTCAGTGACAATCTGGTATTAACCAAAGTAGAGCTGAACAACAACCAGTTGAGCACCTTAGATCTTACTGAAAACACTAAAGTTGAAAAACTGACCGCATTCAACAACCCACTGCACACGCTCACCGTTGATAGTCTTGAACAATTCAAACTGCTATCGATCGAAGGTACACCAGCTGGGAACGGCCTTAAAGCCGCAACGGAAGGGAAAGAAAGCAAAGACATCAGCAACCAATTTGCGCCGCGCGTCAGCGTTACTGAAGCGGGTCTAATTGAGAAAGAAGGCAACGAGTATACAGTAACGCCGAGCCAGTTCGTTTTTCCAAAGGTTGGCCATTTTATGGGATTCCGCTACTCCGTTACTCTGCCGAAAGATGCAAGCGGTAATGTACCGGTGAACTTAGCGAATCAGCATCAGTTCCCTATTACGGTGCGTATGACTCACCCTGAAATCACTGACCCAAACACGGGTCAAAGCTCTACGATTTCTTCATGGACAGACACCATGTTTAAGCATAATAAAAATCTTGCTATGTGGTATTTTGGCGCAGAAAACGAAATTGTGTCAGGGAAATGGACGCTGGAACTGTTGTATCGTGACTCTGTCGTCGCACGCAAATCCTTCCAAGTATCAAACCTTGATGACCCTGAAGAGGTAGCGAAAATGACACAAGCAGTAAAGCTGCAAGAACTCGTCATTAATGCCGATAAATTCTTGTGTAAAGAAGATAAATTCCAAACTTGCTTTGAGTTTTCGAATGCACAGCAATGTGAGGCGAAACTCGCGCCATACAAAGAGCGCTGTCGCGGAATCGCAAGCTCATCGGTTGAGCAATTAAAGCAAGATGGGAAAATTTCGGGTGACGGCCTACGCGAGTTTTTCAGTCACTTTGCTGTGTGCCTAGGCTCGCATTACATACCTCAGTCGAACCTCGATCCCGAACAAGTCGGGACGTGCCTGCAAAAATAACCCATCGATTTAAGTTATCATCACTCATGCTTTAAGGGGGAGGACTTCCTTGAAGCATGAGTTTATGGCGCATGGAATCTCGTCACACAAACAAGGAATTGTCATTATGTTTGAATCTACTGTTGAACCCGCTTTCGAACCCGACCCAGTTCGCCTGTTCATTGTATTAGATGATCAATACTCTACCCTGCCAGATAAGCTAACCATAGAGAGTAAGTACTGGCTTACTTGGTCTGACATTACCCCTCAATGGCTTGATAACACTCAACCTGATCTATTGTTGGTATGGTCACCTAAAACCAGTCAATTACCTTTTGTTGATACCATCAGCGAAAAGTACAACTTGCTCTACCTACAAGACGATCACAAAGACAAATGTTTGCAGTTTTACCAACGCCTCGCGCAAGCTTGTCTAGAGCCCCATAATCACTTCGATGTTGCCGACGTGCGCAATTTCATTGGGTATTCTTCACGCTTCTATGTCACTGATGACCTCAAACAGGTCGAGCAATCTAAACCTGTAGACAACCTCATCGCCATCCTTTTTGGACGCTTACAAGTCGACGATATTCGCAGCACATCGGACTCTATTCGCCCATTGCTAAAAGAAACGGCTTTGTTTCCTATGGTGTGGCAATCGGAAGATTGCGAATTAGGTTGCTACTACTTACTCGGGTTGCGCTAAGTTATTCAGATGGCGAATCAGTATTGATGAGATAAGCCGAATAATAACAATCAATTTCAAGATCAATGGAATCAGCTTGGTGTGAGCACTGTGCTTTTAGCGCTTGCACCAACAACTCAAAACAGTTTTCCTGACCAAAGCGCTGCTTTAAGCCAATGTATCTCTTTTCAGAGGAACAGAGCAAATGCGCCAGTTGAGTTACCTCAACCGGTAAAAGCAGCCGCTCTTTTTTAGTTGCGATTGGTGTAAATTCTGGGCAATCATCGAAGTTGATTGCATGGTTATAATCGGAGGTTCTTGGCGCCACTTCAACGCCAAGCAAATCTAACCATGTTTGATATTGCACTTCAAAGTCATACACCACTACCCTCGCATTAGGGCTGCAAACACGGCGTAATTCTTCAATCAAAGGCGCTGACTTTGCGTAAGGTAATGAGCCGGCAAACGTCACCAGATCCACGTTGCCGCTTGCCAAAGAGGTATCATCGCCCGTCCCGACCAAATAACTAATGTTCTTGGCTGGCTTTGCTTGCTCGATCATCGCTTCACTTGGGTCAATACCAACCACTTGCTGACAGATAGGAGCTATAGCTAAAGTGGATGCTCCTGCACCGCAGCCAATATCAAGCCCCTGATTAAACGGTTCTAGATGAGCAAGATACTGCTCTATGATCATGTTATGAATCGGCGGACGATAAGCCGCATAATGTAAAGAGATCTCGCGATCGTAGACATCACTCATCGATGGATATTACTCACTTAACTCATTCATCCAATTTAAAGGCGGTGAAATAGACCGCTTTTACTCGCTTACCGTGCATCTCAGTACTGACATCTTGAAAGCCTGCAGTCGCTGCTAGCTCATGGGCGAGCACAGGGGTCATCACGGTCGTGTTATTGCCCTTGAAGCCATACTTGCGCCAGTAGCGATATTTGAGGCGCAGCTTATTGAAGCAATTCATATTATGTAGAGTAAAACTGACACCAATCAGTTGGCCTCCGGGCTTTAACACACGTAAACACTCTTCAAGTGCGCTAACAGGGTTAGGAATGACATGCAGCAAATTCGCCATAAACACAGTATCAAAACTGTTGTCTTCATAGCGCAGAGCAAAGCAATCAGCTTGTTCAACGATCACTTTCGGCTCGTTCTCAAAGCGAATTTTGCTCACTTCAAGCATAGGTTGAGAGAGATCGGTAGCCACTATTCGCTCTGCTTGCTCTACAAAGCACTCTGTATAAGTACCGTTGCCGCAACCCAGCTCTAACATGGCACCAACGTCGGTATGTTTTTTCAAGCGCTGCTTAACGCGCTTAATGTCTTTAATACCAACAACATAGTTATTGCTGGTTTCGAAATTTTTGGCAAATTCTTCCCACTTGTTTTCCACTTTTCTCTCCTTGGAATACAACCGTGTTGTAGTTCGAAATCACCACATTGCTTTTCCAGACTGGTACTGTTTTTATTTTCGTTTTTTAAACCATATCAATCGGATACGATTTTTATCTGTTGACCTAAAATACAACAGATAAAGAATAAAATACGCTCGAAACAAACAATTACGTCCAATTAGTGAGAAAAATCACTAAAATTAACATGAATTTATAGAGTTAAAGCCATCTCAACGCGGGAGACTATGGCACCGCAAGGTGTTGACGCTTGAATCTACGCACTTTAGTGCGGACATTTTTCATTGGGGAGGAGGTATTGAACTGAATCATTCTTCCCATGGTCCATTGCTGATACCAAGGTTGATGATAAAGCTGATGATCGGTTTTGCTTTCAATCAGATCTAACAGAGCCTGAGTGGTGCATTCAAACTCGTAGAGTAAGTCGCTGTATGCCCAATCGTGATACTGACGGTGAAAATGCTCAGCTAACGCCCCAAGCTGATTCCATTTGTAACCCGTTTCTGGAAACTCTACCTCTAGGCCTTGTGCTTCACGCTGGTGCCATTTTAAGACAAGCTGCCCCCAACCAATTAGATAGGCCACCGTATCGGCAACCGAGACTTGTGTTCCTTTAATGTTGCCTTCAACACCGATTTCTCGGCTGATAGCGTCAGGAATGGTTTGATAGTCGGCCATCAGTTTATTAAATGCTTGATTGATGGCTTCTAGTAACTGGGATTTGGTGGTGGGGATGGTGCTCATGTTGTCTACCTCGCTAACTCAGTAGACAACTTAACTGGATAATATGAGTAAGTATTTGAACTTAGCTACAAAAATGAACTTAGATGCATAAAGGTTATTTTTGTGCGCGTTGCCATTGCACTAACCACTTATCAAGTTGATTGGCAAACTGCTGTCGATCGCTTTGGCTCAATGGCGCAGGGCCTCCGGTTTGAATACCGCTGCTGCGCATAGTTTCCATAAAATCACGAATGTTGAGGCGAGATTTAATGTTCTCTTTGGTAAACAGTTCACCGCGAGAGCTAAGCGCATGGCCCCCTTTAGTGATGACTTCATCAGCCAATGGAATATCACTGGTGATCACCATATCCCCTTGCTCAACGCGCTTTACGATTTCATTATCAGCAACATCGAAGCCCGCTTGCACTTGCATCATGGTGACATTGGGAGCCGCTGGCGTGCGAATAAACTGATTCGCCACCAAAGTAACTTCTACGCCTGTTCTTTGCGCCGCTCGAAACAAAATATCGCGAACCACTACCGGACACGCGTCCGCATCTACCCAAATTTTCATCTACTGTCTCAACCATGATTTATTCTGTGCGCATTGTAACGAGAGCCGCCGTAAATAGACAGCCGCTTATCGCCTTGACCTTATCCAGTCTGCTTGAGCGTTGCACTAAAAACCACCAGTGAACACCGGGATGAAAAAAGCCTCAACCAAACACGGTTGAGGCTTTTGCAGCTATTTATCTATCCCCACTTTAAATAACGTGAATGGATATTTGAGTCATCCCCACAACGCACCTAGCTGCAAATTCTTTATGTCAGTAACGGCTTTCGAACTACCAAAGTCCTAGCAGTTTCCACCATGCGCCACCGATAAACACAAACACAGGAATGACAATCAATGAGAAGACAAAACCAATCTTCCACCAGCTCTGCAATGTATGGAAACCCGCGCCAAATAGAATCGGAGCTGGGCCCGATGAGTAATGAGTGGTCGACATATAAAGGTTACTGAAAATACCTAAAACGATCGCCGCAAGCATAGGCGGGGCCCCTGCTGCAATAGCAATGGCAAGAAAAGCAGAGTACATGGCACTAATATGCGCCATCGCGCTCGCCATTAGATAGTGGCTGTAGTAGTAAACCAGCAGCAACACCACCAATGTTGTGACCCAACCAAAACCAGACAACGACTCACCAATACCTGAGCTAAACCATTCAATAAACCCAAGTTTATTCAGCTGCGCAGCCATCATCACTAGCACTGCGAACCAAGTAATCGTGTGCCACGCTTCTTTCTCACTGAGCACAGCATCCCAAGTAATGGTGCGAGTCAGCAGTAAGAACACTAAGCCCATTAAAGCGGTCACTGTAGAGTGAATGCCTAACGTTGGGCCAAGCACCCATAGCGAAACCATACCAATAAAGGTGATGCCGACCATGATTTCATCACGAGTCATTTTGCCCATGTCGGCCAATTTCTGCTTCGCGATATTGCGCATCTCAGGCGTTTTCTTAAGCTCAGGTGGGAAGAAGAGATACATCACCGCGGGGATCAGCGCTAAACAGATAATGCCCGGAACAATAGCAGCCATCGCCCAGCCAGCCCATGTGATCTCGACACCGAGCTCTTTTGCAAAGTTTGCCGCTAACGGGTTACCCGCCATCGAGGTTAAGAACATCGCACAGGTAATCGCATTACATTGGAAGATACACTGAACCAGAAACGCTCCGATTTTGTTCTCAGTGCCTTTTTCTGGATCAGAATCATAAGCGCTGGCAACCGAGCGGAATAAAGGGGAAATGATGCCGCCACAACGTGCTGTCGTGCTTGGCGTCGCAGGCGCAAACAGTAAATCAGTCAGCACTAGACCATAGGCTAGCCCTAGCGAGTTATGACCCAGTTTTGAAATAAACCAATACCCCACTCGACGCCCAAATCCCGTAGTAATAAAGCCACGAGAAATGAAAAACGCCGCTGCGATCATCCAAATAGTAGGATGAGCAAAGCCCGTTAACGCCGTTTTAATTGGCAATACGTTAAGCAGTGTGGCTGCCGTTAGACCAAGTAGAGCCATCGCACCGAGGGGGAGCGGCGCGAGAATTAAACTTAGTACGGTAGTAACAAACACCGCCATCATGTGCCACGCTTGCACGGTTAAGCCGTCAGGAACAGGCAAAAACCATAGCAGCGCACCTATGGCAAAT
>Ga0209452_1000333_pt1 | contig 10946 bp, 10 predicted proteins | sample WorMetimpBELIZE1_FD_187388 | JGI IMG/M metagenome (GOLD analysis project Ga0209452, IMG submission 187388) | Marine gutless worms symbiont microbial communities from Max Planck institute for Marine Microbiology, Germany - Olavius imperfectus... | ecosystem: Host-associated > Annelida > Digestive... | reverse complement strand
TCATTTAATCGATACTTCTCTATATCGGTATCAAGATCTTCTAATAGCGCATCAATATATTGATCTTCAGGGATCTCGGCTTTTAGTGCGTGTGAGTTGAAATCACAATACGGGCACTTTTGTACACACCATGGGATGTGTACATATAAGCTAAGTGCTGGTGGAGATAAGCGCATAGAGTTTACTGTTGCTCTGATAGGGTTGCGAACAGCTGTTTAAGCGCTTTACCGCGGTGAGACAGCTGCTTCTTACGCGCTGGCGCTAATTCTGCTGAGGCACAGTTATCTTCTGGGACAAAAAATACTGGATCGTAACCAAAGCCGTTATCACCTTGAGCTTCGGTAAGGATTTGGCCTTCCCATTTGCCGTGGCAAACAATTGGTGTTGGGTCGTTTGCATGACGCATTAGTACCAGTACACAATGAAAGCGTGCCGTGCGTTGCTCTTGCGGTACGCCTTTCATCGCATCAAGCAGTTTTTCTAGGTTCTGTTGATCGCTAGCATCTTCACCAGCGTAGCGCGCTGAGTAAATGCCCGGAGCGCCATTAAGAAAATCGACTTCCAATCCAGAATCATCTGCAATTGCTGCTAGACCTGTCTCTTTGGCTGCGTGACGAGCTTTGATGATGGCATTTTCGATAAAGGTTGTACCGGTTTCAGCGACTTCTGATACGTTGAATTCGCTTTGTGCTAATACTTCAAAACCGAAATCTGACAGTAGATCTGCCATTTCTTTTACTTTGCCTTGGTTGCCTGTCGCAAGAACGATTTTGCTCATCAGTAGCCTCGTTTAATTTCAATGAAAATGAATTGGGGTGAACTTTAAATGGCCTTTACCATGAATGCTAGTTTTTGCTGCAGACTATTTACATGTTACTTAGCGACAAATAGTAAAAAGCCATCATAGGATGGCTTTAATCTCTTCGGGCATTTGTGTCGGAGCGGTGATTCGCACTTGCTTGTGCCGCCCCAATTCACCTTTTTCAATGCTAATAAGGCCTTTGGCGACCTTAAACTGTTTGGCGAGGTACTTACTCAAATGCGCATTGGCTTTGCCATCCACAGGTGGAGCTGTAATTGCGATTTTTAACTCTTCACCGTGTAAGCCGACAATTTTATCTCGGCTGGCCTTAGGTTGAATGTAAAGGCGAAGAACCACGTCTTCGCCTTCAAGCCATGCGGCATTGGACATTACAACTGGAACCAAAGAATGCCAATCAGTGGCGAGAGCAACTCACCGACCAGTCGGTTAGCAAACTGTAAGGCAATAAATAGCACCAAGATACTGAAATCGAAGCCGCCCATTGCCGGAATTACACGGCGAATTGGTGCAAGCATAGGTTCCGTCAGTTGGTGGAAAACATATTCCACAGGGCTTCTTCCTTGGCTTACCCAACTCAAAATGGCACGCACGATCAGTACATAGAATAAAATCTTACCCATGGTTTTGATTAACGCGAACATTGCAACAAATAGGTGGCCTTGTAGGGTTACGCTAAAGGCTTCTTTTGGCGCAACAAGCGCTATCAGTGCAAATTTGCCGACCATTAGCGCGTAAGCAAACAGTAAGGTGGCGAGGTCAATACTACCAATCGATGGAATAAAGCGACGCAAAGGGCCTACGACAGGCTGGGTTGCATTGACGACAAATTGAGAAAATGGGTTGTAGAAATCTGCGCGCGCAGCTTGTAGCCACATGCGTAGAATGACCACCATGATGTAAAGATCAAATAGGGTGGCAATAAGAAAACTCATTGAACTCATAGGTTTCCCTTAATTCATGAGAGCTAACTGACTAGCTCAGGTTAATATACCAATCGAGATAAGCTAAGAAGCTTTCCCGTGGTGAGTGTTATTAAAATTGTTTTTCCATCTCTTCAGCGCGAGTGACGGCAGCTTGCATTGCTTTGGCTACAATATCAGACAATTGATGTTGATTGAATGTACGTAACGCTTCTGCTGTTGTACCTCCTTTAGAGGTCACTTGCTCGCGCAAGGTCGAAAGCTCTGTTTCAGGATTAGCAATAACCATTTCTGCTGCGCCCAATGCCGATTGTTGAACAAGTAAACGAGCGGTTTGCTGATCAAAACCTTGTGCGATAGCCTCAGCCTGCATCGCTTCCATAAATAGGAAGAAATAAGCCGGTGCGCTACCTGCTGCTGCGATTATGTTATTGATGCCAGATTCTGTCTCTACCCAGCACACTTTACCAACCGCAGTCATGAGATCAGCGGCAAATTGCTTGTCTTGCTCTGTTACTTGTTCTGGAGCGTAAAGGCCACTCATACCTTGGCTGACAAGCGCTGGGGTATTTGGCATGACACGTACCAGCTGTAACTGAGTCGCGAACATTTCATTTAAACGTGCAGCGCTGATACCTGCCGCAATCGAGATAACTAACTTATCACTATAATCGATACTTTGTAGCCCTTCAGCCACAACTGACATCAGCTGAGGTTTCACAGCCAGTACGATGACGTCTGCACCAGAAGCGGCAATTAGGTTATCTGCTTCGGTTTGAATGCCATATTGCGTAGCAAGGAAATCACGCTGTTCTTGATTTGGATCGGTGGCAGTAATGAGTTTGGCGGGGTACCCGCTTGCAACTAGGCCAGCAATGATTGAGCGCGCCATGTTTCCTGCGCCGATAAACGTAATTTTCTTGTGTTGCATAATGGCTTCCTAATTTATTTTATTTGTAATCACGAGCACCGAAAATGGCCGTGCCGATACGAACCATGGTACTACCTGCTTCAATGGCGGCTTCCATATCACCACTCATACCCATCGAAAGTGTATCGAGATTTAGATCTGGGTAGCGCGCAGATAACGCGTCTTTTAGTTCGGCTAACTGATTGAATGCCTGTAACTGTGACTGATAGTCAGTCACGTTAGCTGGAATTGACATCAACCCTCTTAACGTGAGGTTGGGTAGAGAATAAATCAACTCGGCTAATTCAAATACTTGCTGATCATTAACACCAGACTTGCTGCTTTCAGCACTGGTATTGACTTGGATAAGCACCTGAAGTTTGTCCAAGCTCGAAGGGCGTTGATCATTTAATCGCTGCGCAATTTTTGCTCTATCAATAGTATGAACCCATGCAAAATTCTCTGCGACAGGTCGCGTTTTGTTGGATTGTAGTGGGCCAATGAAGTGCCACTCCAACTTGAGCTCTGGATGGTGTTCTGAAAAATATGCTATTTTATCCACGCCCTCTTGCACATAGTTTTCACCGAATGCAGTTTGACCTGCATGAGCGGCTTCTAAGACAGCTTGATTCGGTTTGGTCTTACTCACCGCCAGAAGTTGCACGGACTCTTGAGTACGACCACACTTTTGCTGCGCGGCTAAGATCTGTGAGGTGATCTGTTCAATATTTTGTTGAATACTACTCATGGCTAACTTTACTAAGGAATTTAAATGGATATCGCTGAGTTATTGGATTTTAGTGTAAAACATAATGCGTCAGATCTACATCTTTCTGCTGGAGTTTCTCCAATGGTGCGCATTGATGGTGAAGTGAGAAAGCTCAGCATGCCTGAATTAGCTCACGCGGACGTGCACCGCTTGGTGTTTGAAATCATGAATGATGCTCAGCGCAGCGAGTTTGAAGAACACCTTGAAGTGGACTTCTCATTTGAATTGCCAAACGTTGGTCGTTTCCGTGTTAATGCATTCAATCAAACGCGTGGCTGTGCGGCGGTATTTCGTACCATCCCAACTAAGGTTCCTACGCTTGAAGAGCTTGGTGCGCCAGATATATTCAACAATATTGCCAATATAGATAAAGGCCTAGTGCTTGTGACTGGCCCTACAGGATCAGGTAAATCGACCACTTTGGCGGCCATGGTGGATTACATCAACCGTAACCACAAAAAGCACATTCTTACCATTGAAGACCCAATTGAATTTGTGCACAGCAACAATCAATGCTTGGTTAACCAACGTGAAGTGCATCGAGATACTCATAGCTTTAAAGCAGCTCTGCGCAGTGCGCTGCGTGAAGATCCAGATGTCATTTTAGTCGGTGAGCTGCGTGACCAAGAGACGATCAGTTTAGCGCTTACCGCGGCGGAAACAGGCCACCTAGTGTTTGGTACTTTGCACACTAGCTCTGCGGCTAAAACTATCGACCGTATCATCGACGTGTTCCCTGGCAGCGATAAAGATATGGTGCGCTCAATGCTTTCTGAATCTTTGCGTTCGGTTATTGCACAAAAACTGGTGAAGCGTATTGGCGGCGGCCGCGTTGCTTGTCATGAGATCATGATGGCGACACCAGCGATTCGTAACTTGATCCGTGAAGATAAAGTGGCGCAGATGTATTCCGTGATTCAGACCGGAGCTTCTCAAGGCATGCAGACAATGGAGCAGAATGCAAAACAGTTAATTGCCAAAGGGTTAGTCGACCCACAAGAAGTTGCTTCTATCATTGATACAACAACCTTTTAGGGAGAAGGGATATGGATATCGATGCTTTTTTACATGGAATGACAGATCAGAAAGCGTCTGATCTCTATATTACGGTTGGCGCGCCAGTGCTCTATCGGGTTGACGGTGAGCTGCGCGCTCAAGGCGACAAGCTGACTCAGTCGCAAGTGATGCAGCTACTCGACACTATGATGGATAGTGAGCGTCAGCAAGAGTATCGCCGTAGCCGTGAGGCTAATTTTGCAGTGGTACGTGATATTGGCCGTTTTCGTGTGTCGGCATTCTTCCAGCGGGAACTTCCGGGCGCTGTAATTCGCAGAATCGAAACCAATATTCCAACATTTGAGCAGTTAAAGCTGCCCGATGTGTTGCAAGATTTAGCAATTGCTAAACGTGGTTTAGTGCTGGTTGTTGGTGCAACGGGGTCGGGTAAATCAACCACCATGGCAGCAATGACAGGCTATCGTAATATACATCGAACAGGTCATATTTTAACGGTAGAAGATCCGATTGAATTTGTTCATGAGCATAATCGTTGTATCGTCACTCAGCGTGAGGTCGGTTTGGATACCGAAAGCTATGAAGTGGCACTTAAGAACTCGCTCCGTCAAGCGCCTGATATGATTCTGATTGGTGAGATACGTAGCCGTGAGACCATGGAATATGCCATGACCTTCGCCGAAACTGGCCATTTGTGTATGGCGACATTGCACGCCAATAACGCCAACCAAGCTTTAGAGCGTATTTTGCATTTGGTGCCTAAAGAGCAAAAAGAGCAGTTTTTGTTTGATTTATCGATGAACCTAAAAGGGGTGGTGGGGCAGCAACTCTTGCGCGATAAGCATGGCCAAGGACGTCATGGTGTATTTGAGATACTGCTTAATAGCCCGCGCGTGTCTGACTTGATTCGTCGTGGTGATCTGCATGAGCTTAAATCAACCATGGCGAAATCACAGCAGGTAGGGATGCAGACCTTTGATCAAGCGCTATATCAGCTGGTCATCGATGACAAAATCAGTGAAGAGGATGCCTTGCACAGTGCAGATTCCGCCAATGATTTACGCATTATGCTTAAAACGCAACGCGGCGAGAGTTTTGCTGGTGGTGCACTTTCGAATGTTAAGATTGATATGGATTAAGGTCTGGGTTTAACAGAAATAAAAACGAGCGCATTGGCGCTCGTTTTTGTTTGAGGAGAGTTTAACTTTCAAAAAGCTCGGTGTGCAGCTTTTGAATTGCCTGACGAGAGACAGATTCGTGTAGCAAGAAGCACAAGTTGTGTGGGCTTGCACCGTAGCAAATCATGCGTAAGTTGAAGTCTTCTAAAGTGCTGAATACTTGTTTCGCGTAGCCTTTGCTTTCACTCATATTGTTACCAATTAGAGCCACTAAGCAGAGGTTCTGCTCGACATCGACGGTACACAACTGTTCTAACTCTTCTTTTGCCGCTTGTGGCAGTTCAGGCGCACCGCCAGATGTGTCTGTTTGATCAAGTGTTAAAGAGACACTGATCTCTGACGTAGTGATGAGATCAACAGAGACTTTATGTTTCGCAAGGATCTCAAACACTTTTGCTAAGAAGCCATAGGCATGGAACATGTTCGCGCTGCGCAGCGTCACCATGGTTTGATTGCAACGCAGTGCCAACGCACGGAAAAGTGGCGAGCTTTCTACTTGATGACGAATCCAAGTGCCGCCTTTTTCTGGTTCTTTTGAAGAGCCGACAAAAACGGGAATGTCGTGACGAAGAGCTGGGATAAGAGTCGATGGGTGCAAAATCTTAGCACCAAAGTTCGCCATCTCAGACGCTTCACTAAAGCTGATTTCTGGGATAGGAGAGGCTTTGGCCGCAATGCGAGGGTCTGTAGTGTAGATGCCCGGAACGTCTGTCCAAATTTCTAGGCCACTCGCTTGTACTGCTTCAGCAATTAGGGCTGCGCTATAGTCACTGCCACCGCGACCTAAAGTGGTTGTATTGCCCTCTGGGTCAGAGCCTATAAAGCCCTGCGTTACTACCACGTGGTTTTTACATAGAGGAACGAGTTTTTGTTCTGCTAATTGACGAATCGTTTCTAACTGAGGTTCTGCTTTACCAAAGTTATCGTCTGTTTTGAGGACATCGCGAATATCAAAACGAACCGCGTTGAGCCCGCGCTCTTTCATTAATTGTGTTAGTAAGTAAGTAGACATCAACTCACCACAAGCGACTAAATGATCGGTTAATTTAGTGCTGGCTTGAATTGAAGCTGCTTCAGCTAAGTTAGTGACGGTATCTAAAATTTTTACTATCTCAGCCGCCGTTTCATCTGCGACTTCTAGCTTATCCAACACTGCTTGGTGAATAGCTGCTAGTTTGGTTAGAATTTCTGCGCGTTGAGCAGAGTCTTGCACACCATTGGCAAGCTCGACCAATAAGTTGGTCACGCCTGAACATGCGCTACTGACAATCAGTTTGGTATTTGGATTTTGTTCAATGATGGCCGCACAACGGCTCATTGCTTCAAAGTTTGCGACACTTGTTCCGCCGAATTTGGCGACATTAAAAGAGCTCACAGTGATTCTCCCACGACTTCCTAAGTTGTTGTTGGTTGTCCAACGTCCGATGTTTTGTTTGAAATCTCAAACAAGAAGAGAGTTTTTGAGCGATAAAAGAGGTAGATGTTTGCAACATTATTCACCTCAGAAGCGCTTCATCAGGCTGCGCTGATGACAATTGATGAGATTCAACTCAAGTCAACCGACGTACCGAAACCTGCAATTTCGGTCAATCTCGGCATTACTCTCCCTCAATACATCGTTTAGGATTTGCGGCTCCACGATGCATCTACCTAGGTAATGCTCCTCTTCTGTGAATAATTATTGAACGTTTTTATGTGATCAAAGTCAACGGTTAATTTGGTCAAAAAATCATTAATTTGTAACAAGCAGGAAAACGTTGGCGATGAATAAAACCCAGTTTCGAAAACCTAAGGGTTGATGAAGATCTTCTATAGACTTAGGGCCAATTGCCGAGTTTGGTTTAATACTCTATGGTGGCTATGAATAATAATTAAATTCGAACAAGTCTGCTGCAAGGAGTGATCATGACAATCCAAAGTTTTATTCCCCCTCATCGTATTTTAATGGGGCCTGGGCCTTCTGATATATCACCTCAAGTTCTCCAAGCATTGAGTCGCCCCACTATCGGCCACTTAGACCCACTATTTATAGGTATGATGGATGAGCTTAAGCAGTTACTGAAATACGCCTTTCAAACCGAGAATGATTTTACTATTGCGGTATCTGCACCGGGTAGCGCCGGTATGGAGACGTGCTTTGTTAACTTGATTGAGCCGGGCGACAAAGTGTTGGTTTGTCGCAATGGCGTGTTTGGCGAACGAATGCGTGAAAACGTGGTTCGTGCTGGTGGTGAAGCGATTATTATTGATGATGAATGGGGTACGCCTGTTTCTGTCGAGAAAGTAAAAGACGCTTTAGCGCAGCATGATGACATTAAAATTGTGGCATTCGTTCATGCTGAAACCTCAACCGGGGCTGTGTCTGATGCGGCATCACTGGGACAATTAGCCAAGCAGTATGGTGCGCTTACTATTGTTGATACCGTGACATCACTAGGTGGTGTTGAGCTACGCGTTGATGAATGGCAGTTAGATGCGGTCTATTCGGGCAGTCAAAAATGTTTGTCTTGTGTGCCAGGTTTATCTCCGGTGACCTTTTCTCAGCTAGCCATCGAGAAAATTAAATCTCGTCAAACTCCGGTACAGAGCTGGTTTTTGGATCAAAGCTTAGTGCTTGGCTATTGGAGTGGTGAAGGTAAACGTAGTTATCACCATACTGCGCCAGTAAATAGCTTATATGCCTTGCATGAAGCGCTGTTGATTCTGAAAAATGAAGGGCTTGAGAATGCATGGCAGCGCCATAAAACCATGCATGAAACCTTGAAAATCGGATTAGAAAAACTCGGTTTTCGCTTCGTGGTGGATGAAAAGCATCGTTTACCACAACTAAACGCGATTTACGTACCTGAAGGCATCGATGAAGCGAAAGTGCGTAATCATCTACTTGAGACCTATAATCTTGAAATTGGCGCTGGCCTTGGCGCTCTAGCGGGTAAAGCGTGGCGAATCGGTCTCATGGGTTATGGTGCTCGTGCGGAAAACGTCGCCTTGTGTCTTCGAGCGCTAGAAGAGTCACTCACTCAATAGCCTCGGGAAAAGATAGCAATGAAAGAAAAAGCGGCTTCATGATGAAGCCGCATTATTAAGATGATTGGTTTATTCTGCTGCTGATGCTTTTAAAGCATCAATGTCCGGTGCTATGTACTGGACTTTATCAAAGTCTCGCGCTGGAAATAAGAACTGCGCTTCGCTGCGTATTTGCTCCGCTTTTTGCTCTTCCCCTAAGCCTTGGTAGGCCATTATAAGGTTGTTATAGAAGGCCGGCCTTGGTGTGTCTTTGATAATTTTCAACGACCAATCAACATAAGGTTGAATGTATTCGGGGTTTTGAGTCACCAAGCCTATGTTTAGATAGACACTATAGACGTCCCAGTCGTAACGGTTTTTCCACACAATTGGATTAGACACTTGAGCCAATATATTCGGGTCTTTTGGTTGCGACTTTTCAAATTGAGTGAGCACATAATTGGTATGAAGCGAGCTACCCATATATAGGGTGATGACTATCGGGACGACTAAACTGAACACTCTCAATAGTGTTTTCGAGATAATGCTAAACGAAAAAGTGCGATAAGAGTTCGCTCGTTGGTCGACCCAGTAGAGTAAAACAATAAAGATGATCCAATGAACTATGGAGTGATAAAACGGATACTCTAACTGGCTATGAAGCAATATTGGTACGAATAACGCGAACATGGCCAAGCGGGTTCCTTTTTTCGCTTGATACATGCGCAGAAGCACGAAAATAGCGGCCAATAGAATCCCAAGCAGAGGCAATAATCCTCCTTCCACACCCCAATACAGTAGCTCGTTATGTGGGTGGTCCAATGCTGCTAAACCAACATGGTAATCGGAATTGAGTTGATGCTGCCTTGCCGTATACAAAATGTATTCAGCTTCAAATCGGCCATAACCGTATCCTGTAAATGGTTTTTCAACCAGCATATCTGCCGCTTGTGGGTAGATGTAGCTTCTCGCACTCTCTAAGTTTGCCTTCGCTTCAATAGAACCTGTTGCTTTATTTATCGCTGGGAGCGTAAAAGCAATGGCAATACCTAAACATACCGATGCACACCAACCAATCAGGCGCTTTTGTGTGGCGAAGCGATATAAATATGGAATGACCAATACTGTTGCTAGAGCTGCACCTAACCAGCCAGTACGAGAGGCAAGAAATACCAACAACGGAATCGTGAGGGCGGGCATGATATACAGAATGATGACGGCACTTAAACGGCTTTGGTATTTCGCAGGATGGCGTGCTAGTAGATAACCTGACAACACTAGTCCTGTTGCAAGAAAGCTTGCCATGACGTTCGGTTGTTGGAAGATGCCGTATGGTCTGTTGGCGGATACGTCATAACCCATAAAATTGCCGGGTTCGAGAATAAGATATTGTGTCCAACCAAGTAGCGCTTCAATCAATACGGCAATGATGATAAACCAGAGTAAACGTTGCTTCTGACGGTTACTAAATCGAAATTGCTGCAAGATGACAAACAGCATAAAGCCAATCCAAAGCCCAGTGAGTCGACCAAGACTTAATTCTAATGAGGCATTGGGGTAGAGCACAGGAGCGGTCAGCATTAGACACACGGCAAACAGAACAATGGTCAGTTTGTTGTATCGAAGCGCTCCTTCAGTGCCAATTTGATACAAACCAATTGCAATTGCCACACCTAAAGCGAGCCATGTTGTTGCATTAAAAGATAGCGCTAGCCCAGAACCACCAGGGTTAGGCATAAAGAAGTGCATGGCAACGATGAACATCACGGCCATAGAAACTAAAAATGGACGAATCAGCGGAACTCTAGGCGCTTGGGGTTCAAGTTGAGTGCCAGATAAATGAATGGTTGCCATACGCGCTCTTTGCTAAAAAGAAACCAGCGTATCATACGCTGGTTTGTTAGTTCACAGACCCTTGAGGATCACAGGTATAAAGATTTTACTACTTTAACATAGGTTTAAGGAATCTTGCTGTATGTGAACCTTCGACTAAAGCCACATCTTCTGGCGTGCCTTGTGCAATGATTTCACCGCCGCCTTGACCGCCTTCAGGGCCTAAATCGACAATCCAGTCTGCAGTTTTGATCACATCAAGGTTGTGTTCTATCACGACTACTGTATTGCCATGGTCGCGTAACCTATGCAATACCGTTAGTAACTGTTGAATATCGTGGAAATGCAGGCCGGTTGTTGGCTCATCCAAAATGTAAAGGGTCTTACCGGTATCGCGTTTTGATAGCTCACGCGCCAGTTTTACTCGCTGCGCTTCACCGCCAGATAGAGTCGTGGCCGCTTGGCCAAGTCGAATATAGGACAAGCCTACATC
>Ga0209452_1000332_pt1 | contig 10954 bp, 5 predicted proteins | sample WorMetimpBELIZE1_FD_187388 | JGI IMG/M metagenome (GOLD analysis project Ga0209452, IMG submission 187388) | Marine gutless worms symbiont microbial communities from Max Planck institute for Marine Microbiology, Germany - Olavius imperfectus... | ecosystem: Host-associated > Annelida > Digestive... | reverse complement strand
ATGGGTTTAATAAAAATACATATATTCGCACTGTAGAAAACCCATGATACAGCGTGTAAATAGCGTTAAATAAAACATTTTTTAATATTTACATCAGTTATTTTAATAATTTCTATTTATGAAATTGGTAAGACCAATCATCGCTTTCACCAATACCGTGCAAGCCTTTTAAAATAAGCACCAAAACAGATCGTGCTATTTTATTTATAAGTAAAAAGCATGATTGGTAAAGTTAGCAATAAAAATACATCACCTTAAATACACCTTCTTAAAAGTACGTTTAACTAAGTAAATTAGCTGCATACGTATGCAGGCTTTTTACAGAGTAGCCCCCTTCACGTATGCTTTTTGAAAATTTAGTGATTGTGTTAATCAAACTAATAACAATATAAATACTGTGTGGAACGACGGAGAAAAGCATGGCCCAACAGCAGTGGTATAAAGGTGCGGTTATTTATCAGGTTTACCCGCGAAGCTTTCAAGACAGCAATAACGACGGTATTGGTGATCTTAAAGGGATAATTAATCGCATCGATTACATCAAAAGCTTAGGTGTTGATGCAATTTGGATTTCTCCTTTTTTTAAATCACCAATGAAAGACTTTGGCTACGATATAAGTGATTATCGCGATATAGACCCACTGTTTGGTGACTTAAACGACTTTGACGAATTAATAAAAGAAGCCCACGAGCGTGACATCAAAATTATAATTGACCAGGTGCTCAGTCATACATCAGACCAACATCAATGGTTTTTAGACAGCCGCGAAAATCAAAACAATGATAAAGCAGACTGGTATGTATGGGCGGATGCTAAAGACGATGGTACAGCACCTAATAACTGGCTATCTATTTTTGGTGGCGGTGCGTGGCAATGGGAGCCTCGTCGTGGTCAGTACTATTTGCATAACTTTTTAACCGAACAGCCCGATTTAAACTTTCATAACCCTGATGTAAGAAAAGCAGTACTTGATAATGTTGAGTTTTGGCTTAAAAAGGGCGTAGATGGTTTTAGGCTTGATGCTATTAACTTTTGCTATCACGATGCTCAGCTACGCGATAATCCAGCAAAGCCTAAAGATAAGCGCCAAGGCCGTGGCTTTAGTGAAGATAACCCATATGCTTTTCAATATCACTATTACAACAATACACAGCCAGAAAATATTGAGTTTATGCAAGATATACGAGCATTACTTAATAAGTACCCTGGTACAGTATCGTTAGGTGAAATTTCATCAGAAGATTCATTAGCCACAATGGCGGAGTATACTCAAGGCGGCGATAAGCTGCACATGGGTTATAGTTTTGAGCTATTAACAGATGATTACTCAAGTGAGTACATTAGAGAAACAGTGCAAACACTTGAGCAGCGTATGACTGAGGGTTGGCCATGCTGGGCGTTTAGTAATCACGATGTGGAACGTGTTGCGAGCCGCTGGAGCCAAAATGGTGAAATAAACCCAGCACAGTGCAAAATGCTTACTGCCCTACTTGCCTCGTTACGTGGTAGTGTATGTATGTACCAAGGTGAAGAGCTTGGCTTAGGTGAAGCTTCTGTTGCATTTGAAGACTTACAAGACCCTTACGGCATTACTTTTTGGCCAAACTTTAAAGGCCGTGATGGCTGCAGAACACCAATGCCGTGGGATGACAATGGCTCAGAACATGCAGGCTTTAGTAATGCAAAACCGTGGTTACCTGTAGATAACGCGCACACTCAACGTGCTGTATCTGTTCAAGATAAAGATTCAGACTCTATACTTAATGCTTACCGGGAGTTTATGGCATGGCGTAAACAGCATGCTGTGTTACTAGAAGGTGATATTGAGTTTATTAATACACAAGAGCCTATACTCGCCTTTTACAGAACGCTAAATGAGCAGACAATGCTGTGTGTGTTTAATTTAGCACAAACCAATCAAACACTTGAGCTGACTAAAACAGTGACTGAAGCGCTTGACTCACTATCTCATTGTAGTGCTACTTTAGAAGGGAATACGTTAAGCATAAGCGGTTTTGGGTGCTATTTTGCTTTTGTAAATTAATAACGCCTTACATATAACTTAAAGCCCGATTTTATCGGGCTTTTTTGTGCGCTCAAATTGTGGGCTGCTATAGCTGGCATTAAGACGAAATACCGGCCACTAAAACACTAATTTAACCTTTTTAATGTGACTGTGTTTTACTATTTAAATAATCAGTAAGCGCAAATAATACACCTGAGCTGACAAAGGTTACGTGGATTAACACTTTCCAAAATAACTCATCACTTGAATGAATATTTGAATTAATAAATACTTTTAAAAGCTCTACTGCCGATATAGCGACTATTGCACTGATCAACTTCATTTTTAAACCAGAGAAGCCAACCTTGCCCATCCATGATGGCCTATCTTCATGACCATCAATGTTAAGCTTAGATACAAAATTTTCATAACCACTAAAAATTATAATAAGTAATAAACCTGCCAATAAGGCGGTATCAACCAGCGTAAGTATACCTACTAATAGCTCTTGGTTAGTCGCGCTAAAAGTGGCAATTCCCATTAAATAAAGCTGCTTAAAAAACTTAATAAGCAGTAGTATTACAGCAAATAGTAAGCCCACAAAAAATGGCGCCAGTAACCAACGACCTGTAAATATAAATGACTCTAAGCCCTGCTCTACTTTATGTATTTTACGGGCCGTATTAGTTGCTTTTGCTTGATCTTCCAACATTAATCTATCTTTTTATAAAAAAGCGACATTAGCTTATAATTTATTTAAGCACAATTACTTATATATTTATTTTTGAGTAATTTACTCATCTTGACGATAAAAATTTTTCGTTATCTTTTATTTTCAATTCGATTAAAAATCAGTATACCAACAGAGTTGTTCTGCATTGGGCACTATTTAAGTACAACATTAAAATGTATTTAAATCGTCAAACCATTTATTTAGGAATAAACAAATGAATAAAGCATTGCTAGCATTAATAGTAGTACCTCTTTTTGCTGTATCTGCAACATATGCAGTCGCAGACGATGCACCAGCGGCGTCTGCACAAACAATAACAGAATACACAGATATGTGTGTAAGTTGGGCTAAAGACGACGATGTAAGTAACGAAGACTTATATGCATATGTATTACAGTGCGTAAATGATGAATTAGAGTCTGAGGGCTATAAAAAGGTCGCGGCAGTTAAAATTTAAATATATTTATTAAGACTATGTAGCTAACGAGCCATTGCGACACTTAGCTTAATATAAAAAACCGGAATGACATACACTGTTCATTCCGGTTTTTATTAATAAAAGAGCAAGTAACGGGTTAGCTACTCTTCTTCTTTTTTAGCTTTAGTCTTTTTTGCAGGCGCTTTTTTAGTAGTAGCCTTCTTTTTAGGAGCCGCTTTTTTCTTTGCTTCTTCTACCCATTTACCCGCTTCGTAGTGTGCGGTCCAGCCTGTGGCTTTTCCGTCGACTTCAGTCATCACGTATTGCGCTTTATTTTTACGGCTATAACGTACTACCGCTAAATTACCATCAGGATCTTTTTCTGGTGCATCCGCTAAATAATAAAACTTAGGTGAAATACGGTCTCTAAAACGCTTGAGCTCGGCCACTTTAGGCGCGCGCGTCTCGCGTGATTTAGGAAAAGTATTAGCCGCTAAGAAAATACCTGCAGCCCCGTCACGTAAAACAAAATAAGCGTCTGACTTTTCACATTCAAGTTCAGGTATGTGCACAGGGTCTTCTTTGGGTGGCGCAGCTTCGCCGTTTTTAAGTAATTTACGCGTGTTTTTACACTCTTCGTTGTTACACCCAAAGTACTTACCAAAACGCCCCGATTTGAGCTCCATATCTGAGCCACACTTATCGCATTCGATAATCGGACCATCGTAGCCTTTAATTTTAAAGGTACCTTGCTCAACAATATGCCCTTTACACGCCGGGTTGTTACCACACACATGAAGCTTGCGAGTTTCATCAATTAAATAGGAGTCCATCGCCGTTTCGCATATTGGGCAGCGTTTCATTTGCATTAGAGTTTCAGTTTCAATGTCTTCAACATCTGCAGCCACCGCTTCATCACCTGATACTAGGTTCATCGTTGTGGTACAACGCTCTTTTGGCGGCAAATTGTAGCCTGTACATCCTAAGAACACACCTGTAGACGCTGTGCGGATACCCATTTTTCTACTACACGTAGGGCAGTCAATATCGGTTTCGACCATTTGGTTAAGACGCATACCGCCCTGCTCTGGCTCACCTTTGGCAATATTTAATTGTGTAGAAAAATCATCATAAAACTTATCAAGTACCTGCGTCCATACACGATCACCTTCGGCGATGTCATCTAAGCGACCCTCCATTTTTGCAGTAAAGTCAAAGTTCATTAAATCAGTGAAGTTTTCTACTAAACGGTCTGTGACTATTTCACCCATTTTTTCAGCAAAAAAGCGACGATTTTCTACTCTTACATAACCACGGTCTTGAATTGTAGAAATGATAGATGCATACGTAGACGGACGACCAATACCCCGTTTTTCAAGCTCTTTGACTAAGCTTGCTTCACTGAAACGCGCTGGCGGTTTAGTAAAGTGCTGTTTAGGATCAAGCTCAATTAAGCTCAGTACTTCGCCTTCTTTAACAGCAGGAAGAGACTGATCTTCTTCATTCTTTTTACGCACTACTGGTTGTACTTTAGTCCAACCATCAAAGCGTAATACTCGACCTTTTGCTTTAAGTTGAAAGTCACTTGCGGCCACAGTAAGCGTTGTAAGGTCATATTCTGCAGGTACCATTTGGCAGGCAACAAACTGACGCCAAATCAACTCGTATAGCTTTTTAGCATCCGCATCAACACCTTCTACATGTCCAGAAAGTACTGTTACGCTTGAAGGACGAATCGCTTCGTGCGCCTCTTGCGCATTACCCTTTGAGCTGTAACTTATAGGCTCTTTAGGCAAATATTTTGCACCAAACTCTTGGGTTACATAATCACGACACATGTCAACCGCATCTTTTGACAAATTAGTTGAATCGGTACGCATATAAGTGATGTAACCACCTTCGTATAAGCGCTGTGCAAGCATCATGGTCTTTTTAACGCCGTACCCTAAGCGAGTGCTTGCAGCTTGCTGCATTGTTGAGGTAATAAAGGGTGCACTTGGGCGACTTTTACTTGGTTTTTCTTCAACGCTTATAACTTTATATTCAGCTTTTTCTAAGCTATTTACTGCAGCTGTAGCTTGGGCCTCATTAACTGGCTTAAAGGGCTTGCCTGCTTGCTTGGTGACTTCTAAGCGTAATTGTGCCTCAGTATTTTTAACATCGGCGTGGATATCCCAAAACTCTTCTGGAATAAACGCTTTAATTTCACGCTCTCGCTCAACTAATAAACGTACCGCAACCGATTGTACACGCCCAGCAGAAAGCCCGCGCGCTACTTTAGCCCATAACAATGGCGATACCATAAAGCCAACCACGCGGTCTAAAAAGCGGCGTGTTTGCTGTGCATACACCATATCGGTATTAAGCTCACCGGGTGTTTCAAACGCTTGTTGAATGGCATTTTTTGTAATTTCGTTGAATACAACGCGCTTGTATTTTTCAGGCTCACCGCCAATGATTTCTTGAAGGTGCCAAGCAATAGCTTCCCCTTCTCTATCCAAATCCGTTGCAAGATAAACTTGGTCTGCATTTTCGGCCAGCTTTTTAAGCTCTTGAACTACTTTCTCTTTACCTGGCAAAACTTCGTAATGTGGTTGCCACCCCTTTTCAGGGTCGATCCCCATACGTGCAACTAAATTCGTGTAATCTCGTTGCTGTTTATACGCTGCTTTTTCTTCAGGTGCCATTTTTCGAACTTCAGCAGGCGTTTTTGTCGCCGGTACTTTAGCTTTGCTCGAACCTGAAGTAGGTAAATCACGCACATGCCCAATACTGGACTTTACGATGAAGTCTTTACCTAAGTATTTATTAATTGTTTTAGCCTTAGCAGGTGACTCTACAATTACTAGCGATTTGCCCATAGTTGCCTATTTCTAACCAAATATTTAAATGTGTTTTGCCGACATAAACGGCGCGAATATTTATAGGTATATCTACAAACACCTATTGTTACAAGCTTTTAATACAAACTTTTCAGTATTTACTGAATAAACAAACAATTTTTGTTGTTAAATTATACAAACGGGTGTTTTTACAATAATTGCTGTGGAATATATAGAACACAAATAAAAAAGCCAACCTTAAAGGTTGGCTTTTTTTAAATTCCATCCATTATAAATCGTCAATTACACTTACAGAAAGCGTGCTTTCTAGCCCAGAAGGAGCTTCAGCTGTAACAGTTAAAATGCCGCTAAACTGCTCATTGCCACCATCTAAGTCTTCACGCGTAATGCCAAAAGATAAACCAACAGGTACAATACTTGTTGTATTTGGGTAAGTATAGTTATCAGTGCCTGTCAAAATACCATTGTCTGTGTTAATGGAAATGGTTGTTTCAGCAGGCATTGGATTGTTATAAATGTCTGCTATAAATACCGTAAGCCCTAAACTAGCTGTTCCAGATGCAGTTTGGGTTAAGTCTATTGCATCAACCTGACACATAAGTGCACTGGTTGGGTCGTTTTGGACAAGGCGCACCAGTGGGCTAGCAGGGTCGCTGTTAACACGTACCTCTGAGGCCGTTGCCCCTGCAATAGCAGAGCAATCATCAGCGTATGTGACTAACCTAAAGAAGGCCGTATCACCCGACATCACAATTTCTTGGTTTTGAAACACGTTAACCATTTGACGACTACAAATACCTGCAATTTCGTCTTCTTCACGGCACAGTAAGCCATTATATAAACCATTTTGTGTGGTCCATGTACCATTACCATCAAAATCTACAAACTCTTCAAACTCATCACCTGTAGAGTTATCGCGTGAACATGGATCTGTACCATCATTACAGTCTTTGCCCCCGTAAGTGCCATCTTCGTTGTTATCGATAAAGGCTTCTGGAATATCAAATAAGTCATCAAAAAAGTCTTCACTGTCGAAGTAACCGTTACCATTTAAATCAGAAAAGGTTTCTTCACCAATGGCATAAGCATGAACAGTGGCGCGTCCACCGAGTGGTAAATCTACAGTTAAGTCATTATTTAGGATACCCAATGGGCATGGTAAGCCGCCATCACACTTTTGCGCAATCGTATTTTCGTACATTGAATCTGTAAACGGACGTGGGTTACTACTGGTCCACGTCACACTACATGCACCATTGGTTGTGGTACAGCTAGGCTCTATAACACCACCCTCAGTAATAAAAGTAACAGCAGTTCCATCTGGTACTGGATTATTAAAATGATCAGCCAAACGAGCATTAACCGATACTGTATTGCCATCAACATTTAATGCGTGTGGGTTGAAAATAGAACGGGATAACGAAAAACTATTTTGATCTGCAATACCAGTACTAACTACCAAAATATCTGAAGGCGCCGTAACAATAACTGTATCGCCGTTAACCTCTTCTTCGCTAGATGCAATAACGCGTACAGGTGTAGCAATTGAACCAGATTGAACAGAAGTCGTTACTTCACCGCTGGCATTAGTAATTGCACTAGCAGTACCTAATGTTATTCCACCAACAGCGGTTGATAGTTCAAAATTAACCGTTCTTGACGCCAAATCGTTACCATTTGAGTCAACGAGCTTGAATGTTATTTCTGAAATTTCAGTTCTATTAGCACCACCCGTGCCTTTTAACGCAATAACAGGCTCAGTTACTTCTACGAATTGTAAAAAACCAATATTTGCGGGTGATACATTAATAGTGGTACTTGCAGAAACCGTATCGCCGCCGGTGATCACGGTTGCCGTGATAATATCGCCACCCACACACGTTAGTGGACGGTATGTAGAGCGCGCAAAGCCACCAATGCTTGTTACTGTCTCGTCTATGAGTGCTTGACCAGAGCCCACACAACCTGATGAAAATTCAACTGTAAGAGGTGTAGTATATAGCTCACCATCTTTTGAGATTTCAATTGAAATAAGCGCTGTTGCGCCTGCTGCTAATAACTCATTGTTTGCAAGTGAGCTGCTAATAGCAATTTCAACATCTACAGCAGCAATTTGAAACGCCTTGGTTAAATTGCTCTCAAGCACTGATACTGTAATTTCACCTGCACCTACATCTTGACCTGGCACTATATCTAATAACGCAATACCGTTTTCATCGGTAATAGCCGTGCCTGTTGATGGAGTAATTGAGCCAATAGTTGTACTTGCTGTCACTAAAGTTTGTGTGAGTGGCGTTGTCGAATTCTCGTTAGTCACTTCGATGTAAAGAATCGCTGTTGAATCACCAGAAATACTTGTCACTGTCTCACATTGGCTTGCATCTCTTTGCGTTTTAAAATTTGCAGGGCAGTTTTCTAAAATTGAAAAATTGATATCTGCTGTGCTTTGATCTGGGTTTACAGCGTCACCTTTAGTATAAAACCCCAAGGTTTGTTCAACACCTTCGTACTGAGCTGTAACAACGCCTGCCCCTTCGACGGTACCAGAGGTTAAGTTAATTGATGCAACGCCTCTTTCATTAGTTAGTGCAGTACCAATACTTGGTATTAAATTACCTAGCGTAGAAGTAAAGTTTACTACAGCTCCCTCAACCTGATTGCCATCACCGTCAAGAATAGTGGCTTGTATAACCGCACTATCGGCTGCACTTATTGTGCTGATTTCAGATAGCGTAGATGATGATTTGAGACTTAAGCCAATTGAAAAGTCTAATGACTCACCTTGAATAGGCGCATCACCTTCGGTTGTAAACGTGTAACCTTCTGAGCTAAAAATAGTATTCTCATTATCAGTATAAGTGGCAACAATAGAGCCCGCTCCCGCTTCAGTCCCTGCAAGCAAATTAATTGTTGCTATACCTTGCTCGTTCGTCAAAGCGGTACCATTAGTTGGGTTGATAGTGCCCAAACCAGTGAGTACAAATTCAATTAACTCATAAGCTGCTGGCTCATTATCAATCAATAGCTCTACTTGAGCAGTAGCGGGGTTTAAATAGTCAACACTTCGAGTTGCCCCACCTGATGAATCAACAAGCGTCACACTTAATTGCGGATCTGACGATTGAGCACCATCTGACTCAAACGCAAATGTGTCTGTATAACTTGCTCCATCGATTGTATATGTTGCTGTTACCTCACCGGCTCCAGCGTTCTGCCCTGCGCTTAACTCTATCGTTGCTACACCGTCAGATTGTGTTAACGCCGTACCAGTTGTTGGGTTTAGCTCACCGATTGCATCAGTCAGAGTAAAAGTAATTCGCTCGCCCGACACTGTGTCACCATCATCGTCTTTCAATGTTGCTTTAAGTTCGAGAGGAGCCGCGGCAGTGACTGTGTTTGACTCAGTATCACTTGATTGTATGTAACCTTTAAGTGTTACTGTGTAAGTAGATGTTTCTGATGAAGATTCGCCATCATCGCCAATGGTGCCGTCTTTTTCGATTGTTCCACCACCACCACAAGCGCAAAGCATGATGCTAAATAGTGTAATGCTGAGTAGTCGCGTTAAAGGCATGGACCTCTCCCTAGCGTTGTTATTATTTACTGATAATTGTTTACCTAATATTAACCTATAACTTAGTCTAATATCACAGTTTTTTATCACTTTTTTATGTAAAAAATTCCGCAAAGGTTATTTTTTTCTGTAGTAAATATTTCCTTGCTGGTAGTCTATGGCAAATTTGAAAAAATAGATTAGGGAATATGTCTAAAATACGTTCAATGAGTTTAACTACCCGTATCATGATAGGTATGGGACTTGGTATTGCAGTAGGCTTTTTATTTCAAGCTATTTTAGCTGGTGAAGACGATTATCTAATTCCTCTTGGGTTATTCTCTTTGCCAATTAAAGCTTTTTTTGTAGATGGCCTTTTCCATGTTGGCGGACAAATATTTATTGCCAGTTTAAAAATGTTGGTAGTACCGCTGGTTTTTGTATCTCTTGTATGTGGTACATGTAGTTTAAGTGATCCTAAAAAATTAGGCCGTTTAGGCGGTAAATCTATTGGTTTATATTTAGTGACAACTGCCGTGGCTATTACGGTTGCTATCTCACTGGCTTTACTATTTAACCCAGGTCAGGGTATTGCTCTGCCATCAGATGCAAGTTTTAACGCAAAAGAAGCCCCTACACTCGCTCGCGTTATTATCGATATGTTTCCTACTAACCCATTTGAAGCAATGGCTAAAGGCAATATGTTGCAAGTTATTGTGTTTGCGCTTTTATTTGGTGTTGCAATGGCACTAAGTGGTAAGGCAGGTAAGCGTGTAGCGGCCGTATTTGAAGATTTAAACACGGTTATTTTAAAACTTGTTACATTACTAATGAATATTGCACCTTACGGCGTGTTCTTTTTAATGGCTAAGCTTTTCACAACGATTGAAATGGGCTTAATTGTGAGCCTTGCCAAATACTTCTTAGTGGTTGTAGCTGCATTACTTATTCATGCTTTTGTTAACTACAGCATTATTTTAAAAGCGCTAACAGGTCTAAATCCGCTAATTTTCTTAGCTAAAATGAAGCATGCATGTTTATTTGGCTTTAGTACTTCAAGCTCTAGCGCGACGATGCCTATTACACTTGAAACTGCGACCAAAAAGCTCGGAGCAAATAACTCAGTTGCCTCTTTTACTATTCCGCTTGGTGCCACCATTAACATGGATGGCACGGCCATTATGCAAGGTGTTGCAACGGTATTTATTGCACAAGTGTTTGCTGTTGATTTAACAATATCTGATTACTTAATGGTTATTTTAACCGCTACGCTTGCCTCGGTAGGCACCGCGGGCGTACCAGGCGTAGGTTTAATTATGCTTGCCATGGTACTTAACCAAGTAGGTTTACCAGTAGAAGGGATTGCCATTATTATTGGTGTTGACAGATTACTCGATATAA
>Ga0209452_1000331_pt1 | contig 10981 bp, 6 predicted proteins | sample WorMetimpBELIZE1_FD_187388 | JGI IMG/M metagenome (GOLD analysis project Ga0209452, IMG submission 187388) | Marine gutless worms symbiont microbial communities from Max Planck institute for Marine Microbiology, Germany - Olavius imperfectus... | ecosystem: Host-associated > Annelida > Digestive... | reverse complement strand
ACGTTGACCAATGTTACCGCCTTTGTGTGGGCCGTAGTGATCAAATGTATGGTATAGAAGACCAGAACCAGACGTTAGCGTCATGAACTCAGTTTGGAAACCGATCAGACCACGAGATGGCATTTCGAAGTCCATACGTACACGGCCTTTACCATCTGGAGACATGTCTTTCAGCTCACCTTTACGTAGGCCGATGTTCTCCATGATACCGCCTTGGTGCTCTTCCATAACGTCGATAGTTACCGTCTCGAACGGTTCCATTAGCTGACCATCTTCTTCTTTGATGATTACTTCTGGGCGAGATACTGCAAGCTCGAAGCCTTCACGACGCATGTTTTCGATCAGGATAGATAGGTGAAGTTCACCACGACCTGATACGCGGAATTTGTCTGGATCGTCTGTTTGCTCTACGCGCAGTGCAACGTTGTGTACCAGTTCTTTCTCTAGACGCTCAAGGATGTTACGTGACGTTACGAACTTACCTTCTTTACCCGCAAACGGAGAAGTGTTTACTTGGAACGTCATCGTTACTGTTGGTTCATCAACAGACAGTGCTGGAAGCGCTTCAACTTGAGTTTGAGCACAAATAGTGTCAGAGATTTTTAGCTCGCCAAGACCAGTGATCGCAATGATGTCACCTGCGTTTGCTTGCTCAACTTCGTGACGCTCTAGGCCTAGGTAGCCCATTACTGTGCCCACTTTACCGTTACGCTGCTTACCGTCAGCACCAACGATAGTCACTTGTTGGTTTGGTTTCACGCTACCACGAGTTACACGAGCAACACCGATAACACCCACGTAAGAGCTGTAATCAAGCTGAGAAACTTGCATTTGTAGTGGACCGTCTAGGTCAACTTCTGGTGCCGCTACTTCTTCAACGATAGTTTCGAATAGTGGTTCCATGTTTTCGCCAGTTTCGCCTTCTTCTAGAGAAGCCCAACCGTTCAGTGCTGAAGCGTAAACTACTTTAAAGTCTAGCTGTTCATCAGTTGCACCTAGGTTGTCGAATAGGTCGAATACTTGGTCCATAACCCAGTCAGGACGCGCGCCAGGACGGTCTATCTTGTTGATTACAACGATTGGCTTAAGACCGTGAGCGAACGCTTTTTGCGTTACGAAACGCGTTTGAGGCATTGGGCCATCTACAGCGTCAACGATAAGTAGTACTGAATCTACCATCGACATGATACGTTCTACTTCACCACCGAAGTCCGCGTGTCCCGGAGTATCTACGATGTTGATGCGGTAATCATTCCAGTTAATTGCTGTGTTTTTAGCAAGGATGGTAATACCACGTTCTTTCTCGATGTCGTTCGAGTCCATGACTCGCTCTTCAGCTTCACCGCGAGACTCAAGCGTGCCTGATTGCTGTAGCAGCTTATCAACCAAGGTAGTTTTACCGTGGTCAACGTGCGCGATAATCGCGATATTTCTTAATTTATCAATCTGTGGAGTAGCCATGGATTATGATTCACTTAATAGATGAAATGCCCCCATGCTGAGAACAGTGGTTCTCTGGCGACATTTACTGATTAAAAAAACGGCCATAATGTACCAGATTTTGGCGAAAAACCTAGAAATATGTGATCCGCACCTGATGTTTTCGCTTCTTTTCCATCAAATTAGCCATGATTTTTTCAGCCTCACGACTTAACAACGCTAAGCATAGCTGAGATTGCTAGATCCAACCTCTTAGCCAAATGCAAATTCGCGCAAATTTCACTCGAAATTCATGGCTAAAACATTGACAACTTCATCAAACATCGGCTGAATGAGAAAGCTGTGTTGCATCACACTTGTGCAAGGTGGGACTAACGCACCAAAAGGGTGCAAATAAGTTCCAATTTAGTGCAAAATTCAGATAAAGCACACGCAACCACAGGCTAATGCATTGAAATTAATGGATTAATTTATTTGGCACGAATTTGGCTATGTAGAAATCAGCATCGATTAAACAATGAAATGAGTTAATCAATGCTGGATTTTAGAAGCATTACTTCAACAAGTAAGCAAATCGAGCCATTACCGCTTTAATAACACTGGAGGTTATCCAAGATGTCAGTAGAAAACGTTTTATCTCTTATCCAAGAAAACGAAGTTAAGTTTGTTGATTTGCGCTTTACCGATACCAAAGGTAAAGAACAACATATCTCTATCCCTTCACACCAAATCGACGCTGATTTCTTCGAAGAAGGTAAGATGTTCGATGGTTCTTCAGTTGCTGGCTGGAAAGGCATCAACGAATCTGACATGGTAATGATGCCTGACGCATCATCTGCTGTTCTTGACCCATTCACAGAAGACGCAACGCTAAACATCCGTTGTGACATTCTTGAGCCTGCAACTATGCAAGGCTACGATCGCGACCCACGCTCTATCGCTAAACGTGCTGAAGATTACATGCGCGCTACAGGTCTAGCAGACACAGTTCTTGTTGGTCCTGAGCCAGAATTCTTCCTATTTGACGACGTTAAGTTCGCAACTGACATGTCTGGTTCTTTCTTCAAGATTGATGACGTAGAAGCAGCTTGGAACACTGGTTCTGATTACGAAGAAGGTAACAAAGGTCACCGTCCTGGCGTTAAAGGTGGTTACTTCCCAGTAGCTCCTGTCGATTCATCACAAGACATCCGTTCTGCTATGTGTCTAATCATGGAAGAAATGGGCCTTGTCGTTGAAGCGCACCACCACGAAGTAGCAACTGCGGGTCAAAACGAGATCGCAACACGCTTCAACACGCTAACTGAGAAAGCGGACGAAATCCAAGTTTACAAATACGTAGTACACAACGTTGCTCACGCGTTTGGCAAAACAGCAACCTTCATGCCTAAGCCACTAGTTGGTGATAACGGCTCTGGTATGCACGTTCACCAATCTCTTGCTAAAGACGGTGTTAACCTATTTGCTGGTGACAAGTACGGCGGTCTATCTGAAATGGCGCTTTACTACATCGGCGGTATCATCAAGCACGCTCGCGCAATCAACGCATTTGCTAACGCTTCAACTAACTCGTACAAGCGTCTAGTACCAGGCTTCGAAGCGCCAGTAATGCTAGCTTACTCTGCACGTAACCGTTCGGCTTCTATCCGTATCCCAGTGGTACCAAGCCCGAAAGCACGTCGTATCGAAGTACGTTTCCCAGATCCAACAGCAAACCCATACCTAGCATTCGCATGTATGCTAATGGCTGGTCTTGACGGTATTAAGAACAAGATCCACCCAGGTGAAGCAATGGATAAAGACTTGTACGACCTACCAGCAGAAGAAGCAGCAGAAATCCCAACAGTTGCAGAATCTCTACAACAAGCGCTTGATGCTCTAGATCAAGACCGTGAGTTCCTAACGGCTGGCGGCGTATTCTCTGATGACTTTATCGACTCTTACATCGCTCTAAAAGCGCAAGAAGTTGAGAAGGTTAACATGACAACTCACCCACTAGAGTTCGAACTGTACTACTCAGTTTAATTAGAATTACATGTTAATTAGGCTCGCCTCGCAGGCGAGCCTTTTTTTTGTGCAGCGTTATCTGGGATTCTCTAATATGGACTTACCATGATCGGGTAAGAAGAGATGAACAATGACGACTTTCCTTCGCAGCGTGTTACTTGGTTTATTGTTGACGGGCTACTGCCAAGCTCAAACAGCCTACACTTGGGTCGACGAAAAGGGGGTTCTACACTTTAGTGATAGCCCTGAAAGCCCAAATGCCACCTCTCTCGAACTACCGGAGCATCAACAAGCGGCTCCAGCTCCTGAGTTATTACCAGAAGCGCCGCCAACCAGTGCTGATTTACCGCAACAGGCGCAAACTGACAAGCCTACTGAGGCCGCTCCAAAGCCACTTGATATCTCTTTTCTCCAACCGATGCATGACCAAGCCATTCGCAGCAATAGCGGAAAGCTCACCATTCAAGCGCAACTTAACCGAGATCTCTCTATTACTGAGCACTTGCAGCTAATGTTTGATGGTAAACCTTATGGCGCACCTCAAATCGAACCATTATGGCAATTAAAAAACGTTGACCGAGGTAGCCACGTGATTGCAATTCAAGCTATTCGAGACGGCAAGCAAATTGCATTATCTCCTACTATAACGGTGCATGTGCAAAGGGCTAAGGTAAAACCGGTTTAATCCCCTCTCTTTGCGGCTTTTTGAGCTCTATTTTACTTTCTCTTATTGAAAGAATGAGCCATACTTGAGTCTTATGCACCAGATTGGTGCAAAGCAAGGATGCACGCAGCCGCAGGAGACAACGGGTGAGCCAAGAGCTAAACAACATCATTCTTAACCACCAAGTTACGGCGATTCTGATCATGAATGAATCGCTGCAAGTCCGCTACGCTAATCCAGCCTCAGAGCAGCTATTTTCACAAAGTGCCAAGCGCTTAGTCGACCAACCACTTGGTAAGCTTATTCAGCACGCCTCGCTTGATCTCGCGCTACTTTCTCAACCGTTGCAAAGCGGCCAAAGCATCACCGATAGTGACGTCACTTTTATTGTTGATGGTAAACCTTTGATGCTAGAAGTGACGGTCAGCCCTATCTCTTGGCAAAAAGAACTGCTGCTCTTGGTCGAAATGCGCAAAATTGATCAACAGCGCAGACTGTCACAAGAGCTAAATCAGCACGCGCAGCAACAAGCAGCCAAACTATTGGTCCGTGGTCTCGCCCACGAAATAAAGAACCCACTCGGTGGCCTTAGAGGGGCGGCACAACTACTCGAAAGAATGCTGCCTGAGCCGAGCTTGACCGAATACACCCAAATCATCATTGAGCAAGCTGACAGGCTACGCTCTCTGGTAGACAGACTACTTGGCCCACAAAAACCCGGGGTGAAAAAATCGGAAAACTTACATCTGATTTTGGAAAAGGTACGTCAATTAGTCGAGTTAGATATCGGCCAACAAGTAATCATTGAAAGAGATTACGACCCTAGCTTGCCCGATATCGTCATGGATGTAGACCAGATAGAGCAGGCGCTACTCAACATCGTCAGTAACGCTGGTCAAATCCTTGCACCACAACCTGATGGAAAAATAACAATACGCACCAGAACGGTGCATCAAGCCAATATCCATGGTCAACGCTACAAGCTAGCCGCTCGAATTGAGGTGGTCGATAACGGTCCCGGTATTCCAGCGGATCTGCAAGACACCTTGTTCTATCCCATGGTGAGTGGTCGACAAGGCGGTACTGGCCTTGGTTTATCTATTTCACAAAATTTAATCGATCAACATAAAGGCAAAATTGATGTTGAAAGCTGGCCAGGACACACCTGCTTTACCATTTACCTGCCAATTTAATAACGATAATAACGCATTGCTGTGAGGAAGAGAGTTTATGAGTAAAGGATACGTATGGGTCGTCGATGATGACAGTTCAATTCGCTGGGTAATCGAAAAGACCTTATCCTCAGCCAACATAAAATGCGAAACTTTTGCTGATGCAGAAAGCGTGTTACTAGCGCTCGAGCGCGAGACGCCCGATGTGTTGGTCTCTGATATCCGCATGCCAGGTATCAGCGGTATGGAGCTGTTAAATCAAGTACACGAACGCTCGCCTGATTTACCCGTGATCATCATGACGGCTCACTCCGATCTAGATGCTGCGGTCAATGCATACCAACAAGGCGCCTTCGAGTATCTCCCAAAGCCTTTTGATGTGGATGAAACCCTAACTCTGGTTGAAAGAGCATTGGCGCATAGCCAAGAACAAAAGCAGCAGCAAAGCAAAACTGACGCTGACATAAACCCAACCCCAGAAATCATTGGCGAAGCCCCTGCAATGCAAGAGGTGTTTCGTGCGATTGGTCGACTCTCCCGCTCATCCATTTCGGTATTAATTAATGGTGAATCTGGTACAGGTAAAGAGTTAGTCGCGCACGCGCTACACCGCCACAGCCCAAGAGCAAAGAACCCATTCATTGCGCTTAACATGGCAGCCATTCCAAAAGATTTGATTGAGTCAGAACTGTTTGGCCATGAGAAAGGCGCATTTACTGGCGCTAATGGTGTCCGACAAGGCAGATTTGAGCAAGCCAATGGCGGTACGCTTTTTCTCGATGAAATTGGCGATATGCCACTGGATATTCAAACTCGCTTACTACGCGTATTGGCTGACGGCCAATTTTATCGCGTGGGCGGCCACTCACCGATTAAGGTTGATGTCCGCATCGTTGCTGCAACGCACCAAAATCTTGAATATCTCGTTCAACAAGGGGATTTCCGCGAGGATTTATTCCACCGTCTTAACGTCATCCGTATCCAAATCCCTGCGCTTAGAGAGCGCCGTCAAGATATTGAAAAACTGGCTATACACTTCCTGCAATTGGCCGCAGAAGAGCTGGGTGTTGATGTGAAGACCTTACACCCAACAACCAGTGAGACACTCACTAAACTCGCTTGGCCGGGTAACGTTCGTCAACTAGAGAATATTTGTCGTTGGCTCACAGTCATGGCCAGTGGTAGCGAAGTATTACCTAATGATTTACCTGATGAACTGCTTGAGGCGAAAGCAATGCCAACCCAAGCGCATCAAACAAGTTGGCAAAACAAACTGGCCAACTGGGCGAAAGAGTCTCTCAATAAAGGTGATTGCGATTTGCTCAACTACGCACTTCCTGAGTTTGAGCGTATACTTCTAGAGGCCGCTCTTGAGCACACAAACGGGCACAAGCAAGACGCCGCAAAAGTGCTTGGTTGGGGTAGGAATACACTGACGAGAAAACTAAAAGAGTTGTATTAGTTCCATTTTGGACAGTGAGATTGTGCTTTTCATGGTATTAATGACCTAGCGCAAAGCTATAATTAGTCTAAATAATGATATTTAACTAAATTTACTACCTTGATAGTTAAATATTTTTGACCAATTATCAGAGCTACTAGCTGCTACTTTTTGACCAAAAAGTGCTCGCCCGTAACTATAAAAAAATATAATATTACAGTACATCATCTCTCAAGACGCTTAACATGCCTGCAACTAAGTACATAACATTGAGAACGGCGGTCGTTTTACCCTTTGTAATCGTCTTTTTGTTTACGATTGGGGTCATTGTGGCCGTCCAAAAAACCAGTTATGAAGAGATGGTGCATGACATCAGTGGTAAGCAACTTTCATCGCTTACCGAAAATGTCACACTCGAGCTAGATCGCTTTCTTAATACCCCCTTTCAAGCTAGCTTAGTCCTGCGTCATAACATTGAATTCAACCACCTCTATAGACCGACTGACCTATCCTCAATCCAAACCTTACTGCTAAACAGCTTTCAGGATCTCTACTCCGACATTAGTCAGCTAGATAATATAGGTTTCGGCGGTGAAGGTGGTGAATACGTCGGGATGCGTAAAGAAGACACCAACGACTTCACTTTGATGCTGCAAGACCAACGTACTTATAACAATCTTGTTATCTACCAAGGGCATGAAGTGAGCGACAATATTCGCTCAGTCATCGAGGGATACGATCCACGCGTGCGTCCATGGTATCAACCAGTGGTTGGTAGCTACCAATCTCATTGGTCTTCTATTTACGCTAACGCAGATGAACGACAAGAAGTCACTCTATCAGCCATCACACCCGTATTTTATGACCAAGCCTTCCAAGGCGTTGTAGTCAGCGATGTTAAAATCGATACGTTCAATGACTTCCTTAGCAAACAACAAGAGAAAACCAATGCTGCGATTTTCATCTTTGATGGAGAGCAGCGCCTGATCGCCCACTCCGTTGGTGGTAGCGTGATTTCTTGGGGCACCGAATTAAGCGAAAAAGGTCAGCGATTACTCACCGTAGAAAGCGCTAACCCAGTCATTAAGGCAAGCGCGGAGTACGTCGCGCAGCGTGATTTACCTGCTAGTAATGAGATTAACCGCTTCAGCAATTCTCTCTCAGGCGAGCGCTATTTCAACCACATTACTCCTTATACCGATCAATACGGCCTGAAGTGGTACATCGGCGTATCCATTTCTGAAAGTGACTTGCTCGGCAAGCTACCAGAAAGCCAACGTGATAGTTGGATACTAGGCCTAATCGCAAGCTGCATAGGTATCATCATTGGCCTATTTGCCTTTAACCGCATCGTAGCGCCAATCACCTCCACCGCAACGGCAGCCAAACAGCTAGCTAAAGGTGATTGGGATAGTGAACTACCGAAACCCGGCAGTATTTATGAAACCTCAATGCTGGTACATGCATTCAATGAGATGACCGATAACTTAAAAGCGTCATTCCGTGCGATTCGAACTCAGCTTCTCTATGATTCACTGACTAAGCTATACAGTCGTGAAGGTTTGATTGATACATGCGATAAGCTGGACGCATTAGATGGTTGCCTGATCTTAGTGGGTATCAACAAATTCCGCGATATCAATGACAGCATGGGGCATCACCGAGGCGATCAACTGCTAGTTATCATTGCAGAGCGCCTGCGAGCCCTATTCGATGAAGAAAACATGATCGCTCGAATTGGTGGTGATGAGTTCGCAATATACCTGCCACGACCGCTTTCTGATGAAGATATTTCATTAACCGAAAACCGCATTCGTCAAATGTTTGCTTCACCGTTTGTTATGGGCCAAGACAGCATTGTTGTTCAAGTTTCTCTTGGTGTTGTAAAAGAGAACAAGCACAGCAACATGACACTTTGGCTACGTAATGGCAGCATCGCGCTGAGTAATGCCAAACAAGAGCCAACCTTCATAAGTCACTATCGCCCAGAGATGGCTGACATCTCTCGCAAGCGCACATTGATGCAATCGAAGATTAAAGCAGCCCTTGAACAGGGTGAGTTCGTGCCTTTCTATCAACCACTGATTGACCTAAATACAGGCCAAGTCGTTGGAGCAGAGGCGCTCGCACGTTGGTTATCACCAACATCTGGTTTAGTCTCGCCACTTGATTTCATTCCTATCGCTGAAGAAAGTGGCTTTATAGGTGCCATAGGCGAACAGATCCTAGTTCAAGCCTGTAATGACACTGTTCGTGGCATTCAACAAGGTAAATGGGGCAAAGACTTCCATTTGCACGTTAACTTATCAGTACACCAGTTATCTCAACCGGATCTGATTGAGATAATAAAACGTACGTTGGATGAATCTGGGCTTGCAGCTGAAAACCTGACTTTAGAGATCACCGAGTCACGCATTGTTGATAACGATCCCGTGACTATCCAAAACATGCAAAGTATCCGAGATCTGGGCGTACACATCGCCATTGATGATTTTGGTACAGGCTATAGTTCGCTCGCTTACCTACATAAATTGCCATTCGACTGCCTCAAGATCGATCGTACTTTCGTTAACAAACTCGATAGAGAGCAACTCGACACTTCGATTGTCGCGGCCATCATCAATATGACCCGTAGTATGAAAGTAGAGATCGTTGCAGAAGGCATCGAAACAACAGAACAAGCGGAAATGCTGGCTCAATTAAACTGCCCACAAGGGCAAGGTTTCTTGTACAGCCGCCCAGTTCCTTTTGAAGAATGGCCAACAGATTTGGTTAACATGAAGTAGAAGCCGTCAATTAGTGGCGATTTTGCACCCTTAGTGTGCTGACACTCAGTACTTTGATTCTTATACTAAGTGCAACTCACACTATTGGGATTACTATAATGATAACCAAGAACTTACCACTGACTGATTTGCACCGTCACCTTGACGGCAACATTCGCACGCAAACCATCCTAGAACTAGGCCAAAAATTTGGTGTGCAACTGCCAGCGAATGATATTGAATCGCTTACTCCTCACGTACAAATTGTTGAAGCCGAGCCTTCACTCGTCGCTTTCCTTTCTAAGCTAGATTGGGGTGTTGCGGTATTGGGTGACTTAGACGCATGTCGCCGCGTGGCATACGAAAACGTAGAGGATGCGTTAAATGCACAAATCGACTACGCAGAGCTGCGTTTTTCTCCATACTACATGGCAATGAAACACAACTTACCTGTTGCTGGCGTTGTAGAAGCAGTTGTAGATGGCGTGCAAGCGGGTGTGCGTGACTTTGGCATCAAAGCTAACCTAATCGGTATTATGAGCCGTACGTTCGGTACAGAAGCTTGTCAGACTGAACTTGATGGTATCCTAACGCAAAAAGATCATATCGTTGCGGTTGATTTGGCAGGTGATGAGCTAGGCCAACCTGGCGAGCAATTCGTTAAACACTTTGCACAAGTAAAAGATGCTGGTCTTGCAGTCACTGTACACGCAGGCGAAGCCGCTGGTGCAGAGAGTATGTGGCAAGCTATCCGCGATCTTGGCGCAACTCGTATCGGTCACGGTGTGAAAGCAATCCACGATCCTAAACTAATGGACTTCCTTGCTGAAAACCGAATTGGTATTGAGTCTTGCCTAACGTCTAACTTCCAAACTAGCACTGTGGACTCTCTAGCAAACCACCCTATCAAGCAGTTCCTTGAGCACGGTGTCCTTGCATGTCTAAACACAGATGACCCAGCAGTAGAAGGTATTGAACTGCCATACGAGTACGAAGTCGCAGCTCCTCAAGCCGGCCTATCACAAGATCAAATTCGCCAAGCGCAAATCAACGGCCTTGAGCTTGCCTTCCTCTCTGAAGCTGAGAAACAAGCACTACGTGATATCGCTGCTAAACGTAGCTAATTACACAGACAATGATTCTTTAGCCGACGCATTAGCGTCGGCTTTTTTATACCCGTAACAAAGCTAACCACGCAGGAACTGAAGTTAAGTGAGGTACTGGGAATAATGACAACCAATGAGATACTTCAAGACCAAATAGCAGGCATGAAAAAGCCTCGCTATTTCTAGCGAGGCTTATCATTTTTCAGTGTGGAGCACAAAAAGTAAAAAACCCGCTAATTGCTTAGCGGGTTTTTTAATGTGGCGGAGAGATAGGGATTTGAACCCTAGATACGCTATTAACGTATGCCGGTTTTCAAGACCGGTGCTTTCAACCACTCAGCCATCTCTCCACAAATTGTTACCAAAATATAGTCTTACACTAATGA
>Ga0209452_1000329_pt1 | contig 11036 bp, 11 predicted proteins | sample WorMetimpBELIZE1_FD_187388 | JGI IMG/M metagenome (GOLD analysis project Ga0209452, IMG submission 187388) | Marine gutless worms symbiont microbial communities from Max Planck institute for Marine Microbiology, Germany - Olavius imperfectus... | ecosystem: Host-associated > Annelida > Digestive... | reverse complement strand
GCAATGAAAAATATGCAATTTGGCCCTTAGTTATGGCCGAATCGCCAAAATTGCTGCACAGCTCAGCAATGGACTTGTGAACTCGGCTATGGGGCAGATACCATGTTCCACAGAACGTATTTCTAGTTTAGCATGTTTTCCACTGCACAGGCGGATGACTTTCTTTTAGTATTTTCTTATTTTTGTAGTATGGCTTCGTCGCCGCATAAGCGGGAGTCGCTAGATTCTCCGTCTGTCGTGTGCTAGTGAGTGTGAGTTAGAAATTATATCGACAGTCCGTCGCGCAGACGAATGTCGATGTATGCTTGTGTGTGTCTGTCGCGCCGTTGCATTATAACTCGCTAGCCGTATAGGCTAGTATTATGCGTCTGTGTGTGCGTGCGTTTATTTCGTATGACGGCTTTGTCGAACAGACAACTGCCGACGTGTGTTTGAGTTTGTGGAGTCTAGTAGCCGGCCAGCAGTCTAGGGGTCCCCCTCACGCTAGTTCCGTGCCCACTGCGCACTCATCTAGTTAGGACCGCCGCACTTCCGCTGTCGCCGCGCGTCTGCCGAACCCGTCGTCCGCACCGAGAAACAACCAGGGTCTCGCATATACTCCCGGTAGTTAGGCATCCGACGGGACCGTTAAAACCTCCCTCTTTTGTACTGTATTTTGCTCTTCGTGATTATAATGTGTGTTTTGCTTAAATAATGAATCTCATCGCAATTGCCGTACTTGTGTCGTTATTCGTAACAAGACAAAAATCACATAATTTTCTAAGTCCAATGCCATACAGGATTGGCCGAACTCACGCCGGTTTCCCCGTTTAACCAGAAAACGTGGTGGCGCCCAACAAATTCTACAGTAGCCAATAGGAAACGCATCAAGCTAAAAACCTAGCTAGCTCCCGACTGAGCGGAAGTAGGAAACAATAAAACCGACACACCACCAAATAAATATACAAATTCACCTCTCCTTTTACCATTGCGATAACAACCCCTAGCCAGCCCCCAGAGCGTTTCATTGGCGCCCAACGTAGGGCCTGGATTCGTCGTTTTCGAAGCTTTCAGAATCAAGCAGTTCGCTAGCGCGTGCCCCATAAACACCGAATCTGAGGGTGGCCCGCCGCCGACCCTTTGTACATTAGAAGACCCCCGCAGCATGTCCTGCGCCGTACCGATCCGCCGCACAGGGGTTAGGGGTGTCACTGACCCACCTCCCCCGCCGTCCATAGACATCGCCGCCCTGCAGCGCCAGGTTGCAGAGGCTGTACAGAAAGCTACAGCTGCCACGAGCCAGCAGCTACAAGAGCTGTCTGACGCCGTAGCTCAGCATCCACCCCGGCTAGCTCTCAGCCCAGAGCAGCTGAAACTAGGCCTCCGCCGCGTAAACCCTGTCCCCGCTGTGGACTGCCCGGGCATTGGGCCCGCGACTGGCACCAGCCGACGCACACTGACGCGTGCTATCGCTGTGGACAACCAGGCCACAGGAAGTACCAGTGTACGGCTCCGTAAACGCTTACGGTCCAACGCCAGCGCCGAGCGTTGGGCCCCGTCCACTTCATCAACCGTAGAGGCGCACTCTCAGCGACCTGAACCGATGAGGGCTGCCTACGTGCAAGCGAGGATCAACGGCTGCGTACGCCATTGCCTCCTTGATAGTTGTGGGATGTAAGTCTTATTCCGTCACGCTATGTAGATAGCCGTCGGCTCACCGCGCCCCTGTCCAACCGACTGTTTGCCGCTAACGATACCGAGATCTCTGCAGATGGTCACAGATCACTGTGACCGTGGCTATTCAACAGCTCCGTTTCCCTTCCACCTTCTACGCGAGCGAAAACGTAGATGAGGTCATGGACTGGCGTGCGAAACACAAAGTCATTTGGAATTTCGAGACCGGACAGGTCACCATTGGAGGTGACTTTGTAAAACTGGTCCGTAAAGAGAAGGGAGGGTCTCGCTGCAGACGTTGCCGCGCAGGCAGCGATGTGGAGATTCCCCCGCATAGCGAGGCTATAATATCAGCCAATCTGATATTGTGAAACTTTGCGACTCACTCGCCGAACGAAAATTGGTCTACCGTACCGTCCGAACCGGTTTCACGTTTACGTGTCGCACGCACGTTAATTCCTAGCAAGTTGCCTATCATTGCCGTCAGGGTTTGTAATGTTTCACGCCGTCCTATTCGTCTGCATAAGGGATAGTCGATTAGTGTGTTACAAAGTGTGAACGTAGTATGCGCACCGTGCAAAACTGACGCCGCTCAACCTGACGCCGAACAGCAACGTCGCTCGATCATCGAAGAAGAAGACTCCTCTGTCCCCGAATCTGCAAAAGCGTAACTCTCAGCTAGTAGAAGCTTACCAAGACATATTCTCGTACAGCAAATATGACCTGGGTAACACAGGTGTAGTACAGCACGAAATCACTACTACGGCACCCCCGTTCAGACAGCCGTTACGCCCACAACCTAGAGCTAGGCTGCCGGTAATAGACAACCTACTTACTGACATGCAGGCATAGGGAATAATCGAACCTTGCCAGAGTGAGTGGGCGTCCAACATAACCAAAAGGGATGGCAGTATCCGTTTTTGCGTAGACTATATGAAACTAAACTTAATCACCCATTGCCTCGGATAGACACCTGCTTGGACACTCTCTCCGGAGCTGTCTGGTTCAGCACGTTTAACTTAAGATCGGGATTTCACTAGGTGAAGGTCCACCAACGTGACGTAAACACAACGACTTTTGTCTGTCACCGCGGAACCTTTAGATTTTCCTGAATGCCATTCGGTCTCTGTAACGCACCAGCAACATTTCCGCTATCGGTGCGCCATTACACGCCTTAACAAAGAAGGGTGCACAATTTGTCTGGTCCGCCGAATCGCATGAAGGAGGTGCTAGTGAGTGCCGACCTTCTAGCCCTTCCGAACGACGAGGGACAGTTCATTCTCGATTGCGACGCGTCTGATCGCGCCATCAGGGCCGTACTATCACAGGTACAGAATGACAAAGAGCGTCCTATTTGCTACGTTAGCCAGCTGTACGATCGGCATCAGGAAAATTACAATGTAACTAGAAAAGCGTTGCTAGCCATAGTAACCTTCGTTAAGAAATTCAGGCAATATCTATTAGGCCGTCATTTTCTGATGGCTTCACCGGACCCCCGAGCCGATCGGTTAGCAAGCCCGTTGGCTTGTGATATTAGAAGAGTTTGACTTTAGCGTTCAGCATCGCGCCGGGACCCTCTATGGCAACGCCGACGCGTTATCCCGTAGGGTATCAGCCGCCCACGCGACGTCCGCCGACAGATTGGCCGAGCGCTCAGCAAAATGACTCACTAGTCGGAGAAGTTTATCGACTCGTACACGCAGGCTCACCACGTCCAGCACCCGGGTTGCTTACGGATCGCTGCGCCGAGGCGAATAGCCTCTTAGCCCTGCCTAGCATTAGATAGCAACGGCATTTTTATCGTTCGTTCGTCGACGCGAGTACCGGCGTAAAATACAGGTAGACCGTCGTACCACGTGCTCTGCGTGCCGAGATAACCGACGACCTGCACAGAGGTCTTAACGGAGGCCACCTGGGGCTCCGCAGTTCAAAACATCAGTTGAGGAAACGATTTTATTGGCCTGGTTGGTCGTTAGACGTGAGGGTCGCCAAACGTCGCTGCCACCAGTGCGCCCGATATCAACGCCCGCAGGGAAACCTCCAGCCCATGCTGACAGGAGAGCCCTGGGAGCGAATCGGTAAAGACATTACGGGACCTCACCCCACTTCAGTAAAATGAAACGTCTACATACTGAGCACTACACTAAATGGATCGAACTGTTTCCTATGCGCAACCAAGAGGCCGTTACAGTCGCTAAAATCCTGTTCAAACGTGTAATTTGCGTACATGGGTGCCCAATTCAAATCTTGAGCGATCAAGGCGCTAATTTCGACAGCAGTCTATTCCAGGAGCTGTGCAGGCTCACGGCAATCGATAAGATTCGTACCAGCGCATATAAGCCGTCGACAAATGGGAATATCGAACGATTTCATGGGACTATGCATAGCATGTTGGCTAAACTGGTCTCGGATAATCAGCGTGATTGGGATCAGAAGCTCCCCCCGTCGCGTTTGCGTATCGGACTTTCGTACAGGAAACCACACAGTTTACGCCATATTTCTTGATGTACGGCCGCGAGGCCCGAATTCCAGCCGACCTGGTTCATGGACCCCTCCAGCCGGACAGGCTAGCGTTAGCCCAGACGAGTTTGTGGAGAAGCATCTTACGACGCTCCGTGACGCGTACGAATTGACGAGAGAACATCTCGGTTCAAACGCCAGCCGCCGGAAGCGCCATTACGACCTCAGAACACGACCGCAGGAATACTCCGTAGGCTCCTGGGTTTGGGTTTACGTCCCCCGCCGAAAAGGCGGCCGCTATCAAAAATGGCGTAGTCTCTATCAAGGCCCATTCCGAATTGACCGACAGTTCGGGCCTGTCAATTACCTCATTTGCTGGAACGACCGCTCGCGCCCGTGGACGGTACACGTCGACAAATTAAAACCTTGTCACCAGCCGACCGACGCGACACCGGCGCACCTGGCTGCACCGAATCACGGCTTAAACCCCGGAAACTCGGACCCTATGACTGCTGGTAGGCATCGCAGAAACGTACGCCCGCCCGTTCGTTTTCGCGACGATTAGGCCGTCTTATATCATAGGTCTGTGTGTGTAAATATTGTATATAACTTGTGTTTCTGTGTGTTTTAGCTTAAGAAGAAGACTGTACACGTGCCGAGACTGCGAAGAGAAGGTGAGGAGTCTGAGGCGTCATCAGCGAAGGCACCACGCCGCTGGCCATTTCTACCAGCTGCCGGTCGCATACACAGAGAGGTTTCCTGGTACGCCCGCCGCAGCAGTTACCTCAGGGCACCACGTTAACGACGCCGAACTTAATACACCGAGACGCTCACCGCTCGAGTCTCGGCCGGCCTACGGTGACACCGCGTTGTGGACTGCGCCCAAGTGGTGGGACTAACTAGAGCCCGCCGCAGCCTCGTTCATTGATCCCCAGCCGTCCGAAGAGGAATAGCTTCTCGAACCGCAGTGCTCTATCGGATCGCCGACACCAGGGGACTGCGACCCCGCTGCCGAGCAGGCACAGGGTCATCCGGACACAGCGCTCGCCGCCGAACAGGCGAATGCCTCAACGACAGGCGACGGCACCGCCTTGGTCGGACAGGCACACCAGCACCCGGAGTCCGGCTCAGAAACCGCCGCCAGACAGTAGACTTCTACGCAGACGTCGCCGAGCCCGCCGTTGGCAGCGCCACGACTCCCAAGGATAGCATCGTCGCCCCCCAAGTCGCGATTCAGGATCGTCAACCCCGTTTGTGACATTCCGAGCGGCATGACCGACGTCTCCGTAGCGGACCTCGCCTTCGCAGGCACGTCGTCCACACTCGCCACCCGGCGATTGTGTGAGTGTGCACCTGTGTCGCACACGCAACCCGCCTCTTCGACGTGCTCCTGGAGACCGACAAACCTCCGACGCCGGGAGTCCGGTTCGTGAAACTACCGGGCCTTCGTCTACCCGCCGCCAGCCGTAAACATCAGAAGGAACTGGTCGAGCTGGTGGAGAGCCACCCGGACCAAGCAATCGTCATCTGCGGATGTCTGTCTTGTGCTCTGCACCGCAACCTCTGCAAGCCCTGGTTGCAAGCCCGTCAGCTTTCACCCGCCGTGTTGGGAAGTTGTCACGACCGTGACATAACTGCTCGCCACTGTCGTCTGTAGACCAACTGCCTTTGCTGTATCGAACTTTCGTTAGACTGTGGCCGCCGCTGTCATCTAGCATCTCGTAAACTCTGAACAATGAGGCGCTTCGCCAGACGTTTAGTTCTGTCGGACTTTGCGTACGAATTATTACTGTCGTTGACTCAGTTCACTCGTACATATATGCTTGTATTCAACTGTATTATGCTGTATTCGCGTCGTGTTGCTGCTAAGTTGTGATTGCGCTAAGGCCTGCCACATCAACTGTAAGTATCGTTATTTGCTGCTTAGTACATGTATTGACGCCGTTTAGCAGTGACCGCGTAGATGTTAGCGCATTCGCAAGAGGGCGTCCGTGCGTTGAACACATTCATTAAGTACGTACGGTCGTCGCTTGTGTAAAATTCGTAATTACCCCATCGCTATTACTCGCCGATAATTTCTTATTTTTTAAAGTACTGAATTGCACACCCGTTCTTAGGTCGAAAACCAGTCGTTAACTGCTGCTGGCCAACCCGACCTAAGGACTACAATCGACTTATGTGGCGACGAAGACTTCAGTGTCCGAAAATGACATGTTTTATGACGGAGGTTCTACCGTTCGCGAACTGAACAAGCGTCTGCTTGAAGATTCTGACGACGGTGAAGGTAACGACGCAGGTAAGTATGACGCGTGGCAAACGCAGCGCAGCAGCAAAGGTAAAAGTAAGCGCCGAAGACCAAACAGCGGCAGTGAAAGTGAGTCTGTAAGTAACGGCACAGACAGAGTCAAGCGTATAGATACTAGCCTTCACGTCTACATTAAGGGGGCAGGTTTTGATATAGCGAAAGAGGCTTCCAAACAGCCAATTCAGTTTAGTCGTAGGTTAAGTCAGATTGTAGGCGCTGTGGTAGAGGTGAAGCTGTCACAGAATAGTGTAAGAGTTACATGCCTCTCTTCACAGCAAAAGACAAAACTGTTAACTGTCACGGAGTGGGGTAGCAAGGTCATCACTGTAAGTGAGCCATGGGGTAGAGCTAACACTCTACCCAACCAAGGTCAGAGAAAACGCTTGACCCGCGGTATAATATTCGGAGTATCAGCGCAGCTCAGTGAGTTTGAGATTGTAGAAGAGACTAAGGCCCTTTCTGCTAGGTGTCTCACTGTGTATACATGTTCAGAAAGAGTCCCTAATATTAAGTGCACAAATCTGTCTGCACAACACAAGGCACAACAACATAATGTTATCACAGATAATTCAAAACATTTGTCAGACGATCCAGGAGAAACAGTCAGAGATCACGAGATTCGTCTCAAACCTGGCTCTCGTCATAGCAAACAATCACCACACCGTATTAACACGGAAAAATCAAGTTTGGCAGCACCAACTTCTGCCATTGTATTGCTATATCACATAGTAGTATGTCTGTTACACATACTAGCCGATCTGTTAAAAGAGATCGATAGATTGGAGCAACAGATTGCTCATAACAAGAGAATGTTCTAGTAGCAAAGAATCTTTAGGCAGTAGGATAGTAGCTATACATAGATGATTTTACCTACACTTCTCTGTCTATCTAGATTCCAACACAGTCACTGTTTATTCTGATCAGTCTTTTGCAATTTCTGCACAAAATGGCCAACCATAATCAGAAATTGCTTAGGTGGAGCTACAACAGTACACTCTAGTTATCAAGCATCGTCCTGGTAGTCGTAACTGGCTTCCAGACATCTTGAGCCGCCCATGTTGCTAGATACATAGCAATTTTGCAGCGATTGTCGTTATTATGTGCATTTTGTATGGCTAGAGTAGTCTACTCTGTTATTTTGTCAAATGCACAGTTTTGAACATTGTATTACGTTTATTACTGCAACATATGATTGAAATCGTCATGATTGTTGTTATATTTCGTAGTGCAATTTTGATGATTAATTTTGCATTGTATCATGTTGTATACATTGCTTTATTATCCAGTAATACATTTGTTCGTCTATATGACACATGTGCATATCGCACTTTAATTTTTATGTAATTTTCTTATGCATTTAATTTTGCATTTATATGAGAACATTATGTTTATTATCGTATTGGTATATGTTCTAGTTATTGTGCTGTTCTCATATTTATATTGCATATGTTTTTATATGTGTGGTATTTTCATTATTTGCATGCAACTATTTAGAATGTGGCATTGCTGTAACTTAATTGAACCCCTTAAGTTCCAATTTAAAGAGGGGTCTGTTATGTATGCAATATTAGGCCACATTCCCCATTACCCATTCCGTCATTGCCACCAAGTCGGCAATCGCCCCCTTTATCACCAGACTGTCCTAGCGTGCTTGGCATGGGCATTGCTGCTAGTCAATTTGTACCTGCGTGTATGCCAGGTGATTTTGGCGCGAAGTTCGCGCGCACCGTTTGAACCGCACGATACAATTGTTATTCACCTGCTAGACGCTTCAAAGGTGACATCGATTGACTCGAGTCTAAAATACGGCTGATGAACCTAGCCGCTGCAGTTCAGTCGCTACTGAAGAACTCATGTTACAACGGGACAGTTTCTGACGAACTGTTGGTCGGTGTAACTACGACATTGGAGGACGATTAACAACTGGAGAAACTGTCGTGCTGTCGAGGCGCCGTCGAGCCAGACGTTTATCCATGGTTCCAGTGACCATCCGAGTGTGCTGAACTATACGAGATATTGGCACTGTGTCCGCGCTGTCAAACAAACTTTTCATCGTCGTTCTCGCCATTATCGTCGTCGTCGTTGGATCCGCTGCTGCTGCCGTAACTCAACGCTTCGTTGCTGGTATTTGCGCTGCTTGCTCGTAGGCTTTCCCCCTTTCCCTTAGTTTTGTTAGGTGTGGCCGACCCGTTAGATATTCCCTAGACTTGTAGTAATAATTCTATTGCATTATTTGTGTTCAGTTGTATTTCATTATTGTCATTGGATGCTTTGATTTGTATTACAATTTGAACCCTAGTTCAACTGACTATTTCTCACACACCACACCTTAACAGTATTGACATTTTGATGATTAATTTTGCATTGTATCATGTTGTATACATTGCTTTATTATCCAGTAATACATTTGTTTGTCTATACGACACATGATCATATCGCACTTGTGGCATTGCTGTAACTTAATTGAACCCCTTAAGTTTCAGCTTAAGGAGGGGGTCTGTTATGTATGCCATATTAGGCCACATTCCTATTCCCCATTCCGGACGGCCGCCATTTTGGAAATCGAGATCTTGCAATAACTCCCCAACCGTTCATCCGATCGTGACGAAATTTTGCAAGAACACGCAGATCGTGACCTCAAACCGTGCGGAATGTAAAAATTGGCATATTTTAAAAATTCAAGATGGCGGACGGCCGCCATAATGGAAATCGAAAACTTGCAATAACTCCGCAACCGTTCATCCGATTGCGACGAAATTTTGCATGAAAAAGCAGATCATGACCACAAACCGTGCGGAAGGTGAATATTTGCATATTTTAAAAATCCAAGACGAAACCTAAAGAAAATTATTTAAATTCGCTACAAAAACTGCAAATATATATGTAAAAAAAACTACAGTGTTATAACAGTGTGTAAGGACCATATGTGACACATACAAAACAGCAAAAATTCCTTCGATCACGTCTAGGGCCGTGGATATAATAAGAACTGCTTATTTATCCACGCTCTTGACGTGATAGAAGGAATTTTCACTGTATTATATATGTCACATATTACTAGCCTTCACGTCTACATTAAGGGGGCAGGTTCTGATATAGCGAAAGAGGCTTCCAAACAGCCAATTCAGTTTAGTCGTAGGTTAAGTCAGATTGTAGGCGCTGTGGGAAAGGTGAAGCTGTCATAGGATAGTGCAAAAGCAAAAGACTAAACTGTTAACTGTCACGGAGTGGGGTAGTAAGGTCATCACTGTAAGTGCGCCATGGGGTAGAGCTAACACTCTACCCAACCAAGGTCAAAGAAAACGCTTGACCCGCGGTATAATATTCGGAGTATCAGCGCAGCTCAGTGAGTCTGAAATTGTAGAAGAGACTAAGGCCCTTTCTGCTAGGTGTCTCACTGTGTATAATAGCAGCGGTAACAAGGTCCGCACTGGTAATGTTGTTCTTGCATTTTCGGATGATATCCCGGAATTCGTTTGCATTGGGTACCTACGGTATAAGGTTAAACCTTATATCCCGCTCCCTACCCGATGCGCCAAGTGTCAGGGGTTCAGCCACATTGCTGCAGACTGCAAGCGCCAAGTCCGATGTCTGAGGTGTGGTAAGGGCCACCCCGTAGAGGAGTGCCTAGTGAAAGATGACCTTGCCCAGGCTGTATGTGTGAACTGCAAGGGGCAGCATTCAGCAGCATATAAAGGCTGTAGTATGTATCAGCAAGTGAGTAAAGCACTTGATAGACAGCAGGCGAAGGTCCGCTGGCGGTGAGCATTTTCTGAACAGGGATCAGTAGCACCAAAGCGCATACTTCCCTCGGTGGAAGGCTTGCATTGCAATTTGCCGGCCGGAAACGGGTCTGTCCCTCGAAAGACGCATACCGTGCAGGCTTGCGCCGCTTCGAGTCCTTTTTCTATGTTGTTTCTGATTTCGTAGCATGGCTCCGTTGCGCAGATGCGAGTCGCTCTATCTGTCGTCTGTCTAATTATCTGCCCCATAGCTATAGCATATAGCTATGGGACAGATAATAAAATCGGTTAGCGTCTGTCTGTCTGTCTGTCTGTCCGTGTGTCATCACTCTCACGGTCGCATTTCTTTGTCGATTATCACCAAATTTGACACAGAGGTGTAAACCCCCAAAAGTAAGAACGAGTTCGTTGGGAGTCAATATCGCCCCACCGCTTCCCCTATTTTACCCCTAAAAATTGCCATTTTTGGTCCAGGGGTCCTGAAAATCAATGTAAATATGAAAAACGCAAAATCGCCAAAATTCCCGCGTGTCATAAAAAATCGGGGTCGGAAAACACGACGGTGACGTCAAATTTTTGACAGGAAGTAGAAATAAGGCCGTTTTGCACATGAGCAATGAAAAATATGCAATCTGGCCCATATTTATGGCCGAATCGCCGAAATTCCTGCAGCACATAGGAAATCGGGGTCGGCGTACACGATGGTGGCGTCAGAATTTGACAGAAAGTAGAAATAAGACCGTTTTGCACATGCGCAATGAAAAATATGCAATTTGGCCCTTAGTTATGGCCGAATCGCCAAAATTGCTGCACAGCTCAGCAATGGACTTGTGAACTCGGCTATGGGGCAGATACCATGTTCCACAGAACGTATT
>Ga0209452_1000327_pt1 | contig 11116 bp, 10 predicted proteins | sample WorMetimpBELIZE1_FD_187388 | JGI IMG/M metagenome (GOLD analysis project Ga0209452, IMG submission 187388) | Marine gutless worms symbiont microbial communities from Max Planck institute for Marine Microbiology, Germany - Olavius imperfectus... | ecosystem: Host-associated > Annelida > Digestive... | reverse complement strand
CACATTAAGTGACGAACCAACACCAAAAGAAATTACCCAAGTGTTAGCCCGTTTAGGCGACCGCCCAGAAGCTGAGCTTATCCAAACCATGCTACTTCGCTCCATGAAGCAAGCGGTTTATCAGCCAGATAACATAGGCCACTTTGGCTTGGCGCTGCCTGCGTATGCACACTTTACCTCACCCATTCGCCGTTACCCTGATTTAGTGGTACACCGTGCAATTAAAGCGGTAATAAAAGCACAAGGTCAGCAAACATCGGGCGCGTATGCCTACACCGACGACGAAGTAGACCAACTAGGCGAGCAGTGTTCAACTACCGAGCGCCGCGCAGACGACGCAACGCGTGAGGTTGCCGACTGGCTTAAATGTGAGTTTATGCAAGACCACGTGGGTGATGAGTTTAACGGGGTTATTTCATCGGTTACTAACTTTGGTTTATTTATACGCCTAGATGACTTACAAATCGATGGGCTAGTTCATGTTACTAATTTAGGTGATGAATACTTCCATCATGATGGTGCAAAACACACACTAATTGGCGAGCATACCCGTACAGTTTACCGCCTTGGTGACAAAGTAACGGTACAAGTTGCTTCGGTAAGCTTAGATGAGCGCCGTATAAATTTAGCCCTCAGTGGTGATGTAGTTCAAGATAGATACGCACGCCGCCGTGGTAAAGCTAAGGGAGCAGGGCGCGGTAAATCAAGCCATGCACCAGCAAGTGTAAGATCGCAGCTTAAAGCGGGCAAAATCCCTAGTAAATCTCCATCAAGTGATGAAAAATCAAAGGGTGGTAAAAAGCCAGCGCGTAAGGGAAAAGGTAAACCTGCAGGTAAAAAAGCTGTGGAGACTCCCAAGAAAAAATCGAAAAAAAAGGCGGCAAAAAAGCCTAAAAGACCAGGTAAAAATGCCCGTAAACGTAATAGCTCAGGAGCAAACAATACGTGAGTAATGAATTAATTTTTGGCTTTCACTCTGTTGAAGCAATTTTAGCAAAAGAGCCAGAGCGTTTTTTAGAAATTTATGCCCTAAAAGGCCGTGACGACAAACGCTTAACCCCGATTATTAATGAAGCACGTAAATTTGGTATTTCTGTACAATTTATGCAGCGAAAAGCGCTTGATAACAAAGCAAATGGTGAGCAACACCAAGGTATTATTGCTAATGTAAAAGCCGCGCGAGTTTATAACGAAAAAGACTTAGATGAGATCATCGCTCGCGAAGATACCCCGTTTTTATTGGTGTTAGATGGGATCACTGATCCGCACAATTTAGGAGCTTGCCTGCGTAGTGCCGATGCTGCAGGCGTACACGCCATTATTGTACCTAAAGATAAGTCGGCCAAGCTTAACGGTACCGCACGTAAAGTAGCTTGTGGCGCAGCCGAAACCGTACCGCTTGTGCAGGTAACAAACCTTGCACGTACACTGCGTGAAATAAAAGATGCAGGCGTATGGGTTGTAGGCACTGCTGGCGAAACAGACACCCATGTATTTGATGCAAGCCTAACCGGACCAATGGCTATTGTAATGGGCGCAGAAGGTGAGGGCATGCGCCGTTTAACGCGTGAGCATTGCGATGTGTTAGTTAAAATTCCAATGGCAGGTACTGTGTCTAGCTTAAATGTATCGGTAGCAACGGGTATTTGTTTATTTGAAGTATTACGCCAACGTAACGCAAATAACTAAGTCACTGTATTTTATTACGTATTGGTAAAAACCTAACGCAAAATGAGTAAAACACCGAGGTTTATTTAATCTCGGCGTTTTTACGTTTAGGCTATTAAACGTAAATTAATAGCCTAAACGTAAGGCTATAAACTCAGCGAGTTTGTCTACGGCGTGCTCCGACTCACCCCCGCTTTTTATTAAGCTAATGCCTATGCTACCAAGAGCCGGTAAATGTTTACTTTGTGCCTGAAAATTAAGATCGCTTGGTACCGTACTTTTAGCCAGCACAGTAATTCCTAATCCCTCTTTTATGGCGGCTATTAACCCAGTTAAGTCGGCATTACTGTATACAATACGATACTTAATACCTGCGCTTTTAAGTGCATCGGTAGCACGGCGCCTATAAATACAGCCCTCGGGCGCAGTTACTAAGGTAACAACCTCATTTTTAGCCTGCGCTAAATCGCCCACCCAAACTAGCTCATCTTGCATAAAAATAGGAAACTTGTCTGAATTAAGGCGCTCGTTAAGCGCTAAAACAAGATCAAATTGATCTTGCCTTGAGGCCGACAGCAAATGCTTACTCAAACGCGATTTAACTTCTAACGATACCTCTGGATAAAGCGAAACAAAATCCCCAATGATAGAGGGCAAAATACGCGCAGCAAATTCGCTAGGAATACCCAAGCGCACCTTACCGGTTATGCTCTCTGAGGTGAATTGCTGCAAAATAGCATCGTTATACTGCATCATTTGTTTTGCCATAGGCAAAAGTAGCTCACCGTACTGATTAAGCACCTGGCGCTGGCCTTGTTTTTTAAATAATTTATAACCGAGTAAATCTTCAAGGCGTTTTATTTGCAAGCTTACCGCCGGCTGCGACAAGCCCAGTAGATCGCCGGCTTTTGCAAATCCACCTACCTCAACAACCATTACAAAGGTACGCAAACTGTCGGTTGATATGTTTTTCATATTTAAAATTACAATTTATATAGCCATATATATAAGTATTATTTATCAATTGATTAATAATTACAATTTGTTGTTGTCACAGTGGCGCAATATACTTTTGGTATCAAAAATACACAGGTGTTTGTTATGACTTTTAACCCAATAATGTTTGCCCGCCACAGCAATGCTGCAAGTGCAGTTACTAATGCCGTGCAAGCTAATAACAACCTGATTGTAATGGATTTTAGTGGCAGTGAAGCCAGTGTATTTTTAAGCACTATTTTAGGGTTAGATCTTACAAAGCTAACAGCCACCGGCTTAGGCCTAAAAGGCACACTTGATGGCGATTTAAATTCTGACTACAGCTTTGCTGTTTATTACTTTAGCGAAACCGCATTTAGATTTGTATTACCGTATAGCGCAAGCTTGCAGTTACAAGCACTTATAAACGAGCAACAACTTCGTTTTGATATTGATTATGTACTACGTAGCGACCTTGCCACCCTTGCGCTGTGTGGAGAAAATGCCTTTGATACCTTAATTAGCGCGTTTAAATTAACGCCAGGACTGCGTTTATCAAACCCGCAACTATGCTATGGCGCACAAAGCGGCGAAGTATTCATAACTGCAATAGACAAAAACGAAGAACAGTATTTTGTGTTAGTAGCCAAGCAACAAGAATTACAAAAATGGCAACAGCACTTACAAGCACAAGGTTTTGCACTTATGCAAAACGAAGCTGCCTAATAAATAATACAACGGGTGAATGTAATAACGTTTACCCGTTTTTAATCTATTTAAGCCACGCCCGCACAGGGTTAATTTAAAAGTGAAGGAATGTTATGACTTCTAAAACTGTACTACATGCTAAGCACCTTGAAGCAGGCGCAAAAATGGTTGATTTTCATGGCTGGGAAATGCCAATCAACTACGGCTCACAAATAGAAGAACACAATGCCGTGCGTACTGATGCTGGTATGTTTGACGTATCACACATGACGATTGTGGATGTTGAAGGCGAACAAGCAAAAGCATTTTTACGTAAGTTAGTAGCAAATGATGTAGCAAAATTAACAGTGCCTGGTAAAGCACTTTACACTGGCATGCTTAACGAGCAAGGCGGCGTAATCGACGACTTAATTATTTACTACTTTAGCGAAACGTTTTACCGCCTAGTGGTAAATTCTGCCACCCGCGAAAAAGATTTAGCACATTTAGCTAAAGTATCTGCCGACTTTACAGTAACCGTTACTGAGCGCCCAGAGTTTGCAATGATTGCTGTGCAAGGCCCTAACGCAAAAGCAAAAACAGCCACACTTTTAAATGCCGAGCAACAAGCCGCTGTTGAAGGTATGAAGCCATTTTTTGGTGTGCAAGTGGGTGATTTATTTATTGCCACAACGGGTTATACTGGCGAAGATGGTTACGAAATTGTAGTACCGAACGAGCAAGCAGCTGATTTATGGCAGCAACTGCTAGATGCAGGGGTTAAGCCTGCTGGTTTAGGTGCACGCGACACGCTACGTTTAGAAGCAGGTATGAACCTTTACGGCCTAGATATGGACGAGAGCGTATCGCCACTTGCAGCTAACATGGCATGGACCATTGCATGGGAACCAGAAGATCGTGACTTTATTGGTCGTGACGTACTTGTTAAGCAACGCGCCGAAAAAAGCACCGACAAACTTGTTGGCCTAGTGCTTGAAGAAAAAGGCGTATTGCGTAGCGGCTCAAAAGTAATTGTTGAAGGTGGAGAAGGGGTTATTACCTCAGGTACTTTCTCACCAACGCTTGGTTTTAGTGTAGCCCTTGCACGTGTACCGCGTTCAACAGGGGATACAGCCCAAGTAGAAATGCGCAAAAAATTAGTTAACGTTAAAGTAGTAAAGCCTAGCTTTGTACGTAACGGCAAATCAATCATTTAAAAATTTGGTTATACCAATCACAATAATTATTGTGATTGGTATCCCCCAATATAAACCAAAGGAACAAAATAATGAGCAATATCCCTAGCGATTTAAAATACGCCTCTTCTCACGAGTGGGTTCGCAACGAAGGTGACGGTACATTTACTGTGGGTATTTCTGAGCATGCGCAAGAGCTGCTTGGCGACATGGTATTTGTAGAACTACCAGAAGTAGGCGACGAAGTAGATGCAGGCGAAGACTGTGCAGTAGCAGAGTCGGTTAAAGCTGCATCAGACATTTACGCACCAGTTGGCGGCGAAATTGTAGCGATTAACGAAGAGCTAGAAGACGCACCAGAAACGGTTAACAACGACCCATACGGTGACGGCTGGTTATTCCGCATTAAAGCAACTGACGAGTCAGAGCTTGAAAACCTACTTAGCGCAGAAGACTACGCTAACACAATCGACGAAGAGTAATACTCTAAGTAGATGACAAAAGCCCCATTCGCTGTTTTTGGGGCTTTTATGATTTAACGGCCTACTTTCCATACACAGTACGTTATTAAATCATCACATATTTTAATCAATACTAATTACCCGTTAGTATTTAGGATCATAGGAATCTAGACGCATGTCAAACGCCAAATCTCTTGAACAGTTAGAGCAAAAGCAAGATTTTATTCGCCGCCACATTGGGCCAAGCCCAGCACAAGTAGGCGATATGCTAAGTGCTTTAGAAGTATCAAGTGTGCAAGAGCTGATCGACCAAACTGTACCTGCAAGCATTCGCTTAGCGCAGCCATTAACAGTTGGCGAAAGCCGTACTGAAGTTGAAACACTAAGCTACTTAAAATCGGTAGCAAGCAAAAATAAAGTTTTCAAATCGTACATTGGCCAAGGCTACCACCCAACGCACGTACCGCACGTAATTTTACGTAACGTACTAGAAAACCCAGGTTGGTATACTGCGTACACGCCGTACCAGCCAGAAATTGCGCAAGGGCGTTTAGAGTCGTTATTAAACTTTCAAACTATGACCCTAGATTTAACAGGCCTTGATTTAGCAAGTGCCTCGCTACTTGACGAATCAACCGCTGCTGCCGAGGCAATGGGCCTTGCAAAACGCGTATCTAAAGCTAAAAAAGCTAATGCCTTTTTTATTGCCGACGACGTACATACACAAACTATTGACGTAGTCAGCACCCGTGCTGAGCAGTTTGGTTTTGAAATCATTGTAGGTAAAGCAGAAGATGCCGTTAACCACGACATTTTTGGTGCACTTTTCCAATATCCAACTACATCAGGTGAAGTAGTCGATATAACCGACCTAATTGCTGGCGTACAAAGCAAAAAGGCCATTGCCTGTGTTGCTGCCGACATTATGAGCTTATTACTATTAAAAGCACCGGGGAAGTTAGGTGCTGACGTAGTACTTGGTTCGGCTCAGCGTTTTGGTGTACCTATGGGTTACGGCGGACCACACGCTGCATTTTTTGCAACGCGTGATGCTTACAAACGTTCATTACCAGGACGTATTATTGGTGTATCTAAAGACCGTTTAGGTAACGACGCACTGCGTATGGCCATGCAAACGCGCGAACAACACATTCGCCGCGACAAAGCCAACTCAAACATTTGTACAGCGCAGGTACTACTTGCCAACATGGCGGCGTTTTATGCGGTGTACCACGGCCCACAAGGCTTAAAAACTATCGCGCAGCGTATCCATCGCTTTGCTGATATTTTAGCAGCTGGCTTAAAAGCTAAAGGTGTCGCACTTAAGCACAGCACTTGGTTTGATACGCTAACAGTTGTAAGCGACAGCAAAGATGACGTAATAGCACGTGCTCTTGCAAAAGGCGTTAACTTTGCTACAAACCACAACGGCGAGTACTCTATTTCGATTTCAGAAACCACCACACGCGCCGATGTAGCTGAGCTATTTGATATTGTACTAGGTGAAGGCCACGGCCTGAGTGTAGACGCTATTGCTGCCGATATTGAAGCAAACGGTAGCGACTCTATTCCAGCTAGTTTAGTACGTGATGACGAAATACTAACGCATCCAAACTTTAACAGCTACCACAGCGAAACAGACATGCTTCGCTACATTAAGCGACTAGAAAACAAAGATTTAGCGCTTAACCACTCAATGATCTCGCTAGGTTCATGTACCATGAAACTAAACGCGACCGCTGAGATGATCCCAATTACATGGCCTGAATTTGCAAACCTTCACCCATTCTGCCCGCTAGACCAAGCAGAGGGTTACCAAATAATGATTAACGAGCTGCACGACTGGCTAGTTAACATTACCGGTTACGATGCGGTTTCACTGCAGCCAAACTCGGGCGCACAGGGTGAATACGCAGGCTTAATTGCTATTCGTAAATACCACGAGTCACGCGGCGATGCGCACCGTAACGTATGTTTAATTCCAAGCTCAGCACACGGTACTAACCCTGCATCTGCGCAAATGGCCAGCATGAAAATTGTTGTGGTTGATTGCGATAAAAACGGTAACGTAGACATGGCAGATCTTAAAGCGAAAGCTGAAGAAGTGTCTGAAAACTTATCGTGTATTATGATCACATACCCATCTACACACGGCGTTTACGAAGAAACCATTCGCGAAATTTGTGACATTGTGCACGAGCACGGCGGCCAAGTTTACATGGACGGCGCAAACATGAACGCGCAAGTAGGCGTAACAAGCCCAGGCTTTATTGGCTCAGATGTATCGCACTTAAACTTGCACAAAACGTTTTGTATACCACACGGTGGCGGCGGCCCAGGTGTAGGCCCAATTGGTGTTAAATCGCACCTTGCGCCATTTATGCCAAACCACAGCGTAATTAACGTACCGGGTACAAACATTAACAACGGTGCAGTATCAGCAGCGCCTTACGGCTCAGCCGCTATTTTACCTATTTCATGGGCTTACATAACCATGATGGGCTCAGAGGGCTTAAAACAAGCCACCGAAATGGCGATTGTGAACGCTAACTACTTAACGCATGAGTTAAGCCAGCACTTCCCAATTTTATACCGTGGCCGTAACAACCGCGTTGCGCACGAATGTATTGTTGACCTACGCCCACTTAAAGAGCAATCAGGCATTACTGAAATGGACGTCGCTAAGCGCTTGCAAGATTACGGCTTCCATTCACCCACTATGTCGTTCCCAGTAGCGGGCACGTTAATGATTGAACCAACTGAGTCTGAGTCAAAAGGCGAGATAGACCGCTTTATCGAAGCAATGGTGTCAATCAAAGGCGAAATCGACAAAGTAATCTCTGGCGAATGGTCAATCGAAAACAACCCGCTTGTGTTTGCACCGCACACACAAGCTGACGTGTTAGGTAACGAATGGGACCGCGCGTACGACCGTTTTTACGCTGCATTCCCAGTGCCTTCGGTTGCTAAAGACAAGTTTTGGCCAACCGTTACACGCATAGATGACGTATACGGCGACCGTAACTTAGTATGTTCATGCCCAGCGGTAGAGACATATCGCGACTAAGAACCGCGATTAATTTTTTGAGCTATAATGGGGAGTAAATCCCATTATAGTTTGAAAATTTATCAAAAATTATAAAAGCCGTTGCAGCAATGCAACGGCTTTTTTGTGTGTGTTTAAACATTGTAGACGCACAGCTTGCTGGCGTGTTGGGCGCAGCCCAAAGGGTGTTTGATTGCTGTTGGCGTTAAGCTTGATGGCGCGCGGGCGACAGCCTGAATAAGTATTTAAATAGGTACTTTAGGTTACTATTACAGATAACGCGAATACGTTTGGTACTTTCTAATGATTAGAAACCTTATTCAAGGTTTTGTCGCGCTGGCGACGGCAGCCAAAGAGGGGCTGCCGCTGACCCCTCTCTGGACACTCTCAGCGCACCCGAGCATCACGCTTAATCCTTCAAACCACAATTGATTTGAACGTAAACGCCATGAAAGCACATCCATGTGCAAGCATGGCTTTCATTTCATCCATGAAATGCATTACTCATCAATTACTTATTTTCAGGGCGTGATGACGGGGGAGGGTGTTAACCGTGAGATTGGTGTTTGGTCTTTTTGAGACGCAGAGCGAACCTCTGTATTTTCCATGACTCCCTAAGAACTTATGCGGTGTTTTAGTCGCGTGACTGTTGCAAGTGCGATATTAAATAAGCTGGAGATGGAGTTTGAAGCGTTTCTAATATGTTTCTCCACTTAGAATTTGTGTAATTTATAGGTAAAGGATTTTTAATGAAAAATAAAAAGGAAAATAAATATATTTTAGGTATGAGTAAATATTTTCCGATATTGCTAATTGCAACCTGCGTATTAATAGTGAAATCCAAAGGGGGTCACCCATTAGAAAGTTCCGGTCAAGCAGGCAGCTGCGTTTTCTTGATCTTTTTATTCAAAAAACCAAGTGTTTTTATTATTTAACTCAATTTAGAAAACTAAGGGGTCAAATCTTGACTTCGGACATTAGTGATCTAGATTTATAGTTTACTGCTTATGGAGTGAATTGCTGTGTCTAGACCGTTGCGAATAGAGTATGAGGATGCGTTTTACCATGTGATGAATCGTGGAAGAGGGCGTGAAAATACCTTTTTAAGCGATGACGACTTTAAGTATTTTTTATATTGCATTGAGCAAGCAAGCCTTCGCTTTAATATTGAAGTGCATTCTTATTGTTTAATGACCAATCATTACCACTTGCTAATCAAAACCCCGGATGCAAATTTAAGCCGAGCCATGAAGCATATTAATGGCCTTTATACTCAATACTTTAATAGAACACACAATAAAGATGGTGCACTGTTTAGAGGGCGCTACAAAGCGGTGCTGGTGGATGCAGATAACTATTTATTGCATGTTAGTCGGTACATTCACCGTAACCCAATTGAAACGAACACACCACTGGTAGATAACCTCGCTAAGTATACATGGTCTAGCTATTCAGCTTTTATCAAAAACACAGCGACGCCGAAATGGTTAGTTCGGGACTTTATATTTTCGCTTCAAGGAAAAAAGCGTAAATATGCTGCTTATAAACAGTTTGTTGAATATGAAAACAATAAAGAAATAAGCGCTTTTTATAGTGCTAAAAAGTTATTGTCGGTTTTGGGTTGTGAGGACTTTATTGAAAACATAAAAGACTATATTGCCAAGTCAGATAGCGAAAGAAAGCTTGTTAGAAAAAAGCACTCAGCAGATGATGTTATAGCCTACTTAGCTAAACACTTTAATGTTGAGGTAGATGATATAGCAACGGTTAAAAAGGGGCGAAAAGAGAAAAACTTACCCCGTTGGTTTGCTATTAAATTATGCCAAGATTTAACGGGGTTAAATTTGCAGGCATTAGCAGCTGTTTTTAATGTTGAGCATTATTCGGCGATATCGAAAGCTGTAGGTAGGTTGAATAAATTAATGGTTGAAGATGAAAAGGTTAAATTACAATTGGAAAAACTTCGAGATTGTTTGATGTCTGAAGTCAAGATTTGACCCCAAGCCTTTTTAATTAAACTGCCTAAATTCATATGGGTGACTGGTGCATATTCACACCAATCGACGTCATGACTAGGTGCGTAGTCATATTTAAATTGAGTTAAATAATAAAAACACTTGGTTTTTTGAATAAAAAGATCAAGAAAACGCAGCTGCCTGCTTGACCGGAACTTTCTAATGGGTGACCCCAAGCCTGGACCGAAGTCAAGATTTGACCCAAGCCTTTTTTTGAAAAAATACAGAAAAACTCTATATTTCCTATAAAGCAGTTTTTAATTTATTTTAACAACTTTGCTCAGGAGTATGCATTACTCAAAGAAAAATATAATATTATTAATATCTAATGTTAAACGGATTTAATTATGGAAGAAATTACAGCTTTCTCAGAAAATAAAACCAAAGAAAAATTACAGGTGCGCTTAGATAGCCTGAAAAACCAACAGGTATTATATGGAGAAAAGGTAGAAAGAATATTTAGAAGAAAAAATTGCACATATATTTTTTTTACCTCAGATGATTCTCCATACGAGGAGGCATTATACATTACTTTAGTTGATTCAATAGGTGAAGTTATTGAAAGTGTTGAATTGATGAAGCCATATTCGCCAGGGATTTTGAAAGATTTAATAGTTAGAAATGATCAAAATATTGAATTTAAATTTTGGGGGGAATCGATAAATAATTTAATTATTGCAGGCAAAAAAAAGTACACTTCTCTCATATAATACCTTCAAATGGTGTTCGTTACTCCAATAAATTATAACCAAGTTATTTAACAATAAAAGATTAAGTTTTCAAACATGGACTCGTTTATTTCTGATAAAGATGTAGAAATTAGTATTAAGCAAATGGAAATAGCTGCGATTAACTTTGGTAGTCGTTTCATAAATGACTCAAAAGTAAGAGCACTATATATGAAACAGACAAAAAAATGTCCTTGGAATTAGTTAATGCTTATAAGGCTGGAGTCATTACGCCTAAACAGGCAGCTGTAGCTGCAAATGAGATGCGGAATGAAATAATGACTGTTTCTCGCAGTAAAACTAGTGATATTGGTAAAGCTAAAGTAGTTAAGTTAAAGGC
>Ga0209452_1000323_pt1 | contig 11386 bp, 12 predicted proteins | sample WorMetimpBELIZE1_FD_187388 | JGI IMG/M metagenome (GOLD analysis project Ga0209452, IMG submission 187388) | Marine gutless worms symbiont microbial communities from Max Planck institute for Marine Microbiology, Germany - Olavius imperfectus... | ecosystem: Host-associated > Annelida > Digestive... | reverse complement strand
GGATGAATCGTGGAAAGACTTGTCGCCTGAAAAGTTCAGTGTCGTTAGCGTAGAAGAAGAGTTCTATGTGGTAAGTGCCTCTAATTCTGATGCCGCCAAGCAAGTCTTTTTCAAGATAGCCAACAACGGTCAGGTTTTGGATGTGAAAGCTAAGAACGACTATTAAAGGCTAGGGGGTACTGAGAGTTGACGCTCAGTGCCCATCCTTCATTTCTAGTAATATAGGCTAAGCCCTTTTTTGCAGACTGCCTCAATGAAAAGCGTTTAACTCAATCGTCCGCTTTACGTACGAAGCCGCCTGACAACTATGATGAAGGGCTTCAACAGACAAGCAACGGAAGTTCAACACCCAACTTTGGGGCACAAATACGTAGGCTCAAATACGGAGCGAAGCGAAGGGAGCCTAAGTGTTTGTGTCCCAGCGAACGAAGTGAGCGGCAACAGTTTTTTGTTAGGTGCAGCTCTGTTCAATACAGCTATTTAGTTGTGACATTTGGGAAATAAACCATTCTCGCCCATGCTCGCAACCTCTTAATTCAGTTTCACTTATGCTTAACCCGTTATTGCTACTAGGGTGCATCAATCTATCTCTGATTTTAAACATTGAAATAACGTTGCTAAACCCATCTCCAGACAATTCAGCCTTAAACTCTGGGTAAAACTTTTGGACTAAACGAAAGAAAGCTTTTAAGTTTTCAGTTGTAGCAATTTTTTTTGTTCGGATTTTGGGGTCACCGGAATTTTTTATAGTCCAATCAATATCCATTAAAAACAACTGGTACTCTAGCGGAAGACCTAAGTGTTTCTGGTCAGGCAAATTTTTCAGAAGATCTTTATACATCCATATAGTCCCTTCAACCCAACTTGCGAAAGCTCGTATATAACTGCGCTCATAAAATGCTCGGTTTTCAGGCGAGCTATTAAGTTTGTTAATCGCTTCCTTTACATCGCCATGAAGCACTTTAAAAAGAGTTGTTAATTCTGTCGTTGTCATCAAGCACCTAACCCCCAAATAAGGGGCAGTAACACATGGGCTAAAATCGGAGCGAAGCGACAGAGCCCATGTGTTACTGTCCCAGCGAGCCCGCGAGCGACTTAATTTTTTGTTATACGTGCCGCTTTTAAATCAACCTTTAAACCCACAACGAGTTTTTAGATATTGAGAATGGTAGCTTAAAGAATATTGGCTCATCATATTCCTAGCCATGATAATTTGATTGTCGAAATCATTAGGTATTTGGTCTCTTATGAATCGATCTCTTCCTGCTTCTAATCCGTGTTCTCTGTGTTTCTCTGCATTATCATAAAGCCCTAAAATTTCAGAGGAAACTACACACATCGCTTCTCGAAGCATTCTTTCTTCGGGATCTTTATCTTTAATACCGTCCCCACCGCAACTAATTAGAAACAGGCAAAATAGTAGGCAAAAAATTACGCGCATCTAAACTCCCTTTGACGTATAACATTTAAATGATGCGGACCCTAAGAACCGCATATAAATTTTTATCATACTGGGCTAACTCCCGCCATCCCTTGCTGTGACTGAGCTGGCATCGCTATTAATATTTTGCGAACCTATTTATATACGAATCACGGTTCGCATATAAATGAATCACTATCATCATAGTACAGCTTTACGCTGCCAAGTCATACACTTAGGAGTTCACAAAACATGGACCACAAAAAAAATACGAATCGCTGAGTCGGGGCAGAACCTGACTAACCGTATTTCCTTTGCCGTTAACCGGCTGGGATATAGCAAAAGGACTGAGCAAACCTACCGCTACTTGATAAAGTATTTCCTTAACTGCAATCGGGCGACGCCTGCGCAAGACCTCTGCACAAAACATATAAATCAGTTTCTTCAGCATTTATCGAACCGCAACAACTCAGCCACGACGGTAAATGCCGCGATTAAAGCGATTCATTTCTTCTTTAAGCATGTTTTGGAACGAGAGATGGGCAAGCTTGACCCTATTCATCGCCCCAAAGCTCCTACAAATCATCCTGTTGTGTTCACGCATAAGGAAGCAATGAAAATACTTCATGCGATGAACGGTACACATCGTATTATGGCATCCATACTTTATGGATCAGGACTTCGGATAAGTGAGAGCGTTCAACTGAGAGTAAAAGACATGGATTTATCTCTGAGAACTATTCATGTTAAATGTGCCAAAGGTAAGAAAGACCGTGTCACGCTATTCCCCGAGAAACTTATCAGGCCATTGTCTCAACAAATACAATGGAGGAAGTCTTTGCACGACTATGACTTAAGTCTGGGCGAAGGGTATGTTGTGCTGCCTAATTCATTGAATAAGAAGTACCCTGCCGCAGAGCGGGCGCTGGGCTGGAAATATCTCTTCCCTTCTGCCGTTTAATTAGTAATTATTGAACGGCAGCTTCTGACCTTGAGTTCAATTGGTGAGTGCAACGCTATCCTTATTAAAAGAGGAACGTTGTCGTAAAGAAAAGAAAAACACCTTATTTTAACCATCGAGTAATCTGACGTTCGCCACTATTGTCATTGATGCCTCTATAAAGGTGCTAGTAGATAAGCGTTTGAGGCCTGTCCTCCGAGCCGGGTGGTAACAAATTTTTTCCCAGCTATTGAAAATCAGTCTCGTCGAACAAATATTAAGCAAATAATAGAAAGAGGCGCTTATGCACGATTATGCTGTCTTTGGACACAATAGAGCTTCCATTGGTCGTTGGTTAGGAGTTGCATCAGTAACCTTAACCGGCGCGATATCTAGTCTGATATCTTGGGTGAACGAATTAACTGGAGTTCAGGCAGTAACAGGAGTTGCTGTTACTACTGGTATTGTCTACTTTTTCCTGCACTGGTTGTTTAATAAATTTGCTTGGAAAATTCCTTTTTTTAAAATCCCAAACCTTAACGGGTTGTGGAAAGTCTCAGGAACTACATTAACCGAGGATGGGGAGGTTAAATATCTGTGGGATGCTGAGATTGATATCGAGCAAACTTGGGAAAAAATAGTTATATGCTTGAAAACGAAAAGCAGTACTAGTGAAAGTTACACTGCAACACTAGCTAAAGCCAATGGCAGCCAAGCCGGATGGCGTTTGAGCTATAGCTACATTAACAACTCCAAAATAGAGCAATCACACGAACTTAATTCACACAGAGGGTATTGCGAACTGTTGATTGACAAGCCTTTGGAGTTGGGAACGGCAGCTTATTTTAATAGTAACGGCAGAAGAACATTCGGAAAAATGGAAATCACGAGGAAAGCCATTGATTAGTTTCGAAAACAGGCTAAAAAGTTTAAAAGATAGACGTCAAGGGTCGAGAGAAAGAGCGCTACTTGAGAATAATCTATCAATTTTTAATTCATTCGATGTTCGTACCAAAGAACGCTACGAAAAGCTGTCCGAGAGTGCTCCGATTAAATACGCAATTGGTGCGATGGCCCCTGTCGATAGTCGATCCACTCAGATATCTATTGAAGAAGGCGAACGGATTGCAAATACTCTGCTCGGTATGCTTAGTACTTCCGGTATTAGTGCAGAAAAAGAAATTCAAGGCTCAGTGGCACTGGACATTCACATCGAAGGTCATTCAGATGTTGATATGCTTGTATTGAAATCTGATATCGTGACTGTGCAAAGTCCTAAAATAGACGCTACTCAATATTTGCCACCAAAAGATAACCGACCTATGGTCGACATCATAAAAGAGCTTCGTCAACAATCGGAAGCCAAACTGAAATCCAGATACCATCAAGCCAAGGTGGATTGCACTGGCAACAAATCAATAGCGCTCAGCGGTGGCAGCCTAAAACGTAAAGTGGATATTGTTCCTGCTTGCTGGTATCACAGCCATGACTATCAGCTAACACAAGAAAAACATCATAAAGGTGTTGAAATATACCATAAGGGCGAACACAAGCTCATTAGTAATCAACCGTTTCTCCATATAAAACGAGTCAACGATAGAGATATATTGTACTCAGGTAATCTAAAAAAGGTTGTTCGTCTGATGAAAAATCTAATAGCTGACATGCCCGACTACAAAAAGCGAGTTGCTAAAAACTTAACAAGTTACGATGTCACCGCAATTGGTTATGATATGGACGAGCAGCTATCTTGCCCATACTTTTCTTCACTCACTCTTGTGGAAAAACTAAGAGCACATCTTTCGGTACTTGTAGATGTTGCTGCACTGCGTAATTTACTCGAAGTACCTGACGGAAGTAGGAAAGTATTTGATTCTGAAAACAAGGTTGAAGCATTAAAAACATTGCATAGTGAAGTAACAGATTTGGCCAAATCTATTTATAAAAGTTTAAACCCTAATAGCCTAAATGCTTATGATTCAAACCAGTTACTGCAAAAGCACATCTTTATCTGACGTACGTTGAGTCCACAACTAAGTAATAAATCCCGGTCTTTTGGCTCTGTCTGCTAAAGTTCCATCTCTACAAGGAGTGGAAAACAAAGCACAGCACGAGAAAGGCTTTGGATGCAAAGTATTTGTTCTAGATTAAGACAGATCTCACAATTACCCAGTCTTTCTGGGGCGAGCATTAGATTAGATGTGACCTAATTTGCTCTCTTTCGCGATGGCAGTTTTTTGCGATAATGTCCGCTTCACACGTACGAAACAGTACTCTTTATTTCTCCACTGAAATATGGAGTTATTGCATTAGGTGTCGTTTGAAGAATCTAATTATATCGTGTTCCATCAGCATCATTTCATCAATCAGCTCTTCATCCGTAAAAGCTGAAAACCTAGGGTCTCTGCGAACATCAAGAAGAGGCTTTTCTTTCGAGACAAAGCGTTTGAACGCTTCAGTACCATTGATATCACATGTGTAAGCGAGGTAGGTGTCGGCTACAATTGCCTTCACTTCATCATCGTATAAACATTCCATGTAAAAACCTATTTGAGGTAGCGATACCAATGAATTTAACTTATATTCTTCAAGCAAGTAACTGGACTAGCGTACGGTTGTTCTATTTCTTGCAATGTCTTTTTCGTTGTTTTCAGTGAGCTACTTACCTAAACAAGCTTCCTGCATTCTATTGATAACTCGTTTTTCACTTGAAATAAGTAAGAGACCATATTTATCGATGATGTCCATAAATCTTCCTATATACTCACATCGATAAGCATGATTTGGTGGTAACCACTCATCTAAGCCTTTGGCACCTTTCTGTCTGTTGAGCGATGCTTTCACAAGTAAAAGGTTTTGATGGTCATTTGCAAATGTTTGTCGTTTGTCTCGGGACCACTTATCTCCGCCATGACCATGCGCAAACTTGAGCGGAACAATATGGTCGAGGTCTAGCGCGGTAGAATCGGTAAATATGTCACCTGAATAAGGGTCATACCATTTACCTATAGCGACTTGGCACCCTTTATCGGTTTTAAATTCAACAGGAATGTTAGATGTTGATATCAACATTTCGTGACGTGTATTCTGACAGTCACCGTCATCATCTATCCAATGCGGCCAGTCAGCTCTATCATACTCAGAAGTAAAAGCTCTACCTTCGCTTACTGCTTCTTTTTCCGCTTGTCTATATACCGATTTTGCTTTGGGTAATCGTCCTCCGCTTTCAAGACAAGCTTCAATAGAACTAAAGGCTTCAAAATTCTTGGTTCGATTATAGGATGCACTCGACGTGTCATGACATATGCCAGATGTACTTTTCTTTACTTGGGCGTATGAGTCCTTGGGAAACGTGCATGCGAATAAAAAAAAAGCTCACAAAAAGAAATGCTGGCATGTTGTGACTCATGATTGTTTTATCCTTGATTTTTGCGCTTACTTTGTAGTGCTAGATTATAAACTATTATCACCTTTAAATGATTTCCTGATTTTTCCGATATTGGTAATGCCTGAACGGGGCAAAATTGTAGTGTTTAAAAACTTCCCTCTTTGTACTTTACCTGTCTCGCGACAACAGGCGCAGCAACTAATAGAAACATCGTCACAAACACAACAGGAAACATCCCCTTGACACCAGATTTCCGTGTGCCACGAAGGACACCTAACAACCAAACTCGAACCGCGATGTAAGCCTTGAGTTTACTTGAAGCATCGTATTTATTTCATTTTGGTCGCTAATACTCAAGCTTCATCTATGAGTAGTACGCCTCCGATTGGCAGCTTCTACGGTGCGTTCTGACTTTTAAGTCTCAGCCGAAAAAAGTGGTAGGAAATAGAAATTGCTAATAAAAATAGTGATTTATAAAGATTCATGAAGCGGTAAGTTGAAGTTCAAGTGCGATTTGAGATGCTTATGAAAATAGATAGGCACTATTCGCAAATGACCTGCGTCATTTTCTAAATGAACCGATCAATAGTGGTAGGAAATAGAAATTGCTAATAAAAATAGTGATTTATAAAGATTCATGAAGCGGTAAGTTGAAGTTCAAGTGCGATTTGAGATGCTTATGAAAATAGATAGGCACTATTTGCAAATGACCTGCGTCATTTTCTAAATGAACCGATCAATAGTGGTAGGAAATAGAAATTGCTAATAAAAATAGTGATTTATAAAAATTCATGAAGCGGTAAGTTGACGTTAGAGTGCGATTTGAGATGCTTATGAAAAATAAATAGGCACTATTCGCAAATGACTTGCTACATTTCCTCAACGAACCGATCAATAGTGGTAGGAAATAGAAATTGCTAATAAAAATAGTGATTTATAAAGGTTCATGAAGCGGTAACTTGAAGTTAAAGTACGATTTGAGATGCTTATGAAAATAGATAGGCACTATTTGCAAAAGACCTGCGTCATTCTCTAAATGAACCGATCAATAGTGGTAGGAAATAGAAATTGCTAATAAAATTAGTGATTTATAAAGATTCATGAAGCGGTAAGTTGAAGTTAAAGTGCGATTTGAGATGCTTATGAAAATAGATAGGCACTATTTACAAATGACCTGCGTCATTTTCTAAATGAACCGATCAATAGTGGTGGGAAATAGAAATTGCTAATAAAAATAGTGATTTATAAAGGTTCATGAAGCGGTAACTTGAAGTTAAAGTGCGATTTGAGATGCTTATGAAAATAGATAGGCACTATTTGCAAATGACCTGCGTCATTTTCTAAATGAACCGATCAATAGTGGTAGGAAATAGAAATTGCTAATAAAAATAGTGATTTATAAAAATTCATGAAGCGGTAAGTTGAAGTTAAAGTGCGATTTGAGATGCTTATGAAAATAGATAGGCACTATTTGCAAATGACCTGCGTCATTTTCTAAATGGACCGATCAATAGTGGTAGGAAATAGAAAAGCTGGCTTTAAAATAATTTACTACGATAACGTCTCTTGAATAACAAAAACACCGCCTTGAAAGTGCCCTTTAAGAACCTCACCGCTTGGTCTGATACATCGGAGGTTTCCGTGTGTCTGAGTAGCCTCATACAAGTCATTACCAGAGCTCAAAAGCTGTTCAGTAATAGCTCCAGTTAGAGATTGAGTGTTCACCTGTTCAGCAAGCTCTAAAACGTTGAGCTTTGTCATAGGACCTCCAATTCTGAGATAGGACAATGTGCGGGTGAGAGGTGCGGTAACACATCACCCGTGTATGCGATAATACACAACCTCACTAATGAGAATAGTCTCTTTTACTAGGAAAGAAAAGAACGATTTATTTGCCTAAGAAGTATTTCAAAATCTTGAGTCAGTTTTTGAGATGAGTTGCTTAATCATTAACACATATTCGCTAGCGTTGAGTCTAAAAGCATAAAGCATTCAGCTCCAAGTGAGCAATAATACTCTCTGTTGAGTTGTTACTTGGGTTAGCTTTGTGACTAAGTTCCAGACTAATCAACATGATCGAATTGAAGCAGAGTCGACCAGAATATCGCTAATTTTATTAAAAGACTGGAAAAGCTGGTAAACAAAAATGAAACGCTTAATTCAGAGAATAAAAGGTTTTGATTTAAACAGGCTTGCTGAGAAAATTGATAACGTACTACCATCCTAGAAGAGGGGCTAACGATGTACAAAAAGAGGCTCAAAAGTGAGCCTCAATATTTTTAAACAAAGCTTAGTAGTAAATTTCTTCTATTCTTCCTGTTACCCGTTTAAACGATGAATAGTCTTCTGTAGACAATCCAATAAAAGCCCTACCGTCGTCACTGACACAGAAATTCCCATTGATATCGGTTAATTTTACGTAGTAGGTTCCACTTGAACGAATACTGCCATTTAATAATGTACGAGTTGCGGTGATCGTAACACCAGTCGTGAGACCAAAAGGAGACGAAAAACTGAATTTGTCACTGATCGAACTGTTCCTTCTATCGAATACTTGATATCGCCACCCCTCACCAAAGTCCAGTGTAGGAGCGCCTTCACAACCAATACCATGTGATAGACGCTTGTAAGATATACCATCATACTGATGGTCAAATACAAACCTATATTCGTCTGCCATATCTTCTCCTCCGATAGGAGGTATATTGAATGAAGCTATCTGCGTCCTAGATTTAGTTCCTCTCAGTGAACCGCCGTTTACTGATGTCGTAAATTGTACTACTGACGCCGTGCTTGCAGTTTCCACGTTCAGTAAAGTTTTGGGTAAAATAAAAACAGTCCTTTTTGCCCTGATACGGTAACGACCAACAGCACCTCCCGGGTTGGAGTTATAGATTGCAAATGCAGATGAGTTTTCTTGAATGGCTTCCGTAACCTCTAAAGACAGATTGTACTGCTGACCAACGTAATTACCAGTTGTGATTATAATTAACGGTTGATAATCACTACCGTAAACAAGGTTTGGGGAGTTAAGTATATTGTCAAGATTATCGTCAGCCATCATGTATAGGTTTGTTTTTGAAAGAACGAAATCAAACACTATCTTTTCAAGCAAGTAAGCTTTCCATACTGTGGCACTCATCAGGCCGCGGACAGATAACTGCGCAAGAGTATTAATATCGCTAAATACAGATGCTAAGTCGTCGTATAAATCATTACTTGGATCTTCAATTTGATCATGCGTATATACAATTGCATAAGCATTTTCTAAATCCACGACTTTACAGAACCTTGTCGAATAACTTCCTCCATCATGGTATTCAAGACATCTAGGATCATCTTCATCAATGTCATGGAGTGACAGGTATCCATTAGTGTATGCGTCTGAATCGGCATCTCTGTTCAATCCATTTCTTGAAAAAAACAGTATTGGATCGTCTTCGATGATAGTCGGGACTATTTCTTTTCCGTCAAATAAGAACCGTCCATTATTACTTGACCAAAATTCCAGTAGAGCTTTAGGAATAAATAAAGTGTAACCCTCATTATTATCGCTAATTTCAAACTTTATATCTTCGGCAACAACCGAAGCAATGTTATCGAAAAGCGTTGATTGTTCTACAATATATTCGAATTCTAATATACCTTCGTCGAGTTCAAAAGTCGTTCTGGCTTCACGTATACCATCGACATTAGTTTCGACAATAGAGACTGACGTCTTGTCTGAAAAAGCGAAAATTTCTTCGTTTTCTTCATCAACAATTTTGGCTATCAGTACAGGCGTACCATCGTTCGAGTGAAGAACTATTGGGTTACTTGATAGAAGGCTGTCAGCGACAGATTGAAAGCCTCCTGATTCTAAAGAAACCTCAGGAACACTGCTTTTTTCAATTAAAAGGTCAAAATTTATTGCACCTCGCGCCAGAGGAAATTTAGCGACAATGGTAATAGACTCATTATTGTCAAACGTAACATCATTTGAAAGCTCTAGAAGTTTATAGCTTCTACCTAACGTGTCAGTGCCGTCAGGATTCGCGAGCGAGCGTGAACTATTTTCAAAAACTAACCGTAAGTCTGAATTAATCGATAACCCTGTCTTGTTGGTTATTTTCAGACTTACTGCATGTTGCCTGTTTATCCTATCAAATACAGGTCTTGATTCTTCAATTTCAAACAGCTCAGTAATGATATTCCAATCTTCAGCGCTTACGATATGAGAAGATAGTAATAGAAAAACAAAAGAAAAACTTTTCGTAATTTTAAAAAAGGTATTCATGAAAAATTCCATTTATTTTATTGAATTTCGACGATTGAGCAGTCCTACTAAACCTAGTGCGAATATTGCTAAGGTTGATGGTTCTGGTACTTCAGATACAGGAGCTTTCACTTCTACCATTGATACGTTACTGACATATAAAGTTGAACCATAGGCATCAGATAAGCCAGAAATGTCATCCCAACCAATGTTAAGTTGAAAGTCTAAGAACCAGCCAGTTTGATTTAAGAATGATGAATCGAGATTGAAAGTGAATGTATTTGAATAGAATGCATCAATATCTGTTGGCGCAACTAAAAAACCCAAACTACCTGTTTCGTCATAGTAGTTACCGAGTCCATCGTTTAGACCTACCAAAAAGTAATCAGCAATAAATAGCGGGTTATTTGAATCTGATTGACTGGCAGCATGTAAATCAAAAGTTAATTCGAAAGTACTTTCAACACTCCCCGTAAAATCTAGTCCTTGAAACAAGGTATTGGCGAAGAATGCTTCACTAACAGGAAAGCCAAACGGGTCTCCATCCGGATCGAAATAATCAACACTGATTGCAGCACTACAAACTCTGCCGTTATCAAAAATTTCAAAATCGTTACCTAGTGACACATCACCAGCTCCATCGGTATCTTTTTGCCAGCCCGTATAGTCACAGGTATCAAAAGTACCATTTTGAATTAAGTTAGCGTTTGCATTGAGAGATATAAGGGTAAGAATGAATACAGCGATACTACGTAAATACTTCATATAATAAGTCCTTTTTTAGATTATTTTATTATTTCGACCAAAAAGTGAGCAAAAAACACACCAATACAGGTATTCGCTATATTTCAAAAGCTTAACTATCCCCTCGCAAGATTATGTAAAATTTTATGACACAGAAAGCCTGACAAAATAGTATTACTAGCCTCGGTAAAGTTACTGAAAGAACTAAAGTTATGGAAAGGAAATAGTCCATGAACATAAAATCTTTAGATAATATAAGTTCATGCTCTATCATGTAGGTACTAAAGCTATAACTTAGGTTCATGTTAAGAGGCTGGAGATGGCGTTAATAGGGTATGCAAGGGTAAGTACGCAGGAGCAAGACCTACAGGCTCAGGTCGATGCATTGGAACGTTATGGCTGTAAGAAGATATTTGCTGGTAAGCAAAGCGGTAACTCTTCGGACAATGTGAAAAAACTTGACGATCTTCTGGATTATATCCGAGAAGGGGATGTTGTATGCGTTACAAAACTTGATCGTTTGGGAAGAAGTCTTAAAGGGATCATGACCGCAATTGATGGTATTCATGCAAAAGGCGCTGCTCTTACAACACTTGATGGAGTTATTAACAGTGCGGACGATTCGCCATTTGAGAAAGC
>Ga0209452_1000322_pt1 | contig 11396 bp, 13 predicted proteins | sample WorMetimpBELIZE1_FD_187388 | JGI IMG/M metagenome (GOLD analysis project Ga0209452, IMG submission 187388) | Marine gutless worms symbiont microbial communities from Max Planck institute for Marine Microbiology, Germany - Olavius imperfectus... | ecosystem: Host-associated > Annelida > Digestive... | reverse complement strand
CAGCGGTGTCTGCTGTAGGCTTACTGATGGAGTCAAAAAAAAGTAACTAGTAAAAAAGGACAAAATAGTGGTACAAGTGGGGTATTTGCCCAGTCCCCCCCGCTCAACCGATTGCCACCAAAATTCGCATGGGTTGTCCCATCGCGGACGTAATCAATCATGCCAAATTTCAACTCGATCGGTTCAGGGGTTTCAGAGCCTCAGATGGCCGAAAATCGCTATCTCCCATTGACTTGCGACATCACCCTAATAACAGTTACGCACTACCGTGCTACACTGTGATACGTCAAAAGCGTCTTTGTTGAAGGGGGTGGGTCGCTTTTGGGCTAAATATTAGGTTAAAGGGTTACATTTACCCCCAACATATATACACCGTTGGATAGGGGAATGGTCCTGCTACAACTTTGCCGCTGGAAGTTTTCATACAAAGAAACTTTGTAGCAGAGTTTGTTCGATTTAAGTTGATTTTTTTTCACAAAAATGACAAATTTACTTTTTGAGACACCCATTGGGGGATTTAGGGGTAACGTACGGACTTCATCTATAGCGCGTTGGAAAGCGCGTGGTCGACTTCCTATTCGCTATAATTGAACATGTTTCGCTCTCTCTTACGGTTGAGACGTTACAAGCAGATATTGGTCGAAGTCGGCGCTTTTCAGAGGGAGGTGGGTCACTTTGAGCGCAAATTTAAAGTGGAAGGGGACGTCGCTCCCCAACCATTGTTGGTGTCAGAAAACTAGAGTGTTTTTGCTACCTCACAGTGGAGACCACGTGATTCTATCTTCATTCGTCTTGATAGGGTACCAGCGTGTGACAGACGGACAGACGGATGGACAGACGGACGGAATGGCTGTAGGTATTACAGCGCTCTGCCTTGCAAGCAATGCGGCCGCGCTGTAAAAAAACGAAATAATTAAAAATAAAACCGCACCAGAATGCGGTGCCATGTGATGTGAATGCAAACAGCAATGCCAAACAACATCAGTAAGTAGGCTAATCACAATCTTTGTTAGCGAGACAGTGACGAAAGCATGTGACATGGATCAAGACTTGTGATTTATTTCACATTTTCCCTGTCGGCAAATTGACAGAAACTGCGTCGTATCTTATGTGTTCCCCTTCTATACACATATATTTCTTTTAAAAGGAAAAACATGACGACAGCTCTACCGTTAGTCCATTACAGACACCAAACACCGGTCCACCAAATCCTATACTGGCGCCCGACCTGTTCGGAGAACCACGGGGTCATCGGGAACTCGGGACGAGTTTTCCTTCGACCGATAGTGAGGTTCTGGTAGCAGTAGATGAGCCTAATTTTGTTGTAAGCTCTGACAGTGCTACGATTAGTCAGGTTTATGAGTCGTTTATTAACGATAATGGCGACCGTTGTTATCGCGTCGCACAGCAGCGTGATGTTGTAAAAGATAGGAAAGATGTCGTTGAGGCTGAATTGGCGACCAATTTGCATGATGATGTTGTACAGGTCGTAGCGGGTCGCCCAACAGCGAGCGATAGCGTTGATCTGATACCGGCACACCGTGTGCCGCCGCCAGAGGCGTTGGGTACCCTGTCAGCACCGGGGAAAGCGTCGCCTACCGATAGGGAGGTTTTGAGCTCCCAAGCGGTTGCGTCATATGTCTTCTCCGGCGGTGCGAAGAATTATTTAACTGTGAATGATGTAAACAATGATGATGATGATGTGCAGTTGACGCTGAATAGCGCGCTAGAATTTCTAGCTAGTGGCGAGAATGTTACGGTGAATGATGGTGTGAATGCAATGGCAGTTGATTGCGCTGGACGCGAGCTGGTTAGTAGCGCTGCATACGAGGTAGTGCCAGTCACTACTGCGTGCGATACAGTGTCAGTCGGAGTTTGTACGTCGAATCTTCTTGCTAGAGGTATGGATGGTGCTGGCATTAGGCCTCCTGAACGAGTTATTGTTGATGTCGTGCGTTCTACAGCGTCGAGCACTGCGCATACAGCGGTGCAACCTTTGAATATTTCTCAGTATGACGATAATGTGCATGCTACCGCGATTAATCGTTCTGATATGCGTTCTACTGCGATTAACGAGCCTGATGGAGTTGCGAATGCAGCGTTGGCAGAAATAAATTGTTTTTCGCGTAATAATAATGAATGCATGCAGTATGATGGTGATGTGGGTATGGCTAGTGATACGATGAGTGCACGTGTGCGTGAGCTGCACAGAGATACGATTGATTTAACTGATCTGTTTTGCAGCATGCAGACTCGCCGTGCACAGCAGGCACCACGCTCGCAGGTGTACACTCTGACGGACGAGGATTACCCGACCGCAGGGCAACGCCAGCCTGACACCTCGCCTCAGTCGACCCAGCATACGCAAGCCTCTACCAGCCAGCCTATGCGGCCTACACAGCAAGCCGATATCTTTCAACAAGAGCTCCTGGCATTGGCTGATACCGTTATGCAGCAGAGGTTTGCCTCGCACGCACCTGCACCGACTGATGTACAATCAACTGTACTGCAGCCCGCTACTGCGGATGCCTCGCACACAGCTCTGATTTCCACATCAATGACTGGTCATCATATTGCACCACGCCAACTCGACACTACGGTGCCAATGCAACCTGGTCAGCGTTGTGGTCTGCACCTACCACGCAGCAAGCGTCCAGCTTCTGACGACTCATACATTGAACTTGACTCAACTGTCAGCATACGCAGGCACATGCAACGCTCTGCACGTCCACGTGTCATGCAGCAGACAGATGCAACTCAGCCTTTTTCTAAGACTAGGTCACGCGTGCCTGAGACAACCTCAGTTGTGAGCAGGCACTCTCATAGGCATCCTCCGTCTGTCCGTAGTGATCGAACGATGGTCAGTAATCGTTCGATGGCAGTACCAGTAGAAGTAGTTAATGGTGTTCATAAACTTACTGATACCATGATGGATATGACTCGTCAGACTCGTGATGATGCGGTTGCTCGGGAACGTTTGCTACTGCAGCAGCAACAGCTAATGCAGCGTGATTTTGTTGAGCGCGAGAATAAACGTGTTCAGGTACAGAAAGAAAAAGAATTACTTTTGGCCGAAAAACAACAGGAAAAAGAATTAGCGTTGGCCCAAAAGCAGCATGAAGCGCAGGCCTTGCTAGTTAAGCAGCAATGCGACGTACAGTCGTTGTTAATTGATCAGCAGCGTGAGCGAGATAGGATGCAGGAGGAAAGGTACCTCCGACAGCGAGAAAAAGAAATGGTTTTGGCCCAGCAGCAGCAAGAAAAAGAAATAGCATTAGCTCAAAAGCAAAATGATGCACAGGCCTTTCTAGTACAGGCACAGCTTGAGCGTGAGAAACTGGCCGCTGAACTTAATGATAAGCGGTTAGCTCAGGTTGAGGCTGATAATCGTGAAAAACTAGCACTGACTAAACAGTTAGCAGACAAAAGACAGCTCAGGGCGGTCCGGGAGCTGGAGCTCAAAGCAGCCAGTTAATGTTGATGTTTTGATTTCGTCGCCGGCCTACCAGTCAGTACAGGCTGAGGCTATGGCGGCGCCTGCTTTGATAACTCAACCGGTTGTAGGGGCCGAGATTCGTAGGGGCCGAGGTTCCCCCACACACAGCATCGATCGCTAGTACTGCTGTTACTGAGTCAGTTGAATCAATGTGTACTTTGCCGAGTGTGTCGCAGTATACTAATGCGTTGTTTGCTGAACTGCTAAATTTGTTACCGAGTGTGCCTACTCAGCCTGCCGGCACTGTAATGCCGGTAACTAAGACTGAGCTGTCACCCACTGGTAGTGCAGAGGTTACTCAGGAAGTACAGGTCCCACAGGTCCCGCAGCTACCAGCCACCACTGCCTTGGCTTCTAGCATTCCTTGGCCTGGCCAAGCAGATAAGCCTATAGTGGGTAGCACTCAGCCTAGCCCACCATCGGTCGTCTCTGCCACTTCAGCTAACGCAGTGACTACGGCCACTTCTGCTTCTACTCAAGTCAACACCACGTCTGTGGGTACATCCACCGCCCCGACTGCAGCAGTTTCTGCCAGCCCGGTAGCGGTGTCAGCAGTGGCTAATCCCACTCAGCCTGTAGTAACTGTGAAACAATATCAGAAACCCAAGCCTTACTCAGGCCAGACTTCGCACAAAAGCTTTCGAGAACATTTCGAAAGAGTGGCGAAGGCAACCAATTGGGTAAGTGAGTGGGCCTTGGCCTTGGAAGGTCCCGCCATTGATTGTTTACGTGAGGTAAAGGAAGATGAGATTGGGGCCTATGATAAACTGTGGTCAATTCTGGCAAACCGCTTTGGTTACCTTGATCAGCCCGAGAGGGCAATGCGACGCTTCAACCGGAAGCAACTGGACGGCGAAAGCGTCGCTGAATATGAGCAGGCCTTGAAAACTTTGGACAGAGAGGCCTGGCCAAAGCTGAGGAAGTGGGTAGCACTCAGCCTAGCCCACCATCGGTTGTCTCTGCCACTTCAGCTAACGCAGTGACTACGGCCACTTCTGCTTCTACTCAGGTCAACACCACGTCTGTGGGTACATCCACCGCCCCGACTGCAGCAGTTTCTGCCAGCCCGGTAGCGGTGTCAGCAGTGGCTAATCCCACTCAGCCTGTAGTAATTGTGAAACAATATCAGAAACCCAAGCCTTACTCAGCCCCTTAAGCGAAAATTTGAAGAGGGTTTGCACTCAGGGGAAATGCTGCAATTTTTCAGATTGCATGCCCGTTTTGACGATTTTGGCCGGACTGTAGCTAAGGCTCGTAGATTTGCTGAGACCCAAGAGGCTGTCAAAACTAAGAAGTCAGTACGAATTATTGAGAACAGAGACGTTGATCACAATGCCACACCCACCACAGACCAGTCTGTAGTGAAACCGTTACTTGAGGGTTTTGAGAAAATCCTGAAGAATGTAATGCAGGATAAGCCCCAAGTAGCTTTTGTGGCTAAGGAAACGGGCTCCCCACAGCAGGGTCGTGCCCCTTCAGCTCCCAATAGAAGGAACTATCAGCCACAGCCTGGTACTCAACCCAGACGCAACTCAAACAGTTGGAATCAGCGGCCTTACCAGCCCAATCAGGATAGTGGAGGCCCTCAGCGCCAATTCCAGCGCCCTGACACCAACAGAGGCCCTCCACCGCAATCATCACGGACGTCTGAGTATTACAATCGTGAACAAGATCGGCATTCTGACAGATCTTACCGGTCTTTCAGATCTGATCAATCCAACCGATACACTCAATGAGCAAACTATTGGGGTAGTAACCCCTCAGTATATAGAGGTACTCAGTGGCAATCACGCCCAAATGAGAACAATAATAGGCCATCTGGTCAAGGTTATGGGTCACCTTCAGCCCATCCTAGCCCAGGCTATGGTCGTGGTTCACCGGCCCCGTATCAGAACCGGAACCAGAATTACGGGCCACGTGGCGGATCCAGGCCAACAGGAGGAGGTTGCTTTCGTTGCTATGGTTGCTATTCCGACTTGCATGCTCCGTCAGCAGGACCTTCTCGGCCACGTTGCTTTACATGTAATCGACCCGGCTGTCGACCCAGCAATCATCGATCAGATGATAGGACCTCAGGTCCCCGGGACTCTCAGCCAGCTCAAGGGATGGCTCCGCCACCACAGCAGCCTACAAACCCGCCTACGGGAAACGAACAGCGGGGTTCGTGGCAGGGCGACCGGACCCCGTCACAGACAGGCAGCCGCCCGTCGTCCCGCTACGCTTCGGCGTAAGCGAGGCGCCTAGCGCCCCGACAGCACCAGACTCGCCACCACTAGGCCCGGAAGTGGTATATTTACTCGAAGACGAAGAAACTCTTCGTAAAGTTCCTTCTATGCTGCCACTTCTGTTTGGTACTGTTAAGTCACCTCGCATTCCGATTTTAATTGAGAAACAAAATGTAATCGCACTGGTAGATACTGGTGCAGAAGTATCTGTTTTGCTGAGTGAAATAATGACTCGCCTTATAGGCGATGGTTCTCGCCATACTAAGCTTGGCGAGCAGAAGGTAGTCAAGCCGTTTGCTAACTCTGATGTGGTTTTGAAAGGACCATGGCTTTTGTCAGTTGCCGTGTGTGGTCATAAATTTAAACATCCGTTTTATTCTGTGGACGCCAATGTCCCAGCCGTTATTGGCATTGATGTGTTAACAGTTGCAAAGCTTGTCGTCGATGTTATGAATAAGTGTGTGTATTCTCATCACCATGCTCGTCTGGAGAACCGTCCTCCTACTTCATACCACGAGCCTATATTTTTGGTAGACAATGTGTCTGATTTTACGCCACCTGTGCGTCCTTCTAAGTCAGCGTCTGCTGACGCAGCTTTTGTCACGGCAGATGTAACAGGAACTTTTTCTGGGGTTGGCGCCCCTCATTCATCTACTTTTTCAGACGTGCCATCACGTCCCACGATCCCACGTGATCGTAATTCTACTTCCGCGCCAACTGCCATGTCTCGCATTCCTGTGTCTGCGCCTGACAGTCAGCCTGTGTCAGTTGACTCATTTCCAGCTGACGTTCACCAGTCTAACTCGGTGAATTCTCAACTCTCGGCTCAAGCTGAGCCTTTCTATCCACATACTGTGGACGAGACACCTTTGTTTGTCACGCAACCTGCATTGTTTACTACTCACACACGAGGTTGAAAGTGCAGACGTCGACCAGACTCTGGTCAAGTCAGCACCCGATGACGAGCTACCAGAACATGCTAACTTGTTGTTCATACAAACAACAACAGTGACAGTGTTTACCACCAGACATTGTTGACGGTTTAAAGCAGTTATTACATGATCACACGAATACCTTTGCCAAATCGTCTGCAGAGTACTGTAGTAATAGAGCCTTCTCATTCTCCTTGGGCTTCACCTGTATGCTTAGTTCGAAAGAAAGAAGGCACTTACAGATTCTGTGTTGATTACAGAAGGGTCAATGCAGTTTCTAGAAAAGATGCCTTTCCAGTCCCAGACATCCATGATGCCTTAGACCACCTGAGGGGGGCAAAGTACTTTGTTACGTTTGACCTCCTAAGTGGCTACTGGCAGCTGGGGCGTACGGAGCGAGCTAAGGAGCGTTCCGCTTTCTGTACGAAGAGAGGACTCTTCCATTTCACTAGAATGCCGTTTGGCCTGGCCGGGGCACCATCGTCTTTTTGCCGACTCATGTCAATCGTACTCCAGGATCTTCTTTGGGAAATCTGTCTGTGTTATTTAGATGACATTGTCATCTACGCCATAACCCAAGAGGAACTGCTTGACAGACTGAAGACTGTTTTTGACAGACTGAGACAAGTAGGGTTGAAGGTAAAACCTTCAAAGTGTGCCCTATTCAAAGAGAACATCCGATTCTTGGGCCATGTTGTCACAGTATGGTATTGAACCTCAGCCCGAGAAAATACAGGCAATTAAGGAATGGCCAAGACCTCAGTGTATTCGAGATGTTCGTGCTTTTTATGGTCTTGCGTCTTAATATCGCCGTGTTGTGAAAGGTTTTGTTAATACTGCAGAACCCCTGACTAGCTTGACAAAGAAAAACGTCCGATTTGAGTGGACAGATGAGTGCCAGCAAGCTTTTAATAAGCTTAAGCAAGCATTGGAGGAAGTCTCCACTCTGCCATTCCCCCACCCAAACATCCCATGTATTTTGGATTCGGACGCCTCAGATGTGGCGATAGGGGCAGTTCTATCACAGGTGATAGAGGAAGCTGAGCGCCCCATTGCTTTCTACTCGAAAATTCTGTCGAGTACACAAAGGAATTACTGCCCGACTAGGCGAGAATTATTAGCGGTTGTGGCCACCCTTCAGCATTTTCGCCATTACCTGTTGGGCAACCATGTTAGATTGCGTACAGACCACCACAGTCTCCGGTGGCTCAACACATTTAAGCGGCCCGTAGGAATTCTGGCCCGATGGATTGACACCTTGGCTGTTGTTGTTGTTGATTTCTTCTTTCCGTACAATAAAAGCTGGACAGCGTTGACTAGCATCGTTTGTTGACAGTTGCCGTGTTTTGCAGAGTATGTAGGCGCTGATGTAGATATTCAGAATGCTCTATGACCGGTCCATTTTCAGCTCCTTGTACCTAAGCCGGATACAGGAATTATAGTTCCTCTGAATCTAGTTATCGGCAGACCAATGGTTGAATGTAGTAGCACCAATCACAGACGGACGTCTTTTTCCAAGTGCTGTTCTGGATTGAGGTACCGAGAGTGCACCATGTGGTAGTTGGTCGACTAGTTTCATTGCTGGATGACATTTGCCGGAGACAAACGATTTCATCATCTTTGCTAAATGTAGTTCTCTTCGATCACACAGATGATCAAGCTGAAGTAATATAAGAAGTGGTTCAGCGTGGGTGTCACTGGGAACTTCATAGATAATGCGAGCTGCAATACGTTGGATGGTATCGAGTTTTTTAAGGTGGGTTTTGGCTGCAGAGGTGAATAAAGAACTACAATATTCCAAGTAAGATCTGATGAGTGCAGTGTATGAGAGTAAGTAATTGTCTCGGGAGGTATGGAGTAGCTCGTGCCAGAGTTCCGAGCAGTCCGTGACATTTATTGACGACGTCGTCGATATGAGGACCAAAAGTGAAGTGCTGGTCGAGGGTTACTCCAAGCAGTTTCAATGTCTTTTGAGGTTGAACCGTGCAGTCTGCCAGGCTGTGTTTGATTATGAAATCGAACACCGACCTGGCAGACTGCATTGTAACGCCGACGGTGTCTCTCGACCCGCCTGCAAACAGTGTATTGGAAAGGTGGCCAAGGTTCCTTGGGTGGATGAGCTCGAAAGGGCCGACGAGCTGAGTGAACCTCTAGGTATAAGGGGTATCACCTGGGCCCCAGAGGTCACTAATGAGGAGTTAATTATTTACTCATGTGCATGCTGGTCCCCTGTCGGCCCATCTGGGCCTCGACAAAACCTTGGGACAACTCGAACAGGCATATTAATGGCCTGGTATGCGCCGAGACGTGTCATTGTGGTACCGAGCTTTCCAACAGTGTGCAAGGGGACGACGACCCCCAAATAGGCCTCACGGGAAGCTACATAAGGTCATGGTTGGAGCACCTCTGGACATAGTGGCCATTGATATACTTTCAGGTCTGCCCACTACCCAAGAAGGGTACAAGTATATCTTGGTGCTCACGGATTACTTCACCAAGTGGTCAGAGGCCTACCCTCTAAAGGATGCTGAGGCCACGACCTGTATGCGCGCCATATACAACAACTTTTTCGCTAGGTTCGGTCTTCCGATACAGTTACACTCAGACCAGGGCCGCAACTTTGAGTGAAAGCTTTTTCATGAGCTTTGTACTCTCACGGGCGTTAGCAAGTTCAAGACAACCCCCTTTCATCCGCAAAGTGATGGGCAGACCGAGCGGATGAATCGGACGCTCCTGCAAATATTGCGCGCCACATGTCAGGACCACCCAAATTTGTGGCCTAGTAAGCTTGACACAGTTATGTCAGCATACCGAATGACCACTCACAAAGTGAGACAAGTTACTCCAAACTTGGCTATACTGGGACGGGAGGTAATGCTCCCAGCCACGTTAATTGTCAGACCTCCAGAAGAACCTGTAGCTACTACAGTTCCATTCGTTGCTGATCTACGCGATCACATTCGGGCAGCTCATGACCAGGTTAGACAAACTACACAAGCCGCGGCTAAGACTCAAAAGTCTTATTATGATAACCGATCCCGATCCCTGCAGTTTACTGTAGGCCAGAAAGTTTGGCTTTACTGGCCCAGCCCACCGCGTCGCCAGCGCTTTCGTAAGCTGCAGCAGGTGTGGACGAGACCTTGAAGTATTGTCTCATTTAAGAGGGATGTTGTAGTTGAGTTACAAAGACTGTCTTCTAGACAGTCAAGGTATACCGCCCACATAGACCGTCTGTCACCTTGCAAAGGGGCAGACTCCCCTCTTTCTTCGGAATTTTCCCATCCCGAGGAAGGTACGCCTTCCTCAACCCAAATTGAGCATCAGGCTCACTCCCCTGTCCCTCTGTCCCGTGTTCATCGGCCTCAAGGCCTCAGCGAACACGTCGGCTGCCGGTGACTCTGGAGCCATACGTGATCGGGTTATAGGCTCGTCCCACGTAAGTGCTGCCAGGGCATCGACAGCATCCCGCCGGCCTAGTGTAAGACATTATACTAAGCCACCTTGACTGTCTACATTCTTGCCGTTGCCTAGTGATATTTCTACATGTTCCGGACTTCGTCTGTTGATTAGTAGTAGCCTAGTTTCTAACTAACCATATTCTGCATCATCCTGTGTATGTATATACGCTTCGTTTTCTGTTAGACCCCACTATTTGTTAACATTTTCACATTTCAGGTACATGCTGGAAGGTCAGCATAATTTTTGAGTGTATTTTGTATTATAAATGTAAATATTAGTTTTCTAAAGTACTGCATGTTTCTGTTAGCATGCCGAAGGCTTCGAAGAATAGGGATCGTTTTGGCGACCCTCGGGTCTTCCGTTTTCGCCTGTGTTGCAGGCACTGTAATGCTACTTTTTCGACTCTGCAACAGTCGAAGAGACATTTTACCGTTGACTGTAGCCAGATTGGCAACGTGTCCATACACGGTGGATATTATGATACGTACTTTAATAACTGGCCAATCTGCGTGTCGCATTTGAACCGGAAAGGGCGCACCTGCGGCCTCCTTGTGATGTATGTACTATATCGAATTCGTCTGAGGAGGGAGGCAGCTCGCCTCCTGTTAAGGTTTCCTCCTCAGCGACAAGGTGTGAGTCGCCAGTGCCTGGCCCGTCGTCAGCTCCTGACAGGCCCGCCGCAAAGCCTGCGCCTGTCGTAGCCTCTGTCAGTACCACTTCGGTATTATCAGCAGTATCGCTTCCGTCGCTAACTCCCAGCGAGTGCGATGCCGCCGTTCAGGCACTTGAATCGGTTACATCTAGACAGTTGCGCGTCGGTTGCGACGAGAACTCTGTATGGCGAGATAGATATTACCTTCTCTCACTTTGCTATGTCACAAGGTGCTGTGTTTTTTGTACACTGTTAGCATCACCAGTGTACAAAAAATTACAGCACCTTGTGACATAGCAAAGTGATCTCTGCTGTTTTAGTTGTTTAATGTAGATCATCAGTCATCACCCTTACACTAAGTAATAAATCGATTAGGTTTTTTACATTGATTTAATTTGTAATATCTCTGCAACCGTTCAACCGATCGTGACTAAATTTTGTACAAATAGACAGATTTTAGCCGTAAACCGTGCGGAATGTCGAAATTTACATATTTCACAAATTCAAGATGGCGGACGGCCGCCATATTGGAAATCGAAAACTTGCAATATCTCGGCAACCGTTCATCCGATCGCGACTAAATTTTGCATGAACACGCAGATAGTGACCGGAAACCGTGCGAAATGTAAAAA
>Ga0209452_1000319_pt1 | contig 11507 bp, 5 predicted proteins | sample WorMetimpBELIZE1_FD_187388 | JGI IMG/M metagenome (GOLD analysis project Ga0209452, IMG submission 187388) | Marine gutless worms symbiont microbial communities from Max Planck institute for Marine Microbiology, Germany - Olavius imperfectus... | ecosystem: Host-associated > Annelida > Digestive... | reverse complement strand
AGTTGCGCCTTCTCCAAATCACTTTTTAGCTTGTTCAATTCTCTTTCAGCGCTACTTTGCGCTTCGGCCACAGCGTGTTTCTGCGAATTCTCAGCAGCACTTAGCCTTGCTTTCAGTTCCTGGATTTCAGCATCCTTTTTAGCAGCAATTTCCTGTAGCTGGTTCTGATGAGATGCTTTTTCCAGGTTGGAGCTGGCTTCACTTTCTCTTTTCGCCTTTTCGAGTGCGTTTTGGAGACCGTCTCTTTCTTTCTCTATGGCTTTTAATGCTTCAGTAATGGCTAACGACTTATTCAAATCTGCATTGCCCAGCTCAGCTTTAAGCTTACTGATTTCGTTCTCTTTTTCAGATAGCGCGTCGCGAAGCTGACCGGAAAACTTTTCCTTCGCTAACTCAATTGCATTGTTTTTGTCTTTCTCTGCGAGTGCTAGTCGCTCCTGCAACTGCTTGTCAAATTCGGTGTCGCGAACCTGCTTTAAAATATCGGCATATCCGGCCTCGTCAATCTTGAATGCTTTCTTACAGTTTGGGCAAATTACTTCATTCATGTTTTTAATCCTTTAATATTTAGCTATTTTCTGCGCTTTTCTCACTTCGCTCAGCCAACTCACCTATCCATAGATTAAATTGAGATAGGGTTGTTTCGTATCGTCTCTTCAACCTCAACTCATCACACATTACATCAACGGGAGAATCTGGACTCTTCACAACAGCGTACTTAGCTAAGCCTAGCGCTTCTTCATAGGCCAGTTCATTCCATTTCCTTTCATAGCCAAAAGCATCCACGCCTCGCCATTCAATTAGGTTAACTCGGTCTTCGGGTGACAACCATAAAGTTGGCGAGTATCCATCGTTCTCATTAATGCCTGCAAACACCACTACTATTTCTCGAATGTAATCTATTTGTTTTTTACTTGTTCTCGTTAAGCCATGAAGGTTTGCTATTTCCAGAGCTAGTGAGTGAAGCGTTATTCCAGGGCGCTCCGACAATACTTCTTTGACTAAAGAGGCTAGTCGTTCTTTGTACTGAGGTTTGAAATAGTCTGCGGCATTTAAGGTTTTGCTGTGTAAAACTTCCGTTTCACGTTCTTCAGAAAGGTTCTTGTCAGCAGCCTCGCCATTCGCGCTGTGAGCCAGCACATATGTTGCTTCGGCTTCGGCTTCGGCTTCGGCTTCGGCTTCGGCTTCGGCTTCGGCTTCGGCTTCGGCTTCGGCTTCGGCTTCGGCTTTATGCAGTGTGTCTAGCTCTCTTTCCTTTTCAAGAATTTCCTGCAATTTAGCATCAACTTTTTCTATCGCAGACTCAGGATCGACAAAGTAGTCAGTAGACCACAGTCTTACAATATTCCAACCTAAGTTTTCTAATATGATTTGTCTTACTCTGTCTCTATCTCTAGCAGCTGGTGAGCCATGATAGGTTGCGCCATCACATTCAACGCCAGCGATATATTTTCCTGGCTTGTCAGGATGCAGAACTCCCAAATCAACTCTGAACTTACTCACTCCTACTTGGGTCTGTATTTTCCAGCCTTTCAAACGCAACGCTTGAGCTACCGCCTCTTCAAAGTCACTATCGAACTGATCAACGCCATGGTCAGCAGAGGCTATTTCAGCAAGCGCTATTGGCCCTTTTTCAGCAAACTCTAAGAAGTGTTTTAAGTGCTCTACAGCTACAGAGTTAGTGCGACTTAAATCTATCATCGAAGAGTCAAAGCTTGAGAATACGACTACCTCGGTTGTTGCTCGCGTAATAGCAACATTTAATCGGCGTTCACCACCGCTCTTGTTAAGCGGCCCGAAGTTCATGCTCATCGTTTTTGCTTCAGGTTCAGTTGGCCCATATGCAAGGCTGAGCATAATCACGTCTCTCTCATCTCCCTGAACTGACTCCAGATTTTTTACAAATACAGGATCTCTGTTTTGACTGTCCTGAAAATATTTCTCAATAGAAGGATGTTGCCGTCTCGCATCGTCCAGCAAATCCTCTATGGTTCGTTGCTGATCAGTATTCAGAGTTACCACACCTATAGACTTGTTACGCTCATGTTTATCTAACAGTCTGCGAACAATTTCATCAACGACGGCTTTAGCTTCGACGGTGTTATTTCTTCCTTTTCCCTTCGCATAAATACCGTTAACACGGTGAAGAGATACTGCCGACTCTTTGGTTTCTGATGATGGATAGGTCACCAGCGAATTTTCATAATATTTGCTATTTGAAAAGGCTATCAATGTCTCATGTTTGCTTCGGTAATGACCCATTAAACGCTTGAGCGGTAACCTTGCAGCCAATGCTTGATCAAGAATTGACTCCATATCTTCTTCATCAGGATCATCAGAGTTTCCGCCCGCAGAAAAGAAATTAGTGGGCGGCATTTGTTTAGGGTCGCCAACAATAATCACATTCTTACCTCTGGCAATAGCACCAACTGAATCCCATGTCGTCATTTGTGAAGCCTCATCAAAGACGACCAAGTCAAAGCCTTTAAAATCAGAAGGCAAAAACTGCGCTACAGACAATGGAGACATCATTAGACATGGACATAAATCTAGTAACGAATCACCAAGTTGATTAATCAAGGCTCTGATGGGGATGTGTCGTGTTTTCTTTTGAAGCTCTTTTGCTAGGACTCCAAACTCTTTTGGATTATCTTTTGATTCCTTAACAGGCTTGCCCTCAGACGCCAGCGCAATCACATAATCACTAGTAATCCGAGCCACACGCTCGTCGAGTTTTTTAAATGCTTCTATTGTTTGTTCATGGGTAGATGCTTTGAATTGACGAAGTTCGTGATCGGCGTCAATTAGCAATGGTGCAAGCCAATAGCAGAATGCACTTCTAAATTGCTGCCCCAGCTCCTCATGATTAAGCGAGCCGCTCTCTAGCGCTGAACTCAAAACCTCAAGATTAACCGATACCGCTCGCGCTTTAGCTGATTGCCATTCACACCAATTTTTCAGCTTATTCGCATTTGCGGTTATATCTCCCAAGCTCTGCGAAACAACATTTAGCGCATCATCGCTGCTTACTAGCACTCCTACTTCGCTAAGGGTGGCGTTCGTACCAAGAAAAGCATCAATAGCTTTTGAATAAGCATTAGCAGTGGCAAATACTTTTGATTCTTCTAGAAACTCCCTTCCATCCACAAACCATTTCTTAACAGGGATTAACACCGCAGTTGGATCATCAGCGAGAGTCACTAGTTCTGAAATTCTTCTCCTAACTTCACTACCCACCTCTGCTTTTTCCAAAAGAGATTCAGAGGTTGTTGTCCAGCCTTCCCAGATAGAATATTTTTCAACGTGCGCAAGCCTGCTTTCAATATCTGACTTCTGCTTCTGGCAAAGGTCAATCTTATCGATAATAGACAAGTCAGTTATTTTAGTGATGCCCAGAGAAGCTGCTTCTTTGTTGATCTTCCGCTTATTGAAAAAAGCCTTCAACCAACCCGATTCAGCTTCTTGTGCAAATTGCTTCCACTGTTGGACAGGCACTTTAGATACATTTTCACTGTTAACACCGCGGGATATTTCATTGAGCGTGTTATCGAACTCTTCCTTTAACCTTGCCAGCTCTTTAATTAGCTCGACACGTTCTTTGGCCCCCATATCGACGGCAAATGCGATGTCTTGCTTAGTAGCTACCTTTGCCAAGTAATCAACATTTTTAAGCGCAATAAGATTTGCAATAGTTTGCTCTATACTCTCTAGTGAAAACAGAGGTAGCAGTTCGGCTAAGCTCTTTTCTATAACCTCAAACTTTTGCTGCCAATCATCAACTGACATGAGAAGTTTCGATTGCCAAACGTTAGACCATTCAGTAGCAGTGACAAACCTGAATGCATCTATATCAAGGTCACGTACATCAGAAAAAGCCAGAGCCAACTGTTCTACTAACTCTTGTGTCGTATCCAGTTCACTTTCTGACTTGATAGGTGCGCCAGCTAAATCTAGGGGCCAGTCGAGCTTTATTTTTAATGAATCAAGGTTTAGCGCGATTGAGGATATTGCATCACGTGGTGATACACCGAACTCACTTTTTCGGTGTAATGCCCTTACATAGTTATTTAATTTATCTTTCTTTTGCTTTAAGTCAGCAACAGTCGCTTCCCAAGTGCGTGGATTCAACCCTTCACGTTTTTGCCAAGCGTTGTTTAACTGGTCTAATACTGCCCTCTTGTTTGCTTTGTTACTGTGTAACTCTAAACATAGATGATCTAACCCTACCTTTTGAAGACGACGGTAAACTACGTTTAAAGCAGCCATTTTTTCAGCAACAAAAAGTACCTTTCGCCCCTTACCAATATTGTGAGCTATTATATTGGCGATAGTTTCAGATTTCCCTGTACCTGGAGGCCCTTCGAGAACGAAGTCTTGCGCTTTTGCAGAGGCATCAACTGCCACAAGCTGTGAACTGTCGCAATTGAGCGGCGTGTATATCTCAGCTGGATCTAATTTATCGTCTATCTCTTCTCTATTTACGAAACTGCTGTCTTGAGAATAAGGCTCTCGCGGGTTATCTACCAAATGTTGAACAAACGAATTTTCTTTTAAATCATCGAGTCGATCACGCAGGTCTCGCCACATCAGGTATTTTGCAAAGGAGAACGAGCCGAGAACCAATTCTTCGACCAATTCAAAACCTGGCTGCTCCTTAACTGCCTCCCTAACCCTTTGCCAAACAAAAGGGACGTCAACTCCACTTTCATCTTCAGGCAACTCATCCTTAAACTCGCTCAGATTGATGTCGTGTTCTGATTGGAGAAACTCAATGAGCGTGAGATTGAAGATAGGATCTTCTTCCTGCAATTGTTCAACATAAACAGGTGCCCGCGCACTTCGACGAGTTAATTTTACGGGGATCAGCAACAGCGGCGCTTTATAGCTTCTCGAATCTTCTGGGTTCTCTTTCCATTTCAGAAACCCTAGCGCTAAAAATAGTGTGTTTGAACCACCTTCTTCTAGGTCGTTCTTCGCACGTCTAAACAATTCAACGGAATTTTTTTCAAGCTTTTTGGCTGGCTGGTTAGCAATTAAAACCTTATTCTGAACTTGATTGAGTGCATACTCACGATGGACATCAGAACCTGTCTGAAGCCTAAACATCTCACTGTCGCGACTAGGGTCAAAATGAGGACTCTCTTGGGCAGAAAGAAATTTGAACTTCGTACCATCTGCCAGCATGTCCTCCATTACAGCAATATTTGGACAATAAAGTTTAATAGCTACAGCTCTGTCGCTAAAGTTCAAGAGGGTATTTTTCTTTGTCAGGTCTAATAGCTTTCTAGACCATGAATCAATTCTTGTCTCAGGCGTTTCTTCAACTACAACTTGTTCATCCTTTCTGACGGGAGGCAATGGTGGAATGACAGGCAAAGCAAGCTCCTCAGAACTTCCTTCAGATGTTCTTTCTTCCTTGGCTTCTTCAACTGTTGATAAAGGCTTTATAGATTGTGCCCTTGCCTGCGCAATATCGATAACCATGACAAACTCTGACTCGTTCTCTTCAGAAAGTAGTTCCCGTGCATGGTCTTTTGCCTGTTCAAATGTGACAGGAGAGTCATTAGTCACTAGTGTAGTTTCAAATAGAACCAAATCCCTATTATCAACTCGCTTTCTTATATCCTGCGGATCATCGTTAGTGAGAATCGGCAATTTCTCATCAATTAACCAGGCACCAACAAACGCGTGCCCTTTTGTCACAGCAACAACGGGATTCAATCCCATCGCTTCAATGCAGCTGGCAAACAATAAAGAGGAATCGAGGCAGGCAACCATTCGAGAATTGCTTATGTCGGAAGCCAGACGAATCCTTTGTCCAGTTTTAGCAAAGCCTTGCGGAGGACTTACATATGCTAGCTTCTCTTTGAAAACAACATTCCACAACGCAGCAAGCATCAAGTAAGGCTTTTCTCTTGTGTTAGATTGATAGCCATCTACAGTTCGGCCATACCCCCCTTTTTCTAACGCTAATGCACATTGTCTAACTAGAGACTCAACATAAATGCCGTTGGGCTTAACGAATGCTGCTAATAAAGCAGGTTGTCTTTCCTCCCCACCCCAAAAATTTGCTGGCAAAATTTCCAGTTTAGGATGTTGCTCTGCGAGTAAATTTTTTTCGTCATCAAGAAGGGAAAATGAAAGAACGTGTGTGATCTGTTCAGTTATGCCAAAAAGCTTTTCGAAAGGAAAGCGAAGTTCTTTCAACTTGATATTAATCGATTGCCCTGGCTCAAGCCTATCAATATGCCAAACCTCCTCACCGAGCCACCCCTCAATTGCAGTCAGTTTTACTGTCAACGAGCTTAAAGGCAGTAACGGTTTTTCGTCGTGTTTTAGATAGCTTACGCGGACAGATTTTAAAATAGGGTAAGAATTTTGCTGAGCAGCCAATGAAAAAGTGGAGATAATATCAATCGATAAATCTATATGCCCGACACAAGGCTCTTCGACAACATTTCTCTCAATATTTACGTCTTTCATCTTCGGGTTCCCTCCACATTGTAATTCTCCCCTTCTGCCAGAGGGGTTAATTGTCTGTTTTACTTCTTTATTATACTTAAGTCCAATAGCAATTAAAATTAGGGCATTCAAGCGACTAGTGAAAAAATAGCATCTTGCTTCGAAGAAGCACTAAAAACAAACTCTAGCAGAGTTTGAATAACAGCTTGAGCAACGCTCAACAACTGCTGCGTAGTGAACAGTTATGTGAAACATATCTGTTTACGGAGCCGGAGTCAGCATCGCAGATTAAGGCCAATTTTAGTTTGCCCCAGCAAACCAGGGTGAAGTTGCGTAGCAACATATCCCTGCCTGAGCACCTGCGGTGCGAATGTAGCGAGGTACATCCGAGTAACACTTTTTCCCGATGCTACACTAGGGTAAAAATGGCCTTAATCAGCGGTAGCTGACTCCTAGTAAAACTTCTGTCGCAGTCACAACGTGACAAGTAGCAGAGCAGCGACGAGTCGCGTCAGCACTGCTTTGCAGAAGATTTACTCCTACGAAGTAGACAACATTTTAAGAATAAGAAATGTTGTAGCTAAGCAGTATGCTTAGCAAAGCGAAGCTTAAGCATAATGCAAAGCATTGTGCGCTCATTCGAAGATTCTCCCGAGCTTGATTCTATGTAGTTATGATTTAAAAACAGGAGAATGAAATGAACTACATAGACCGTGCAATCGAGTCTTCTACACGCTACCTATTTATCACTAATAAAAGTGACCCAGCGTCACTTGGCATACAGCGAGAGAATGCCGCAATAGCTATAACAGGAATATTTGGAGTTACCTGTAAAACCGTAATTCAGCGCCACCTGGAGCTATCAAGAGAAGCTGTAAATAAACTTGTGAATCGACTCAAAAAGAAACAAATCGTAGCTATACATCCTACTTTTGCTAACCAAGACAGAAACTTCATAGTTCTAACCAACCAAGGCATTCGGGAAGCTGAATTTTTACTCAACAGAGAATTGCACCTGCGATCAGATGCTAGCAGAGTGAACGAACGAAATTTGCTTCATGATCTCTCGGCACAAATTGTGATTCTCGACTTGGTGAAGAACAAGAAAATAACGGGATTTGCGTCTGAGCGCGATATTGCTATTCAATTGGAAAATAGAGCAAATGATCCAAGGCTCGTTGATGCTCTGGTCGTCGATGCAAATACTGGCTGTCGTATCGCTATTGAGATGGAAACATCTAATGCCAAGAATAAATCTAATGGCGACCTTCGCGCGAAGATACTTAGCAAATATCTACAGGAATTTGAAAGTGGCAACGGGCTATATGAATTTGTATACATGTATAGTCATCGCCAGCGTTTTCTCACCCAGATTGAGAAAGCACATGCTCGTCTATTCGCAAACACCCGTTCTTCTTTCACTGAAAGTCAGCAAGCGACACTAACGAGCCAAATCAAATTTCAGCACAATCAATGTGATGTCATATACGAACTAATGTTTAACAGTAAAAGACCGTTAGGAGATGACAAGTCACAGTCCATTTCCAGAGATGCGTTTTTCAACGAACTCGCCAAACTGGAAGCGCTCGCAAAGAGCAGCAACGACAGAATAGTGGAAATAAGGTTAGAAGGCTTTCGTGACGGTGGAAGAGCTTTAGGGTTGTTGGATTATTTGTAGACTTGACCTCAGGGAGCGATACGCTCCCTTTTTTATGGCCTTTTTTTGCTTCAAGTTATTTTGAGAATCGTGTTGATAAACAAAACAACTTTAACGCACATACCTCTATGTACGTCGAGCCAGCAGGAGGATTGCACTGTCGAGGTTTACTGTGCTATCAGTAGTGTTCCCACCCGAGTTCATGAGACTCAAGCAGATTGAGTTTATGAAAGATTGCGGCTCAGCTATTACTACATAGTCTCCGATTACGAAAAATTTTCAGCATAATTTACATGACAATGGAAATTTCGATTGAAGTAAACTGAATATAGTTACTGATTAATGTGAGCGCGACGCATTAATCTGGTTACAGCTTTGACGGTACGCCATTAACTCCCCCTTCATACAACAGGAGACTAAATATGACTTAGACCCATCTGGTAGATTGGCGTTGGCTCTTGCCTTAAATTAGTGGGCTAGACGATGCGGAGGCGTCTTACAACCTCGGCATATAGATAAAGTGTTTGCTTTATCCTCTAAGGCGTACCGTCCTTTTTAATCTGTAGTTTGCTTGGATCGAGTCACTTCGAGGTATTCCCGCGCCCTATTGAATAGTCTAACGTCTGTTAAGTCAGCATCTCTTTTTTTACACTGAAACTGATGTCTTGCTTTACGGAAGGCAGCCATTGCGCAAATTAAAGTAAAAATATCCCTTTCATTTAGCAGAATTCTCATGAGCAGAACTTAGTTAATAATAGGACTAACTGAGGAATTTATTATGAGACCTAACTACGAAAGCGTTTTCGACGCTTGCATTAAACTCTCTGGAAAATGGATATCACTTGCTAATTCAGTAAGCTATGTCGCAATTATTAATACACTTTGGAACATTTTATTTCTATTGCTAGATTATCCCGACCTCATAGCTTTTGAGGCATTGTCATATAGGTTATTTTTGATTTCGTTTGGATGCGTGGGTATAGGGGTTATTTTTTCACTAGCTGCGTATTTTTGTATGCGAACATTGGAGAGTAAATAATATTGAGCATCCCGCGAGGGGTGCTTTTCTTTCGAACATGTGATCTTGATAGTTTGGTAAAATGTAGATATTATATGTAAATAAGTATTGATCTATCTCGATGTCTATGGCAAGCTTTTCGGAGAAAAGCTTGCCATAGACATCAGAGAAGAAAAAACCCTTTACAATCAGAGGGTTATTGCAGAAAAGACTTGTTTCTTGACTGAGGTGATTATTCAGTTATATTAGTCTTTAAGTAACGTACAGGAGTAATACGATGTACAGAGAAGAAGATTGGGGCGATTTAGGCTAACTAAGCCTACAAACTATATTTAAAAGCACAATGAGTTCATTGTGCTTTTTTCGTTTAGAAGAGGTGGTTCATGGATGAGTGCTTTAGGGATATGGGCTACCTTGTATGTATAGCAAGGTATCACCCTACATTTTACTCCACTCTTGGAGCAGCTGTGCTCGCAGCACTATTCGCTTTCGTCAGCATAAAAATGAATAGGAAATCTGCCCGAGAAAAAAACTCCGTTGACTTTGAGCACAATTACAAAAATAGCGACAAAGTAAGAGATGCTTGGCTTGTTTTGATGAAGATAACGCAAAACCGTCTACAGCAGCCAATAGTTGAGTTCGCAAAAAAGGAAATGTATGCCACTACTGAAACCCAAGCAATTGTAACTATTCTGAATGAATGGGAACGAGCAGCAAATGGTATACACCACAGAGTATATGATGGTAATTATTTGTACAAAACATATGGAACAACGGTTCTAGACCTTTATGCTTATACATATGAGTTTATAAAAGAGCGCCAGAAATCAAAGCCTCGTTCGTACGCTAACTTCTGTCGGCTTTATCTAGCCTGGAAAGTTAGGAGATGTAAAGAAGAAAGGAAAAGCCTTGATAGGGATTTCAAGAGGCTACATAAAGAACTTTACAAATTATATAAGGAAATTTAATAAAGGGCTGCAATGCAGCCCTTAAAGTAAGTCGATCTGCTCACTCCATTCATCAATTGCTTCCACCGAAAAATAACGCTTTTTCGATACGCCGAACACGTTTTCAAATTCAACATCATCTACTTCTTTAGAGTTGATGAATTCAGAGATCTGTAGCTCGAAGAACAGAAACAACAAGCACCTTTCTGAAGGAGAGAAGTATTTCTTTCTCAGTTCCTCAGGAAGCTGCTGTACTAGCCCATCTGATAATACAAAGCCGTTGGTGATAAACTTCTCATCTTTGTGTTCATAGATATAGTCGAGTGTCTTTGGATTAAAATGCCAGCAGACTCGAAACTTATCAGGCCACTCCGTTCTTGTAGCGCGTTTGAATTGATGAATAAATGTGATTTGCAGATCACGTTTAGGTGTCTTTTTTGTCATAGTTAAGTCCAATTTAGTAAACCTCATAACTAACTAGGCTTACATTTGGAGAATTATGGTAATATGACTATCAGAACAGATAGGGAGCTTGAAAATGCATTGGAAATTCTTCGCAGTGTTCTTTGGATTATATTTGGTATATGAGTTATGCCGAGTGCTATACGAATGTTGGAGGGATAAAATGACTTTCAGGCAGTGGTGGAATGCGCCGTTGAAAAAAGAGAAGCCAACCAATTTCGAAGCATAAGACCTAAGCCTAGCAGAAATCAAAAAACACAAATACTGCACAGACTTCCCTACAGGCCAATAAAATAGCGACATCGACGCGGGTTCAAATCCCGCCAGCTCCACCAATTCAAAAAAAGACGTCTTAGGACGTCTTTTTTATTTTTAATCCTTTCTCTTTTCTATTCCATTTTTATAAGCCCTAAACCCAATTCCCGTCCACCGTTTGAATGCCTTAGCAAAAGCACTTTCATCGTTATAGCCCAGATACTGCGCTAAACTTGCCTGGGTTACTTCTGGCTTTTGTATTTGATTCAGAGCGTGTTGCTTGCGAATAGCCTGCGCCATTGTGTGGTAGTTAGTGTCCGTCTCTTTTAACCTACGCAGTAAGGTTCTTTCGCTCACTGCAAAGCTGGCGGCAATTTGGCTACGGGTTAGCCATGGTTGGTTTATGAGTAACGCCTCGACCTTTTCTGAAAAAGAATGATGAGTCAGTTGGTTAAGTTGCTGATTTGCCAGCTCCAACATTTGCGCTTGAATAGCGGGGTTCACTTCTCGTTGTTTAAAGTGCCAGTCAGCATCGCCATACACAATGGCATTTTGCGTCTGATTAAAGCTCACCTTCGCTTCGCCGAACACCTGGCTATACAATTCCTTTGGCGCTTGTTGCTCGTGTTTAAAATATACCGCAACGGGCGTGATATTCTTGCCCGCCACCCACCGGGCTCCCGTTGCAATACCTGCCATGATAGCC
>Ga0209452_1000318_pt1 | contig 11527 bp, 11 predicted proteins | sample WorMetimpBELIZE1_FD_187388 | JGI IMG/M metagenome (GOLD analysis project Ga0209452, IMG submission 187388) | Marine gutless worms symbiont microbial communities from Max Planck institute for Marine Microbiology, Germany - Olavius imperfectus... | ecosystem: Host-associated > Annelida > Digestive... | reverse complement strand
GCAGGATACGAATACCACGAGATGCACCAGGGATGATCTCAATCGCTTGTTTACGCGCAAGCGCTTTTAAGTGTTCTTCCGCAGCATTAGCTGAACGGAAACCAAGTTCTTTTGCAATTTCAGCACGCGTTGGTGGCATGCCTGTATCTTCAATTTTGCCTTTGATTAAATCAAATACTTGTTGCTGGCGGGGCGTTAACGGCTTCATAAGTCACCTGTCTTTTTATACAGTTAACTGTGAGTATATCCAGTAAGTGAGCAAATGAAAAGCGAATTGATGGTTTTTTAATGGCTTAGCAAAATCAGAACACAATTATCTCTAACCATGTGTATCCGGTAAGTAACATGGTTAGCATCACCGCCGCTGAGCCAATGTCTTTCGCCTTGCCTGCCAGTTCATGTTGCTCAGTCCCAATGCGGTCGACGACTGCCTCAATCGCGCTGTTGACTAACTCCATGACTAAAACCAACACCACGGTCGCGACCAATAGTATCCGTTCAACTTGAGAAACATCTAGCCAAAAGGCCAATGGCAGCATGATGCTCGCCAGTGCAATTTCCTCACGAAAGGCGGGCTCACTTTTAAACGCGGCTTTCAAACCTTGCCAAGAATAGCGTGTGGCATTAATGATACGTTTTAAACCATGGACTGTTTTTTGTGGCACGTTGTGTTCTCATTTATTTTTGCGGTGATGACTGCGTTGTAGGGAAATTGACGTTTTCATACTCAATTAGCATTAAAAGGTTCGACCAGTTTCTGTTATCCTTGCAGCCGAAAAAAATAACTGCTTGGGCGCATCCCCACTTCTACACTTAAAGAATTGGAAATGTGCTTATGCTTATTACCTATTTTTGAGGCAAAGAACCTTTATGTCTTCTGGACGCTCTCTATCTCGCTCACTATTGAAACTGCCAATGTCAGTCCTAGTGAAGGGAACTGCTATTCCTTCAAACCCAATTGAAGATCATAGCATTGATGTTAACAAGCCCATCATCTATGCACTACCTTATCGCTCTAGTGTTGATATATTAAGCTTACAAAAACAAGTCATTAAGCTTGGTCTACCTGATCCTTTAGAGCCAATCGAAATTAACGGTAAGAGCTTTAACCGTTACGTCTTTACTTCTTCACGCCAAACTGTGATGGGTGACGATCAAGACGTACCGGCAGAATCTATCGCGCTATTTTCTGATTTGCTGGCGCTGCATAAAGACGACACGGAACTTGATGTACAGGTTATCCCTGCCACTGTCCTTTGGGGCCGTAAGCCGGGTAAAGAAGACAAGCGTACTAACTATCTACAATCACTCAATGGCCCACAAAAAGCCAAAGCAGTATTGCTAGCTGGCCGTGATTGTTTGGTGCGTATTAGCCCTGTGGTATCACTACGTTACATGGCTAACTCTCACGGTACTGACGCCTCTATCGCGCATAAACTGGCACGTGTGGCTCGCATCCACTTCTCACGCCAAAAGCTGGCTGCATCTGGCCCTAACCTGCCTAGCCGTCAAGCTCTGTTCAACCGCCTAATGAAATCTAAAGCGATTGAAAAAGCGATTGAAGATGAAGCAAAAACTAAAGACATCTCACTAGAGAAAGCACGTAAAGAAGCGCAAGACATCATGGATGAGATTGCCGCAGACTTCTCTTACTCATTAGTGAAAAATGGCGATCGCCTGCTTGGTTGGTTGTGGAATCGAATCTACCAAGGCTTAAACATCAACAATGCAGCGACAGTGCGTCGCTTGGCACAAGATGGCCATGAGATTGTTTACGTACCTTGTCACCGTAGCCACATGGACTACCTACTGCTGTCTTACGTGCTTTACCATGAAGGCATGGTACCGCCGCATATTGCCGCTGGTATTAACTTAAACTTCTTCCCGGCGGGTCCTATCTTCCGTCGTGGCGGTGCGTTCTTTATTCGCCGTAGCTTTAAAGGCAATAAACTCTATTCGACTATTTTCCGTGAGTATCTTGCAGAGCTATTTACTAAAGGTTATTCAGTCGAATACTTCAGTGAAGGTGGCCGTTCACGTACTGGTCGCTTGCTGCAAGCGAAAACCGGCATGCTCGCCATGACCATTCAGGCAATGCTGCGCGGTCTAAACCGTCCAGTGACTTTAGTGCCTGTCTACATCGGTTACGAGCACGTAATGGAAGTCGGCACTTACGCAAAAGAACTGCGTGGTAAACGCAAAGAGAAAGAAAACGCAGGCCTTGTGCTGCGCACCATCCGCAAGCTACGCAACTTTGGCCAAGGCTACGTTAACTTTGGTGAGCCAATCCCGCTTAACCATTACCTAAACGAGCACGCGCCAGAGTGGACTAAAGACATCGACCCTATGGGCGCAACGAAACCGCAATGGTTGTCACCGGTTGTAAATGGTCTTGCGACTAAGATGATGACGCACATTAATGATGCCGCAGCAGCTAACGCACTCACCTTGTGCGCAACGGCGCTACTGGCTTCGCGTCAACGTGCGCTTTCTCGCGACAGCTTAGTGCAGCAGATTGATTGCTACCTATCACTACTGAAAGAAGTACCTTACTCTGGAACGTTCACGGTGCCAGATGAAGATGCAGAGTCTTTGGTGAAACACGCGGAATCACTCGACAAATTTGTGATGGAACGCGACAGCATTGGTGAGATTGTCTCGCTTGATCGTGAACAGTCCATCTTGATGACGTACTACCGCAACAACATTATCCACCTATTTGCGATTCCGTCATTGATTGCGCAAATGCTGGTTCGTCAGCACCGCATGAGTGTGGAGCAAGTTAAACGTAACGTCGCCAAAGTAGTTCCGTTCTTAAAGCAAGAACTGTTCTTGAGTGTGGATGAAGAGCGTTTAGATGAAGTCGTCGAAAGCTACCTACAAGAGCTTGCTCGCCAAGGTCATATCGCGATTGAGAACGATCAGGTAACGATTAATGAGAGCAACACTCAAGTGCTGGTACTTCTAGGCCGCACGATTAGCGAAACTCTGCAACGTTACTCAATTGCTCTAAACCTATTGGTTAAGAATCCTGAGCTAGGTAAATCTGATCTAGAGAAAAAGAGCCAAGAAATTGCTCAGCGTCTTGGTCGCCTACATGGTATCAATGCACCAGAGTTCTTCGACAAAGGTGTATTTGCGTCGCTGTTTGCAACGCTAAAACAGCAAGCTTACTTAGACAATGATGGTAACTGCGATACGGCTAAAACGCTCGATTTGGCTGAGCTACTATACTCGATGCTTTATCCAGAAGTGCGCTTAACCATTAAAGAGAGCGTCTGCCAAGCAACAGAAGATTGCTCAGAAGACTAACGGCAACTCTTTTCGATACAGACTAAAAAGGCACTCATTGAGTGCCTTTTGTTTTGATGCTATTTCCGCTTTAACTGAGCACTTACCAATAAGCGATAAGTAAACCCAATGCGATAATCATACCGACGTAGTTATTGTTTAAAAACGCTTGGAAGCATAAGTCACGTTCACGATGACGAATCAAATGCTGCTGGAAAACAAACAAGGCTCCTACAGCCAGTACGCTCCAATAAAAACTCGCGCCTAAAGATAAGTACGAGCCTAACCCAATCAACATCGCTACAGTCACAAGCTGCAACACGCCAATAATGGTCTTATCAAAGCGGCCAAACAAAATCGCCGTCGACTTAATACCAATTTTCAAATCATCGTCACGATCGACCATGGCATATTGAGTATCGTAAGCAATGGTCCATAAGGCATTCATCGCAAATAGAAACCATACCACAGGCGGCAGTTCATTCGCTTGTGCAGCCCAAGCCATAGGAATCGCCCAGCTAAACGCTAAGCCTAAAAACAGCTGAGGGAGATGGGTATAGCGCTTCATAAATGGGTAGATAAAGGCCAGCACAATACCAATAAATGACAGCTGAATAGTCAGGGCATTCATGCTCAGTACGAGTGCGAAAGAGACTACGGCTAATAGGACAAATAACGCAATTGCTTCTTTAGCCGACACTAATCCTGAAGGCATAGGTCGGTGTTGGGTACGCTTAACATGACCATCCACTTTACGATCTGCAAAGTCATTAATCACACAACCCGCTGAGCGCATTAAAAACACACCCAACACAAACACCACCAAAACGTCCAAACGTGGCATTCCTTCTGCTGCAATGATCAATGCCCACATTGTCGGCCATAGCAGCAACAGGCTACCAATCGGCCTGTTCATACGCATCAATTGCCAATATGCGATTGCTTTAGCTGTGGTCATTTATACTCTCTCCTTAGAGTAAATGGGCGAGTCAGGCAAAAATAGTTCAGCCACCAGCATAGGTTTATCATTCATCCACAAACGTGAGCGACGCGCCAAGCACATGCCATGCTCGGTTTCAGCCCAGCCTACTTGCAAGGCATCACGCTTCACATTGTCTGAACTGAACACAGTTAGCCCAAGTGGTATCTCACCCTGCTGAGACAAGTCGTAAGGTTGATCAATCAAAGAAGAATTTGGGATCAAGGTGCGCCCTAATACCCAAGGCGCATCATCGCCTTTCAACACTACTTTTCGTAATAGACAGCTTTCACTGCCTAACAGCGCTTGTTCCTGTGTATCCAACTCGCTTGCTGGAACAACATGGTTATGAAATAGATCTACGTTCAATTGCTGACAACAAGTTTCCAATAAACGTGACAGCGAGCCCTGTTCTAACAACCATTTTTCCGCAATCTGGGAAGGAAAGCTAAACTTATCAGGCTGTTGCCATTCAACATTGCGTAGCGCCGATAAATAAAGCGTAATCATTTGATTCATATTAGTATTCAATAAGTCGCTTTATCATCGTACAATAAAGCCTCAATCTGTCGTGTTAACTGCTCAATAGCGGATAACAAGAATTCATTACAAATAGATGCTCTATTGTAACAAGACTCAAGCGATTCGAGTATCACGATCCGAACAAAGAAAAGTTAGAAATATGTTTAAACGTTACATAGTCCAAATATTTGCCGCTTTCGCCATCTTGCTTGCTATGCCATCAGTCGCTCAAGAAGAAGGGGCACCTAAGCTGGCGTACTTTACTCTAGAGCCTGACTTAACGACCAACTTCTACACCAAAGGTAAGCAACTGGGCTATATCCAAGTGCGTATAGACATCATGGTGGCAAACGATACTGACTTGCCTCTGATCGAACTCCACCAACCTTTGATTCGCGATGCAGTCATCGAACTGCTTGGCAAACAAACTGAAGATACGATTAAGTCGCTCGCAGGGCGTGAAGACTTACGTAAACATTTAGTCGAACACCTGAACTCTATTTTGCTGCCAGAAACCGGTAAAACCATCATTGCTGATTTACTGTTTACCAAGTATCTCTACCAGTAAAACAGACCTCATAAACGGAAAAAGCGGCTAAAGCCGCTTTTTTTAGTTCTGCACTGAATTACTTTCTCGAACTGTCGAATAACGCGACCAATAGACCCGCTATCAAACCGACAAGGTGCGCCGTATTGGCAATCGCCATCACCGGCTGAATATAACCCAGCACCAGCCAAGCAATCATAAAGCCAAACACAGGCTTAGGCATTGATAAGCCAAGCTGCGGCGCTCTAACCCCCATTAACCATGTGTAACCCACTAAGGCATACACCACACCAGATAAGCCACCAAAGTTTGCCCCTTCAACCCAGTATTGGCCAATACCTGACAGTGCCGCGGAGAAGATAAACAATTGCACCAGCTTGCCTGTGCCTCGTCGCTGCTCAATATCACCACCAAGCTGCCACCACCACAGTAAGTTAAAGGCAATATGCATGATAGAGAAATGCAGCAGGCCATGGCTCAGCCAGCGCCAAAGCTGCCACTCTTGCCCTGAAAATGCAGGAAAGTGCAGCGCTCTAAATACCGCTTCACCGTAGCCCACTTGCTGCAAAACAAAAATGCCAATACACAACGCCATGATCAATAGACTAAACGGGCCAGCTTTGGCTTTGATCATCGTCATCATGCTTGGTGAGCTGTATTTGAAATGATTTTGACGAGTTTCCGCCATATCCCATGATGCAGCCTGATACTTAGCGTCATTCGGGTTATCGAGAAAATGTTTGAGCTCGGCTTCTGCTTCGATTTGCTGCTCAACGTCTAATAACCACAAGGTAAATTGACCACCACCTTCAGGCATCATCTTCACTTCTATTTGGCGCGATGCCATATAGTCAATAAACGCCTGAGCCACTCTTGGCTGAGTTAAGGTAATCAATCTAATCATGGTTATACTGCTCTATTTGGTTGAGGTAGGTAGCCCAGCTCGTTGCCAAGCTTCAAAGCCACCATCGACACTATACACTTCATCAAAGCCTTGGTTAACCAGATACTGAGCAGCGCCTTGGCTACTATTACCGTGGTAACAAATCACTAGTACTGGTTGGTCAAACTCCACCTCATTCATAAACCCAACGATCGAATCGTTAGTCAGGTGAAAAGCATGCTCAGGATGTGCGGTGGCAAATGATTGAGGATCGCGGATATCGGCCATTCGCGCCTCGCCTTTATCTAACAGCGCCTGCGCTGCTAAGACATCGATATGTTGAAACTGGTCCATTACTTTCTCTTTTTGTTCAGACACTCTCTTTACACACAGGTTCAGCGGTTTGGAGTGAAAGGTTTATTTGCCGTCATTGTAACCTATCCAGTGCCCGACAAGTACACGCCGAGACTAAGGTTATCCACTTGCGATCACTTCTTCACCATTTGTGGATAAGTTTGTGGATTACGTTGATAAAGTGTTTGGCAACAATTCGATCCACAAGATGTAGTGATGATCCTTATTTTTATGTGTGTAAGAATCATAATATCCCCAATTGATAATCGCGCTTCACCCCTTTATTCACCCCGCTTTCTGACATCTAACCAAGAAATTTACCACAGAGTTATACACAGGCTTTGTTGCGCAAACGGATCGCGATTTTCGATCGGACATAAAAAAACCGAGATCATTTGATCTCGGTTTTGTTGTTCTTTCGAGGCTAGATTTTAGAATTCGCCTACGGCTACTTTCAGCTTCTTCATCGCATTTTTCTCTAGCTGACGAATACGCTCTGCCGAAACATTGTAGGTTTCTGCTAGCTCTTGCAGTGTCGCTTTGTCGTCTTGTAACCAACGAGAGCGAACAATATGTTGGCTGCGCTCATCAAGGCTCGCTAATGCATGGCCTAGACGGTTATTGGTATGCGCTTCCCAGTTGGCTGCTTCTACGTTCTCTGCGACATCAGACGCTTTATCTTCTAGGTAAAGCATCGGGGCAGAACTTGCTGTGCCGCTATCGTCATCATCTGAGCTTAGCTCGAACGTAGGATCTTGCGCCGCTAGACGAGATTCCATCTCACGTACTTCTGATGGTTCTACACCTAACTCACGCGCCACGGTTTCTACTTCACCGTTGTTGAACCAACCTAAACGCTTTTTAGACTTACGTAGGTTGAAGAACAATTTACGCTGCGCTTTAGTGGTCGCCACTTTCACGATACGCCAGTTACGTAACACATACTCATGGATTTCAGCTTTGATCCAGTGAACAGCAAAAGAAACCAATCTTACACCCACTTCTGGGTTGAAGCGTTTCACCGCTTTCATTAGACCAATGTTACCTTCTTGGATTAAGTCAGCCATTGGCAGACCGTAACCTGAGTAACCGCGAGCCACATGCACAACAAAGCGAAGGTGCGAAAGGATCAAACCTTTAGCTGCCTCAATTTCACTGTTGTAATGTAATCGCTCAGCCAAATCTCTCTCTTCGTCAATCGTCAGCATTGGGTAGCTGTTCACTGAACGAATGTAGCTGTCTAAGCTATCTTGGGAGACAACGGCCATTGGATACGCTTGGTTTGTCATTCAATTCCTCATCAATCTCTGATCTGGAGTAGGTGTTTTAGCCCAACAATCTTGAACCTAAAATGAACAGGTTTCAAGCAAGGGAAAGTAATTATGCATAAACAAAACGTCTATACAAGCAAAAAAGTATACGGTAGCGTCTACTTTTTGCAAGTCTCGTTTGTGTCAAAATTCGACAGCTCGAGTTTAGACAGGTTCAATTTCTTTTAGATGACGCTGAGCAGAGACTTTTGCAGCAAGGCACCCAATGAAAGTACCAAGCATCAGAAGCAATAAAGATTCATCCCAACTCAAGCCAATTAACCTGAAGCGGCTATCATACAGAAGTGCTAATTGTTCAACACTGCTATTAAGCAGAATTGTGATTAACGCTGTAAGAATCCAAGCTGTGACGGCGCCTAGCAAGCCAAACCACATTCCTGAGTACAAGTAAGGACGTAAAATAAAGCCATCTGTTGCACCAATCAGCTTCATGGTTTGGATTTCATCTTTATTAGCTAATACGTTAAATCGTAGCGTATTGCCCACAATTAAAAATACCGAGCCGAGCATTAACACCGATAGCGTTGCAACAATGCCAGCCACAAGATTTTTAATGGCATCGAGTCGAGTTAGCCAATCTTCGTCCATGCGAACATCAGAAATCTCATCTTCGCTTTCCATTTTGGTCACTAAGCTGCGGATAACCGACTTATCATCACTACTTGGTGTAATGATAAGAACGCCAGGTAGCGCGTAATCATCCAATAAGGAAATGGCCTGTTCAAAACCTGAGTATTCACTTAAATCAGCAAGACCTTGTTGCGGCGAAATATATTCCACCGCTGCGACCTGCTCTAAACTCTCAAGCTCATCTTTCAACACCATGATGCGTGGCTCTGGTGTTTGCTGCTTAATGTAACCACTGATTTGCGCCGGACTGGTAACATCACTTGAAGCCACCGCGATGTTCTTGCCCAGCAAATACAACGAAGCAGGCAGTGCAAGCGCCATTGAAATCACTGCAAGAGTAAGTAAGTTGCCTAACGGGCGAGAAAGCAGCTCCGATAGGGAAGCGCGCGCCTGCTTGAAATGAATAGCAAAAAAACCGTCTTTCTTTGCTCGGTTCGCCCCTTTGCTTTGCGTAGCTTTTCTATTGCGTGTATTAGCGGCCACAGTCTTGCACCTCACTTAAAAAGCCTTGATTCAATTCCAAATGACGATATTGAGGACGGGTATTCACTAAGTTCACATCGTGGGTTGCGAGCAAAATGGTCACGCCCGCACGATTGAACTCTTCAAGCAATTTAAGCACGCGACTGGATAGTTGCGGATCTAAGTTACCTGTCGGCTCATCGGCCAATAGTAAGGTAGGACGATTCACTACTGCACGAGCAATACCAACGCGCTGTTGCTCACCACCAGAAAGCTGGCTTGGCAAACAACGGGCTTTATCGAGCAAATCAGTTTTATCTAGCGCCGCCGATACACGGCGCTTAATTTCATTTTCAGAAATTGATTCGATACGCATTGGCAGAGCCACGTTATCAAACACGGTTCGATCCATCAGTAGGCGATGGTCTTGAAAAACAATACCGATGTTGCGGCGCAGCAGCGGAATGTCTTTCGCAGGAATACGAGTAATATCGTGGCTATTAAAGCTAATTCGCCCATCCGTCGGGCGCTCAATGGCACATATCAACTTAAGCAAGGTACTTTTACCCGCACCGGAGTGGCCGCCTAAGAAGGCCATCTCACCACGACGTAAATGAAAATCGACTTTCTGTAGCGCTTGTCGACCTCCACGGTAAGCCTTACTTACTTGCTGAAACTTTATCACCCGTAATTCCTCTTACTGAGATAGTTTACTGCGCCGAGTTATTCATCTCGGCTAAATAATGCATCAATAAATTCTTGTGTCTCGAATGGACGCAAATCATCAATTCCTTCACCTACACCAATGTATCGGATAGGGATTTGGAACTGATCCGCCAGAGCAAAGATAACACCACCTTTTGCAGTACCATCTAGCTTGGTTAATGTAATACCCGTTAGAGGAGCCACATCGCTAAACAATTTAGCTTGGCTAATCGCATTTTGGCCAGTGCCTGCATCTAGCGTCAGCATGATTTCGTGTGGAGCGGAATCATCCACCTTCTTCATGACACGAACAATCTTACGTAGCTCTTCCATTAGGTTGGCTTTGTTTTGCAAACGACCCGCTGTATCAGCAATGACCACGTCGTAACCACGCGCTTTGGCAGCTTCAATCGCATCGTAGATAACGGATGCACTGTCAGCGCCGGTATGCTGAGCAATCACTGGAACTTCGTTACGCTCACCCCATACTTGCAACTGCTCTACCGCAGCCGCACGGAAGGTATCACCTGCCGCAAGCATGACTTTCTTGCCTTCGGCTTGGAACTGTTTAGCCAGCTTACCAATAGTGGTCGTTTTACCGACACCATTTACGCCAACCATTAGGATAACGTAAGGCGTTTTGCTGCTATCGACTTCAAGAGGCTTCTCGACATTCGATAGGATCTCGGCCATCTCTTCTTTTAGTAAACCATAAAGTGCTTCACCATCTTTGAGATCGCGACGCGATGCTTTCTCAGTCAAGTTATCAATGATCTTTAGCGTTGTATCCATGCCCACATCGGCAATCAACAACTGCTCTTCTAGCTCTTCAAATAACTCGTCATCGATTTGCTTACCTTTAAACAAACCAAAGAAGCCTGCACCAATATTGGTCTTAGTACGAGCTAAGCTACGCTTTAAGCGAGCAAAGAAGCTCTCGCTTGGCTTTTCTTGTTCTTGAACTCGCGCTTCTTGCACAACTTCAGGCTCAACCTCTGCTTCTGCTTCTGCTTCTGCTTCTGCTTCTGCTTCTGCTTCTGCTTCTGCTTCTGCTAGCTCAGGTTCAACAGCTAGCTCGGATTCGGCAACGGTTTCTTGCTCTTTTTCCACTTCCTCAGCAGGTGTTTCTACTTGCTGTTCTTCTGCTGGTTGTTTCGCTTGCTCTTCATCACCGAAGCCAAGCCAGGAAAGCAATCCGCGCTTCTTTTTTTCCGTCATCTGGGGCAATCCTAGATTATCTAAATTAACTCTTACTGCTTCCCGGCAGGATAATGTCATACTGGGAAACAACAATGACAACAGAGTGAAAAATTTCCCCGCTTTACGCGTTTAAGGTTACACTTTGTCATCAATCAAATTCGGCCTGTACTCAGGGCGTGCTCTATGAGCGACTGGGTATAGTATCACTTTATTAGCGGTCAAAAAATCTATGGTAAGACGTCGCCAACAAAACACATCACAAAATAAACCATCCAACGGCTTTGTTCGTATTATTAGCGGCTTATGGCGCGGACGAAAACTGCCCGTGCAAGACGCCGAAGGTTTGCGCCCAACGACCGATAGAGTAAAAGAAACTGTTTTCAATTGGCTTGCACAAGATGTGCCAAGAGCTAAGTGTCTTGACCTATTTGCCGGTTCTGGTGGTCTAGGATTTGAAGCAGCATCACGCCAAGCAGAAAACGTGACTCTGATTGAGATGAATCCATCGGCTTTCAAACAATTACAACAAAATATTGCGTCGCTCAAAGCCGACAACTTACAAGCCATCAATACCGATGCGCTCAGTTACCTCAAACAACCGGGTACACCTCACCATGTCGTAT
>Ga0209452_1000317_pt1 | contig 11554 bp, 12 predicted proteins | sample WorMetimpBELIZE1_FD_187388 | JGI IMG/M metagenome (GOLD analysis project Ga0209452, IMG submission 187388) | Marine gutless worms symbiont microbial communities from Max Planck institute for Marine Microbiology, Germany - Olavius imperfectus... | ecosystem: Host-associated > Annelida > Digestive... | reverse complement strand
GTTAAACACAGTACTTACATTGAAATCTGGATTTCTGCCCCCACTGAGTTAGCAAAGTATATTGCCCATAAAGGCAGTATCACGGTGGACGGCGTCAGCCTGACTGTGAATGAGGTGGATGGCAATGAGTTTATGTTGTGGATCATCCCTCACACCCTGCAGGAAACGGTTATCGGCACGTATAAAGCCGGCAGTCGGGTCAATCTGGAAGTAGACGTGGTTGCCCGCTATCTGGAACGCCTGATGATGGGTGATAAGGCAGCAGAAAAGACCACCAAAAAAGACATTAGTATGGCCTTCCTGGCCGAAAATGGTTTTCTTAGAAAATAACCCTACATAAGTGAAATTATGGCACTCAACACCACAGCTGAAATAATTGAAGATATCCGTCAGGGTAAAATGGTTATCCTGATGGACGATGAAGATCGCGAGAATGAAGGCGATATCATCATGGCCGCTGAGCATGTGACGCCGGAAGCGATTAACTTTATGGTTACTCATGCCCGCGGACTGGTATGCCTGCCCATGACGCAGGAGCGCTGTGAACGTTTGAATTTACCGCTGATGGTAGATAAAAACGGCGCACAATTTCATACCGCCTTTACCGTTTCCATTGAAGCAGCCCGTGGCGTAACCACCGGTATTTCTGCTGCAGACCGCGCGACCACGATTCTGGCCGCGGTAGGTAAAGATGCTAAAGCAACTGACATTGTGCAGCCGGGCCACATTTTTCCGTTAATTGCTAAAGAAGGCGGTGTGCTGAACCGTGCAGGTCATACCGAAGCAAGCGTCGATCTTGCCCGCCTTGGTGGCTGTGAGCCAGCTGCTGTTATTGTCGAGATCCTCAATGAAGACGGCACCATGGCCCGTCGTCCTGAGCTCGAAAAATTCGCCGAAAAATACGATATAAAAATCGGCACAATTGCGGATCTGATTGAATATCGCAATCTGAACGAAACCACAATAGAGAAAGTTGCCCAGTGCAGCCTGCCTACGGAATATGGTGAGTTCGAACTGCATACCTTTAAAGATGTTATCGATAATCAGATTCACTTTGCGCTGAAGAAAGGTGACATTGACCCGGAAACACCTACACTTGTGCGTGTTCACTTGCATAATACGCTTAGTGATTTACTGGGTTCTACCCGCGCGATAAACCGTACCATGACTTTACCTGATGCCATGAAGCGCATTGCAGACGAGGGTGGTGTGCTGGTGGTGCTGGGTAAAGAAGAAGACCTGGAAGGGCAGGTCAGACAATTTGCTGCAGAAGACCGTGGTGAAAAGCCGGAAGGAAAAACCTGGACCGGTTCATCACGTACCGTAGGTGTTGGCAGCCAGATTCTGGCGACCATGGGCGTTAAAAAAATGCGTTTGCTCAGCAAGCCGGTTAAATACCATGCGCTGTCCGGCTTCGGACTGGATGTGGTGGAATACATTCATAATTAGTTCCCGTGTAATTCGTGAACATTCGATTTAGTTTGCGCGCAGTTATGCTATACTGCGCGCCGTTTTTTCATAGGGGTGGAATACCATGCAGGTAATTGAAGGTAATATTCGCGCGACAGGCAAGAAATTCGCGATTGTTGTGTCACGTTTCAACAGTTTTGTTGTAGAAAGCTTGCTTGAAGGTGCGCTGGATACGTTAGAGCGTCACGGTGAAGTCAGCGACAATGACATCACCCTGGTTCGCGTACCGGGTGCATATGAATTACCTGTAGCAGCGAAAAAACTGGCAGAAAAAGGCCAGTTCGATGCGATTATCGCTTTAGGTGCGGTGATCCGCGGTGGTACGCCTCACTTTGATTTTGTTGCCGGTGAGTGTAACAAAGGTCTGGCCCAAGTATCACTGGAGTATGGTATTCCGGTCTCTTTCGGTGTTATCACCACAGATTCTATCGAACAGGCTATTGAGCGTTCCGGTACCAAAGCGGGGAACAAAGGTGCAGAAGCTGCACTGGGTGCCCTTGAGATGGTGAACGTTGTTTCAGCGCTTAACGATCTTTAACCGGGGGTTACGTGAAAGTATCCGCACGTCATAAAGCCAGAGAACTTGCCCTTCAGGGTGTTTATTCATGGCAAATGAGCAAGAACGATATCGCCCAGGTGGAGTTATCACTTGCGACCAGTAACGATATGCAGAAAGTCGACATGGTGTATTTCCAGGCCATGTTGCGCGGTGTTGCGGAAAATGCAGAAGCATTAGACGTAAAAATTAAGCCATACCTTGGCCGTTTACCGGAAGAACTGGATCCTATCGAAAAAGCGATTCTGCGTATTGCTACCTATGAATTAACTGAGCGCATGGACGTGCCTTATCGTGTAATTATTAACGAAGCCATTGAACTTGCTAAATCTTTTGGTGCCGAAGAAAGCCATAAGTTTATCAATGGTGCGTTAGATAAAGCGGTGAAGACGTTACGTCAGCACGAGCGTTAACAGCGATCTATTTACGTACCTGTACGTAATGACACGACGACACTGAATTAACCGGTAAAACGTGAAAGAATTTGATCTTATTGGCCGTTACTTTGCAAATGGCGGCCATCAACGAAAAGACGTAATCGTCGGCATCGGTGATGACTGTGCCGTTACGTCTGTTCCTGCAAATCAGCAGCTCGCCATTACCACTGATACACTGGTGTCCGGCGTGCATTTCCTTAAAGATGCGCCTGCCAGATCCGTTGCCTATAAAGCAGTTGCTGTTAATCTCAGTGATCTCGCCGCAATGGGTGCAGAGCCAGCCTGGATTTCTCTTTCCCTGTCTATGTCTCATGTGGACGAGGCCTGGATGGAAGAATTTGCCAGTGGCCTGTATGAGCTCACCAGATACTATTCTGTGCAGCTCATTGGCGGTGACACGGTACGCGGTCCTCTGGCGATGACTATCACTGCGCAGGGTTTTATTCCCCCCGAAGCAGCGTTGAAGCGCAGCACGGCGAGACCCGGCGACTGGATATATGTGACCGGCACTACCGGTGATGCCGGCGCTGGTCTGGATATTCTCAAAGGGTCACGTGAAGCCAAAGAGGAAGACAGGGAGTTTCTGGTTAAACGTCATTTGTATCCCACTCCGCGAGTAGCTGTCGGAGCGGCGCTGCGACGCATTGCCTCTTCCTGTATAGATGTGTCAGACGGCCTGCTGGCTGATTTAAATCACATTCTGAAAGCATCAAATTGCGGTGCAACTGTACACGTAGACCGCTTACCCGTGTCTTCGGCCTTGTTCAATTGTGTGGGTGCACAGGATGCCTACCGTTATGCGCTGACTGCCGGTGATGATTATGAACTGGTGTTCACTGTAAACGAAGAGCAGCGTGGCAATCTGGAAACGTCTCTGGCCAGCACAGGTGTAAAGGCTACCTGTATCGGTCAGGTAACCGGCCAGGCAGGCAAAACAGACTTAAAATTGTATGACGAGCCGTATCAACTGAAAGACGTTGCGGGCTACGAGCACGATTTTTAATGCAACCTGAGTACCGTGCAAGAGTATCAATGAAAAATCCGGTGCATTTTTGTGCACTGGGCTTTGGCTCCGGTCTGATCCCGTTGATGCCGGGAACGTTTGGTTCTCTGGCAGCGATTCCCTTAATTCTGCTCCTTGCGCCGGCTGGTAACTTTATTTTTATCACGGCGACGATATTGAGCTGCATTGCCGGCGTTTACTTTTGCGGTAAAACTGCCACAGATATGGGCGTTCATGATCACGGCTCCATTGTCTGGGATGAAGTGGCCGGTATGCTTCTCACTTTTCTATTTGTTCCGCTGAGTATGTCTACGCTTATTGCCGGTTTCGTGTTGTTTCGCATTTTTGACATTTTGAAGCCCTGGCCTATCGGACCGGTTGATAAAACGGTTCACGGGGGACCTGGCATCATGCTGGATGATATTCTTGCGGGGATTATGGCTTGTGTGTGCCTGCATGCTCTTATATGGCTGGTTCCCGCCATAGGTTAACTTCACGGGCTTATCGAAAAAAAAAGCCGTTCTGTGTGAAGCAGAACGGCTTTTTCGTTTATCTATTACAGTATCCTTTCTCAGTCGCCAAAATACGACTTTACCTGACGGATAATACCGGCGGTGTCGAGACCATGTTCAGCATACATTTCCTGCTGGGTACCCTGCAAAATGAAGCTGTCAGGGAGACCAAGATGGAGTGTGTGCATTCTTTGCTTCGCAGATTGCAGATATTCTGTTACTGCAGAACCGGCACCGCCCATGATACAGCCATCTTCCAGGGTCACGATGCCTTCGTGCTCCTTGCAGATTTCATCAATAACCGCAGTATCCAGAGGTTTAACAAACCGCATATCGACCACTGTGGCATTGAGAGATTCAGAGGCTTCCTCTGCATAAGGTAGCAACGTACCGAAATTCAAAATAGCAAGCTTGTTACCTTTACGAAGCGTACGTGACTGGCCTAACGGGATTTCAGTCATGCTTTGTTGCGGCGTGATGCCTTTGCCGGCACCACGGGGATAACGCACTGCAGCCGGCTTCTGCGCCTTATGACCGGTATAAAGCATCTGACGGCATTCATCTTCATCAGCAGGGGTCATAATGATCATGTTAGGTATACAGCGTAAAAACGCAATATCAAATACGCCCTGGTGAGTGGGACCGTCTGCACCAACCACACCGGCGCGGTCGATGGCAAACAGCACAGGTAAGTCTTGCAGCGCCACGTCATGGATCAACTGATCGTAAGCCCTTTGCAAGAAGGTAGAGTAAATGGCAACAACGGCGTTATACCCTTCTTTGGCAAGGCCGGCACCGAAGGTCACAGCGTGCTGTTCTGCTATGGCCACATCAAAATATTGTTCAGGGAACTGCTGGGAAAACTTCACCATGCCAGAGCCTTCACGCATGGCAGGGGTAATGGCCATGAGTTTGGGATCCTGAGCCGCCATATCGCACAACCACTGACCGAAAATGGCCGAAAACGTGGGAGCTGAAGGTGCAGATTTAGGCAGGGCGTTATCTTCCGGATTAAATTTTGGTACAGCGTGAAATTTAATCGGATCCTGTTCCGCTACCGGGTAACCTTTCCCTTTTCGTGTAACTACGTGCAGGATGTGCGGGCCTGAGAACTGACGCATGTTGCGCAGGGTATCGACCATGCCATTAACATCATGGCCGTCGATGGGGCCAATGTAATTAAACCCGAGCTCTTCAAAAATAGTGCCCGGCACTACCATGCCTTTGATGTGCTCTTCTGCACGGCTGGCAAACTCTTTAATCGGCGGAACGTTACTCAGCAGCTTTTTACCGCCATCGCGGATTTTATTGAAAAAGTTACCGGTAAGCAGGCGCGCCAGGTGACTGTTCAGTGCACCGACGTTTTCTGAGATAGACATTTCATTGTCGTTAAGTACCACCACCAGGTCTTTATTAATGTCCCCGGCATGGTTCAACGCTTCAAACGCCATACCCGCTGTCATTGCACCGTCGCCGATGACGGCAACCACTTTGCGGTCTTTGCCTTCTTTTTCTGCTGCTACAGCCATACCCAGCGCGGCGCTGATGGATGTGGACGAGTGACCGACAGCAAAGGTGTCGTACTCACTTTCCGGAGGCCACGGGAACGGGTGCAGACCATTTTTTTGTCGGATCGTCGACATGCGGCCGGCACGGCCGGTCAAAATTTTATGCGGGTAAGCCTGATGGCCTACATCCCATAATAAACGGTCGAATGGGGTGTTATACACGTAGTGTAAAGCCACGGTCAGTTCTACTGTGCCAAGGCCGGAAGCAAAATGGCCACTGGTCTGACTAACTGAAGCCAGTAAAAACTGTCGCAACTCATCAGCCAGTTCACGGAGTTTTTCCTGTGGCAGCTTTCTGAGTTCATCCGGCGTCAGTGCCTGTGCCAGAACAGGATAGTGCGTTAATTCTAAACTCATTGTTATCGTTTCATTATGTTGTTTAGCATAAATCAGTATGTCCGTTTTACCATCAGGTCCGTAAACTCAGACAGCAATCCGGTATTGTAGGGCAAACTGTCTAAAGCTTGAAGGGCACTGGCATGAAGACGGTTTAATTCAGCCTTCGCCTGTGCCATTCCCAGTAATGCCGGAAACGTATTTTTGCCAAGTTCAATATCGGAACCCTGCGGTTTACCGGTGACTTCGGCATCACCTTCCACATCCAGAATGTCATCCTGAATTTGAAAGGCCAGCCCCATGTCTCCCGCGTAACCTGTCAGTGCTTCGCGGTGTTCCGGTTTAAGATCATTGCAAAGTACCGTAATCATTTCCGCACAGGCCTGCAGCAATGCGCCGGTTTTAAGGCGATGCAGGCGGGTAAGGGACGCAATGTCTATCGTGGAACCGGTAGCTGCAAGGTCTATCGCCTGACCACCGCACATGCCGGCGTAACCTGAGGCTCTGGCAAGAATGCTGACCAGTTTTGCGCGCTGACCATTGGCAAAGTCGCTCATGGGTGCATCAGCAAGAATACTGAACGCCAGGGTTTGCAAGGCATCTCCGGCAAGGATAGCCGTCGCCTCATCAAACTGAATGTGACAGGTGGGCTTTCCGCGTCGAAGATCGTCATCGTCCATTGCCGGCAGGTCGTCATGGGCCAGAGAATAGGCATGAATGCATTCTATCGCCATGCTCACTGCGGCCTGATCCTGACCGGGAATATCCAGTGTATTACCGATGATATGTACCAGTAACGGACGCATACGCTTGCCACCGGCAAGGAGCGCATATTCCATGGCTGCGCGAAGTTGTGGTGCGTGATCAGGAAGTGCGGCAACGAGGCGCAGCAAGCTTTCGTCAGTGTCGTGCTTAATCTTCTGACGTAAGCTGTCAATATTTGTCATGAATTACCTGTATAACAAGGTGGAGCGGAGCGGTCTCTCCGCCAGATTTTATCAGTCTTCAGAAGGGGTGAAATCAACCAGCGTTTGTTCACCTTGCTCAGCGAGCAATATTTTGACTTTCTGTTCTGCCTGCGCGAGAGCCTGTTGACTCAGACGGGATAATTTTACGCCACGTTCGAATTTTTCTAAAGCTTCATTCAGCGGCAATTCTCCCGATTCCATTTCCGTCACGATGGCTTCAAGTTCAGCCAGTGATGCTTCAAAAGAGGGCGCAGATGGCGTTTTTTCTGTGGTCACGTCGGATACCCGGTGCAGTTTTAATGATAATCGCGCACATTAACCGGGCAGGCACGCGGGGTCAATTGGTTTGTCCTGTTCCTGTGTGGTCAGACGGCGGGTATCTCTCTGGTTTTATTGGTGATACCTAATAATCAGCATTCATCTGGTAATCTTGTATTTTGATTATAGAATTCATAATACCGGCCGATAGAGTTAATGGCATCGCGATAAGAGAGTTTTTTGAGGAGCAATAAGTGGATTTAGCAACCGTCATAGGCATGTTAGGTGGTATCGGCTTTATTGTCATGGCCATGATCCTGGGTGGGGATTTGGGCATGTTCGTCGATGTTGCCTCAGTGCTCATTGTATTCTGTGGTTCTATCTTCGTAGTAATGTCTCAGTTTACGCTGGGTCAGTTTTTCGGTGCCGGTAAAGTGGCCGGCAAAGCGTTCATGTTCAAAATCGATCCGCCGGAAGTGCTGATTGAAAAAATCGTTGAAATGGCTGATGCGGCCCGTAAGGGCGGGTTTCTCGCACTTGAAGAAGCCGAAATCGATAATGCCTTTATGCAAAAGGGCGTAGATATGCTGGTAGATGGCCACGACATTGAAGTGGTCAGAGAAACGCTGAAAAAAGATATTCAGATGACCACCGAGCGCCATGAGTTCGGTGGTTCAATTTTTAAAGGTCTGGCCGATGTTGCGCCGGCGATGGGGATGATCGGTACACTGGTTGGTCTCGTTGCCATGTTATCAAACATGGATGACCCAAAATCAATCGGTCCTGCCATGGCGGTAGCACTTTTAACAACGCTTTACGGTGCCTTCCTCGCAAACGTTATCTGTTTGCCGATTGCAGCTAAACTGGACAACCGTAAAGAGGAAGAGAAACTGAATCAGTCTCTGGTCCTGGACGGTATCGTTGGTATTGCTGACGGTCAGAACCCGAAAGTCATTGAGGGAATTTTGAAAAACTACATCGCTGCCGGCAAACGTGGCGGCGGGGACGAGGAGTAATCTGCTATGTCAGATGAATGCCCTAAATGTCCCCCTCCCGGCCTGCCGGCGTGGATGGGGACGTTCGCTGACCTGATGTCACTGTTGATGTGCTTCTTCGTTCTGCTGCTGTCTTTCTCGGAAATGGATGTACTGAAATTTAAGCAGATCGCCGGCTCCATGAAGTTTGCCTTCGGCGTGCAGAATAAAATTGAAGTTAAAGACATTCCCAAAGGAACCAGTGTTATCGCGATGGAGTTTCGCCCGGGCCGTCCGGATCCGACGCCTATTGAAACCATTCAGCAGCAAACCATCGATATGACTCAGCCAACGCTGGAGTTTCAGGCAGGGGATGAGGACTCATCCGGTGGCCGGCAAACACAGCGCGGGTCCCAGCGTGGTGGTCAGGCTCAGCAAACTGCATCAGACTCCGCGGCTTCATCGTCACAAAGCTCTGATAAAGAGCAGGACAACGAAATGATGAAGAAGGTGGCTGAACAACTGCAAAAAGAAGTGGCGGACGGCTCTATTGAAATGGAGTCTTTGGGTCAGCAACTGACTATCCGGATCAGAGAAAACGGTTCGTTTTCCGCAGGTTCAGCATTTTTGCAGCCTCAGTTTAAGCCCGTGTTGAGAAAAATCGGCACCTTACTGGCAGAAATGTCCGGTGAAATAGAAATTTCAGGACACAGTGACGGCCAGCATATTGCCAATGAGCTGTACCGCTCTAACTGGGATTTGTCTGCACAACGCGCTGTGGCCGTGGCGGAAGAGATCCGCAAAGCGCCGGGATTTGATGAGTCACGCATGTCCGTGACCGGTCTGGCTGACACTAAACCTCTGGTTGAAAACGCAGCCACTGCTGACGACCGTGCCCGCAACCGCCGGGTAGAAATTAACATCAATCAGGGCAAACCGTTATTGTCTGAACCTATTTCGGTACTGGAAGAATAGCAGGGCGGGAGAAGGGCGCAGCGCTTAGGCGCTACGCTCCCCGTTGTATTGTGTCTCTGAAGTGAGGTTTTGACAGGACCAGCTGAACTGTCGAGATTGTCCGTTCCAGAAATCCGCCTTCGCAATATTTAAGATAGTAAGTCCACATGCGCATGAAGCGCTCGTCATAACCATCCTGCATCAACGGCTCTTTGGCATTGATGAAAGCCTTGTACCAGTCATCCAGCGTCCTGGCATAATCCAGCCCGATATCCTGTAAATCTCTTACAGATAAATCACTGAAACGTTTGAGGTAGTCGTTGATAACCAGCTGTGAGGGCAGAAACCCGCCCGGGAAAATATATTTCTGAATAAAATCCACACTCTTGCTGTAACTGTCGTAACGACGGTCATCAATGACAATCGACTGCAATAGCATCAAACCATCGGCTTTCAGTAGTGAGGCACATTTATCAAAAAAGTTGCCCAGGTAACGTTTACCTACAGCTTCAATCATCTCGATGGACACCAGTTTGTCATACTGGCCTTCGAGTGTCCGGTAATCCTGTTTTAGCAGGGTGACTCTGTCACCCAGATTTTCTCTTTTTATCCAGGCCGCAGCATAAGCATGTTGCTCTTCAGAGATGGTTGTGGTGGTGACTTTGCAGCCATAGTGCTTTGCTGCATAAACAGCCAGACCGCCCCAGCCGGTGCCGATTTCCATCAGGTGATCCGATGGTTTCAGCTGTAATTTGTCACAGATTGTTTTTAGTTTGTGAGTCTGGGCATCGCTCAGCGAAGCGTTAGGATCCGGATAAATAGCCGAAGAATACATCATGGTCTTATCAAGGAACCGCGTATATAACTTGTTACCCAGGTCATAATGAGCTTCAATATTTTTCTTCGCCTGACTTTCAGTATTACGGCGTAAAAAATGCTGTACCTTCTGGAGAGGGAGCACCAGCAGACGGAATTTCTCTTCCCATTTGTCCAGTACGGGTAAGTTACGGGCGAACACTCTGATCACTGAGGTCAGGTCCGGGCTGGTCCATAATCCGTCAGTGTAAGTTTCTCCGGATGCCACACTGCCGCCAAACAGCAAATGTCGGTAAGCTTTTACGTTGAGTATGTTTACATCGGCCTTAAGCTCACTTTCCGGATCGCCAAATTGGGCTACGGTAGTGCCATGTTCTTTGATTGTCATGTGACCTTCGGGTAACAGTGACAACACTTTAAAAAATGCACTTCTGCAAGCGCGGTCAATACTGCTGGCTTCCTGCTGAAATATAAAAGTGGATTCGCCGTGTGACATTATCTCGGTTCCTGACTTTTAGGGTGATCGTAAATTGGCGCGCGCTTGATAAATAATTTCAGTGCCTGCCAATAGATACCGGCTACGGTTTTTATTGTCATACTGGGTATACGTCTCAGTGTAGAGCGCAGATTCTCATTATTAAGTGAAATTCTTGTCATGTTCACGCCGGCTACAAAATCCTTTTTCTCCGTGTGACAGGCCAGGGATAAGGAAAAGCGCTCACCCGGCGGCGTTATCTGCCATTTATAGGTCATCTCCAGCGGGTTGAACGGCGACACATGAAATGCTTTTTCCGTATCCTGTTGGCTGGCCATATCGACCAGATAATAATGTCTTTCATTCCAGGGTGTATTACTGACTTCAGCCATCATGTGAGTATAGATGCCTGAGGCAGGGTGCCGTAAAAAATAGAAATTTACCGGACTGAAGTACATGCCAAGGGTGCGCAACTGGCCGAGAAAGTAAACATCACCGTCGAGTTCAGCTCCCTTGTTCAGTAACGTCATTTTAGACTTTACCGCAGTTTCAAGGGGCACACTGGCGTCGCCACAATAATCGGGTCGATAGAAGCGGGTGAAATTTCTCCTGTGTACGGAAAACCACTTAAGTGATTCACCGAGACTGTCTGCTTCCGACAGTTTCAGCCAGAATAAAGCGATATCGTATTCAAACTTGTGTTCCACCGGCCTGAACCGCTGGTGGAACGTTTTGCCCAGGTAGATGCCGCTTTCCGTCTGAGAAACCACTTGCTGACTCACAAAGTTGCCCCGAAGCGTTCGCACACATCCAGAGCGCTTCTGACGCCATCTTCGTGAAATCCGTTGTACCAGTAAGCGCCGCAAAAATGCAGACCTTCTTTCCCGCAGATTTCGCCGCGCCGCTGCTGGGCTGCGACCATGGGCGCACTGTATTGAGGATGGGCGTAATCGTAGCGTCGCAGAATTTTTGCCGGATCAATGGCAGCAGTATTATTGAGCGTGACGCAAAAGGTCACCGGTGCGGTATCGAAACGCTGCAATATGTTCATATTATAGGTAACAGCCGCCGGGGCATGATTTTCTTCAGGTGTTTCTTTCAGTCGGTAGTTCCAGCTTGCCCATGCAAGCTTTCTGTCGGGTAGCTGGGTGGTATCCATGTGCAGCACGACTTCATTTTTAGTATAAGGAATCGCACTGAGAATGGCAGATTGTGAAGGCGTAGGCT
>Ga0209452_1000316_pt1 | contig 11572 bp, 7 predicted proteins | sample WorMetimpBELIZE1_FD_187388 | JGI IMG/M metagenome (GOLD analysis project Ga0209452, IMG submission 187388) | Marine gutless worms symbiont microbial communities from Max Planck institute for Marine Microbiology, Germany - Olavius imperfectus... | ecosystem: Host-associated > Annelida > Digestive... | reverse complement strand
GTAACGTCAGCTGAATCAAGCTTACCACCGTTGGTTGTCGAACAATTGGTTTCTCTGGACACCGGTGACATAGCCATTCCAAGCGAACTCGTCGCGTTTATGCAGTCGCAAGAGGGCATTTCACTACCTTCATCGGTGACGGGAGAGTGGGATGGTATTGAATTTTATGCTGCGTGGCCCGGACCCGGTGCTGATAGTTGGATTGCAGTAGATGCTGAACTTGGCACAGTGGCTTATGAAAACGTTGATAGAGGATGGATATCTTATTTCAATGATCTGCATAAAGGGCGGAACACGGGAAATGCCTGGCGCTGGTTTATCGATATCTTCGCTGTTGCCTGCATTATTTTTAGCGTAACTGGGCTGCAACTATTAATGCGTCACTCGAAAACGCGCGCATCTACCTGGCCCATTACTATGCTCGGCGTACTTATCCCGTTTGTCATTATTTTACTGTTTGTGCACTAGCGCGACGCTACTGGCACTTAGCTACACAATTTTAAGGAGTGTTTACATGAAAATGCGAAAAGGCGCAGTGATCGCATCGACGTTATTGAGTATGACATTTGCCTCTGGCGCTATTCACGCGGCAAGCCAAGCCAAACTGGACGTGGCCTTACCGCAACTTGATGTGGCTGAATATCACAAACCCTATCTTGCCGTGTGGATTGAAGACAGTAAACGCAAGGCTACTCAAGTCGCCGTATGGTACGACGTTGAAATGCGTGAAGACAAAGGGAAAGAGTGGCTTAAAGATTTGCGCCAATGGTGGCGTCGTGGTGGGCGAAGCCTTGATTTGCCTTATGACGGACTTACCAGTGCAACAAAAGGCCCAGGCGATTACAGTCTTGATTCGCAGCTAAATAAAGCGTTAGCAGAACTGCCAGAGGGCGATTACACGCTTCGCGTTGAGGCATCACGGGAAGTAGGCGGAAGAGAAGTACTGTCTCTGCCATTTTCATTACCGCTATCTGCTGCGTCACTACCGGTAGAGGTGAAAGGAAATTCAGAACTTGGGCGTGTAGTACTGCGTCTGGAAGACTAATCTGCTGAGGCGCTAATTCAACGCTCACACAGTAGAGACCTAATAAGAGGACATTATGAAAAAACTATCAGTAAAAGCTTCTGCTATTGCGCTAGCAGCAACACTTGCCGTGTCATTTTCAGCCAGTGCGCATCGCGCGTGGTTACTACCAAGCTCTACCGTATTATCAGGTGAAGAAGCGTACGTAACGTTTGATGCCGCTATTTCTAATACTATTTTTCACCCTGACCATTTCGCAATGAACGCCAGTAACTTAGTGGTTCAATCGCCAGACGGCGAAGCTGTTGAAGTGGAAAATATGGCGCGCGGAAAGTATCGGACCACGTTTGATTTGAAACTAGATAAAGAAGGTACATACAAACTTGCCTCTGCCGGCAGCGGTATTCGCGCTTTTTGGCGAGATGAAGAAGGCAAGCGTAAGATGTGGCCGGGCCGTGGTGAAGAATATAAGCCTGAAGAGTTTGCTACCGCCGTACCAAAAGAAGCAAAAGACCTTCGCGTAGTGCAAAGCTCTCGACGTGTAGAGACCTATGTCACTCTTGGCGCGCCATCGAGTAAAGTATTTACGCCTGAAAATGTGGGCTTAGAACTAGTGCCAGTGACTCACCCTAATGATTTATTCGCCACCGAAACGGCAACGTTCAAGTTACTTATTGACGGTGAGCCTGCGGTTGGCGCCGAGGTGGAAGTTGTGCGCGGTGGTATGCGCTACAGAAATGATCAGGAAACGATTAAAGTCACGTCTGACAAAAATGGTCAGATTGAAATTACATGGCCGCAAGCCGGTATGTACTTTGTAGAAATTGGCTATGAAGACGATAAAGCGCAAAAGCCTGCAACGTCTCGTAACGGTAGCTACTCAGGCACATTTGAAGTACTTCCACTGTAATAGCCTTGAGCAGCTAGGGGCTGTAATCGTTCTTTAAAGATTAGGGAATAACAGCCTCTTAAGCCTCCAGCTATTCCAATAGAGCAGTATAAAAGATAAGCACATGACAGAAACACACCGTCTACTCATAGCACTATTAAGCATTGGCCTGTATTTGCTGTGGGTAGCGGTGTTATTTTTTAAGCATAAAAAGCAAACCAGCTATGCGGTAACAGGCGAGGAGACCCTTGTCGTATACGCAAGTCAAACTGGTACGGCTGAAAAAATTGCCCGCGCGAAGGCCGCTGCGCTATCACAGCAAGAGCAAACGTCGGTAGTGTCCATGGCATCTTTGAAACTCAACACGTTAAGTAGTGTGTCGAAAGTCATTTTTGTTGTGAGTACCTACGGTGAAGGCGAGCCCCCTGATGCGGGCAGAACCTTTAGTAAAGCACTAAAAAAGGCGTCGTCGAATCAATCTGATTACCTGTCCCATCTATCTTTTGAAGTGGTGGGATTAGGCGATAAGCAATACGCCGCGTTTTGCCAATTCGCAGTCACGTTGTTCGATAATATCAGTGCACTAGGTGCACGTGCGCTTTCTCCGCTAACGACAGTGGATTCAGGGAAAGGTGAGCATTTGTCTTTGCTTGGTGCTTTGCCACAGGATGAGCAACACCCCACCCATGCTTTCACACTGAAAAATCGGGTTCAATTAAATGAAGTAAAGTCGGCCTCAGGCGAGGTTTCAAACCAACCCTCCAACCACTCCGAGAGCGAAGCCTCAACCTCGCCTGGCTTATTCGGCTTGTCGTTGAACGTTGACCATTCTAATCATACACAAGAATTACATGAACAATGGGAAGCGGGTGACGTGTTGGAAGTACTTATTCCTCAGCAAGCAGGGGAACCAATAGTTAGCCGAAGCTACACCATAGCGTCGGTACCACAAGAGCACGACGTAAAGCTTGTAGTTCGACAGCTGGTTAAAGACAACGGCCAACTCGGGATAGGTTCAGGCTTACTTACTCGTTCCTTGCCTCTGTCTCAGTCAGTACAGGCCTACATTCGTAAAAATACCAGCGCGATTATTGCAGACACAATGTGCCCATTGCTTTTGATTGCGGCGGGTAGCGGTATTGCGGGGGTACGAGCACAGCTTGCAAAACGCGCATTACTTGAGAACGCAGGGCCAGTATGGATATTTTTTGGCGAGCGTAATCCTGCGCAAGATGACGTGCTTGATAAAACGCTATCGCCTTTTCAGAATAGTGACTGTATTCTCAAAAAGTCAGTTATTTTCTCCCGTCAAGAAAACGGAGGCTATGTTCAACAGCGCCTCGTAGAGCAGCGAGATGAGGTAAAATCCTTCTTAGGTGATACCGGACAAGTATATGTATGTGGTCACTTTGAGGGAATGGGCCAAGGCGTTGATAAAGCGTTACGGTCTATACTTGAGGAGCAAGCATACAATGCGCTAGCTGATGAAGGGCGTTATCATCGCGACCTTTATTAAGACAATTTAATAAAAGCGGTATTTGTTTAGTTAAGCGGCGTAATGATAAAGAGAGAAGTAGCTATACAGAGAGTGAAAAGACCCCCTTGCACTCGATTGGAATAGCGCATAGCTTCTCGCTCAACGACATAACAGCATCGCACAATAGCAAACTGGTTACACATTGAACGTTATGGCTTTTCGAGCGTGCGTTTCCAATAAAAATCTCCATTCAGTGAAGCTAATTCTTATTCTTTACGTTAGACTTTAGTCTAATGCGTAAGGCCCTTGCCTCGGCGCATGTTTAAATACGCGCAACAGTACGTTGGGCATACCTCAAATAGGTGAACTCATACTCAGGTATGACCTTTCTTCACCGCTAATTGGTGTAGTGTTTGAACTGAAAAAAAGATAATCCACGGGCTAGGGGCTGCTGACCTTTGCTGTACGTTTAAACCAAAATTCGTACACCAAAGATTAACAGGCCCTAGAAACCTATTGGTAAAACAAATTAGGACGACAGTATGCAGTCTATTGCCATTGTAATACTGGGCATCATCGGAATGTTGCTCGGTTGGTTCGTGTATTCTAAATTTATCGCGAGCCGAATTTTTAAGTTGGATGATAGTTTTGTAACACCAGCTCACACGATGAAAGATGGGGTGGATTATGTTCCCACCAATAAAGTCGTGTTGTGGGGGCACCATTTCACTTCCGTAGCGGGTGCAGCGCCAATTGTAGGCCCAGCCATCGCTGTTTATTGGGGTTGGGTTCCAGCAGTGCTTTGGGTTGTATTTGGTACCATTTTATTCGCTGGTGTACATGATATGGGTGCCCTATGGGCGAGTGCGCGTCACAAAGGTAAGTCTATGGGCGCGTTGTCAGAAACCGTTATCGGAAAACGCTCTCGTTCACTGTTTATGATAGTGATCTTCCTAGTGCTCCTAATGGTTAACGCGGTATTCGGCGTGGTTATCGCTAACTCGTTTGTATCCCAACCAAATGCCGTATTCCCTGCCTGGATGGCAATTGCAGTAGCGCTGGTAATAGGTCAATTACTAAAACGTAATTTCAGCCTTATACCTCTGTGCATAGTAGGTATTATTGTTTTATATGCATCTGTATATGCAGGTAGCTATATCCCACTTAGCCTACCGGAAACCATGTTTGGCTTAGCTGATAAAGCCAACTGGATCATTATCCTATTCGTTTACGCCGCTATAGCATCATTGCTTCCGGTATGGATGTTATTGCAGCCACGTGATTTTATTAACGGTATGCAGCTACTTGTTGGCTTGTTCCTACTTTACGGTGCGGTATTCTTTGCTATGCCAGATATCACGGCTCCAGCATTCAACGCCCAAACCGCCGTCGACTCGCCAAGCCTTATTCCTTTATTATTCGTGACTATTGCCTGCGGTGCAGTTTCTGGCTTCCACGGAATTGTATCTTCAGGTACCAGCTCTAAGCAGCTTGATAAAGAGACAGACGCACGCTTCGTAGGTTACCTAGGTGCAATAGGTGAAGGCTCACTAGCGCTTATCACAATCGTTGCTGTGAGTGGCGTGGCGTTTGCCGCATCGCCAGAAGAGTGGCACGAAGTATATAGCCACTTAGGCGCGGGCAGCGTAGGTGCATTTATCACAGGCGGAGCAAACTTGATTCAGCAAGGTTGGGGACTGCCAGTAGATTTCTCTTCAACAATTCTAGCGGTAATGGTTGTACTATTTGCCGGTACCACCATGGACTCAGGTGTGCGTCTACAGCGCTATATTATTCAGGAGTGGGGCGATATTTACTCTATCGGTGCACTTAAGAACGGTGTGGTTGCAACACTTGTTGCTGTTGGATGCTGCTTACTATTGGCCTTCGGTGCCGGTGGCGCGTCGGGTAGCGGCGGCATGATCATCTGGCCTCTATTCGGCTCAACTAACCAAATCCTAGCCAGTTTAACACTGTTAGTTATCTCGGTTATGTTGATCAAGTTAGGTCGACCAGCTAAGTACACGCTAATCCCTATGGTATTTGTACTGGTGATGGCATTCTTTGCAGGTCTTATTAAGCTCAAAGAGTACTACGTTGAAGGTAACTACCTGCTAGTGTTTTTAGATGCGGTAGTACTCATTGTATCCGTGCTCGTAATGCTAGAAGCTTTCTCAGTAGTGTCGAAGCTTAAAAGAGAATCGGCGCATAAAGAGCAGCTTGAAAAGTAAGTAATACGCTTAGCGTTTTTTCATGGTTGACCTCGTGGTTTAAAATCACACTTACGAGACAGTCAACATTTGGCCAGTGCATTTGTACTGGCCATTTTTCTTTCCGCTCAAGTAACTTCCCCTCCTGCTTGTCCTCTTAATCAATATTGTCGATTTTCTGTCATACCGCATATCTGTTATTATAATTAGCGTTTTAAAACATCGTTATTCTTGTTGTTGAAGGTACTGCTTACAAAAGTCTTCTAGAACAAAATAACCTGCGAGGCTTTGTGTCAGATATCATTTTACTTGGACAAAATTTCCTAGCGCTTTTTATTGAATCCGCGCCCTGGCTACTTCTTGGTTTGCTGGTGGCAGGTATCATGCACGAATTGGTACCCGTTTCGTTTCTAGAAAAGCACATGGGCAGCTCATCGTTCGGTTCAATTAGCAAAGCTGCCATAATTGGTGCGCCCTTACCTCTGTGTTCTTGTGGCGTTATCCCTGCGGCCTTAGGACTTAGGCGCAGCGGCGCGTCGAAGTCATCGACTATCTCATTTTTGGTTTCTACCCCTGAAACTGGCGTGGACAGCGTCTCAGTGTCTTATGCATTGCTCGGCCCCCTCTATGCTATTGTCAGACCCGTTGCGGCTATTTTAAGCGCCATTTATGCGGGCTTAATGGTACGCTTTTTCGCAGAATCAGATGAGAAAAAAGTAGCGCAGCTAGGTCAAGCCGAAGCGATGCAGTCGTCATCTTGTTGTGGGTCCAAGCCTAAACCTAAACCAGAGCCTAAAGCTCAGGTCGCGTCTTCTTGTTGTGGTGGTGAAAAGAAAGCGGTTCATAGCCATGTCAGCGAGGAAGCATTACCAGCCAAGTCTCAACCTTCGAAAATCACAAGCGTGCTTGCTTACGCTAGTGGAAAGTTACTTGAAGATATTGTGGTTTGGTTATTAGTGGGTTTAGCACTAGCAGCCGCCATTAAGACCTGGGTGCCCACAGACTTTCTTACCCAATGGGGAGATGGTGTTATTGCCATGCTTGTTATGGCGATCATCGGTATTCCCATGTACATATGCGCTACCGCTTCCACGCCGTTGGCTGTAGGTTTTCTTGCGGCAGGGTTATCACCTGGTGCAATTCTGGTGTTTCTGATGGCAGGTCCAGCCACTAACGTCTCAACCATGGGTATGATAAAGCAAGAAATGGGTACACGAACGTTAGTGCTCTATCTGTTCAGTGTGATATCTGCAAACATAGGTTTCGGCTACTTACTTAACTACTTAGTGGCATCATTTTCTCTATCGTCAATGATTAAAACCCAAAGTCACGTTCATGAACATGGTGCAGATGTTCAAGTAATTTACGCGCTATGTGCGATTGTCTTGGCGGGGTTAATGTTAAGGCTAGGTGTGAAGAAGCTGCAGCAAAAACGCCATAACCACGAACAACACTCGGCGTGTTGCGGGTAATCGTTACGTTTACGTTTCCCTCTCATTAACTAAGCGCTCAAATGATATACACTGAGCGCTTGTATATCCCGCTCTATTATCCATAATAGTCGCTTAACTAATTAAAAATAAAATGCGTTTAAACCTACAAGGACGCTTGGAATAATTACATGCTTTTACTTATTGTGTACGTCTTCATCGCACTGGGCTTTTCTTTTTTGTGCTCCATTGCAGAGGCTGTAATTCTAAGTGTTTCATCTGCTTACATCTCTGTATTAGAGAAAGAGGGCAAAGCCAGTGGTGCACTGTTGCGTGAGCAAACGGATAACATTAACACACCGTTATCGGCAATTTTGACCCTTAATACGATAGCCCACACAATGGGCGCAGCAGGTGCTGGAGCTCAAGCCGCGGCAGTATTTGGCGACGCTTATTTAGGTATCATTTCAGCGATACTTACCCTGCTCATTCTGATTTTCTCTGAGATTATTCCTAAAACCCTTGGCGCAACCTATTGGCGAGCACTAGCGCCGGTAACGGCATATTTTCTTAAATATCTTTCAATCGTACTTATGCCGTTTGTGAAAATGTCTGAATTAATGACAAAGGGTTTTAAAGAAGACAGCCCCCTTCGCGGATTAAGTCGAAGCGAACTGCATGCTATGGCAGAGTTGTCAGGGCAAGAGGGGCAGCTAGCCAATCATGAGGCGGCCTTCTTACAGAGCCTGTTGAGCCTGCATGAACTTAAAGTGAAAGATGCTATCACTCATCGCACGGCGCTATTTAAGGTGTCGGAATCGATGACGGTAGAAGGTTTTTTTCACAAACACGCTAACATTGAGTTTTCCCGTATTCCTGTCTTTGAAGACAGTGATTCTGAAAACATAACAGGTTTTGTTATGCGTTCAGATCTATTGGTGGCACAAGCTCGGGGTAATACCGATAAGCCATTATCTGAATATGCCAAAGATATGGTTACCGTGTTGAATACTATGCCTTTATCCGTCACATTCGATCACTTTATTAATAAGCATGTACATATGCTGTTGGTGGTTGATGAGTACGGTGGCTTAGAAGGCGTTCTTACCTTGGAAGACTTGTTGGAACGCTTACTAGGTGTAGATATCGTCGATGAGAAAGATACCACGGTGAGTATGCGACGACTGGCCAAGATGATGATGAAACGAAAAGAGCAGATGATGATTAAAAACGTACCAGATGCTTCACTTGAGAATTCCTCGAAAAAATCCTAGCCTTACATTTTGAGGTCAGCTTATATTCAAGCAAACCACTACTAAAAACATAAATGTTAAGATAATTATTTAGCTTTAATTACGGATGATAAATATGAAAAGAACTCAATGGAACAAAGCAAATATAGATAGCAATGTATTGCAGCCAACCCGTCTCCCCTTAAGCAAATTAGCGTTTGTTTTCGCCACATTGTGTACTTCAGTAATTTGCGGAAATGCGTTAGCGCAGGAATTGAGTATTCCCTGCGACGAAGTCGAGAAAAAGGCACTGGAAGAGGCAAAAGAGAACGAAGTAACGCGCATCACCGCTTTTCAACCTGCCATGCCCATTGAGAGAGCTAACCCTCGATATCCTGCACAAGCCGCCAGAAAAGGCCAAGAGGGCTGGGTGAGAATGAGTTATGTTGTCGACGAAGAAGGGAGAGTTAAAGACCCTGTAGTGGATGACTTCTTCGGCAACAGTGCGTTCAAGAAAAGTGCATTAAGCGCGGTTAAAAAATGGAAGTTCGAACCTGCAGTCAAAGACGGCGAGCCTACTCAGCAATGCCATCAAAGTGTGCAAATGGATTTTGTTTTAGGTGGGCGTACTGGCGCATCGCGAAAATTTGTCAGCGCTTACAAAGACGCGGATGCACTTTTTCAAGCTGGTGATATAGACGCTGCGGAAGCGGCATTAAGCGAGCTCAAAGACTGGGATACTTTAAATCGCTACGAAAATACCTGGCTGCTCAACTTGGATTCGCAGATTGCAAATAAGTTGGGCGATGTTGAAAGAGAAGTGCAAAGTATCGGACGTATACTTTCCAGCAATGGCAGCAAGCGCCATAAAAATATGGTGTTCGATGAAAACTATGTTGCCTATTCATTGCAGCGAAAAATAATCTTGGATAGCCAACGAGGGCTCTTTGCCGACGCGTTATCGTCATTCAGCAAACTTAAAGAAATGGATGATCAGCAAACACGTATTGAGGAAATAACACCAATTATCGAACAAATCGAAACGGCTATTGCGTCGAATCAAAACTTAGAAGTGCCCGTTACTATTGGTGAAAATGGCAACTGGTTCCATACATTAGTGCGAAGCCAATTTGCATTTAATGATATTAAAGGCGATTTAGACACGGTGGAAGTGCGTTGCGAATCACACCGTGAGAAATTTACGGTTGCAGAGGGGCATGTCTGGAAAATACCTGAAAGTTGGGGGCAGTGTCGTGTGCTTGTTAAGGGAGATGATGCAACCAAGTTTAATTTAATTGAAGTTGCACAAAGTTAAACGCTAACGCAGTATTTCAGCATCGTATACCCCTTAGCGAAAGCTGGCGTTCTACCTTTTGGCCTTTATTTTTGCCATCATTGATAATAAAGGCTAAGCAAGGTAGAACGCTGTTAGAATGCCTATCTAGGTGCTAGAGCCTCTAAGTATTCAGCCAAGTTCATCATACGCTAACTCTAGGTCTAGCGAATAGGTTGCTTTCCCCAACTACATTAACGGAAAGCGTGCACTAACCACCACACCTGTGCCATCTTTTCTGTTGGCTAACGATAACTGACCTTTGTGGAAGGTCATTATGATATTGGCAATGTAAAGCCCCAGCCCCAAGTGCGGTGAAGAGGCATTTTGCACATCGTTTTCTTTTCTCACCGAGACCATAGACTGGAGTAGCTGTGACTTCATTCCTTCAGGAAGGAGCGGCCCGGTATTACTGATGGTTAACTCAGCTTGCTTGTCCTTAACCGTAATACTGACTTGGATTTCACTTTCTTTTTCATTGAAATCTACGGCGTTAGCGATAATTTTATCGAACATTTGCGCAGTAAGTTCGGGTGAGCCAAGTATACGTGCGCTATCAGCTTTCTGGGTAAAACTAAAGCGGCGATGGCTATAGGCATGCTCGTAGCCAGCAATACACCCAGATATCACCTTAACTAAGTCGAATGGCTCTAAATCTTCTTGTTGAATGGCCTGCTCTAATCGGGTGGCTTCACTCATACTATTTAATATGGTGCTTAGGCGGTTCACACCTGATTGCGCCCTCTCAACAAAAACGGCTTGTTGGTCGGCGTCATTAACCTGAGTCAGCATATCCAGCGATGATTTTACCACGGCAATGGGCGTTCTGAGTTCGTGAGACAAGCGGGACGCCATGTTTTCTAAATAGGAGTTGTACTGCTGTAACCGCGAAAGCACATCTGCAAATGAACGGGATAAATCACCAATTTCATCACGTTGATTGGATACCGGCAGGGTTCCAATGATTTTGCCATTATCATCAATCACAGCTTCGGTGTTATCGCGAAGGGAGCGAATGCGGTTTGAAATTCGCGTCGCGAACAGCAGTAATCCTAATGTACCTATGGTCATCACTGCCAATATAACGTGAAAGAGCTGTTCTAACGCCCGGTTCCGTAACGTACGAATACCGTTAGTGGTTTGCTCTACAACAACCGCACCCATTACGTTGCCTTCAATAAAAATAGGGTAGGCAGCGGAAAGCACTATGGCTTTGTTATCGGGTGACAAGCGCCATAGTGAATCGGGTTGGCCATTCAGCGCCGTGCCTAAATCCTGCCCTACCAATGCATAAGCATCGTCTAGCTCGTCGATGAAGTCAGCTGGTGGTCGCGTAAGAATCTGATAATAAAGTGGAAGTAACCACTCACTTTCTATCCAATGCCAAATTGCATTTGATGAAGTTTCTTTTTCATCTACTTCAATGCCCGTGGCCGATTGAATGTCACCAGCGCGGGCGAGTACCCGTTTGTGTTTATCTACGACCCACACCCGTGAATCGGCATATTTTAAACCTGCCAGAATGCGCTCAATTTCAGGGGAAGGGGTGATAACAGTACCTAATTCAGCGAGCTCTTTGGTATTCGCCGTACCTAACGCGTACTGCTTCAATCGACTTGCCTTGTCGTCTACATCGACAATTGAAAATGCCAAGCCGCCTGTGGTCAAAGATAGCGGAAAGCGCAGTTCAATGTTGTAGCCTGTGGCTGTCTCTTGCCATCGGCCTTGAATAGAGAGCGCGTTCTCTATTGCCCGTGTGGTCGTTGTGTTGTCTGCGAGTTTGTACGCATTTACCCAGCCACTTTCATAAGGAGCAACAACATATCTTGCTAATTCACCCTGTGGGGTTTCCATGCCCACAAGCAGGTGGTCGCCTGTTTCTACGCTTAAACTATTGGGTTGCCGCCACAGCAGCACGTCATCACTGACTTCAAACATGGCATACAGAAATTGACCGTAGCGCCCCACCATATGCTT
>Ga0209452_1000315_pt1 | contig 11591 bp, 9 predicted proteins | sample WorMetimpBELIZE1_FD_187388 | JGI IMG/M metagenome (GOLD analysis project Ga0209452, IMG submission 187388) | Marine gutless worms symbiont microbial communities from Max Planck institute for Marine Microbiology, Germany - Olavius imperfectus... | ecosystem: Host-associated > Annelida > Digestive... | reverse complement strand
CTAGGGCAATAAGAACTTTTTTTGTATCTTCTAAAGACATAACTATCCTAATGAATGGCAGTAAAGTTATAAATGGTTGGGGTTATTAAAATCCGTCTAAGCCTCTACTTGGCACAATGGTTTCCCAATGCTTACAAGATGGGCAGTTCCAATAAATCGTATGACTTGTAAAACCACAATGTTGGCATTGAAAGTCTGGTTTTGTAGCTATATACGACGTAACTAGCTTATCAATTTCATCGAGTACTTCTTTGGTATTTGGATTTTTATCGGCCATTAGCTGTAGCAAAAAGCTAAAACCTCTGATAGTCGGCTGGCGTTTTAAACTGTCGGTTAAAAACTCAAATGCCTGTTTGGTATTTCCCTGCTCTAATAATGCTTGGCAATGTTTTATTTTTATTAATACTCCGCCCTTATCGAGCAAGTCACACAACAAATCATGAAACTGGTGCGTTAGGTTTAGTTGCTTATAGCTATGCGCTAACTGATCAATGAATAAGGGTGCAAATAACGTAAAGTGACAGACTAGCTCACGCCAATAGTAGATTGCTTTTACATAGTCTTCGCTTGTATAAGCCGACAAGCCCAGTTCATATAAAGGGCGAACAGCTTTGTAGTTTAAGCTAATAGCTTTACTCATCAGCTGTGGGTTATTTTCGCTCAACGCTGCTTCACTATAAAAATTAGCGATAGCTTTAAAGTGTTGCTCTTTAACGAATAGCTCGCTATGGGCTTCAAACATATTGATGCCCTTTTCCCATTCTCGGGTCTGGGAATATAAAGCAATAATTGGGTCTAGCGCTTGCTCGTGCCCAGCTTTAACAAGCCATACTAGATGTTCTTCTGCGCCATCAAGCAATCCAGCCATTATATAATCTTCTGCTAATTCTAAACGGCTTGCAGCAGCTTGTTGTTCATTTAAACTTGGGTGCTTAAGGAGTAATTCGTGGATTTTAATTGCGCGGTCAAGCTCGCCTCTTCGGCGGAACATAGTGGCAAGCGTAGAGTAATGATCAACAGAGTCGGCTGCAACTTCTAATAAGTTTATAAGATGCTCTAAACCTTGATCTTCTTCCCTATCGAGTAAAAACTTTAAGCCTTTACTGTATTCAGAAGTAATTTGACGGTTAAGTTGATGAGCTTGGTTTTTTGCGCTGTTTTTGCCCATTATCCAACCGTAGCCGGCAGCAACAGGCAGTAATAAAAACAAAAGCTCAATCATAATTAGGTGTCATTATTAGCGATAAGCTTACTATTATTTTTTTCTGGTGCTAATTGTTTTTTCAAGCGGTAATTTTGCCACTTAAGTTTAGAAAACAATTTAAAGCTAATAAAACACCCTACTATTACACCGAGTATAAAGCAGATACTTATAATTACCGCAAGTGGTAAGGTATTACTGGCAATAATATAATTAATTTGTACCAGTTGTGGGTTTTGAGAGCCCAACAAAAATGCGCAAAATAGGCAAAGTACAATTAAACTAATTTTTAATACCTTAAACAAGTAACTACTCCAATTAGTTAACTAGGCAATACTCTCGTTTACGCGATCGCGTAATTCCTTGCCTGGTTTAAAATGAGGGACATGCTTACCATCAAGCTCTACTGTATCGCCAGTCTTTGGGTTACGACCTGTGCGAGGAGCGCGGTAATGCAAAGAGAAACTACCAAAACCTCGGATCTCAATTCGATCTGAAGTAGATAATGAGCCGGCCATTTGTTCAAGAATTTCTTTTACTGCATTCTCAACATCTTTCACAGGAACATGTGCATGTTGTTCGGCAAGTGTTTCTATCAGTTCTGACTTAGTCATAGCGTTTCCTTAAAGAGAATAGTGGAAGGGCAAAACTGCCCTTCCAATTAAAAACTAATTAGTAATTAGTCTTTTTGTGCATTTGCGAAAGCAGCTGCCATTGCGTTTTCAAACACTGGCTCTTCTTTCTTAAGCTTCTCTAGTACTTCTTTCTCTTCTGCTTCGAAAAGAGCTTTAACAGATAAGCTTAAAGTGCGGTTCTTACGATCAACGCCAACGTATTTAGCTTCGATTTCGTCGCCTGCAGAAACAACAGTTGTTGCATCTTCAACGCGCTCTTGAGCGATATCAGCAACACGGATGTAACCTTCAACGCCTTCGATAAGCTCTACAGTTGCGCCTTTCGCATCAACTTCAGTCACTTTACCTTTAACAATAGCACCTTTTTTGTTTGCATCAAGGTAGTTATTGAATGGGTCAGCTTCGATTTGCTTAACACCTAGAGAGATACGCTCACGCTCTGGGTCAACTTGCAATACGATAGCAGTGATCTCGTCGCCTTTCTTGAATTCACGTACAGCTTCTTCGCCTGGTGTGTTCCAAGAAATGTCTGAAAGGTGTACAAGACCATCAATACCACCGTCAAGACCGATAAAGATACCGAAGTCAGTGATTGATTTGATCTTACCAGTAACTTGGTCGCCTTTGTTTTGTAGACGAGCAAATTCTTGCCAAGGATTAGCAATACATTGCTTAAGACCAAGAGAAATACGACGACGCTCTTCGTCGATTTCAAGAACCATAACTTCAACCGTGTCACCTAGTGAAACAACTTTTGAAGGGTGGATGTTCTTGTTAGTCCAATCCATTTCAGAAACGTGAACTAGGCCTTCAACGCCTTCTTCGATTTCTACGAAGCAACCGTAATCAGTAAGGTTAGTTACACGACCAGAAAGCTTAGAACCTTCTGGGTAACGACCAGCGATAGCTGCCCATGGATCTTCGCCAAGCTGTTTAAGGCCTAGAGATACACGAGTTTTATCTTTGTCGAATTTAAGAACTTTAACTGCGATTTCGTCGCCAACATTAACGATTTCTGAAGGGTGCTTAACACGCTTCCACGCCATGTCAGTAATGTGTAGTAGACCATCAACACCACCAAGGTCAACGAATGCACCGTAGTCAGTAAGGTTCTTAACGATACCTTTAACTTCTTGACCTTCAACAAGGTTAGCAAGAAGCTCTTCACGCTCTTGTGAGTTTTCAGATTCGATAACTGCACGACGTGAAACAACAACGTTGTTACGCTTTTGGTCAAGCTTGATTACTTTAAACTCAAGCTCTTTACCTTCAAGGTGAGTTGTGTCGCGTACTGGACGAACATCAACAAGTGAACCAGGTAGGAAAGCACGGATTGAATCAACTTCAACTGTGAAACCGCCTTTAACTTTACCGTTGATAACACCAGTAACAGTCTCTTGCTCTTCACATGCTTTCTCAAGACGGATCCACGCTTCGTGACGCTTCGCTTTCTCACGAGAAAGGATAGTTTCACCGAAACCGTCTTCGATTGCATCTAGTGCAACATCTACTTCGTCGCCTACAGCAACTTCTAGTTCACCAGCAGCATTTTTGAACTGCTCTGCAGGGATAGCACTTTCTGATTTAAGACCAGCATCTACAAGTACAATGTTGTTCTCGATAGAGATAACAGTACCTTTAACGATAGAGCCTTGCTCTGCTTCAAAACCCTTTAAGCTTTCTTCAAATAACTGCGCAAAATTTTCTGACATACGAATATACGTCTCATATATTAATACCAATAAGCAACCATGCTGCATGGGGTTGTTAAAATAGCACTGGCATCCTGCTGGTGCGTAAAATGTGTTTAGCTTCGTTTAGGAAGCTTACCTTCTGAAATGGCAATATCAACTAAAGTTATAACTTTATCAAACACTTGCTGAGCATTAAGCTCGCTTGTGTCTATTTCAATTGCGTCTTCAGCAGGAACAAGCGGCGCAACGGTGCGATTCATATCGCGCTCATCACGAGCTTGAATGTCCTGTAATAGACCACTTAGTGTAACATCAAGGCCGCGCTCATTCAACTCAACATAACGCCTACGTGCACGCTCTTGTGCACTGGCGGTTAAATATATTTTTAATGGCGCGTCTTGAAAAACCACGGTGCCCATATCTCGGCCGTCGGCAATTAAGCCTCGCTCGGTTTTAAACGCACGCTGGCGTCTAAGTAACGCTTCACGAACACGCGGTAATGCAGCCACCTTAGATGCTGCTGCGCCAACCTCTTCGTTGCGAATTGTCGAGGTTACATCCTCGCCTTCTAAAATAACTTTCCCTGCATTAGTTTGGCTATCAACCAAAAACTGCACATCTAAATTTGCAGCAAGCGGGACAAGCGCTTCTTCATTGTCTAATGCTATTTGGTGATGAAGTGCGGCAAGGGATAAAACACGGTAAATTGCGCCGCTATCCAATACATCCCACCCCAATTTATCGGCTAACAAGCGACAAACAGTTCCTTTACCTGAACCACTTGGGCCATCAACGGTGATTACGGGCATTAATAACGCCTGCATTTAGTACCTCCTGCAATGCACACCTAAATAAAACCGCGATATTATACGCCACTTCTGCAAATAGATCCGCTTTAGTATGTAACTTTTTATGATTATTTATAAAAAAGCTATTCACTAACTGATGCTAAAACCTTGAAAAAAGTTGGAAAAGTTTTGTAAGTACACTTAGGATCGTTGATTGTAATAGGTTTTCCACCTACTGCGACCATCGCAAAACACATAGCAATACGGTGGTCGTCATAGGTATCAATCGCCACATCATTAAATGCCGACGGTGGAGTAATTTCAATAAAATCTTCACCCTCGACTACTTCAGCACCGACTTTACGAAGCTCCGTTGCCATTGCGTATAGACGGTCGGTTTCTTTTACTCGCCAGTTATAGATATTACGAATAGCTGTTGGCCCTTTAGCAAATAAAGCGACTGTAGCCAGTGTCATTGCTGCATCCGGAATCGCATTAGCATCTATGTCTACGCCGTTTAATTCGCCTTTACGTACAACCAAACGCTCGTCATACCAGTCAATTTGTGCACCTACTTGCTCCATTACCTTAGCAAAACCAATATCACCTTGAACCGATTTTGCTCCAACACCTTTAATTTCAATCTCGCCACCGGCAATCGCCGCTGCTGCAACAAAATAAGACGCAGACGATGCATCACCCTCAACCATAATACGTTCAAGTGATTGATACTGTTGGCCGCCTTTGACGTTAAACGTTGTGTAATCGCTGTGCTCAACAGTCACTCCAAAACGTGCCATGACATCGAGTGTTATATCTATGTAAGGCTTAGAGACCAAAGTCCCCTTAATGCTAATTTGCGTATCACCGCTAAATAAAGGAGCAGCCATTAGCAATGCAGTTAAAAATTGACTCGAAATACTGCCATCAATTTCAACTGTACCGCCGCTAATTTGCCCGCCAATGATTTTTAGTGGTGGGTAATCTTTGTGCTTTGTATAGGTAATATCGCCGCCAAGCGCTTGTAATGCATCGACTAAGTGCCCTATTGGGCGCTCTTCCATACGCGGCTCGCCAATTAATTCATATTCGCCAGATATTGCAGCAAGTACCGCAGTTAGAGGGCGATATGCAGTGCCCGCATTTCCTAAAAATAATGGCTCACTTGGTGTTTTAAATACGCCGCCAACCCCTTCAACGGTTGCCACAGTACGATCATCATTAAGCGCTACGTTAACACCTAATAATTTTAATGCACCTAGCATATGGCGAATATCATCGCTATCTAACAAGTTTTCTACAACGGTAGTCCCTTGAGCAAGCGCAGCTAATAACAGAATACGATTTGATAGGCTTTTAGACCCAGGAAGAGTAACACTACCATTCACGCGAGAAATTGGCTCTAAACGAAGTTGTTCCATTAGCTGTGCTCCTTAGCAAATGCCGCCATAAAATCAACCAATGCTTGCACACCTTCCAGTGGCATAGCGTTATAAATGCTGGCACGCATACCACCCACTAGTCTGTGCCCTTCAAGTGCAAGTAAACCGGCCTCTTTAGATTGCGTTACAAACTTTTCGTTTAAGCTTTCATCATTTAGCCAAAATGGTACATTCATACGAGAGCGGCAATGCGTTGCGACTTTATTAGTATAAAAAGGCGATTCATCAATAAAATCATAAAGCAGCTTCGCCTTAGCAATGTTTTGCTCTTCCATTGCTTTAACGCCACCGTTTTGCTCTAACCATTCAAATACTTCGGCTGCTAGGTACCACGCAAAAGTAGGCGGTGTATTAAACATGCTCCCTTGTTTCGCTTCAAGCGCGTAATCTAAAATGCCAGGTTTAGCTAACCCTTCACGCTCAAGTAATGTTTTTCGCACAATAACAATAGCAATACCTGAAGGACCTATATTTTTTTGTGCACCGGCATATATTAAATCAAACTTATTTATGTCAATTTCACGCGACAAAATAGTCGACGACATATCAGCAATAATAGGTGCTGTTGGGTGGCTAGGTACATCAAAAATTTCTAACCCGTCTACCGTTTCATTTGGGCAGTAATGAATATAAGAAGCATCAGCTGGTAAATCCCATTGTGCTACTTCTTTTATCGAGAATAGGCCTTCAGCATCATTTCTAACATCAACTGCATGGGTTTGAGTAAATTTGTTGGCTTCACTAGTTGCACTTTTAGACCAAACGCCGTTTTCGCAGTAAACCGCTTTTTTACCATTTTGATGTAAATTTAAAGGCACTGCACTAAATTGACCACGCCCCCCACCGTGCATAAATAACACTTCAAATTCATCATTAATATTCATTAAGCGGCGAAGACTTGCTTCACATTTTGCAGTAAGTGCTAAAAAATCTTTACTACGGTGGCTTATCTCCATCACAGAAACGCCTAAATCTTGCCAGTCTAAAAATTCTTTTTGTGCTTTTTGCATAACAGCTTGCGGAAGCATAGCTGGCCCCGCACAAAAATTATATTTACTCATTACCTTTGCCTCATTCCAGTAATTTATCTTTTTTGGTAAACAAAAAAGAATTATTAATTTTTTTCAACATGATTAAAAAAAGCGGCCTTAGCCGCTTTTTCAATTTCAGTTATTCAGAAGGTGGATTATCATCCTTTGCTTCTTCATTTACTGTATCAACCGTTTCAACGTCTTCAATATCAACTAAGTCACTGTCTGTAACTTCAATCTCTTCGATACGTTGTAAACCAACTACTTGCTCTTCGTCAATAGTTCTGATCAAAATAACACCTTGGGTGTTACGTCCAACCGTCGATACTTCGTTAACGCGGGTACGTACTAGCGTACCACGATTAGAAATAATCATTATTTCATCGTTGTCGTCAACTTGTACAGCGCCAACTACTGCACCGTTACGTTCACTCACCTTAATTGATACAACACCTTGTGTTGCACGGCTCTTAGATGGGTAATCTTCAAGTTGAGTACGTTTACCAAAGCCATTTTCCGTAACCGTTAAGATTGCGCCATCTGACTTAGGTACGATCAACGATACTACGCGTTGGTCGTCGGCCATCTTAATACCACGAACACCGGTAGCAGTACGACCCATAGGGCGAACACCTTTGAAACGAATTTCAGGGTTGCCTTCTTCGTCAAGGACTGGGTTGCCGTCTTCATCAACAACAGCTGACTCTTCAGCTTCTTTAAAGCGTACTACTTTACCTGCATCAGTAAACAACATAATTTCGTTGCTACCATCGGTAATATCAACCCCAATTAGGCTATCGCCTTCGTTAAGGTTTACAGCAATAATACCGCTTGCGCGTTGGCGGCTGTATGCCGTTAATGGTGTTTTCTTCACGGTACCAAATGCAGTTGCCATAAAGATGTACTTATCTTCTTCGTACTCGCGTACAGGTAGAATAGCTGTAATGCGCTCATCATCTTCAAGTGGCAGTAAGTTAACAATTGGCTTACCGCGTGCAGCGCGACTAGCCAGTGGTAACTGGTATACTTTAAGCCAGTACAACCGACCCGCAGTAGAGAAACATAAAATGGTATCGTGGGTATTCGCAACTAAAAGACGTTCAATGAAATCCTCATCTTTCATCTTCGTTGCTGACTTACCTTTACCACCACGACGCTGCGCCTCGTAATCAGACAATGCCTGATACTTAACGTACCCTTCGTGCGACAGAGTCACAACCACGTTTTCTTCGTTAATTAAATCTTCAAGGCTAATGTCGTGAGCAGCTGCATTAATCTCGGTACGGCGCTCATCACCATACTGCTCTTTGATTTCAACTAACTCATCACGAATAACTTCCATTAAACGCTCAGGGCTTGCCAGAATGTGTAATAGCTCAGCAATTAAATCTAACAGTGATTGATACTCTGCTAGGATTTTTTCATGCTCAAGCCCAGTTAGCTTGTGTAGACGTAAATCAAGAATTGCTTGTGCTTGTTGCTCAGAAATATAGTACTGACCATCGCGAATACCTAACTCACTATCAAGCCAATCTGGACGAGCTACGTTGTCTTCGCCTGCTTTTTCAAGCATCGCTTTTACATTACCTAGCTCCCAAGGACGTGCCGTTAAAGCAACTTTAGCCTCAGCTGGGGTTGGCGATTTACGAATAAGCTCAATTATTGGGTCAATATTAGCAAGCGCAATCGCTAAGCCTTCAAGAGTATGTGCTCGGTCACGTGCTTTGCGTAAATCAAATACAGTACGGCGTGTAACTACTTCACGGCGGTGAATAATAAACTCTTCAAGCATTTCTTTTAAGTTGAAACACTTAGGTTGGTTATTAATTAATGCAACCATATTCATACCAAACACAGTTTGTAACTGAGTTTGTGCATATAGGTTGTTTAAAATCACTTCACCTACATCACCACGTTTAATCTCAATAACGATACGCATACCGTCTTTATCAGATTCATCACGTAGTGCGCTAATGCCTTCAATTTTCTTATCTTTAACCAGCTCAGCTATTTTTTCAATTAAGCGAGCTTTATTAACTTGATAAGGAATTTCGTGCACAACAATGGTTTCGCGACCCGTTTTTTCATCAGTTTCGATGTCGGCACGTGCACGCATATACACTTTACCACGGCCTGTTAAATAGGCATCTTCGATGCCTTTTTTACCGTTGATAATCGCAGCGGTAGGGAAATCAGGACCGGGTATGTAATCCATCAATTCGTGAATCGATAAATCAGGATTTTGAATAAGCGCTAAACACCCATTTACCACTTCGGTTAAGTTATGTGGTGGGATATTTGTTGCCATACCCACTGCAATACCCGATGAACCATTGACCAATAAATTAGGAATTTTGGTTGGTAAAACGTCAGGAATTTGCTCGGTACCATCGTAGTTAGGTACAAAATCAACCGTTTCTTTTTCAAGATCGGCTAATAACTCATGCGACATTTTTGCCATACGTACTTCTGTATAACGCATTGCCGCTGCTGAATCACCATCAACCGAGCCGAAGTTACCTTGGCCGTCTACAAGCATATAACGTAGTGAGAATGGCTGTGCCATACGAACTATTGTGTCATAAACTGCACTGTCGCCGTGTGGGTGGTATTTACCAATAACGTCACCGACCACACGGGCCGATTTTTTGTAAGGCTTATTCCAGTCATTACTAAGCTCGTTCATTGCAAACAAAACGCGGCGGTGAACAGGTTTTAAACCATCACGTACGTCTGGTAATGCACGTCCTACAATGACGCTCATTGCGTAATCAAGGTAGGAGTTTTTTAACTCGTCTTCAATATTGACTGGCAGAATTTCATTGGCGAGATCAGTCATTTGATATCACATTCCTTCAGTATTAGCTCTTTGCAACCCAGTATTAGGCGTCAAGAGTAATTGTTATTATTTCTAAGTGTCCATGCTATCACAATTAATTTAAATTTACAGGCGCAAAACTTTGCGATTTATCAATTTAGGCCTATATAATGGCCTCAGATTGACGAGGAAGTATTTTATGACCGAACATCAAAATGTAGATAACGCAGAAATAGCAAAGTTCGAAGCCATTGCAGAGCGATGGTGGGATCAAGACGGAGAATTTAAACCTCTTCACGAAATTAACCCATTACGATTAGACTTTGTGGCTAATAAAACCCAAGGACTTTTTGAAAAAGAAACGCTCGATGTAGGTTGTGGCGGCGGTATACTCAGTGAGAGTATGGCACGTATGGGCGCTCACGTAACCGGTATCGATATGGGGCAAGAGCCGCTGACAGTGGCAAAGCTACACAGTTTAGAAACAGGTGTAAATGTTGATTACATAAAAGTGCCTGCTGAGGAGTTTGCCCAACAGCACCCTGCTCGCTTTGATGTAATAACTTGCATGGAGATGCTTGAGCACGTACCGGATCCTGCTTCTATCATCCACGCAGTAGCAGAGCTTGCTAAACCTGGGGCTGATGTGTTTTTTTCAACACTTAATAAAACACCTAAAGCCTATTTATTCGCTATTGTAGGGGCTGAGAAGCTATTAAAAATGGTGCCAGAGGGTACGCACGATCACAACAAATTTATAAAACCTGCACAACTTATTGCATGGGCTGAACAAGCAGGATTAAAGGTACGTGCGAGTGCTGGCCTTGGTTACAATCCGCTTTCTAAACAATATTCACTCAATACAGATGTGAGTGTGAATTATATTCTTCACTTTGAGAAGTTAGCGTAATGGCTAGCTCTCATATCCCCTTAACTCCTTTTGAGTACGATGCTTTTTTATTCGACTTAGATGGCACTTTGCTTGACACAGCAGACGATCTAGGTGCTGCGTTAAATGCAGTACTGATAAGCGAAGGTATGACACCCGTTGCCCCTGAAGCATATCGAAAAGTTGCCTCTGACGGTGCCGGCGCATTACTCGAACTCGGCTTTAAATCGCACTGGGCTACACAGCCAAAAACTGAGCGAATAAAACAATTAATAGAGTATTACAGCCAAAATATTGCTACACACACACGCTGTTTTAAAGGTATTGAGTCACTACTCATAGCACTTGATAATCAAGGCATAAAATGGGGCATAATGACCAATAAGCCAGGGTTTTTAACCGACCCTTTAGTGGCCGCTTTACCTGCTTTAAAAAATGCACAGGTCGTGGTCAGCGGCGATACACTTAGCGAAGCTAAACCCTCGCCCTTACCCTTGCTTCACTGTGCAACACAGATGGGAATCGATCCCACACGTTGTTTATACATAGGTGATGCTCATCGAGATATACAAGCAGGTAAAGCTGCGGGTATGCAAACCGCTACTGCACTTTGGGGCTATATACCAAGTATTGATGAGGCTAAGAGCTGGGAAGCTAATTTTAATTGGGCAAGTCCAATCGATGCCTTTAACCATATATAGTGCCTAAAAAATTAATGGGCACTATATGTTGTGATCATGTTAGTTTTTATGCAACGCTTGATGATAAAAAAAGCAGTCGAAATTTATTTTCAAAATACGTAAATTTAACTGATCGTTAGTTGATTTTTACCTATTTCAACTTAAATGATTGTTCAAAGGTGAGTGACTACTAACACAAATGCGTTATCCCAAAGTTATCCACAAATAGGGGCAATTATGTCCCTTGCAAATCAGCTCTGACCACACTATCTTGTGATCTCTAAATTGAACAACACCAGATATTGTGGCCAAATGTTATTCAATTAAATTTACCAACACGGTAAAACTTACAATAAATGAGTACGTACCTTGCTTAAGCGAGGTATAAAGCCTCGCTTAAGCAAGGTACGTAC
>Ga0209452_1000314_pt1 | contig 11592 bp, 7 predicted proteins | sample WorMetimpBELIZE1_FD_187388 | JGI IMG/M metagenome (GOLD analysis project Ga0209452, IMG submission 187388) | Marine gutless worms symbiont microbial communities from Max Planck institute for Marine Microbiology, Germany - Olavius imperfectus... | ecosystem: Host-associated > Annelida > Digestive... | reverse complement strand
GGTCTGTCCCTGCCAGGGAACGGTTCTATGCTGGCTACTCACGCTGACCGCGAGAAGCTGTTTAAGCAGGCGGGTAAGCTGATAGTCGAGTTGTGTGAGCGTTACTACAAGAATGATGATGAAACTGCGTTGCCACGCAACATTGCATCTTTCAAGGCATTTGAAAATGCCATGAGTCTGGATATCGCCATGGGCGGTTCTACAAACACCATCCTGCACTTACTGGCAGCGGCTATGGAAGGTGAAGTGCCTTTCACCATGGCAGATATCGACCGTCTGTCACGCAAGGTACCACACCTGTGTAAAGTGGCACCGTCTACACCTAAATATCATATGGAAGACGTGCACCGTGCCGGTGGCGTACTGGGTATTCTTGGTGAACTGAATAAAGCCGGTCTGCTGAATCAGGACGTGCATCATGTTCTGGGTAAGACGCTTCCGGAAGTGATCAGCGACTGGGATATCACTAATCCTGAAAACAAAGATGCTGATACTTTCTTCCGTGCAGGCCCTGCAGGTATCCGCACTACGCAGGCATTCAGTCAGGATTGTCGCTGGGATGAAGCCGATGCCGACCGTAGCGAAGGCTGTATCCGCGATCTTGAACATGCTTACAGCAAGGACGGTGGTCTGGCGGTACTGTACGGTAACCTGGCGGTTGATGGCTGTATCGTGAAAACTGCGGGTGTGGATGAATCTATCCTCAAATTTACCGGTTCTGCGAAAATTTACGAAAGCCAGGATGATGCGGTAGCAGGCATCCTGGGTGACGAAGTGAAAGCCGGTGATGTGGTTATCATTCGTTATGAAGGTCCGAAAGGTGGCCCGGGCATGCAGGAAATGCTGTACCCGACCTCCTACCTGAAATCGAAAGGTCTGGGTAAAGCCTGTGCACTGATCACTGACGGACGTTTCTCTGGCGGTACCAGCGGTTTGTCTATTGGTCACTGTTCACCGGAAGCGGCCAGCGGTGGCGGCATTGGTCTGGTGGAAGACGGCGATAAGATTGAAATTGATATCCCTAACCGGACTATCAACATTGCGATTTCTGACGAGGAACTGGCTCACCGCCGTGCGGCGATGGAAGCCAGCGACAAGCCCTGGAAACCGAAGAACCGCGAACGTAAAGTGTCTCTGTCACTGAAGAACTTTGCCATGCTGGCTACCAGTGCAGACAAAGGTGCTGTGCGGGATGCCTCTAAACTGGAAGACATATGACCGTCAGCGATCACGAATACCTCAAAAAGGTCTTGTTAGCGCCGGTTTATGAAGTTGCGGTTAACAGCGAGTTGTCTGTGTTATCCAGACTCTCGCAGTTAACAGGTAATGATATTTATCTGAAACGTGAAGATCAGCAGCCAGTTAAATCATTCAAGCTGCGCGGTGCTTACACCAGATTAAGTGCGCTGAGCAAAGCGCAACTGGATGCTGGTGTTATTGCAGCATCTGCAGGCAATCACGCTCAGGGTCTTGCATACGGTGCAAAGAAGAAAGGCGTACATGCCACCATCGTAATGCCGGAAACTACGCCGGACATCAAGGTGGATGCGGTACGTCGCTTCGGCGGCCACTTCGCCAACATTGTGCTCCACGGTACAAATTTCGATATGGCCAGCAAGCACGCGCAGATGCTGGCGAAAACTCACGGCTACACCTTTATTCCTCCGTTTGATGACCCTGATGTTATTGCCGGCCAGGGAACTGTAGCCCGGGAGCTGCTGGAGCAAAATCCTAACCTGGATATTCTGTTTGTGGCTATCGGCGGTGGTGGTCTGGCTGCGGGTATCGCGGTATACCTCAAACAACTGAAGCCGGACATCAAAATCATCGGTGTCGAGTCGGAAGAATCAGCCTGCTTTAAGGCGGCCATGGAAGCCGGTGAAATCGTGACTCTGCCCTCGGTGGGTATTTTCGCCGACGGTGTTGCGGTAAAAACTATGGGGACAGAAACGTTCCGTCTGTGTGAAAGATTGCTGGACGGCGTGATCACTGTTACCAATGACGAAATATGTTCGGCAATCAAAGATATTTTCGATGACACCCGTGTCATCGCAGAGCCTGCCGGTGCGATGTCTGTGGCGGCTATTAAGAAATATGTGGCAGAGCATAATATCAAGGGCAAGAAGCTGGGTGGTATTCTGTGCGGTGCCAACATTAATTTTCACACGCTGCGTTATGTGTCTGAGCGTTGTGAATTAGGTGAGCAGAAAGAAGCTGTTTTTGCAGTGAAGATCCCCGAGCGTAAGGGGGCTTTCAAGCAATTCTGTGAAGTCCTTGGCGGTAAAGCTATCACTGAATTCAATTACCGTTTTGCTAACGGGAAAGACGCGCACATCTTTGTGGGTGTAAATCTTAAAGGCGGTAAGCAGGAGTTTTCTGCGCTTAATGACTCGCTGACTGAACAGGGCTACGACTGCTTCAATATGAGCGACAACGAACTTGCGAAGCTGCATGTACGCCATATGGTTGGCGGCAGACCGCCGGCGTTGCTGAATGAAGCGGTGTTTACTTTCGAGTTTCCTGAGCACCCGGGGGCGTTACTTAAATTCCTTGGAACGCTGGGTGAACGCTGGAATATAACACTGTTCCATTACCGTAATCATGGTGCCGCTGAAGGCCTGGTACTTGCCGGTTTTGAAATACCACCGGAAAGCCGTGATGAATTTAATGCTCACTTGCAGCAGTTAAGCTACGAGTTTAAAGAGGTCACAGACGACCCCGCGTATAAATTCTTCCTGTCATAAAAAAGGGGCTGAACAGCCCCTTTTTTATGTCTGAATGAACTGGAACAGGCTACTTACCAACGGCCTGACGCAATTGCTTCGCATCAAATATCTGAATAGTGTAGAGCACAGGGCCCGGTGAGTCCTGATTGCCGCCAATCAGATAAACAGCGTCGTTGTAGGTAACCGCTTTTGCGTGTCTGACACCGGTCATGGATAAGTCGCTTTGATGCCAGGTGCCAGCCTTAAAGTCGTAAGTCCACACAGCATCAAGATTGTTGTAGTCACCAAACACTATCAGGTAATCACGCCACACAGTGGTGGTATGTGCACTGACAGGCACCGGCAGCGGAGGCAGAGATTTCCACTTTTTAGTCGCCGGATCGTACTGTTCAAACACATCCAGTTGCTCTTCACCAGTGTAACCGCCAACGACATAAATTTTATTTTGCCATGTGACAGCAGAGGTGGACTTGGCTGTGGGCATCGGCGCGCCCAGAGACCACTCGTCCTTGCTGATATCATAAACTGCCATCAGTGCTGTAGGTTTAAGCTTGCGGGTCTGCCAGTCGTGGTGAGAGCCGCCCAGCACATAGATTTTGCCATCCAGATATACTGCGGTGTTAGTACGCGTAGGGTAAGGTAATGTCGCCGCTTTAGTCACTTTACGGGTTACGGTATTAAACACCTCGACGGTGCTTTCATAGTTTGCCCGTTGTTTTGACGCAGAGATCCCGCCAATCAGATACACGTGGTTATTGTCATCGTAAACCGACGAAAAATAGCGGCGGGGAATAATATGGTTTTTCAGTACCTGCACGTTTTTGGTCGCCGGGTCGAGAATTTCCACATCATTCAGCAGACCCTTCTGGTTACTGCCACCAAACACAAATATGGTTTTCTGATCGGTAGCTGCACCGGCACCAAGACGGGGACTCTCCAGCTTGAACCCTGCCGGTTTCCGGTATTCACTGATATCCGGTACAGATGAACATGACGCCAGCATCAGTGTCACTGCGAAGGCAAATAAATATCGACAAGTGCCCTGTATCATAACTTTCCTTTTCACTTTTACACGTGGATCCGTTACCCGCACGTTGCTTCCACATTCTGCAAGTGCTGGGTAATTTCAGGCCACACCAGAGACAACACATCCTGGCGCAGCGCATCGCTTTCTTCAGAATACTTCAGACTGCCATCCGGCGCAGAATCCAGCCAGTGGTTCTCCCGCAGGGCAGAAATGAAAGAAGAAAGCACATTCTTGTCGTAAAACTCCGGAGAGTTCATGCCGTATAAGGTTGACAGACGTTCCGCCACCTGACGGCTGGTCCGTTCCAGACTATTGCGGCTTATCACCCGATCACGCTCGATAATGGTAAGTACCACCGCGTAGCGCTGGAAAGTTTCCTGCATACACCGGCTCAGCAGCCAGGCTGAATGGAACGCCCGGTCTGATGATGCCGGCGGATGCAACAGTCCCTGCTCCATCTCTGTCAGCATGCCTTGTTCCAGCAAAGTGGTGATGAGCTTGTCGGTGTAAGCCAGCGCCTCATCCTGAGTCATGTAGATAAAAAGCTCACGTTGCAGCAAAGGATACAGTGCTGCCATCAGGCGTAATATCTCATGACGGTGAATGCCGGGCCGGCCGAAGACAGCTGAAAGGATAACGCCGGGCAAGGCAAACAAATGAAGAATATTATTTCTGTAATATGTAAGGAATACAGCGGCATCTTTTAGTGGCGCGATCATCGTGCCGTAGCCATCCTGACTGATATCAAAACGTTTCAACGCCAGGGTTTCTTCCAGCATGGTTCTGCCGTTGCTGGCGGGAATGGTGGCGTCATCACTGTACGGCGCACTGCGCAGCAAAGCCAGGTAGTTGTCCATCACCCTGACCAGCTCTTTTTCCGTCATGGTCTGTGTTTTAGACGACAACAAACATAAAGAAATCAGCGCCATACCGTTAATGGCAGCATTTCGGTTAATACGCAGCATTACCTCGTGGGCCAGATCGTTAACCAGTGGCGTCAGCCAGTTTGGTTTTTTCTCCGGGTCTGCAGGTAAGGTTTCACGCCAGTCAGGAACGCTTTGTTCAAGGAACTGATTCAACTGAATCGGCTCACCGAAGTTTACGTAACCGTGGCCATAATTTTTCAGTTTTCTGATGGCAGAAAACACCTGCAAATTAGACTCTTTCTTTTTGCCGCTGCCTTTCAGTTCACTGAGATAGCTTTTTACTTCCATCACGTTTTCGTACCCGATGTACACGGGCACAATACTCACAGGACGTTGAACACCTTTAAGTACTGCCTGCATAGTCATGGCAAGCATACCGGTTTTAGGCGGGATCAGACGACCTGTGCGGCTGCGGCCACCTTCCGGATAATATTTAACGGAATAGCCTTTATTAAACAGTAATTCCAGATATTCACGGAAAACCGCAGTGTAAAGCTTATTACCGGCAAAACTGCGGCGCAGGAAGAAGGCGCCGCTACGACGGAAAATGGGACCCGCCGGCCAGAAGTTAAGATTGATACCCGCAGCAATATGAGGTGTCACCATACCTTCGTGGTAAATCACATAGGTCAGTAACATGTAATCCATATGACTGCGATGACAGGGCACGTAGATGATCTCATGACCGTTGGCAGCCAGTTCACGGATCCGCTCACTGTGGCCCACACTGATACCGTTGTAAATCTTGTTCCAGATTCGGGTAAGTATGCGATCGCCGAACCGGATCAGGCCTTCACGGTAATCTGCGGCAATCTCATCGATATACTCTCTGACAGCTTCTTTAGGATCCTGTTTCTTTGCCTTTTTCGACGCAGATTCTTCAGCCATGGCCCGTTTAACCGCTTCCGATCCCAGGATAGCATTGTGCAGTTCCTGACGTTCGAGCAATGTCGGGCCCGTCATACTCTGGCGCTTACGATGGAAGTGAGTACTTGCTACGCGCACAAGTTTGTGAGCAATCGAGTCATCCGTACCCCGCTGGGTCGACATTTCTCTCGCTGATACGGCTTTGCTAAAATTAATGAAGTTATCGCGGCCCAGAAACATCACGATAAAGAATTTTCGCAGCCAGCTTGGTGAGGCATGATGGGCAATTAAATCACTCAGACCGGGTTTACCTTTACCCGGCGCACGTCCCCAGGTAACGAATACCGGTACAACCTGCACATCTACATCTTCATGGTCACGATGCAAGTGGAAAAGATCTGAGAATATTGATTCTACATCCGTTTGGGACGGCTGCCCGAACAAGGGTTCCGTTTTACGCAGAAAGACACTGGCGGGATAGGTTTTGCCGGCCAGTTCGACATCTTTCACAGGGCTGGGCAAACCTAACCGCTGTGTGCACATACGCAGCGCAAGCTGGTCGGTCACAGAGTTGGTGGGCAGCAGATAAATGATCGGCTTAGTGCGGTCGATACCCAGTTCTTTTTCGACATTCGCGGGAATGTTGTGGTCTTTCACCAGCAACTTTACGGGATAATGAAACACTGACAAAAGCGTTTTGCGCATCCACGACATGAAAATGGAATCCTGTGTTGAGAAAACGGGCGCAGTCTACCATAAATTTACTGCGATCCAGATGAACATAAGACGGGGTTACCATGATAGGGGGTCTTTGGGCTTGAGTCACCCTCAGTGCGCCAGTTTATCGTTGATTTTTTGTGCTGCAAAACCGCCGCAGGTGGCAATGATTCCTGTGGCCACGGTTCCCCATATCCAGTCAATCAAAGTCATATTCAATGGCCAGTCCCGGATAATGGAATAGCAGGTCAGATTGTAGGTGCCGTAGGCGGTAGCCCCCAGGGCCAGGCCCGCTAATGAAGTATGAATCAGGTTCTTTCCGGCATAAGGACGTATCGTTAAACAGACGACCGAAGCACAGTAAAGCAGATAGAATGCGATCCATGGCCAGGTAATAAATTGCGGTCGCAATAGACTTTCAAACGCTTCACGATACAACGGCATAGCAATAACGCCCAGCCAGACTGCGTCCAGGCAGGCAAAAGCCAGTAGTACGGCGATGTATGCGCCGGTGAGTGTTTTAAAAGAATAATGCATAAGATCATAAACGGAAAAAGCGCGTAAAAGGTTCAGCGAAAAAATAGCTCAACCGTTTATCGCAACATAAGCCATACTAAACAGACTTACCCTGTGGCGATGACAGGTTTATTTACTGTTCACCCTACCACGATAAAAGGACAGAACGCGGGGATACCATGCAGAAAAAATTGTTTGAATTCGGTGATTTATTTTGGGTTCCGGAGTTTTATCACGCCTTTCTGCGTCGCTTTATGGGCGCATTGTATAAAGTATTCGGCTATCACAGATTATGGTTGCCTGAGCTGAACCGCTTTATCAACAAAGCCGGCGGCACAGTGATGGATCCTTGTGCCGGCAGTGGCTATGTCAACGAACTGTTGATGAAGGGGCTGGGTAAGAAAGATCTGCGTTTTTACCTGTCGGATTTCATGATTGATAAAAACCCGGAATTCCGTGAGCGCATCAACAATCTGGGTGATGACCGTATTCATTATCTGGAACAACCCATTGACGTGCTGAAAGACAATCCGGATTTCCGCTGCCCGAAAATCTTTATTAATTCTTTCCACCACTTTGACAACGAACAGGTGGCGCAGATCTTCAAGCTCAATCTGTCACACGGTGATGATGTGCTGGTGCTGGAGTATTGTGATAACTCCTTTATGAGTTACGTGTCTATGCTGTTAGGCCCGCTGGTGGCGATGATCATGTTACCGTTTATCACCGAGCGCCGGCTATTGCTGGTGACTGCCATTTTCACCTATCTGATCCCGGTAGTACCGGTGATGTTATTGTGGGACGGCATTGTATCGAGCCTGCGTTGCTATTCGAACAAGTCCATTAAAGCCGTACTGAAGGATGCCGGATTTGACGATGTAACGGTAACTTCGACCTTTCGTCGCAGTTTATTATATCCGGCGGGAGTAACGGCACATCACATCGAGGCGCCGTCTGCCGCTAAGGCTGAATAAGCGGTTTTAACTGCAGATATACGCTGTCCTGCGGATACACCTTACCCAGTGCCGTGACTGCTTTCTGGAGCATCACGGCGTTTTTGCTTAAATAGGCGTATTTAGCGCGTGTTGTCAGCAAATCATAATCGCCCGGCCATCTTGTCGCCGCGTCATCCAGCACCGTGAGTGCTTTTTCGGGTTGTTTGAGCTGCCACAAGGATACGCCGTAAACAAAGGCGAAACGCGGGCTGGCATCTTCTGCCCGGGCGGCCTTTTCCAGATGCGTCGTCGCTTCTTCATATCGCTTGTCCCGCACCAGCATCAGTCCGTAGGCAAACTGCACGGCTCCGGAATCCGGTGCGATGGTCAGTGCATTTGTCAGATATTTTTTCGCGCCGTCTTCATTACCCATGTTGCGTAAAAAATCTGCAAAGCTCAGCAGAGCCGGTAAGTTGGCAGGGTCAATGCGAAGCGCCGCCTCGTAATACATTTTTGCGTCGATTATGTTTCCTTTACGCAAAGCCAGCTGGGCCAGACCCGTGTTGGCGCCCGGGTGATCCCGCGTGGCCAGTAATGTTGCTTCATATTCTGCTAAAAGGGGGCTGATTTGCGCCTCCGGCAGAATACTGTCTGCCGGCGCATTTAGCAGTGCCGCTGCCACCTCACTGCGTACAGACAATGCCGGATCATCTGCAAGTGAGGCCAGTACAGCTGCCTGTTGCTGAGCTGATAATGACGGTGCTGCCATGGCAGCGCCCCGGCGTAAAGCCGCAGATGGAGAAGCCGCATGGGCTTTTATCAGTTTTACGGCTTGCTGCGGCGCCTGAGCGGCCACTTTTCTGGTCAGGGCACTGGTGAGTAAATCAGGCAGCGTAATTTTTGGATCAGTAAGCAGTGATACGGATTCAGCAATGGCTGCGGGATCCCACGTGGTTAATGCCGCATTTAACTTTGCCCATTCACCTGAGGTATCCGGCGATGCGCCGTCACGGGCCGGCCATTTTTCAACCGCATCGCGCAGCCAGGCCGTGGATTTGTCTTCGTGACAGGTGGCGCAGGGTCGTACACTGTCTTCATTCAGGGCAGAAGGCCGGTGGAATTTATGATCCCGTCTGTCATCCACGCCCATGTAGGTGCGCGCGGGCATATGACAGTCCAGGCAGTTGGCGTCTTTATGCCCGAAGGTATGGGTGTCGGCCATGAATACGTCAGGACGGTGACACGTTGCACACACCTGTGCATCGGGCAGGCGGGTTTTGCCTGAGTGGGGATCATGACAATGGATACAGGTAACACCAGCCTGCGCCATTTTGCTTTGCATAAATGAACCGAGTACAAAAACTTCATCACGGATTTGACCGTCACTGAAATATAGCGGTTCGTCGATGGCATCTAATTGGAATTGCTGGTGGTATGGCTGTGTCAGATCCGGTTCACCTAATTCTGCTCTGCGGCTGTGGCACCCTCCGCAGGTATTCAGGGCAAGTTCACTGATTGGGGCGGGAGAAGACTGAGGCCGTGCAATGGCGTCTCCTGGCTTAAAATGAAAAGCGATGGCTTTGCCCAGTGCTTTAAGGCCAGTGTTGGTTGCGCTTAACGTGCCTTCACCGGCCAGTTTGATATGTTCACTGCCCGGGCCATGGCAGCTTTCACAGGCCACATTAACGTCTGAGTAGGTAGTATCGAACGTATTATTAACGGGGTCATAGTGCTTTTGTAAATTGGTCGAGTGGCAGGAAGCACACCGGCTGTTCCAGTTTTGATAGTATCCTGTCCAGAAAAAAGGATGTTCCGGATCGGTGACTTCATTGTTCTGCAACTGATACCAACGTTGCCCGCCCTGCTCTGCCGGCCGGCTGTCCCATGCCACATCAAAAGCTTGCAGCCGTCCTCCGGTTGTCCGCAATAAATACTGCTGCAGTGGTCTGAAGCCGAACGTATAAACCACGTCGAACGTTTGTTTTTCTCCCTGCCCGTTCAGCGTTTCGACAAAGTAAGCATCACCTTCTTTGAAGAAACGGGAAGTGCGGGCTCCCGCACTGAAAGTCATGTCGTTAAAGTTTCCCAGCACGCTTTTGTCACTGGGAGGCAGCATGCTGTGATAGTGATCAGACTGACGCCAGGCGTCCCCTTCCTTCTGATGGCAGGACAGGCAGGCTTCCGCACCGGTGTAGTGCTTATCGCTACTGGCTGTGGCGGTAAAGGTAATGCATAAAAACAGGGCTGCCAGGCAGCCCCTTATCAGGTTGTTCACTATTATCTGCTTTTCGTTACTGACAAAGTCGCGACCCTTTTTGACACTTATCAAGCTGGTTTTCAACCGGTTTAATGCTTGCCGCGTGCTGTTTCCGCAGTGCAGCTAGCTCTGCAACAATGGCTTTTTTCTCTGAAGCAATGTTGTATTTCTCGGAAGGATCGGCGTTCAGGTCAAACAATAACGGCTCTGCCAGTGTTTCTCCGGGGTTACCGCCATAGCCTTCTTTGTAAATAAAGTGGGCTTTGTAGCGGCCTTTACGGACAGCGAACACTTTTGCTCCGCGGTAGTAAAAATACACATCACGGACTGCATCTTCACCGTCCAGAAGTGTGCTTTTAACTGAATAACCGTCGCTGTCTTTGGGAATTTCACCACCGGCTAAATCGACCAGTGTGGGCAGTAAATCAATGGTGGAACCAATATCGTGACGTATCCCCGGTTTGATATGTCCTGGCCACCAGAAGATGCCGGGAACACGCATTCCCCCCTCAAAAACGTCGGCTTTACCACCGCGAAGCAGTCCGGCACTGCCGCCCATGGTTTCGAACCACAGCCAGGGGCCGTTATCCGAACTGAAAATCACCAGCGTGTTGTCATCGATACCTTCATCTTTCAATGTTTGCAGAATTTGACCTACCGACCAGTCCAGTTCTTCTATCACGTCGCCATAAAGACCTTGTGTGCTGCGTCCTTCGAATTCCTCCGATGCGAACAGTGGCACATGAGGCATCGCATGGGCGATGTACAAAAAGAACGGATTGTCTTTATGAGATTTAATGTAATCCTGTGCCTTTGCGGTATAGGTTTTGGTGATTTGATTCTGGTCTGGCGCACGTTCAATGACTTCCTCTCCCTGCATCAGTGGTACACGGAAGTATTCTGATTCGGGGTTTGTCCACTGTTTGCCTTTATTCCAGTTTTTAACGCTCCAATCCGGACCATTTAACTGCTGAATTTTCTCAAAATCCTGATCCATATCGTTGGAGTAAGGAATACCAAACCAGCTGTCGAACCCGTGATTGACCGGCAGGTATTGTGGCAGATGGCCAATATGCCATTTACCAATCATCGCCGTGTCGTAGCCCTGTGCTTTGAGTGCTTCAGGTATGGTGGTTGCGCTGTCCGGCATGCCCCCTAAGGAGTCTTCGCGGAAAACCTGACGCATCGGCGTGGATGATGCCAGTCCCGCACGAATGGGATATTGTCCCAGCATCAGACCGGCGCGGCTGGGGGAACACACCGGAGCAGCCACGTAGAAATTTGTCCATTTCTGTCCCTCCATCGCCATTTTATCCAGATTAGGCGTGGTGAGTGTAGGATGACCGTTATTGCTCATGTCGCCATAACCCATATCGTCAGCGAAAATGATAATGACATTGGGTTGCCCGGTGCTTTTTGCGCTGGCTGGAAATGCAGGTAGCAAACATGCTGCGCCGATGGTGGCAGATAACAGTGTTGCTACAGAAAACTTAGTCATGATGATATTGCTCCACATTACTTTCCTGGTAGCCATAGCGGACGGCTTTTGCTTCGATATAACTGTTGGGTTGAACAGGAACGGGTTGGGTATACAGTTGCCAGGGCTCCCCGGCTGCCATTC
>Ga0209452_1000313_pt1 | contig 11632 bp, 9 predicted proteins | sample WorMetimpBELIZE1_FD_187388 | JGI IMG/M metagenome (GOLD analysis project Ga0209452, IMG submission 187388) | Marine gutless worms symbiont microbial communities from Max Planck institute for Marine Microbiology, Germany - Olavius imperfectus... | ecosystem: Host-associated > Annelida > Digestive... | reverse complement strand
GCAAAGAATATTGCATAGCACATCACACACACACACACACACAGCCAAATGGTGATGGGCAATGGCAAGTTATTAATTTCACGAAAATCTGATGCTTGCGAATTGTTTTACAGTATGACTTGCAAGTTAAAAAAATACGACACAAAACATTGTACTTGATGTTGTATAATCTACAGAAACTTTGTTGTCAGTTGTTGTCATATTACAGTTACTAGAAAGCTGTGTTCATAGGCTAATTTCTACATTGTTAGTAAGTAAGTAAGTAAGTAAATTTGTACCCAGCGCACGAAAAACGACAGTCACTCTACTCTACATTTTCATAATGACGATGATGACAAAATTATCATCATCATCCTCAGACTGCCTGTCTTCTATCATATCGTCAGCCGATGGTTCGTTCTCAGATTCCTCGCTGCAGTCTTCTGAGATTACTACTGGCGATTCTGGCATGTCTTCCTGCTTGCCTTCCTTGCTTTCGTTATCCTCGTCTGAACTTATATAGATTGGTGTTTCTACAAATGAAACAAAAGTCAATAATTGTAGTAGTAGTAGTAAAAAATAAATGCGATTTTTCGTATATTTAGATTTAAAGTGAGCACTAATGTGTTAAATATATAATATATATATATATATATATATATAGTTATATATTCGCTGGTTTAGCCCTACATCGTATGTAAATCGAGCCGATTAAGCCACACCGGGCTCGGGATCGCCAGACATTTTGAGGTCGGGCTATCCCACTTGTTCCCTACCTCTCGACGGCTGCAAATACGGAGTCTTGCTCGCTTTGGACGACCCGGGTTGGCCCGACCTCAACAACCCCGGTTTAGCCTCACCGCTGTATATTTCTGTATATACAGGACCGTTAGCTCGCTATTTGCGAGAACGCCTTGCCCGCCCGCGCGGGTCATAGACATCATGAATATTCATGATGTCTATGGCGCGGGTATCGCTCGCGCGAGATCTCGCGAGATGTGTCAGTGACGCAGTTAGTTATTTTGTTATTTCGCTTTTTTTGACGTGTAAAAATTCTACAATGTGTCAACTGTTTTAACGAAAAGGTTAAAAATGAAGTAAATTCGCCGCAGAGAACTGTCGTGAGTATATCGTTTGCAGCAGTTTTACAAATCGATAATTATACGTTCCGATTGGCGATCTTCAATGAGGTAGCCCGCCTTTGCCGCCTCGCCCGCATAGTTTAGTATGATCGGTTGTTGTCTAGATTCGCACGTCCGGCTAATATAACTAACCCTAAACCTAACCATAACACTAACCCTAACGTTACACAGAGTACATCTGGAGAAACTGGAACTTGAAATGTTATACGGCCTTGATTATTGCTAATTATTAATCGCTGACAACCGCTACAACATAGTGGTTGCCCGCCCGCGGCGCGGTACGCTGCCCGAGGGCAGTCGCGCCGTCCCGGTATTGGCCCGGTAATGCCGTAGGTAGAATTTTTAGTTTTACCGAAAGTATCTACACACACACACTCAGTTCAGCGAACGGTGGGCCGTCTGTGGGCCATGCAGCTTACCGGTAGGTAACTTTGTGGTTGGGTTAGGGTTAGGTTTAGACTTTGGCTGGGGATATTCATCCGCTCACCTCAAGAGTAGCGTCTATGCTATTCTTCCGGCAGCCGCACTAATAACTGCCGGGAGACTTGTCACCATTCGTTCGGTTGCTGTTGAATATCGGCTGTGCTATTTGTACTGTTGATGAAACACTAGCGGATTGTTGTTCATCCATTCGCTGCAAAAGGTCGGAAATGTAACTGGATACGACTACTGTGGTTATTAATCCATTTATTTATGCTTGAAACCGAGATGACAAGAGAACCACTGTAGTTCACATGGTGTCATGTCAATCAGCTAGAAATTCACACAATACTATTTGATTTTATGAATTTGAGCTATTGCCACCCTATTATTTGCGTTATGTCTTAAGCAAATATATACACCATGTCCACAAAAAAGTAAGGCAAATGTTTTTTTGCTATAACTTTAACAGTTTTCACCGATTTCAATGAAATTTGGCCTTGACATTATTGATGTACTGTGACCAATTTGCTGCAAAAATTGTGCACACCACTTGATGTATGTAATGACACTATCTTGTAATTCTAGAGGTAACATAATTGCGTATTTTCACATAATTTTCAACACAAAATAAGGTTTAAACAGACAACAGTATATTTTCCAGCTCTCTTTATTGCGTGACTCGCTCACCTTGCAATGTCTAAATAGCATTATTGGCTTATTCTGCTAAACAGTGCATCAAGAATGCAGTGCTGAATGGTGCATCTTTAAGCACGACAGCATGCATAATGCTGTTCACAAAAGTTCAGAAGAAATTCTGTTGTTCTGTAAGCTGTAGCTGTCTAAGGCCGTTGCCTAGCAAGTAGGCCTACTGTCAGCATGCTCGTTGGCATGTTGTACAGCTGCTTCTCTAACGTTTCATAATCCAGCATAGTTTATGTATAATTTTTTAAATTTTACATTTTATGTGTCATGTGCTGATGTGTTGTTTTCTCAATATGTTATGTTTTGTGTTACAGATAAGTATGTACAGCCGCCGCAGAGGCCTCAAAGAAGTCTCAAATGTTGACGAGCAAGTGTTGTCTGACCTTGATCAGAGCGGTGTAACAAAGAAATTTATTGACGACAAGATTGGTCTGTAATATTAATCTTAGCTTGCATCACTGCTAGCATATCTATGTCAACTAGTTGTGTGGCATCTTGCTAGAGATGACTCATGCAGCATGCAGCTGTCTATCTATGACTGTCTGTCTGGGCTGTGTCTGTCAATGCAGTGTCTGAGCTGTGTGTGTGAGTGTGTGTGTCTGTGACTAGTTTCGTGTAAAAGCTAGGCAAAGTGTGAACTATCCTGTTTAATAGCAAGCATAAGTCTGGTCCGGTTTAAAGCTCGTTTAACCCAGGTGCAACTAAGGATGCAGAGTATTCAGTCGCCTACTGGCATATTCTACTCAACTATTTGGCATATACAATCTGTCAGAGACTTTTCGTTATGTAACATTCTAGCATGTTTGCATAACACTTTTTACCCGCCTCGAAGTACGGGTATTGCTAGACATGTCACTGTGTGTGTGTGTGTGTCTGTCTGTCTGTGTGTTGGTCACACGGGTGGACTGTGCAAAAACGGCTGAAGATATCGACTTGCCGTTTGGAACCAAGACTCCGCTGGACCAAGGCAACATTTTGTTAAATTGTATGGGGTGACCCCAAGGGGGCCAAGATTTTGGGGCACAAATTTTGCACATTTTCAATACACACGGTTTGGCTGCACAGATCGACATGTCCTTTACTGGGAAGACTCACGTGGACACTAAAAGCGTTGTATTAGATGGGGGAAGGGATCCGCCCACCAGAAGTAGCCTTTAGCGGTGGGGCAAAATTTGGGGGAAATTCTTAATTCTGCGAAAACGGCTGCTCGCATCGAAATGCTGTTTGGCACACCGACTCTTGTGGACCCTGTGAACATTTTATTACGTGGGGTGTCCGCCCACTGGAAGTAGCCTTTGGGGGCGGTGCAGAAATTCGGGGGAAATTTTTAATTCTGCGAAAATGGCTGCTCATATCAAAACGCCGTTTGGCACGAAGACTCGTGTGGACCCTAGGAACATTTTTTTATTACATGGGGAGGGGGTGCCCCCAGCGGCAGCATCCTTTGTTGATGGGGCAAAATTTTGAAGGAAATTCTTAATTCTGCAAAAGTGGCTGTTCGTATCGATACCCTGTTTGGTAAGAAGACTCGTGTGGAACCTAGGAACATTTTTAGATGGGGATGCGGTCTCCCCAACGAAGTAGCCTTTGTGGGCGGGGCAATATTTTGTGGGAAATTTTCACTTTTGCGAATTGGCTGCTCGTATCGAAACGCCGTTTGGCACGAAGACTCGTGTGGACCCTAGGAACATAAGATGGGGTGGGGACATGGTCTTCCCGCCAGAAGTAGCCTTTTGGAGCAGGGGAAATTTTTAGGGGGAATTCTTAATTGTGCGAAAACGTCTGTTCGTATCGAAATGCCGTTTGGCACGAAGACTCAGTTATATCCTAGGAACGTTTTGTTAGATGGGGTGTGTCCCCCACCGCAAGTAGCCTTTGTGGGTGGGGCAAAATTTAGAGGGCAATTTTTAATTCTGTGAGAACTCATTGTAATCAGGTTTGCAGTTTGCTACCACATGCTATATGGTCATGTCCCCATAATATGTGGTCGTGGTATGGGGGCGTGTTGATTTCGTTAGGCTTCGAGGCGGGTTTCATCAAATTACTTTGACATTCTTGTTTACATGATGGAGACAATTTATGTGCTGAGGATGAGTTTGCCATTATGATGATAGTAGTAGTGTTGCTGATTTTAGGCTATGGTGTTTTTGCCACGAAAGAGTTCCAGGCTGGAGACTTCCTTCTAGAGTATGCTGGTGATTTGGTTGATGCTGCTGTAGCAGATCGCATTGCTGATCAGACATTTGTATATTACTTTTCATGGAAATCCAAGAAGTACAGGTTGGTCTATTGTGCTTTATGGTGTGTTATGCCATAGGCTGTCATTAATGGTCTAGCGATGTTGAAGCTGCTGAATTAAACTTTATAAGCTTATAATGCAAGTCTCCATCGCAGTGGTGGCTGTGTCTGTGCAATGCAGTGTCTGAGCTGTGCGTGTGTCTAGTTTCGTGTAAAAACTACACTAAGTGGGAACTATCCTGTTTAAATACAAACATAAGTCCAAAGATAAGTCCACGTTAGTTAACATGTACTTATGTTTGCACCATAACTCATGTTTAAAACAAACACCAATGTGTTTATTATCTGCCAGCGTGGATAATAAAGCCACAACAGGTGTTGCCACCTGTTGTGGCTTTATTATCCACGTTGGCTGCTCAAGGCCACCGTTTATGGTTTGCCAACTGTCACTTGTTGCTCGCACCATGTGACTGGCTTTGGCATTTGGCTGTCAAATGAACTGGAACTCATATCAGACTGACTATAGGTGTAAGAACAGATCTATTTCTTTCACGGTATTTGTGATATGAGAACTTATTTTCTCATTCTGCTCCGATACACAGTACATATGACACTTTACGATTATGTGCTCTGTAATCTGTAAATTTTTGCAACCGTAATATGACGCCCGAATGAGATCTGTGTTTGAATGTGCTGTATAGCATTGATGCAAATGCAGATTACCAGCATCGCTTAGCGCGTTACATCAATGACTCACCAAAGCGCTATGCTAACTGTGCTCCTAAACTGAGATACATTGGTGGAAGACCACGTGTACTACTGTTTGCTATAAAGACGATTGCATCTGGTACCGAGTTGCGCTACGACTATGGCGGAGGAATGCTGCTATGGAGAAAGGTTTGCTATGCTGTTGTTCTAATTGCAATTTTAAACTTTGAATAGAATACTATATGTATACTATACAAATTATAGTATGCCAATTAAATAACAAAATGATTTTTTGCTGTTATATGCGTTTGATTTGGCTTCTAACACTATGGTTTAAACTGCTAAGTTTTTTTCATTTACACTAATAAAAATCAGAATTGCGTAGGACCATTATGGTCATAACTTCAGAGGCTCTGGGGCCACCTAGTATGCAGGAAAGAGCAGGAAGTCTGCGAAAAGTGATGAGTTATTGTTTTAGATTTCAATGAAGTGACACAGGCTGTTACTGTCAGTGATTTCAAAACAGTGGAGTTGCACACTGCAAGGCGTGCTTCGCAATTGTTGTGGTATGGAGAGAAGACCAGACAGCATCACGCAGCGAAGACGCATAGCGTCGAGTTGGTATAGGGAATGGCTCGTGATTGCGATGCAGTGTTAGGCTGTAACAATTTTAACCACTTGTTATCTGCCCAATGCATTAGCAGCATTGGACAGATTATAAAATCAGTTTGCCTGTGTGTGAGTGAGTCCGTCACTCTACAGGTGGCAATCTTCCGCCGATCTTCACCACAGTTACCATCATGGTAGTGTCCCAGGAGAGTTCGGCACCCAGTGTTTTGGTGGATATCTGGAATACTGAAGTCCGTCAAACCGGAAGTCGAATTAATTTTTACTATTTCTCTTATGGAAAATACGTTTAACATCAAAAAATCGAATCGAATAGGAAAGTGCCCGCGGGCTATCGATTGATGTCGTCACCTTTGACCTTGAATGACCTTGAACCATCCTGAATCTAGGTCACACTTTTTATTGTCGAATATCCCCAAAAACGGTGACATATACGACAATGGTGTAAATGGAAATCGACTAGGAAACCGCCCGTAGGCTATCGATTTGCACCATGACCTTTATGAGCCAAGCCAGAAATGCTTGACCAAGTGACTCTCTGGTCTGTATAAAACTGCATTATGCAATATCCGGCGTGAGAAAACTGTCGAGACTGTTTGCACCGTTATAAGTTGCTAACTGTTCATTATATCGTCAGAATAATGCTGTACGTGGCCACATGCTGTTTGGTATTATGATATATGGGATGGAATCTAAACAGCATTGGGCAGATCACGTTCCATAGAACGTATTTATTGTTTCCCTGTTATGTTTGTTTACAGGACTTGGACACACTGACACCAGTAACTGCCGATGAACCTCCTCCTGCAGTCCATGATGTTCCTGCAGTCCAGGGTACTGCCGATTATCATCCTGCTGCAGTCCACGGTGCTGCCGATGATCCTCCGGCAGTCCAGGATGATGCCGGTGATCCTTCTCCGTACCAGATGCAATCGTCTTCTGGTGATCACAGTCCTGCAGTCTACGGTGGTGCCGATGAACCTCCTGCTGCAGTCCATGATGCTCCTGCAGTCCAGGGTACTGCCAATTATCATCCTGCTGCAGTCCACAGTGCTGCCGATGATCGTCCTGAAGTCCAGGATGATTTCAGTGATCCTTTTGCAGTCCACAATGCTGCTGGCGATCATCGTCCTGCAGTCTACGGTGGTGCCGATGAACCTCCTCCTGCAGTCAACGATGCTCCTGCAGTCCAGGATGCTGCCGGTGATCCTTCTGCAGTCCACGATGCTGCTGGTGATCATCGTCTTGCAGTCTACGGTGCTGCCGATGAACCTCCTCCTGCAGTTCATGATGCTCCTGCAGTACAGGATGCTGCCAGTGATCCTTCTGCAGTCCAAGATGCTGCTGGTGATCCTCCTAGTTCAGTCATAATAGATGATCCTGTAGTCCATAATGTTGCTCATGATAATTTTGATTTTGCCGAAGATTCTTGTGACTCTGTTGAAATTCCAATCGTTCCAAATTTCTCCAGGTTTTTACACATCGGCGTGAATGCAGTCGGTGATGCTCGTGATCTTTGTGAAGTAGTCATTGGTGATCCTGCAGTCCACGATACTGCCGATGATCCTCCTCTTTCAGTCGTCACTGATGATCCTGCAGCTGACGATGCTGAAGCAGTCCACGATGTTGCCGATGATGCAGGCGATAGTGCAGCAATACATGTAGCTGTTTACAACAAAGTAGCTCATGGTCAAGGAAAGAAAAACAGAAAACTTCCATGCTATTTCTGTAGTAAATTTGTGTATCAGATGCCGCGTCATTTACAGCGACAACATTCCGATGAGCGTGAACTTGCAGCAGCCCTAGCTGCTGGTTCTGATAAGCGATTGGGCCTGAAGCAACTGTGTAATCTTGGCATATTTAAACACAATGCCGGCGTGCTAGAGAGGAATGATGGTGTTCTTATTGTAAGCCGAGCACCTAGAACTGTGAGAAGTGTGGACGATTTTTTGCCATGCCAGTTCTGCTTCCTGTTTTTTGTGCGGAAGGAACTTTACCGACATTGCACATCGTGTGTAATGAGACTTGATACCAGTGAAGAGAGTGGACATATTGCTGCCGGCAGGGCACTTTTGTTCGGCTCTATGCATGCTAACAGTCACAGCAAGCTGAAGAAATTTGTAGTTCCTCGTATGCGTTTGGACCGCTTGACACGTGTTGCCACCAGTGATTGTCTGATTACAAAGTTGGGTGATGTGCTCCTCGAGAAGTTAGGACAAAGACGTGCTCTGGATATTTCAGCAAGAATGCGAGAATTGGCGCGCATTCTTATCCGTATGACAGCAGACGGATCAACTTCATTGTGCAGTTTTCTTACAGGACAGAAATTTGACACAGTAGTGGAAGCTGTCAAGGCAGAGGCTGGCTCATATGTTGATGAAAACGGAAGACAACTGTACACAGCACCTGCTTTCATTCTGAAGGCCGGAAACAGTTTGCTGAAATGTGCTCGACTGAAGCAAGGACTAGCTGTGAGAAATGGGGATGAAGTTTCTCTAAATGAGTCCAGAGCTTACATAAAGTTACACTTATCTGAATATACAGATCGTGTGGCTTCAGCTGCTCATGCTGCAGCAAGGATTCATGGCAATCTGCTCAGTGAGCTTCCAGACGAAGAAGACTTGCGGAAACTGCAAGAGTACCAGCGACACAGAATGAAGGAAGTTATACCCCTTGTGCGTGATCATCCAGATCTGTATCTGTGGCGGGAATTGGCAGAGCTGGCCCTATCGCGATTACTGGTGTTCAATGCCAGAAGAGGTAACGAAGGTGCCCAGCTGAGCGTTGTTGAATATCAGAAGGCAACAGCTGATGCTGCTCCAGCGATTGCAAGTACACTTACTGATGTCGAGCGTCAGCTTCTAAGCAGGTAAAATGTGACTGATGCAACATTGTGATCTTTGTATTTGTACGAATCTTGTGAGATTTGCAGTCGAGTAAGTACTATGTAGTGCTTGGGTAAAGGCGGAAATGTCACCTCTGCTGGGTGGCAGGTAAAACTTTGTGATCCCATATGGCACTTGAGTTCCCGTAGCGGTGAGGCAGGTTGCTTGCTTACTGCTATACGCTGTTACATGAGTGAACATGATTGGAAACTATTATTGTGATATGTTTAGAAGTATCAGAACTGACCAGTGTCTGATGTGCACACAGATATAATATATTACACTGTGTCTAAAAAACGACACCGATGTAGCACACTATAACTTCGACGCTGTTCGACCAATTTTAATAATTTTTGGCAGGTAATAGCTATGGGGTTTCAGCTTTCTTAAGCATATTTAATTTCTTATGTCCGTTTGCTATTACGAAAAAAATATTAAAATTGGTTGATGATTGTCGAAGACATAGCAAGCCAAAGCAGTGTCGTTTTCGAGACACGGTATACAGGATGACTGAAAAGACAATTTCCGGAATTCACGTTTCCCCAGGTAGTGCAGAGGCATAAATTAGAAGAGGTGGGATAACAAATTACCACTCGATGGCATACTTTTTCAGCAACGTTTCTGCCAAAAATTACCAAAATCGGTTGATGTGCGTTGAAGTTATAGTGTGCAACATCAGTGTCTTTTTTGAGACACAGATTTAGTAACTTAAAATCATTGTTGAATGTTAGCATTCTATTGAATGACTATGGTGCTTCTTACAGATTGTACTTACTCACTTTACTTGGTTTTTATGCATAGGCTCCAGAACAAACCTTCTGTCTTCGCATTTTCAGCATTGCAGCCGATTGATTTAGTATGTTTTTTCAAGTGCTAACGACATTTCAGTTAAGATGGTGCATTGTTACAGGATGAAGGTCGTGCAGATTGTTGGGAAACGAAATCGCCCAGTGCCGATTTTGCTTACGGAAGACATGGTTGCTGCTATGGATGTCCTGTTAAATGCTCGATCTTCATGTGGTATATTACCCAGAAACAAGTTCTTCTTTGCTCTGGCTCGTTCACTTGGACACTTGAGGTTCTTCAATGTGCTGAAGTCTGTGGCAACTCGAGCAAAGCTTCAGCGTCCTGACTTGCTGACAACTACAAGAATGCGTAAATATCTTGCAACGATGGCACAGGTAGGCGACCAAGTAATCATGCATCTCTAAGTTCATTTGAATGACGTTTGCAATTTCGTATACTACTGGTTATACACTATCTTACTTATAAGGGCTGTGTGTATAGTAAATTGATAAACATGTGGCAGTTCTCAATAAAACTTAGCAGGTGCTTGACATTTATGTTATGGTCATCAGTGGTCGCCTCCTGCATGAAATACTTCTTACAGGTTGTCAGGTGGAATAAAACATGACCTGATAGCAGCAAACGCTATAAGCAGAAATGCCCTGCAACTTAAGCCAGCCATAAACTGAGTTTTGTTGGTGCACATGCACAGACGCGGTTGATCAGGCTGCAATTGCTGCACTTATTACTCTCACAGTTGTTGTTTGCTGGATGTCTTGCTTACAGTATGCCACCTGCTCATCATTGATAAGTATATGAGAATAGGAGAAACAAGAAGGGGGAAGGGTAAAACTTTGCCTGAAACTACATCTGGTATTGAATCCTTTAGTGTTGAATGCCTTACTCGTCAAGTGTGCAGTTTTCATATTTCTTTCAACTAACAGTAATTTCAGTACAGGTATACTAATGCTGTCTAACAGTGGATGAGAAAAATGTATTGTGTGAATTGATAGCTTATTGACATGACACCCGGAGAACTGCAGTGGTTGTCTTGCCATCTCGGCCACAGTGTCGCGACACATAAAAGCAACTATCGACTACATCCGAATTCGATTGAAATTTCGAAAGTTGGACGGCTGCTGATGAAAATACATGATGATATTAATGGGAATGACATGACTGCCAACAATACCGGTAACTGTTTCAAATTTATATCTTCTAACATGTGACTACTTGCTAGAATACTTCAAATTCAGTACTGCAATGTCCAGTATCACGTAATTTTTATTACACCGTTATGAGTTGTCATTGATACTAAAATGCCTTAAATGCTGCTGATCAGTGTGCTGTGCTGTTAGGCCTATATAATTTGCAACAATCTGCTTACTATTTACTTAAGGTCAGTGATTACTGATCACTCATTAGCACCGAACATAACGGCCCTACATTCTTGTATGAAGAAGCACAAGGCCTATGATTGGGGGCTGTGTTTTATGTTCCTTCGTTTTTTGTCAATGATGGGTGGGCTGCATGAGGTATTACACTAAAATTCCCATAAGCTCCACTGTCACACTTTTTATCCACACCTTCAATTCAAACGTGTTGTGACGACGCCGTGTCAACGTTTTTGCGAACCAAGCTCTCATGTGACAGATGGACAGACAGATACGCGACAACAGTTAGTGCAGTGCTGGCAGAGCGTCGTGTGGTAGAAAAAACGGGCGACAAAACAGTGCAAAAGATATAACATACATATAGGGGCAACCCGCCGCAATGCCTTGCGTGTCCAGAGTTCGAATTGGCCAGTTGCCACAGTGCGTCGCGTGTCCAGTGCTCAGATTGACCAGACACTGGCTGGATGATGTAGGATTGTATAAGAAGCACAAGGCCTATGATTGGAGGACAGGAGAGGGAAATAAAACAATATACACGTAGGGGCAAACCGTCGCAATGCTTCGCGTGTCAACGTGTCTGGTCAATTCGACCGCTGGACACGCGAAGCATTGCGACGGGTTGCCCCTACGTGTATATTGTTTATTTCACTCTCCAATCACGGCAGAGATATATATATACATATATCTCTGCCGTGTCGACGTGTCTGGTCAATTCGGGTTGCCCCTACGTGTGTATTGTTTATTTCGC
>Ga0209452_1000311_pt1 | contig 11773 bp, 10 predicted proteins | sample WorMetimpBELIZE1_FD_187388 | JGI IMG/M metagenome (GOLD analysis project Ga0209452, IMG submission 187388) | Marine gutless worms symbiont microbial communities from Max Planck institute for Marine Microbiology, Germany - Olavius imperfectus... | ecosystem: Host-associated > Annelida > Digestive... | reverse complement strand
GTTGAAACAAGCGCTCGTGACTGAATGGAATCGACTATCACAAACGTTCATCAACAAGAGTATAAACGAATGGCGAAAGCGACTTCAAGCTGTAGTTCGGAACAATGGGGCACATGTCGAACATCTTTTCAACTAGTTTTGAGATAGATTTTGCGAAACTAACTCGTGTTTGGCTAGCATTAATTTCATTGACTGCTAAAATTAACAGCTTACTTTTTTGAGCCACCCTGTAGATTCCAGAGGAAATGCAGACCAACCTTTAGCCATTTTAAACATTATAATGATATCAGCTCTATTTAGTCTTTCTGCCAAACTCCAAAATCCCAAACGTTCCAGTCTTTCACAATATTGCAGTTTAGAAAACCCGAGAATCAGTGTGAATCAGTGCTTTACTCATTCAATCGGTAACGTGTATTTCTGATAGCACTGTGACCACACTGGTGTGCAATATTTCACATGAGGGGTACCAATGACTTGTTGAATTTCAGTAGAATATAAATTCATTTGTATGACAAAATTATCAGCCAGTCACCTTATGCAGTACTTAATTAGTTACCGGTATGAGCATAGCTTGAGGCTGATGAGTTCACTGATAATGTTATAGGGCGGCCTAATTTACTCGAAATGTATATAGACCTTCAAGACTGAAACATCAAACCTTATCGCGACAAAAACTTCTTCGCATGTGTGCCATTAAAAGAACACTCAGCATGTAGGCCTATAGCAGTCAGATAAGCTATTGTTCACGAATTAATACAAAAGCAACCTTCTTCTTGTCAAAACGTATAGACCTTTAACGCAAGCCTATACAGCCTGTATATGATGACGCATCGAACTGAATACGGTTACAGGCATTCAGAAAGGCAGCATGTTGGAACATGGCCAGTCCGTTGGAAGGCATCCACTTAGACCACAGCCTAATATGCATATTGCCTCACCACGTATAGACTGCACAATCTGTTATCAGACTGTGCCAGAATTTTTACCGGATCGTGACTACGTTACGTTCGGGCATGCCCTCGTAAATCCGTCTGTCTGTCGTCGGTCGTCTGTAACGTTCGTGCACCCTACTCAGCCAGTTAAAATTTTCGGCAATGTTTCAAAGCCATTTTGTACCCTAGCCATCCGCTAACGTCAATGCAAAATTTTACCGAGATCGTCCCAGGGGAACTCCTCCGTCGAGGTTTAAACGAAAGAGGGGTAGTCAAATAGAGCGATGTTGTACATGTCGACAGGGCCCGATCAACTATTTCTGGTTCTATACAAACATAAGGCGGATGGCCCCAACCGCTCCATCGTGTGAGACAATTGCAAAAAATTATGAACCGACAGTCTAAAATGAACGATATGGACGGATAGTAGGTTCGAAGAATGGAAGCTTGAACTGGGTGACTGGAGTGGAGTGTGGGTAGGGTCTTGGCAGTGGCGGCGAATAGAGAGGCAGAGGGCATATGCCCCTGAGCGCCAGCAGAGGGGGTGCCGAAAGGGGGTGTGGTAATTTTTTTGCGACAGGAAGTATAAAAAAATGTGAGTTGTGTTGAGGCAATGGGCATGGAAGAACAAATCATGTGCGTGGAACAATGCACATTTTGGATGTCATCAGTAGCGTTTCTAGGTCCTCAAAATGCACCAAAATCGTTCGTTACAGCGCTTCCCATGTTCCTAGCTGGGTTTAAGGTGGCTCACTTTTAAGGCCCCTACTTCTAAGGAGATGGGAGGGGAAAAGGGAAGCAGAGGTGAGGGGCATCGAATAATCTATGCCCCGGGCACCAGAAACTCTATCGCCACCACTGGCTCTCGGGAAGCTCGCCCAAGTTGCCCAACCTCACCAGCTCGAGCTTTGGTGCGCTGTAGTTAGGGACGAAGCCTTAGCAGAAGTCGATTTGCGGTGTTTTGTAGCTCAGAAAATGTATCATCTAATGACAGCAGTTTTTGTCACAGACTATACAGCTGGGGGTTTATCTGACCCCCAATTACCCAACACGACAGTTGGGGCTTGGACCTCCCCGACAATTTGAACATCGTTGTCTCACAGAGAACTTCTGAAAGAACTACAGGTTAATAGCCACACATCCCAGCCAACAACCCCACATCGAAAAAGCATTGGGCCAACGTCATAAAAACCACTGACATTGTAACAACGTTGAGCCAGCATCGGCAGTGATTCGTTGCATTACCTGCGTTATCTCCACGTTCATCCAACCGTCGTTGCTGCAACCTGCGATGTGACGTTAGAAGTGGTACTTGACTAATTATTAATGTTATGGTGATGTATTGATTTATACTGCATACTACTATTCGAATAACTACACGTGAGAGAGCAATACATAATTTACAACAGCGTTTTACACATTGTCGGCGGTGCGAACGTCTACAATTTTACTTATTTATTAAACAAATCGCGACTCGAGAGCCTGCGCAGTTGATAATTTCCGGTTGTTATGTGGATTGAAAGCGTTGATGTTATTATTTGTTTGTGATTTTCGTCGGTTTCTTATCGTATATGTTTACTATCTTCTTGTAAAATGTCTTTGAAATTGTCATCAAGCTAAATGATGTCAAATTATGAAAAAGTTTAAAGTATTAAAGTCTCGTAGCTCTCTTTGGCGGGAAGCACGCAACTTGGCAGAGGTCCAGTCTGAAAGCCATGAGCTAGCTGAGCACGATGCTGCAGTCAGCACGGCTTCTTTTCAGACTTGTCCAGCCTACGCAGAGTCTAGTGATGCAATTGATATGAGTGACAATGAGAGCTTGAATGAGTCGGATGTAAATGTTGCGATCTTAGATGAAGATTGTCGTGAAAACACGATTGGTTGGCATTGGCTGCATGATGACGATGTAGACTGTGAAATGGAGGATCGTCTTGTACACGATTTGGCTGAGTGGTCTTTGAAAAACAATATAAGCCTTTCAGCTACTACGTCATTATTGTCCATTCTTAAGCCACATTTGCCTTTTCTACCCAAAAGTGCGCAAACTCTCCGCAACACTCTTCGTCACACGTCTCATCTCATACAGAAAGTGAATGGTGGCGAATACTGTCACTTAGGTCTATCAGATGGTCTGACCAGGTTCATCAGACAAAAGCAGATAACCCTAGACCAAATGGAATTGCAGATCAGTGTGGATGGTATCCCATTGTTTAAAAGCTCCAGTGTTTCACTGTGGCCTATTCTGTGTTTGGTCAAAAACATACCATTCAAATCCCCATTTGTGGTAGGCATGTTTTCTGGTAAAGAGAAGCCTGGATCTGCTTCAGAATTTTTGGCTAGTTTTGTAGAAGAGGCATGCATGTTGATAAAAAATGGTTTGACTGTGGACCAGCATACAATAAAGATCACGATACACTCCTTTGTATGTGACGCCCCGGCACGTGCTTTTATTAAAGGTATTAAGTCTCATTCCGGTTACAGCTCATGCGAAAAGTGCACAGTTCGTGGTGAGTATCATACAAATAAAGTGATTTTTCCGTCAGTTGATTGTCCCTTACGCACTGATGAGTCATTTGATGCCATGGCTGATGAGGATCATCACATTGGTGCATGTCCACTTAGGCCTTTGCCTCTTGGGTACGTTACCCAATTCGGACTAGACTACATGCACCTGGCATGTCTTGGTGTGATGCGGAGACTGATCATGTATTGGAAAGGTCCTTATGGTCCCCTGCAAGTAAGACTGGGTAGGAAAATGATTGGTGATTTGTCATCTCGCTTGTTGCATGTAGCACAATGGGTTCCAGTTGAGTTTGCTCGAAGGCCACGAAGCATAGATGAAGTTCTTCGATGGAAAGCAACAGAGTTTCGTGAGTTCATGCTGTATAGTGGTCTTCTTGTCCTAAGGGACATTTTAAGTGATGAATTGTACAACCACTTCATGCTCCTGTGCGTAAGCCTGCGCATACTGGTATCTCGGCAGCTTTCAGCACAATACTGTGACTATGCCAATGAGCTCCTTGTTAAATTTGTCAGTGATGCTCAGGTCTTGTATGGAAATGACATCTTGGTCTATAATGTTCATTGTTTGGTTCACCTTGTCAGTGATGTGAAAAACTTAGGGTGCCTGGATGATTTTAGCGCTTTTGTTTTTGAGAATAAACTAGGTTACTTGAAGAAGTTGGTTCATAAGCCACAGCATCCATTGCAGCAGATTCTGCGGCGATTGCACGAGGAGGCATCACTTGATCTTCATGAAAGCAGTTGTGCCCTAGAACCCATTTTGATGTATGAGCATCATAATGGGCCAAGGCTGGACTTTAGCGGTGCCGTCCAGTATAAACGTGTGCAGACAGACAGGTTTACTCTGTCCCTCACTGTTGGAAATAACTGTGTTTTAGTTGACGGATGCTTTCCAGCCATTGTTAGAAATATACTCAAGACTAAAGCAGGCATTGTTTTGATCTGTGCAAAATTTGTTTCTGTACAGGATGCATTTGTCTATCCATTACCATCTTCACGGCTCAATATTTACTTAGTTAGTGGCATGTGCGCCACCATGTGCCCTGTTTCATTGGCTGATGTTACTCATAAGTGCGTTTGCTGGCATCTCTTTGGTCAAAACAGTTTGGTGGTTGATGACGAAACTTTTTGTGTTCTGCCACTGCTTCATTAAATTTGGTTCTCTTATTGTTTAATGGTATTCCTTGTGTTGATCATCCTTAGAGTTAATGGGCGTCTGATCATTTGAGTTACATGTTAAAGTGTTGTCTTTGCTAGCATCTGATTTTCATGATAAGCACATGATGAAACTTTACGCTGTCGTTGAGTTCACGGACGATTGTTCAGTTGAAGTGGCACCATGCATTTGGGTGGAAGGCAACATCTGCTTCTGGCCTCCATACAGAAATGAACGACTGGTTAACGCAATCAAGAAGTGTGAGGAGCCTCAACCATCGTGGCTGAAGTACACTGTGAGAGTACTGCATTTATTCGGTGAGAGAAATGAGTATTAGAAAAAATACCCTTAGTGTAGTTAGATTAAGTTTAAATAACAAAAATATATTATTAGTTGCTGTTTATACTAAAACCACCATCAAAATCATTTTAGTGTACCAATTTTTTCACATTTTTTTGTCATTGGTTAGGCTGGGTCCCCATAATTGCTCCCTAAGGGAATCACCTGTAATATGCTATTGCTACTGGATGATTTTATCTGTATTTTAGCATATGGTAAATGGCTGTTATTATTATTACTACCTGGCATTGCTGGTGCAGAGGTTTTTTATAGGCCAGATGCTCTTTCTGTTACCCAACAAATAGTAACCAAAGAACTGAAGGTGAAGGCTAGTATTTAAGCTAATGTGACAGAACGTGATTTAACTGGCATTCTACTCTGCCTTCGTTAGTGCATGTGACCTTGGAGTTGTGTGCTTGATTCCAATTTTTGGAATTCTGACAGCATACCTGTATTTGCAACATCATGGTTTTGCTGATGTTATCACTTTATTTTATTCTTGAATTCAATATGTTTCATACCATGCCTATCTTTGCTGGTATATTGGACTTTGGCATTAAGGGGTCTTGCCGTACTATAGTTAGTAAGACTGCTGTATATTGTTACAAATTAGTTTTTGGTCTAATATGTTTGGATACTGAAAAATTGTTTGTTACAGTTTTGTTTTATTACTTGCTTTATGGACAAATATAGTGATGATGATGATGATTTATTAATTGTTGAAAATATGTGGATGTCAGACTCGTACAACACAGCTCGTTGCAAACTGCCACAGGCTGAGGAGACATCAGCTTTAGAAACCGACAGAGATGATGATCCTGGATTGTCTCGTCGAAGGAAACGAGTACAGCTGTACTCGTCTGAAAACGAATCATCACCAGAAAAGCTCGCAAAGAAGGGGCGTATCGGAGTGCAGAAGAAAGGAAAGAAAGCTCTTCTGCCATTGCCACCTGTTCCACCTGCCCCAATTATTGGTTAGTAGGCTCTTTCTCAACATTTTTATGATTGGAGCAGCAATAGAGGCATGCAAGTTTGATGTGTATATGGTCGCTGATGCACACAGATTTCTTAACTTCTAGGGATAGGTCGGTTCTGCTGTTTTGAAAATACCTCGGTTGGTTACCGATCAGTTCTGGCCAAAAACCACTGTTTCGGTTTTGGAAACCTACCCATCCATTCTATACTGAAGACAGAACTAACCCAGTACATTAAAAAATTCAATCTCACGACTGCCTTTAACTGAGAGAGTTGTATTAACGACTTTATATATAATTCTAAAGGTTCACACTTATGCAAGTAGTTATTTCCAGCTTTGTGGCCACTGCGGTGGTTGGTTGATTGATTGGGCTTTGATGTTGTTGGGTTGAGTAGTTGACTGCTATGTTAACATGGTTAGCTGACCATGGCAGGAGAGAGGCCTTATCTGGTCGATGAACCAGCTAACATTCCACAGTGCTTAACACTGTTAGTTGAGTGTCAGGAATAGCATCTGCCTTGTAAACATCTGGTGTTAGTTCCAACTTCCAAGGGAAAACAACTTGGAAGATGGACAGATTAAAAATCCAATAAACACTAGTTGTTGTTGAAGTACATGTGATGAAGGTTACAGGTATTATTAAACAACTTGATACTTCATACTATGTAGTCGTTTGGTTTCCTGTAATTGTGCAGCAGCAGCAGCTAATGCAGATGAGGTCACGGAGACAATGCAGTATGACGACTCACCTGATGCTGTGTCTTTCACACCTCACAGTAGACCGTCAGCAGGTAGTTTTGCAGTTTGCATAGCAGCACACTTTGCTTTGGTAAATAATGAAGTGTGCTGATTTCTGCAGTTTACATTGAGGTACAACATTCTACTGCTAGGTTTTGGTTGTGATGTAACATGTGCCAAAGTTTCTCAGCGACCAGTTGAGCATGTGAGTTTTTCCATAGTAAGAGAAACTTACAACATACACACTGCACGGGCACAGATTCCAGGTTTATGTGATATTAAAATCCTTACACTTTCTTTTTACAAAATCCTTTCCAAATCTTTAGCTTAATTCTTGTACCATGTTCTAGAAGCACTTTGCTTATGCCACATTAATCAGTTCGTCCTAATAATAATAATAATAATAATAATAATAATAATTGGACCCTGGAAAAATTCACCAGTTAAACGAAAACAGTATCGTTGCATTTTTAAGTAATTGCAGGACTTCGTGCGTCATCGACTGATCAGTGCACTCCGCACAGTGGCTCGTTTCCTGCAGTTGAGACTGTCGTCAGAAGATCACCAAGGAAGACACCGGGACCATCCGGGACACAGGATGTTGAACCAGGTACTGAGAGTACTCATTATAAATGTTCCATAATATGTGGATTAACTTTAATGATGTCAGATATACGAGTTTTATTCTTAAACAGTGTATATTTGGACAGCAACCTAGCATTACTTGTACATGTATTCAGTCATCTATAATCCTGATGGCAACATTGTCTGTGTGTCGATGTCATTTAGTGCGATATTTGTATGCTGTGAGAAGCAGTTATACTAACATTTGTTTTGAGTCTAGTAACTAACTGACATAACTAAGTGCAGAAAGCATTCTTTAAATCTTTTATTTCATTATTTTGTTGCAGTCATTGGTGTATATCGTTCTACTGGTTCCTTGTGCTTAGACATCGACAGATCAAGAGCATTTCGCCATCCATCAATGTGGAATGGTACAACCATCTCTCCACTCCCTGGGCTACTACCATTTCACCACTGACATGCTGTAGCTGTAGGTGGATTGTCTTGTTTTGGTGACTGGCACTGCCGGGACTGCTTAGTGAGCATGGAGCTATCTACAAATGTCAGTTGACTTGTCTGTGTTTTATGTATTGTTAGGTATTCTGGGTACCATCTGGCGCCGACTATCTAGAATAGATACTGAAATGCGTCAGCAGACCCGGCTGCTACAGATGGTCCTCGATGCTGTGCAGTCAAGTGGTGCAGATGGCAACTATGAGCTTCCAGATGGTGTGACACTACCTGCAAAAAGCATGCAGGAACTCTTAGACATTGAAAAGATCCTTGAAGACGGAGATAGCATTCGCAAGATGGTGTGCACATGTCACTGTACACTCATACACTGAGCCAGTGGTTTGACTGTAACTTTCAACATTAGTGTGACATTTATAGTGTTCGAATATAATCAAGCTTCACGCGGTCTTTCTGCCATAGCTGAGCTACTTGTTACTGTTGCAAGTAGTTGTAGCTTTGGTGTTGGTGTCAATCTACAGTGCATTTGCTGACCTCTTGCAGTCCTTGGGATGTCTGCACCCACCGTGTTGTCATAGACTTTTTTCTTCCAGGACACGTGTTGTAAAAATTGTTCCTCGTGATTTTCTGTTTATTGCATTATGATTTTGGAGCCCAGTGTCCTCTGGTAACCGCAAATCTCAGTCTCTTACTATTGTCGCACTTCATCTCGAGACATTACTTCCAGTCAGTCAGCTTAATCTAAGTCAGCCTACTCTACCCCATATGGAGGCACCCACCCACTAGCACACCCTGACTCTTCTTAGGGACTTTGAGCCGAGTTGTGATAATGCGCTATACAAATCTTATGTTCACTTTTTACTTTATTTACTGGATTGCTTGCTTATTAGTTCTCTGCGTTAATCAGCTGGTGAGTCACCATGGTTGTGTGTGCTGTACAAGGTGTCTTATCTTGGTACTGTTGGCGGCAAAGATGTTGCTGACACAACACGTCGCATTCTACGCTGCCTCATGACAAACACTGTTGCGCGCCGCATGAATTTTGCTGGACGGGGAAGCAAGACAGGAATAGCAGAGATGAAAATTCTGGATGTAGTCATCGGTATGAAAGTCTGTGTCATCAGAAATCTAATGTAATGCATGTCTGTTGTATATGCTTATTATTGCTCAGTGATGGAAAATGATTTTGTTTGCTTTTTGTTTGACGTTGAATATTAGTACTGTTTAGCACTGTGCTGAATATAAGTTTATATGCTATTCGGCCAACTACAAAATGAATACACATACAAATAAGATCCATTGGGAGACATTTTGGGGGAGTCCGACTAATACAGAGGAAAACAGACTGATTGAACCTAACAAAACCTAACGCCGGTCTCACAGAGGAGTGCCATCAGTGGACCCACGTTAGTGCCAGTTTACACTGATAAGTACGTCAGTAGCAGTGGCTGTCATTAACAGCAGCAGTGATGCACCACACACAGTCCAAGTCCATGTGGATGCGGGTGTGACTGAAACTCAACAATTTGTATTCGTATTATGCCTCATTATTCAGCCAAATACTAATAGTCTGTTTGGCACCAATTACCAAATAGAATACGAAGAGAATATTTGATACAGCCCTAGAAATATTATAACGACTCATGCCCAGTAATAGTTGCATCCTTGCTTTCAGTGATTCATCGTGTGTGTGTATTTGTGACATCTGTGTATTCTAACAATGTGTGTTTTAGCATCTGTGCGTCGCAACAGAGCACTACGTAAGGTGACCCGTGCAGAAGTTGAAACCGTGGTGAAGCTCTGGTTGCGATATGCAGTGGACAGAAGCGGTGGTCGCAGTGCGAGAAACAACATACGTAGAAACATCTCCACAAGTGCCAGACACTCTGACAGTGATGTCAGCGAGGGCTACTAGTCCCCAGTCAGTCACTAAGTTGTGACGCTGGATGGCGGCACTTTCGGGAACTAAGGAGTAAAGACTACTGAACTATTTGGTGGCACCAGTTGGCCTTATTTGTGCTGATGTTACGTCAAGAAACTATTCAACTCACCCTACTAATGCTGCTACTAGTATTACTACTGGACTAGTGTTATTAATTAATATGCAGTGATATTTTCATTAGTGGTAACAAAAACGGAAACTGAAATTATTAATTTCAGTTCATTTTCTGTTGAACTCAAATAAAACTATTTTATGAAGTTGAACTGATTTTTAACTGGAATTATGTCCGAACTGACGTTGAAGTGGAACTAAAACACTAGTCCAGTTAGTTTTTCGTAAGCTGTCTTTTGGACCCTTTCACTAGACAGTGCTACAGCATTTTTTATGCCTGAGTTGGCCTTCAGCAGAAAAATTATTAGTACATTACAGTGGCAAAGTGGCAGAGTAACTAAGTGTGTTGTCACAGAAGTAAATGAAAACTGAACTGAAATGCTTAAAATGTCATGCCGACAGAAGTAATGTTACCACTGCACAGTGACTGTTGTTGCTCTTAGTATGTGGTGCTTCCATCATATTGACTTGTGAGATAGAAATACATAAACAATAAAGTTGCCCTTTTGAATTTGTTATCATACTGGCTTGTACTTGCAGGCTTGTACTTGCAGTATTACTCATACATGGTTTGTGCTGATACTACCGGTATTAATAACCGTAAAGGTTTTCATGCTGTACGTATTTTCATGCCTCCGCAGCCATAGCTGTGAAAGCATAGTATGTTTGTGCGTTGTCTGTTTGTTCGTGAGTGTGTAAGCGTAAGTGCGTTTGTGTCCCAAAAATTGTGAACACCATATCTCAAAAACTGTTCAACGGATTTACATGAAATTTTCGCAGTTGGCTCATTTCCTCACAGAGAGTAACCGACTACATTTGGGGTCACATGTCAAGGTCATTGCCAAATGAAAGATGGCAAAAACAGACTTAAAGACAAGAACTGATTACATTTGGTGGTCAGAAACTCGAGGCAGGATGAAATATGGCTGAACTTTCACCCTAGTTGCTGCAAGCGGAGGCACAGACATCGATGGCTCCCCGTCGAATTCTGTCTAGTTATCAATTATACCAGTTCGTACATCTAAGTGAACAGACAGTTATATCAGTTTGTCTTGTTTTAGTTGGTATTTTACATAGAATAGAATTCGCTTTGAACGTGCGCTCAAATGCTAACATGCGCCAGTGTGGTCTACTGTATGGAACTAAAATTACTGCATGTTAAGTCTGCAAAGTGAGTTGGTTGCTCAGTATCTAAAATGGGAATGATTTATGGAAAATGTAGGCTTTAAGGTGGTGTCATAACAAATGTACGCATCTTCTGCTGTTCTCCAGGGGATCACTGACGTTGATTCAGCATTGCCCTGGTGTCAGTGATCCCCTCGACCTAAGCTGCATTTTTGGGGTCAGTTCGCAGTGGGAGGGGAGGGAAGGGGACAAGCGAAAGCAACGAGGGAACTGAAGGACACAGAGACTGGAGAGGGAGGAGGCCAAGGGAAGGAGAGGAAGGGAAAGGGTGAGGGTTGCGTCCCCCCAAAAGGGGGTAGTATCAAATACATGTATCATAAAAACATTGTAACAACGTCGAAACAATGTAGGATATCGGTATAGTTCCCTTACGTTGGGCCAACGTTATTGGCCCAACGTTGGGCCCGTGTTTCATTTCAGTTTTGGCCCAACGTCACTCTGCAACTTTTCCCCAACGGACGCTATGACGTTGGGCCAACCTTGGCCCATTGTCTGTGTGTTGGCTGGGAGTGCGAGCGAGAGAGTTTTGGATTTGTTGAAGTCGATTTATTTGAGAATTTGGTAGATTGAAGTATAGTGAATTGCAGTAGTCAAGTTTGGAGTGAAAGATAGATAAGGCAATGATGAAATCAAAGGCAATGATAGATAAGGCAATGATGAAATCAAAGTGCTTAAGGGGGTAGTATACATGATGATGATGAAAAGTAGAGGACCAAATACTGAAGCTTGGAGAAGTTGGGGGACACCACACGAACAGGTGTGAAAAGAGGACATGTGGCAAACTGTGAAATCAAAGTGCTTAAGGGGGTAGTATACATGATGATGATGAAAAGTCT
>Ga0209452_1000307_pt1 | contig 11925 bp, 9 predicted proteins | sample WorMetimpBELIZE1_FD_187388 | JGI IMG/M metagenome (GOLD analysis project Ga0209452, IMG submission 187388) | Marine gutless worms symbiont microbial communities from Max Planck institute for Marine Microbiology, Germany - Olavius imperfectus... | ecosystem: Host-associated > Annelida > Digestive... | reverse complement strand
GTACTGATTATGCTGAGGCTCCGGCGTGGATTAAGAACTGGGAAAAAACCGGCCTGATCACCTTTAAAGATAAAAACGGTGACGGCAAAATGTTCTATGCAGCGGGTAGCATTGATGATCCGGCGAGCAAGAACGAAGTGAATGTTGACCGTGACATCATGGTACTGGCTAACCCTGAAATTGCGAATCTGCCGGCATGGGTTATCGCCCTGGTTGCTGCGGGTGGGGTAGCTGCGGCGCTGTCTACCTCTGCGGGTCTGTTGCTGGTAATTTCCACTTCAGTGTCTCACGACCTGTTGAAACGTAACTTTGCACCGAATATTACCGATAAGGCTGAGCTTTTCTATGCCCGTCTGGCTGCCGGTGTGGCGATTGCAATTGCCGGTTACTTCGGTATTAATCCGCCGGGCTTCGTAGCACAGGTGGTCGCCTTTGCCTTCGGCCTTGCTGCCTCCAGTTTCTTCCCTGCTATTATCATGGGTATCTTCAGCAAGCGCATGAATGGTGCAGGGGCAATCTCTGGTATGGTGGCGGGTATTGCGTTCACTGCGGCCTATATCATTTACTTCAAGTTTGTGAATCCGGCAGCGAATACGGCTGATAACTGGTGGTTCGGTATTTCACCTGAAGGTATCGGTACGCTGGGTATGATTGTTAACTTCGTGGTTGCCTTCGTTGTCTTCAAGATGACCGGTGAAGCACCTGCAGAAATCCAGCAAATGGTAGAGGATATCCGTTATCCGAAAGGTGCAGGTGAAGCGTCAGCGCACTAAAACCTGTTGCACTTAACTACTGACGACAGAAACTGTAAAGCTCACCCTCAGCGGTGAGCTTTATTCTTTTTGAGGATTAAACAATGAGCGTTGTGCCACAACAAGTCACAGACTTTCTGAAAACCTCTGCACCTTTTGATCAGTTGAATGAAGAAGAGATGATTCATCTGGCGAAACAAGCCAGCCTGATTTACCTCACTGCTGACAACACAGAGACGTTGCTGAAAGAAAATAAAGGGCGGTTGTTTCTGATCCAGAATGGTCAGTTTTCGGTGAAAGACGCAGAGCAGAGTGAACGTCACCTCAGCGAGGGAGACTATTTCGGTTATCCCAAGTTGCTGGATAACATAGATTACCCCTTGTCGGTAAAAGTCGATAAACCCGGGCTGGTGTATTGTTTCACCGCCGCTGCGTTTCACCGTGCCCTGAGTTTCCCTGCGATTGCTGATTTCTTTCACGGTACCCGTACCGGTGCATTGCAAAATCAGGCTGTCGTGGAATCTAACTCCATGTGGCTATACAAGGCACTGCATGAGGTCATTGAACATGAGCCAGTTCAGGCGGCAGAATCTGTCAGTATTCAGCAGGCCGCGCAAATCATGTCGGAAAACAAGGTGTCTTCTTTGCTGATCACCCGTGACGAAAAGCTGGTGGGTATTGTAACCGACAGAGATCTGCGCAACCGTGTAGTGGCAAAAGGCGCTGATATTTCTCTGTCTGTCGCTGACATTATGACGGCTACGCCGGCCATGATTCATCAGTACCGGACCATGTTCGACGCTATGGCACTGATGAGTGAACGTAATATCCATCACCTGCCGGTGGTGGACAGGAACAGTCGTAAACCGCTGGGAATGATCACCGCATCAGATATTGTCCGTCACCAGCGGGGTAACGTGCTTTACATCATCGGTGAATTGTCGAAAGCCGATAACCTCTATGAACTCACCCGCCTGTCCTGGCAAATGCCACACTACTTTGCCACCCATGCAAAACGGCCCGGTGACTTCGATATTGCCGGTAAAGTATTGTCTCAGGCCACGGATATTATGACCCGCAAACTGATACATTATTACCAGCGGGAGCACGGACCGGCACCGTTGCGGTACAGTTGGGTGGTGTATGGTTCCCAGGCCCGTGAAGATCAAACAATGGGCTCAGACCAGGATAATGGTCTGTTACTGGAAACCACGCCGTCTGACAGCCAGGCAGACTACTTTGCCGGCATGGCGGACTATGTATGCAATGGTCTGGCGAAGTGCGGTATCAAGTTATGTGACGGCAATATCATGGCATCGAATCCGGAATTGCGTTTGTCACTGGCACAGGCTGAGAAGGAAGCCGGTGAATGGGTCAGGCAACCTACGCCTAAAGCGATTATGCATTTCAATATTTTTCTGGATGCCCGCTGTGCTGCGGGAGACGCAGAGCTGTTCAGAAAGATGCAACTTGTCAGAGTGCCGCTTTTGAAGCAAAAGATGTTTCTGGCCGCGCTGGCGCGTCACAATAATGATATTCCCGTCCCTCTCTCGATGTTTCAAAAATTTGTTTACGAGAAAGGTTACGAAGAAAAGGATGTGATTGATTTGAAGGTTAAGGCCATCGCAATCATCAATAATCTTGCCCGCATTTATGCGCTGGCAAACGGCTTAACCATGCCCTCTACACTGGCACGGCTGGCGGCATTGCCGTCAGGTTCCGGATTGTCGACTAAAGATGCGCAAAATCTCCGGGATATCTGGCTGTTTCTGAACCGTCTGCGCTGGCGTCATCAGTTGTCCGGCAACGTCACAGACAACCGGGTATCAGTATCTTCATTGTCATCCATAGAAAAGCATCAGCTTAAAGCCGCGTTTAAGGCTATCGACAGAGCGCAGCAGGGTGCGGTGATGAATTTCTCCGGAGGCATGAGCTGAGCATGCTGAGTATGTTAAAGCGCTGGTTGGCAGGAGCCCCGCCACTGCCGGAAGGCTGGGCGGAGAAGTCGCTGGCAACACTGCCGTTGCTGGCCGTTGATCTGGAACTGACATCACTGGATGTCCGTGAAGCGCAAATTACCTCTGCCGGCTGGGTAGAAGGACGGGGAAGTCACATAGATATCAGCCGTTGCTTTTATTCAGTTGTCAGAACCCGTGCGGATCTTGCCCAAAGCCCGGTCATCCACGGTCTTACCGGTGCCGAAATAGCGCAGGGGGCGCATATTAAAGAGGTACTGGAGCAACTGGTCGGTTATGCCGGAACGCATCTGTGGGTATGTCACAACGCTAATCTGGATTTAAGCGTGTTACAGACGGCATTGTCGGCTCAGCAAATATCCTGTCCGCCGGTGGTGGTACTGGATACGTTAAAGCTGGCAGTCTATCAACTTAAAAAGCACCATGAAGTACTGCCGCCAAACAGTGCAACGTTAACGGTTTGCCGGCAGCGCTTGGGGTTACCTGCTGCACCAGCTCACAATGCGCTGGATGATGCTATGGCAACCTTGCAACTCTGGTTTGCGCAAAATCAGGTGCTGAATGGCGGGAAAGTAGTCAGTGTTGGCGATTTACTGCACACTCAGGCCATTTCTTGCAAAAAAATGGAAAAAAACTGAATTTGTTGATTGACAAAGACACCGAACATCCGTAAATTGCGCATCCACAACGAGACGGGGCAAACGCCCGATACACAAAGTCTCTTATGCCCAGGTGGTGAAATTGGTAGACACGCTAGCTTCAGGTGCTAGTGCTCTAACGGGCGTGGCGGTTCAAGTCCGCCCCTGGGCACCATTCTTTTATACTTTTCTTTAGTAAATTTCAAAACAGTACAATTAATATTCTCAGCAACCTGCTGATATTCTGCAAAAAATTCATTATTTCTCTGTTTTAGTTATTCTTTTAGCTGTTTCAGCGCAAATTACTTATAAACTTATTATTTTGTTCCTTTTTTTTGATAGCGGAAACGCTTGATTCCCCGCCGTATTATTAGACGAAAGTTCAGTGATTCGTCATGTTGGTCATAACAGCTTATCGAAAACTATACTTTATAAAACTGTCATATCGGTAATATCATTGACATTAACCAATGGGTTATTGGATTTATAAATACTTAACAATTTTACCGGAAATGGTCAGCAGAACTCCTTCTTCACTACATTCAGCACTCTTTTCACTGCATCTGTATAAGTATGCCTTTTCCGGCCTTGCTTTTATCAGTCTGATGCTGGTGACGTTCAGCTATTCGCCGTTTAACCTGGTCACTGAAGATGTGCTTGCCAGTGGAAGCGTGGTGGATGTAGCCGGCTACCGGGAAGAAAGTCAGTTTGAAAAAACAAAATCAGGCTACGTTCTCGACTGTTCTGTGTCTGAGCCAAGGTTATTTGAATTATGTGGTTTAACATTCAAATACATTGCCGCGGATAACACTTCATCACTGCCTTCATATGCGAATCTGGACGAAGTTGAAATAGATGCATTCATTGAGACAGATAACCCGGGGGCTCAGCACCGCGCCGGTGTGACATTTATTTCGCTGAGGGATGACGTTGAGTACGACGAAGACGATCTCAGTACCAAGCGCTTTCAGTCCGTCTATTTTTTACCTGATGACGGCGTACAGCTTATTAACCGTGATCGCATCGTGGTGGATGCCTGGTGGGAAAAGCACTATCAGGTACCCTACGACATCGCGGCAAGTGATTTGTCTGCGGTAGCCAGTATTTTGGTGTCGGTTGAAACGTTGAATCAACTGGATCCCGGACGCTATAAACTGTATCTCAATAGTTTCTTGTTAAAACATCACATCATTACACCTGCATCGGTGAATTTGTTTCTCGCACTGATTTGGCCGGCGGTAATGCTGGTTTTTCTGTGTCACTTTGTTGTCATCAAGCGGGTAGAAATGCAAAAGCTCCAACTGCTCGCAGACAGAGACCCCGACTCGGGATTTATTAACCTGAATGGTCTTAAGCGACTTTATCCGGGTAAGCTGAATAGCCCGCTGACGATTGTGAATATCAGAGTGAGGAATTACCTTGCCCTGCAACGGGAATTCTCAAAGGAAACGGTCACATCACTGATTAAAGCCACATTTGGTCCTTTCACTCAGGACAAACACCGTGAAGCATTTCTGGTCCGGAAGCAGGATGAGAATATCCTGCTGGTGCTGAAAGACTTCGACGAGGCTTTCTTCGGTAATTTAATCTCGGCTTCCCGGAAAGGGGTGAATATTCCTTCTCTGGGGCATTTAAGACTGGATGTAAAGCTGGGGATTGCCCGTGGTGAGAGAGGGATGACTGTTGATGAGTTACTCGCTCAGACGACTATTGCCATCGACGCGATCATGGACAACGAGCTTGGCTATAAAATTTATCAGCCTGAACTTAAGAAAGAGTATCGTCAGGCGAGATTCGTTGAGCAGGAACTGCGGATCGCACTGGCGAACAAAGCCTTTCATCTGGTCTTTATGCCTGTTTACGACAGTGAGGAAAACCGGATTGCAGGTGCAGAAGTGTTGTTGAGAACGTCCCATTTGCCCCTTAAGAGCTTTTCTCCCGAAGTTTATATCAGAGTGGCAGAAAAGGCCGGACTCATTCGTGAAATAGACTTCTGGGTGCTTGAGCAGGCTATTCTGGCATTACAGAAGATCCAGCAGCCGGATTTTGTCTTATCGGTAAACATTTCTTCAAAAGAGTTGATGGATACCCGGTTTGCGGAAGAGCTCAGCAGGCTGATTGACCAGTATCATTTCAGGCCGGGCAGTCTGTGTCTGGAAGTCACAGAAACCTTCTTTATTGATGTAAATACCATCTGTTTTGAATCTATTCAGGCCATCCGGAATCTTGGCGTTAAGTTATCGCTGGATGACTTCGGTACTGGTCATGCTTCTCTTCAACATTTGCTGAATATGCCGGTTAATGAAATTAAAATTGACCGAAGTTTTGTGTGGACGCTGGAGAGTGAAAAAAGTGCAGTGATTGTGGATGCTATCGTGTCGATTGCCCGCATATGTCAGTATGACGTAGTTGCAGAAGGGGTGGAGACCGCAGAGCAGCTGGATAAACTTATTGCATTGGGTTGCCGTTATTTCCAGGGTTACCTGATTGCAAAACCGGACTCACTGGATGCACTGTTGCGCTTTTGTCATGAAGTACGGCATAGCCCTGCAATGATTCAGAAAATAAGGGCTACCGGTTAGCGGTATCCTGATGCCGGAATTCAGGCGGCGGGGTTACCGGGAGCAGTTATGTTCAGTATGCGCCGGATTTCCGCAATCACATCTCCAATTTGATCTGCAGTGACATGCTCCGGCTCTGTTTTCAGGGTCTGATCAATTTGCTGCAGGGTGTAGAACAGTCTGGTGGCACCCACTTCTCCGGCAGATCCTTTCAGTGAATGCAGTGCAAGGTGCTGATTTGCTATCTGGTCTTGCGGTAGTGCTTCCAGCATGGTCAGCATCTCCCCGGCCTGCTCAGTAAACATGACCAGCACTTTGTTATACAGGCTGTGATTATTTGCCAGCCGCGATAATGCGGTTTCTTTATCTAATACCGGAAAGTCATTCATCCTGCACCTACCCGTGATTCTCCGTCCGGACCGACAAACGCATAGGAGTTACGGCCGTTTTCTTTTGCCAGATATAAACACTTATCGGCCGCAAGCATGGTTTCATCAATCATGTCTGCAGAGTTCGGGTGATAAGTTGCAGCACCGGCACTGACGGTTAAAAAACCGGAAGGAGACAGGGCGTGAGCTATATGCTCAGTACTCACTGTCTGAAGTATGCGCTCACATACTGTTTGCGCGCCTTCTTCATGGGTGCCCGGCAGGATAATCAGAAATTCCTCACCACCTACCCGAACTAACCTGTCCATCGGTCTTAGCAGTGAGCCTTTCAAAGCCTTGGCAATTTTCCACAAGCAGGTGTCACCTTCAATGTGGCCATACTTGTCGTTGTACTGCTTGAATAAATCAATATCGAAAATCGCAATCGAGAGCGGTGTTCCTGTGCGATCAGCCTCTCTGACAATATCCGGTAAGCTTTCTTCAAGATAATGCCTGTTAAAGCAGCCTGTTAGCCTGTCGGTATAAATAAGCTGCTCAAGCAGGTCAGTTTTTAGTTTATGGGCCAGGTGAGACTTTACGCGATTTATCAGTGTGGTGGCATTAACCGGCTTTTGCACAAAATCCACGCCACCGGCATTCCAGCACTTTTCCTGCTCTTCATCGGACACTGAAGCAGTAACGAAGACGACGGGAATATGCTGGGTTTTAGGGTTGTTAGCCAGTTGACGACACGCTTCGTGGCCATCCATATCGGGCATAAAAACATCCATAAGGATTAAATCAGGCAGGGTTCTGCTGCAAAACTCCAGGGCTTCTTCTGCACTGGCAACAGAATCACAACGGGCCACGTTCTCCAGCAACGTCGACATGACCAGACGACTTGACGCCTGGTCATCAACGATAAGAACATGACAATCTGCCAGTGAGCGGGAAGTCGACCGGATTACCACCTGATTACTCCTTTGGTTGTACTCATTCGACTACTATAAATGCCACATTAACGGCAAGCCAAATTTAAGTACAACTTTTTATTTTCTATGAACGGATTATTTAGCCAAAACTGTGTACAACTTTATATCTGTAAGCTCTGCCACCGCAGCAACATATTGTGCCAGTTCATCGGGCATCGCCAAATCTTTAACCATTGTCAGGTTTCTTAAAACCGGGAAAACAAAGATATCATTCCATCCCAACTGGTTCATTTGCTGAGCCGGCAAAGGGGGGGCAGGCATATCTGCCAGTGCAACTTCTACTGCCTTTTTATACTTCTCTGTATTATCAAAAGCCTCTTCAAATGACATACCTAGGGATTTCTCTTTCTTCTTCCTGAAATACTCGCGGGCTTCTTCTGTTGCAAACTCCGGCTGCTCAATCATGACATTACGGGGAAACAGCAACGCATTTATTTCAAACGAGACGGATTCCAGGTATTTGGTATACTTTTCCGGTTCTGTCTTCGGTAACAACTTCTTCCCCGCAGGGGCCATTTCAATCAGCTTTTCGACAATATCCAGGCTTTCACCCATGGCTGTGCCGTCGTCAAATTCCAGAATAGGAACCATTTTTGCGCCGATGAGTTTGTGACAGGTCGCTTCATCATCATTAAGCAAATACGACTTTTTATGCTCTATGCCCAGATAGTTAGCTGTCATGTCTGCGCGGACACAATAGGGGCAGTGCAGGTACTGATGTAATGTAGGCATTGTTACTCCGTAATCCGGTAGTTAATTGTAGACTATATTGAGAATGATACTTCTTTAAGTTTGATTTTTCTGTCAATACGCGGCAAACACACGTTTGTTCGACGTGATACCGTATATTATTTGATACTACTACCGGTGTTTACGGGCAGAACAGAAAAAAGTTCGCCGTCCCGGAAGGGCTGACGATATGCAGGAACTAGTAGTGTGGGTCAGCCGGAAAATAAGATCAGAGAGGGGCAGGGGGCAACCCGGTCAGCGTTGCCCTTCCAGTTCCTGCCACAATGCAGCCAGTTGTTGACTGACCTTGTGTGAAGGCGCGAGATACGGAAGCGGAATACGTTTCGAATGGGACTCTTTCACTTTTACTGTACTGTTAATTTTGCTGTCCAGCACAGGTAAGGATTTCTCTTTGAGTGAAGCAATCAGTTCTCCCGGTAACTTTGCCTGCGGGTTAAACTGATTAATAATGATGCCCTCCAGCTTCAGCTCCGGATTATGATCGGTACGCAATTCCAGAACGTTGTCGAGCAGACGGCCGATAGCCTGAACAGAGAAGTCATCGCAGTCAAAAGGGATAATGAAGCTGTCTGCAGCAATTAATGCAGCCTTGGAATAGAAGTTGAAATTGGGCGGCGTATCAATGTACACGCGGTCAAAATCTTCCTCCAGCGTTGCCAGTGTTTCCTTCAGCTTAAACATCTTATAACGGGTTTCCAGTTCCCGCTCCAGCTCGGTAAGGCTGGGATGGGCGGGTAAAACAGACAAGTTTTCAAATGCTGTTGGTCTGACAAAAGCCGATGGCGGCTGAGGTTTGGAAAACCAGCCAACAACCTGTTTAAACATATCTGCAACAGTGAGGCTGTCATCGTTTATATCCACCCCGCAGTAATGCGTACTGTTTCCCTGGGCATCTAAATCGACCAGTAGCGTTCTGAACCCGTTTCTGGCACTTTCCGCGGCTAAATTAGCACTGATGGTCGACTTTCCCACGCCCCCTTTCTGATTGAACACGACACGTTTCATTGGATCTCCGGTGAGAGTTCGACGGTAAGGTTAAAATATGTCCGATTTTGGTCACTGTTGTAAAGGGATCAGCGGTTCACATTGAAAATAATCAGGGGTACCGGTGAGATTTCCTGCTCTGCGATGAACGGTTGAATATACAGTGTGAATTAAATGTAAAATAATTGTTATGGGTTATACTTGAGTCACGCCAATTGAGCAGGGGTGACGATATGAAGCAGATTCGACTTTTAACCGGTATGCTGTTTGTTGTCCTCATGTCCGGCTGTGCATCTTTACCGGAATCCTTTACCGCCAGCGAATTGCCCCTCAACGATGACGTATTTACTCAGTACCATGAGTATACGCCGGAATCCGCAGACGAAATATTTAAGCTTGATGCAGCTGCCAGAGAATTTGTCGATAATTCACAGTCACCTTTATCCGGCGACGGAGACAATCTTAAGAATTTGATCCGACAAATCTTCGATGGCGGAGAACTGGGGATCCGCTATATCACCAATGCGAACACTATCGCTTCTGAGACATTTGCGAACCGTGCCGCGAATTGCCTGTCGCTGACTATCATGGCGAAAGCCATGGCGGATTATGCCGGGTTTAATGCCGTATTCTACGAAGTGGATATTCCGGAGTACTGGACCCGCCGCAGCGGAGTGAATTTACTCAATGGTCATATTAATTTGCGGGTATCCGTTGCGGACACGCTGAGAAAGAACCAGATTTCATCGCATTTCATCGATGTGGACTTTGATCCGCAGACCATCCGCTCCCATTTCCCCCGTAATGCCATCAGCAAAGAGAAAATCACGGCTATGTTCTATAACAACAAAGGTGCTGATGCGTTGCTCAACAATGACGACATAAAAGCCTATGCGTATTTACGTGCAGCCGCTTTGCTCTATCCTGAGTTTGGTTCCACATGGGTGAACCTCGGGGTGTTGTACCGGCGTCACGGATTACTGGACAGCGCCCGTGAAAGCTATGAGCTGGCACTGAAGCTCGACAGTGAAAACTTAACCGCATGGGAAAACCTGGCGTTACTGCATGAACTCGAAGGTCGTACAGCGCAAGCCAGAGACATTGCCAGAAGTGTGCGTAATAAACGGGAAAGTAACCCCTTCTATCACTTCATTCTGGGTGAAGAGGCGCTGGATTTCGGTGACGCGGAGCAGGCGCTTATCCATTACAACCGTGCCCGCAGGCTGGATAACAGCCGCCATGAAATTTTTTTCGGAATGGGGAAGGCGCACTATGAGCTGGGCAATATAGACCGCGCCGCTGACTTCATGAAGCTGGCGGCTAAGCATGCGCAAAACCGCCAGGATGAATATCGTTACATGAGTAAGCTGTCTGACTTACAAAGCGCCCGTTAGATAACGCCAAGCTCTCTGAGACGTTCCTGCAAATAGGAATGTGCAGTATGTCTTTCTGACAACACTACATCAGGGCGCGGGTGAAGGAACAGGGGTAATGAAATCCGTGACTTAGTCATGTCCGTTCCGGCAGGATTAATCACCCTGTGAGTGGTTGACGGGAAATAATGCCCTGATGCTTCCTGCAACATATCGCCAATGTTGACGATAAGGTTACCAAAGTCACAAGGCACATCAATCCAGCTGCCATCTTTACCTTTAACCTGTAAACCCGGCTCGTTCGCGGCGGGCAAAATGGTGATAAGGTTAATGTCTTCATGGGCTGCCGCACGGATAGCATCCGGTTCTTCATCACCCTGGAACGGCGGATAGTGCAGAACCCGTAGCAGGGTCTGATCACTGTCTTTGATCATATTCGACAAAGGCTGACTGTACAGCTTACTGACTTCAGCCGGCGAATGCTTCTCAATCCAGCCCAGTAACTCTTCTGCCAGCGTGTTAGCTTTTGCGTAGTATTCCGCCAGTTGAGGACGCAACGCTTGCGGGCACTGACCCCAGGGATAGAAGTGGAAGTACTCTTTAATATCTTTTTTGGTAAATCCTTTTGCCACTTCAGATACGCTTTGCGGGAAGAATCCGTCCTGAGTCCCTTTGTTGTAGACGTAGTTATTCTTTTCTTCGCTGTCGAAGAAAGTTTGCCAGGACTGATAAATGCCGGTCACCATTGCCTGGCTGATTGGGTGATTTTTCAGTACGCCAAACCCTGTCTCACGGAGGGATTCTACGAATGCTTCCTGTGCACCGGGAGCCTGATAGTCAACAGCTTCTAATTGCATAACGATACCTTAATTAAATGACCGCAGAATTATAGGGAATCCCGCGTCTTCGTAAAAGTAACGGCCTTTGATATACGTCAATTACCGTTAGGTTAAGTGGTCAGTTTTCGTTACAAAGCTGACCATTTAGTCTGGTTTGTCTGGTTAAAAAAGTGAGCCACGCTCACTTTTTTACGGTGCCGGGTGTATTCGGCTCAGCCAAGCGAGAGATAAAAGCCGGCAAGTGATGCACTCATCAGGTTCGACAGTGTTGCAGCGAAAACCGCTTTCAGACCCAGTTGTGCAATTTCTTTACGGCGGGTTGGCGCCATTGCACCAATGCCTCCCATGAGAATAGCAATGGAGGAGAAATTCGCGAATCCGCACAGGGCAAAGGTAATGATTGCCTGAGACACTTCGGATAATTCACTTTGATGCTTAAGGAAGTCGAGGTATGCCACGAATTCGTTCACCACAAACTTCTGACCGATGAAACTGCCTGCCAGACGAGCTTCTTCCCAGGGAACACCGATGATCCAGGCCAGCGGCTGTAGTAAGTAGCCTAAAATGCCCTGGAAGGTTACATCCTCATAGCCAAACAAGGTGCCTGTCCAGCCGATAAGACCATTCAGCATGGCGATAAGTGCCACGAATGCCAGCAACATAGCACCTACGTTCAGTGCCAGTTGCAAGCC
>Ga0209452_1000306_pt1 | contig 12004 bp, 4 predicted proteins | sample WorMetimpBELIZE1_FD_187388 | JGI IMG/M metagenome (GOLD analysis project Ga0209452, IMG submission 187388) | Marine gutless worms symbiont microbial communities from Max Planck institute for Marine Microbiology, Germany - Olavius imperfectus... | ecosystem: Host-associated > Annelida > Digestive... | reverse complement strand
CCCGATATATGTCGCTGATATATATATATCATGCCATCCCTGTTTATCGTTATCTCTGTCATATCCGTCTGTTAATAGATCATGATATGACCTGGTTCAAAGGCAACTGTAAACATCTGTGTAGAGTAATATTGACAGTCATGGTCCTCCTCCCTGCATCAGGTCATAAACTACTATGAAATGATTGACAACGGCAGTGTGTGCATAGGCTGGTATAATGATCCAGTGAGTGCAAATTCTACAGTATTACATTACACTAGTGGTAGTTAATGCTTAATTTTGTCGCCGTCCCTGCAGTAATGCTATAAAGTGATAATGTGTAACCCCATCTGCATTTTGTCATGGCTGGTTTTTACCGCGTGATGCAGCTATGCTAGCGCTGTCTAAGGAATCAAAATTCTCCGCCCGTCCGTCTGTCTGTCCATCACATGCGTGCTTTGTGACGAAACAAAGGAACATACAGTCGATATTTTTATGCCACATGACAGGGTAATCATTCTACTTTTCTCACACCAAGAAGGGTTGAGGGTCGACACCCACTTCCACCTGAAATTTGCGCTTAAAGTGAGCCACCAACTTCAAACGGTATCTGCTTACAACGTCTCAGCCGTAAGAGCTACCGAAAGAAGTTCAATCATCGTGAATAGGAAGTTGATCATGCGCTTTCCAACCAGCTATAGATGAAGTGCGTACATTACCCCTAACTTCCCCAAAGGGTGGCTCCAAATATAATGATATTTAGCCTCAAAGTGACCTACCCCCTTAAACAATTGAATTCGACGTATTTTCGCTCTTCGTGCATCAGCCGTAAGAGCTAGCGATAAATGTTCAATTATAATGTATGTGAAGTCGACCACGATCTTTTCAATGAGCTAAGGGTGAATCGCATATGCTACCCCTCAGTCACCCAAATGGTGCCTCGTAAACGCTACTTCGCTATTTTACGAATAAATCTGACATTATCTCGATAAAACTCTGGTACAATTTTTTTGCATTAAAACATTCATATAAAGCGCTTACATTGCCCGTTTTCCCATAGGGTAGCTCAAAAAAGCAATTTTGTTGTTTTGCGAGTAAAGCTTATCTTTAATCGAAAAGGAAGCAAGCGTTGTGCAGTCTCTCTGCCATAGCTGAGCTACTTGTTATCCATCTCCGTGACATTGTCATAAGTTTATCTCCTACAATCCCGATATTGCAGCATGGGTTTTTAACTGTTGCGTTGCTAGCTAGTTATGATTAGTACCGAACTGTTATATTGTTCTAGTCAGCTTTTGAACTATGGTTCTTATTTTAGCTTTGTTTGTAATGTTTATGCATACATATACGGTTTTGACAGTTCACAATATGATAGCTTGTCCAAGATGTGATGATATATTTTCTACAGTGGCACGTATGATTGCTCATCTTGGTAAGATTCACAGCAATGAAGCAAACTTTAAGGTTGTGTGTAATTTACGAAGAACACAGGGAACATGTTACTCGGTATTTCGTTCGTTTGCCAGCTACAAGACGCATATGCATCGATATCACAGTTTGTACTTAATGACTAACACTGGAGAACAAACTTCGTTTGTAACAGAAATTATCTGTTGTGTTTGTAACAGCACTTCTGTCCCTAGTTTAACAGCTCTGACATCACATTATCGAGACCATTGTAATGAAGGACTCTCTGTGCCCTGTATAGTGAAAAGGTGTAATAGAGTGTTTGATGTTTTCTCATCGTACACTGCTCACATGTCTCGAATGCACAGAAATGTTTCATTGTTGAATATTCGTGATGAGGTTAAGTGCCAGAAAGCAGTGACATTGCTCCCAGAAGATGATCATATGTGTACAATGGACCTGGAGGAAGATAGCGATGCTACAGGTTCAGGCAGTTCAGTTAAGTCGTCCGATTTGTCTGCAAATATTGCACTGATGTTTTTGAAAATGAAAGCCCTGTACTGTTTGTCTGATGCAACTGTGCAGGCCATAATTGATGACTTTTCGAATGTATCTTACATCTCCAGTTTGATTGTTGAGGAACATGTTGCCAGCGTTTGTGCTAAATACAATTTACCACATAGTGCAGTTGCAGAATTTTGTGACGCTGCAAACAGTAGTACCTGGAATGATGCTATGACTGAACTGAACTCTGACTTTAGGCGCACTTCTTACTACAAGAGGTTGTTTCCGTACATATCTCCAAATGAATATAAATTTTCTGACGATTCTGCAAATACTGACTCTTTTCAGTACATTTCAGTTATTGATACACTGAAAGTTGTCCTGAAGAATGATGATGTTCGCACACAGATACTGAATCCTGAGGCAAGTGCTGAAGGACATCTGCGATCATTTCGAGATGGAGCAGTTTACAAAAACCATCCAATATTTTCACAGCATCCATATGCCATTGAGATTGTGGTGTATGCTGATGAATTTGAAGTTGTGAACCCACTAGGGCCACACAAAAAGAAACACAAAATTATGGCTTTTTACTTTACCTTGGGTAACTTCCACAGTACATGCAAATCACAGAAATCATGTATGTTTTTGCTTGCACTGTGCAGAAGTATACATATCAATAAATATGGTTTTGAGCCAATTGCATTGCGTTTCAATGAGGAAATTGAGGTACTAGAAACCAGTGGAATTGCAGTTGATGGCTATCCACATGAAATGCATGGCGCAGTCGCATTCATCGCAGGAGACAACCTTAATAGTCACATGATTGGTGGCTATAATGCTTGTTTCTCACCAAAAGTGCTATATCCCTGTCGTTTTTGTTTGACGACAAATTCTGAAATGCAGGAAATCCTTTTCGTTGACGAAATGTCTGTCAGAACACGACATTCTTATGATCAGCATGTGTCTGCCATGCAGCAAAACGGCAATGAGCTGCCCTGCTTTGGTATACGCCGTAAGTCTACCTTTATCAGCGGTTCATTTCATGTTGTTGATGGTTTGCCTCCGGATATCATGCACGACCTGTTGGAAGGGGTTGTGCCTTTTGAAATGTCACTTGTGTTGAAATATTGCATTTCAAAGGGCTACTTCACTGTTGAAGAAGTGAACAGTATTTTAGCTTCTTGGAGATATGGTCCTCTTGACAAAGCAAACAAACCAGTACTTCTGAGTGCTACATTTGGCGAGACAATAAAGCAGAATGCTGGAAGAATGTGGTGTCTTCTGCGCCTCTTCCCATTGATGGTGGGCAGCAGGGTTCCTGATGGTGATAAATATTGGCAGTTTTTGTTGGAGCTGAAAGATATTGTGGAACTAGTATTTGCTCCTCATTTGGCTGTTGGACATGTGCTGATGTTGCAGACCAAAGTTCAGGATCATCTTCATTCATTTCGTAAACTTTTTCCAGAAAAGCAGCTGAAACCAAAGCAGCATTTTATGCTCCACTATTCACAATCTATGTTTGTATTTGGGCCCTTGCGCAAGTGTTGGTGCATGCGATTCGAAGCAAAGCATCACTACTTTTCACGCCTTATGCGTGTTGTGAATAACTTCAAGCACGTTTGCAAAACATTGGCTGAGCGACATCAAATGAGTTTGGCATATCTGCTTGCCAGTAAGAGTATTTTTGTGGAGCATGATATGTCGGTCTCTGCAACAGTGGATGTTGACATGAACTTCATGTCAGAGTCTGTAGTTGACTTACTACACCAGAATAACATTTCCATGTGTCACACATTGCATCAGTGCCGCTTTGTTAAATTTAATGGTGTAGTGTATCACTGTAACATGTATGTTGTGCTTGATGTTGTCAATGACACTCCTGTCTTTGGTCAAATTGAGGCCATTTTTGTGCAGAATGTAAAGTCAGTCTTCCTTCTGAAGAAGTGCACATCAGAATATGACAGTCATTTGTCTGCATACCAAATTTGTGTGACAGATGAGATTGCAGTATGCAGTATTGACCAGCTGCTGGATTATTATCCGCTATCTGCATACATTGTCAACTTGCACAGATTTGTTGTATTGAAGAACTTTGTTTACAGTCGAAGTCAGTTTGACTACTGATGAACACTTGTTGTCATTACAGCGCACAGTTCACAATCACAACAATGAACAAAAGATTTTTGGTGAGCTTTGAAAGTCAGACTAAGCCCATTGAGTTTGAAAGTCATGTACCTGTCACTGAACCGCTACTTACAGAGGTATGTTACTTTGTGCCCTTCAGCTATCCATTGATTCTATGCATATGATGCTATGACTCTTGTGATGCATCTATCCTTGGTGTATTAGGCGCACTATCAGATGATGATGATGATTCTGATGAATACTGTTTAATTTGTACCAATATTCTGATGTCATTGAATCTTGTCTTAGTCGATTACATCATAATGCACAATTATGTACACTGTGGTCCAATAAAAAAACGTGCCTCTTTATATTTGACTACATCTGGTTAAGCCTAAGCGATTTTTATTACCGTGCGATGCAGCAATGCTAGCGCGGTCGTAGGAGTCGTAATTCTGTCCGTCTGTCTGTCACATCGTGCTTTGTGATAACCCGAGATGCTGGTTTATGTTTTTTTTTTAAAATGGCAGCTGTCTGCCATTTTGGATTTTAAAGAATCGTTTATTGTGGGCCAACTAAGAATCGTGTGGTTACTGGTCAATGTGCATCAGTATACCAAATTTGATGCACATACCTTTATTGGCTAGCAAGCGATATGTGCGATATCATTCAAAATCATGGCCATTATGCTGTTCAAGGTCATTCAAGGTCACCGCTTTTTGTACCAACATATGAGACTTACTATCAGAGTGAATTGCAAAAATTGCAGTGAGGATCTGAATACTCATAAATTGATCTATATGTCGAGGTATATTAGTAGTGAAATGTGTGACTGTTAGCTGGTATACAATCTTATGATTTAATCAATCACGCAGGCCAACTCAGGTTGACTATCCTGCCATGGGTAAGTGCAATAAGTACTGATGATGGCTATGGCCACAATGAAGGAAGAAAACAGCAAGTTCTGTGCAACAGTAGGCTCTGTTGTCAGGACTGCTGGCATACTGGCCTAGTTGGTTAATGGCACTGGCTGTTAACTGAGCCAACCATCTGGCCAACTTGGATCATATGCCAGCGTCACTGGCTGAAACTGCCGCAGAGGGATGAGCTACTAAGCAGTGCACCTTGAAACCTTTTGGTTTATGCACCATCTTCTTATAGTACGGTATTCAAAATGAGGGCATTTCCAATAATCAGTATAGGTTATGTTTTTGGAAATGAAAAGTGCCAGGAGTTCTGAATTTTCAGTTTCAGATATTTACTACGTAACCCATAAACATGCCATTAAATTTGTTTGTTACAGGCTATAAAAAACCGATTTGGTCTTGATGATGGGACTGCATTTCAGATTCAGTATTATGACACCGAATGGGAGTCTTACGTTGATGTTGAAGACTGTATGCAACTTGCTGACAAGACGAAGCTACGCTGTAATCTCTCTGTTGTGCGATCCAGCAGCATAACTCAAAACTTGTCGAGCACAGCCAGACAAGGTGAACAGTTGTCAGTTGATGAACACTCAGTTCAGTCAAGTGCACATTGTTATTGGCCTGTGAGGTTTGACTTCCCAGTTGAAAAGCTGCCACGCCAGGTGCATGATGCACTAGAGAAACAAGTGAACCTGTGTCATCCAAAGAACAGATATCTACGTGGTCTTCTGTTGCACACGTTGTGTGATGAAGCTGTGAAGATTAAGTCTCACCCAGATCATAGCCAAAAGGTTGATATGGCAAAGAGTATCATAATTCAGTGGCCATATCTGACAGAACAAATTGGACGAGGATTTGATGGTTGGCTTGCGTCCATTGTGGACTGCCTTAAGACTACCAGGCGTAATTTGGGCATCATTGATAAAGTGCGGTCGGCTGCTGTACTGAAGCGAAAACCTACAGCTACCAGTTTATCGCCATTGAAAAGAAGACGTGTAGCCATGGAACCTGCAGTTGAAGGTGGCATTCGTGGTAGTGGCAGTCAGTCTAGCAGTTCACATGATAGTCGTGGTAGAACCATCGAACCTGCAGCCCACTCTGAAGGTGGCATTCGTGGTAGTGGCAGTCAATCTAGCAGTTCACAGGATAGTTGTGGTACAGCCATGGAACCTGCAGCCCACTCTGAAGGCGGCATTCGTGGTAGTGGCAGTCAATCTAGCAGTTCACAGGATAGTTGTGGTACAGCCATGGAACCTGCAGCCCACAGTTCACAAGTTGAAGATGGCATTCGTGGTAGTGGCAGTAGAGCTAGCAGCTGTTCTCAGGATAATGCAGGTGCAATTGCAGAAATGAAGATATTGTGGAAAAAGGCAGATGCTCAGTCTGACCCAGTGTTGTTGAAGCTCCTAGCTGACACATTTGATGACAGACGTGCTTGGTTGTACAGTTCGTGCAAGCAAACTGTGGAACTAAAGGATATGTATCCAGCATTATTTTGTAGAAAAGCAGTTGTGCAGGAATTTGGATTGATAGTGAAGGAAAGAAAGTGGATGCAGTTGGCAGTTGAAAGAGCACTGCTGAAAACACCGAAATTCATAGAAATTGCCACGAGGCAAGTGCGACTGCTTGGTGTGTCAAAGAAACTGTCTGCCAAACAAAGACGAATGGATGAAGTTCTCAGGAAGTTAGACCTGGCGTTGGATGAGAGAAGAGACGAGGAAATGGCAGCGAAGCATCGTGCCATTGCTGGCTTGCTGCTGATGCCACACATTCTGGGTGACAGTTTTGGTTACTTGTACAGCACATCAGAGGTAAGAATTGATGACCGTTGCATAGTGAATGTATTTATTTTCAATCTTTTGATTACATATTTATGTTTTCCGGGTAATTCATTGGGTTACTTTTTCGTCATCTTTGCCCATTCCTAAAGCCCCAGCCTGCACTGCACTTATCTTTGGGACAAGAAGTCTGCTTAGTAAATGTGGCGTGACTGGCTAATTTGTGACTACGGCTTATATGACTATAAATGGTGCGTATGTGTGCCGTGAGATGATTTGGACGTGTGGGTGGTTCACACCACCATGTGTCTGGGTGAAGTACTGATATACTGCACATGGTGGGCATTGTATGTTAACAAGTTATAGGCTGAAGACTTGAGTTCAAATGCAGATGAAGTCATATATTATTAGTGTACATGTTTTGAGAGAAGAAACTGACTAAAACAGTGTCCTTTGTAATGTGAGGGTGGTATTTGAAAACAAATAGTGTTTAGTTACTGTCGAGATTGGATTTGAATGCCCTTAATAATATCCTACACACACCAGTTTCCAATATCCCCTGTGCCACTTAGCAACTGGGTCCCTCTGGTTGTCTGCCCCATAGCTTTAGCATGTAGCATAGGACAGATAATAAAATCGGTTTCACCAAATCGGACACATGTGTAAACCCCCAGAAGTAAGAACGAGTTCATTGGGGGTCAATATCGTCCCATCCCTTTTCCTATTTCCCCCTAAAAATCCCCATTTTTGACCCAGAGGTCCTGAAAATTCATGCAAATATGAAAAACGCAATATCTGCCTTAAATGTTCACGTATCGCCAAAATTCCGACATCTTGTATCAAATCGGGGTCGGGAACACGATGATGACGTCAGATTTTTGGCCAAAAGTAGAAATATGGCCGTTTCACGCATGCGCAATGAAAAATATGCAATTTGTCCCATATTTATGCCCAAATCGCCAAAATTCCTCCATGTTATAGGAAAATCGGGGTCGGGAACACGATGATGACGTCAGATTTTTGGCCAAAAGTAGAAATATGGCCGTTTCACGCATGCGCAATGAAAAAATATGCAATTTGGCCCTTACTTGTGGCCGAATCGCCTATGAACTCGGCTGTGGGGCAGATACCATGTTCCACAGAATGTATTTCTTGTTGTTCGTAATAATAAATCCAGTAACCAGTCAATCAACATCAGCTACACCGTCTCTCAGTGCCCACAGTGCCTGTGCTGAATCACAGCAATATTTAGACAGAAATGATTGATAAAAATGTTTGATTCTATAAGTTATTATATAAATACAAAACTGCAGCCATTGTGAATGCCTTGGTAATAACAAACTTTGTGCCATGTTATGTTTTACGCAGGCTATGCAGCAGTATGCTGTTCTGAGCCCACATGTCGTTAGCAGTGATTCAGCTGCGTTTGATTGTACATGCTACATTCACGTCGACAACCAGCCGTGCTTCCCAGCTCAGGACATGCTTGACGCATTGCTGCTTCTCGTCCCCATGTATTACGTACTCTGGCTAAGTTACCCTAGAAAAGCCAGTGCATCATACCAGTACATCCAGCAGGAACTGCTGGGTTTGAAGGAACACAAGGTTCCTTCAAAGTTATGTCGTATACTCGAACGTATGCAGGACTAACTGGTGACTGGAAGTGTAGAACATGTGCGAGAGTCTGAGTGTACTCTGAGACTGGTGTAGAGACCACGTATGTAACTGAATGACGATGACAGTTTTATACTGTTAACTGGCAAGAGTTTAGTTGGCACAAGTTTGCATATGTGATCTATCTGGATAATCTTAGTTGCATAACTTATGCTTCTGTGCAGCTGTTGCTACAAGAAAGTTTGCCGTCAGCTGTTTGTCTCATTGCTGCAATTCCAACTCACTTGGTTATTGGAATTTCACAGAGTTTCACTTTTGGATGCATCTGTCTCTTGTGCTGATGGACCACAACATTGTTATATAACAGCAGAGGCTACCAATACCTGTCTATAATGCATATAACAATTTTGCAACCCCCACATACTTTAGGAGCATTATATAATTTATGGACGTTTATTTTTATGCTTTTCGGTTACTAAAAGCTGCTTTTTGTTTCAATTTAACATATTTTGGGTTACAAAATTAGTTCACAAAAATAGTTGTGGAGTTTCGGAAATTCCTTGATAATACCGGTTATTTGGGCAGTAACAGACGTGAAAATTGGTAAAAAGTCATAATTTAGGATGGTGAAAACAGACAGTTGTGCACCAGTTGAATTCATTGGTAGCCTATTTGACTTTTTATTGTTTTCTGTGTCACATTTTAAGGAAAGTGCACTTATTGTTTGATCGCAAATTTAGAGCTTATGTAAGTATGTTGCTGCATTATGGACTACTGGTAGTTGGTGATGACTGCATGATGATTCTGTAATACACCTATACGGCGATCGTAAATGGTGCACTACCTATCTTGTGATAATGCATGCGGAAACACAACATGAGCGTTACTGTGTCTCAAAAATATTCCCACCTTTTATAACTCTGTCCAATCTTAACAGATTTTCAAACTATGTGCATTACTGGAAAGCATATGAAATTTGCTACAAAAATCATATGATATTACCCACCTCATCTTAGGCATGTTGCTACACTACCTTGGGAAATTAAAAAGTCGAATTTTAGTATATATTCAGCAGACATGGATGAAAATGCAAACAAATTGCATTTTAAGTTCACCGCTTTTAATTCCTCTATGCCTGTAACTGTGTATGCTGAGTGTTTTTATGTGTTAGCAGAATATTTAAAATATTAAACATTCAAAGGCATAGTTATTTTCTTTGGTAAATTGTGGGTATCTCTGAAAAGAGCCGGTTGTTGTATGATTGCGTCTGGTGGCTATGTCAACTGTGCCTGTGTCCCGCAACTTCTTCAAAAGCTTATTAACACCATGCTTTGTCCTGATTTTTTCAGCAAATTCCTCTGTTAACCTCTTTGCTGTATGCATCTTGAAATACGAACATTTTATCAAAATTTTGTCCTCGTCGCTGAATACCATAGTGTTTGTTGACAAATGCTGCAATGACATCTGCTGTGACAAATTTGTAGTGCCACAAATTGATCACAATAGTAAATAAGTAAAACATGGAAAATTTTATTTGCAATCGGTATGGAAAAGACTCGTATATTGTAAAGACCGAAAATATCAGAATTCATTTGCATTTTCTTCCATATCTGCTGAATATCCGCAAAAATGACTGTTTGTTTCCGAGGTAATGTAGTAACATGCCTAAGGTGAGGTGGTTACTGTCGTATGCATTTTGTAGCAAATTTCATACGCTTTCGAGCAGTGCAAAAATTCTGAAAATTGTTAAGATTTGACAAAGTTACAGAGTGTTCACAGGTGGAAACTTGTTTGAGACACAGTGTATGTTATGTTTCAATATAGTATGCGAGTTGAAAGAAAGGAGCAGGGGGTCGAGTGGCCGCATTTTAGGCCTATATCAATGATGCAGTAATGAGAAAGGGTGCAGTATCAACCACCCCCCGGGGGGCAGAAGTTAGAGGAGCAAGAGAGCTGGTAAAGTAACAAGGGGAGCTCAGCCCCTGTCAACTCCCTTCGTGTTTCAGCATCTCGTTTTGCTCTAATTGACTATAATGGCAATTCCGTCTGTCTGTTTTGCACTCTGAGATGAATAGATTGTGTTGTGTTAGTTGATGATGTCTGACAACACCTTTAGTAGAGTATAGTTGGTGCTTTGAATATCTACTTTATGGTGTTTTCAAAACACCACACTTGGATGCAGCTGGTGTATCACTGAAAGTGGTGATTTGAAATGGTGGTTTGAAACTTCACTATCAGACAGTTGTGTCTGCATTAATGGTGTCTCAAAGCTCCATTAGTGGTTAGTTATCAGTGTCTGGCAGCACCATTATCAGAGAATTGAGTTCACGTTAATAGTGTCTTGAAACTCCAATACTGGTTAGCTGATAGTGTCTGCAAGCACCATTACTGGAGTGTAATTGGTACTTCGAACATCCACTTTTTAAGGGTTTCGAAACACCAAAATTGGATGCAGCTGGTGTATCACTGAAAGTAGTGATTAGGGTCCAAAAACTTTTTGCAGTGTAGGCGTAAGACCTTATATATGATTTATATTGTTTAGGCAATTTCGTCTAGCAAATATTACCACATGACTACAACTGCAGCCGAGAATCGTGCAATTAACGTAATTTATGTACATTTAGGATTTTTGGATTGAAATATTGACCGGGATTTCGGGATCCCGGGATTAAAACCCTAGGTGAAATCATCTTGTGGCAGATGTTCGTGATGATTACAGTCTGCTCGTTAAACCGGAAAACATTTCTAGTTTTGCTGCATTCAAGAGATTACTGCAGCGAACGAACATGCCTCGATTTATGACGTGCAGTCATGTGCAGTTTTGGACTTTCGGTATAGGGTACCCGGTAGATGTCTTTCTGTGTGTGTTTTTTAGCTTTACGTGTGATGTAGTAGTATTTAGTAATGTACATGCGATGCAATTGTGCCACTTTTCGCCGACATCACGGCCGGATTTACAGGGGCCGGAGGTCCGGGCCCAGGCCTAGCTCCCACCAACAGAGGGCCTCTCGATCACCAAACCGTTTCAATTTTATTTCTCGCTAATGATAGATCCCTACTAGACTACGACTTAGTCTTCTATGTGCAAACTTTTCATAGCTGAGCTATGTAGCTGTTAAATTTTGTAGTTGTTGCATAGGGGTAAGTCGCCCACTATTAGGCGACTTACCTCGCGCAGGTGGGCGACTCACCCCATGCCTGGGGTATGACGCCCACTTTCGTTTTTATCCAGTTTTGCTGTAATACAGAAAGAAGTGCAGGATAACGGAGACAATGCTGTGCTGTGTGTTAGCTAATTGCCTAACGATGCAACACGCACCACTAAGTTCGTGAGCTGCTTGCAACAGGGTGAGTTACAGGTGAAAATTGCTTAAGGTGGGCGTCATACCCTAGTTGTCGCGCATTGTTGATCATTATTTTAGTTAGGCCCAACTTAAGCTGGCCCAAACTCCCACGAGCCACATCCGGCCATGGCAGTTATTGTCTCAAAAAAATCGTCACACCTGTAGTAAGTTATATTATCTTTACACCATATGCTTGAAATTTCCGCCACCGGCGCGTACTAAGATCCAGGGGCGCAGCTGGCATGTAAAATTTGAGTAATCTAAATCTAAGAGATATAATACTGTCAACTGAGGCAATACAGACTACAAGGTCTATTATTAACAG